>Ga0187771_10002342_pt1 | contig 13015 bp, 9 predicted proteins | sample 0116_SJ02_MP15_1_FD_133139 | JGI IMG/M metagenome (GOLD analysis project Ga0187771, IMG submission 133139) | Tropical peat soil microbial communities from peatlands in Department of Meta, Colombia - 0116_SJ02_MP15_10_MG | ecosystem: Environmental > Terrestrial > Soil > Wetlands > Peat | place... | reverse complement strand
GTCCGATAAATGTTGAGGAGATCCTCTGTAACAAATCCCTCCTTAGTTGCCATCGACAAGAGCATCGACGACCTCATCAATCGGTTCTTTATGGAAAGTCCGTTCAATTTATAAGGAGTGAAGAGTCTTAAATAGTCATCCATTCCAGCAAGCGAAAGGTCCTAGAAAATGTTTCCTTCTTTTATCGTAAACGTCCTTTCATGGATAGGCGAAAATGGTCCATCACCACTGCAAAGATAAGCAAAATACCCATGACCACCATTTGCAGGTAGGAACTAATATTCATCAGGTCCATACCATTACGAATTAACACGATCAAGATTGCTCCAAAGATAGCCCCGATGACGCCCCCTTCGCCACCACGCAAGGATACGCCACCAATAACCGCGGCAGCGATCGACTCAAGAGGCAAAGCGGCGCCTAGATTGGGTTCTCCAGAGGCCACGCGAGCCGTCAGCATGACCCCCGTAATCCCCGTAAGGGTTCCACACAAAACATAGGCCATAAAGGTATATTTCCTGACGGCAATGCCCGATAGCCGAGCAGCCTCCACGTTCCCACCGACAGCATAAAAGTAGCGGCCGATACGGGTTCGGCTTAACAAAACATAGATCACAATTACGATGAAGAGGGTAATGAGGATGGGAATCGGCACTCCTGCAATCTTGCCGATCCCTAAAATCCGATTGAAATCAGGAGGTAGATTAAAAATGGGAACTCCTTTCGAGAGGAGAAGGGCTAAGCCCTGGGCTACTGACATCATGCCCAGGGTCACTACAAAAGGGGAAACTCGAAATACAGCTATGGTAAGGCCATTGGCAATCCCGGTCAGGGTCGCTGTAGCAATTCCGACTATCATCCCAATGATTATTGCCATGGTGGGAGCGGCGATCGCCACCATTGACATGGAGGTTACAACACTGGTCAGGGCCACCGAGGAGCCCACGGAAAGATCAAATCCTGCGCAGAGGATAGTCAACATCTGCCCAGCCGTTAAGATAGCCAAATAAGTGGTCTGTCGGCTCACGTTCAGCAAATTGGAAATGGTCATGAATCTGCCTTCTCCCGCCAGGGTAAAAAGAATAAGCAAAGCAATCAGGAGAAAGGGCAGCACTCCTACTTTAACGAAGATTTGCTTTAGAGAATCCAATATCCCCTGCGCTCCATACGACTCAGACTATTCGTGCCTCTTCATTGAACGATATAAATGGCGACCCATTTCCCGTTTCACAAGAAGAGTTCCGATATCAGCAGTAACCGAAGCAGGCGCTTAGAATGTTTTCTTCTGAGGCATCCGAGTGAGGGATGATTTTGCTGACGGTGTTATCGTGCATAACCATAACCCTATGGCATAGGTGAATCAGCTCCTCGATCTCGGATGAGATAAAGATAACCACTGATCCCTTTTCCGATAGTTCCTTCAAGAATTCATAAACTTCGATTTTGGCTCCAACATCAATACCACTAGTGGCTTCATCGAAGATAAAGATTTTGACATCACGAGTCAGGCCGCGGGCTATCAAAACCTTCTGCTGGTTGCCCCCGCTGAGATAAATAATCGTTCGATCTGGCTCAGGCGGCCGGATTTTCATTTTATCAATCAGCCTCCTAACGAGCGTTTCTTCCCGCTTTAATTGAATAAGACCTCCCCGTTCAAAGAGAGGAACGGAGCAAAGGGTCTGGTTTTCTCTGACGGAACGGCAGAGGACAAGGCCCTCCTTATGGCGGTCCGGTGGCAAATAAAGAATCCCCCGGTTCAGCGATTCAGCCGGGGATATTTTTCTTAGGATTTGACCATCCAGCCGTATATCCCCTCCTGTGATTTCTTCCAGCCCATAAAGGGCCCTTCCTACCCGAGACTTTCCGGCACCTATCAACCCTGCGATTCCGAAGATTTCACCTTCCTGAATTTGGAAACTAATGCTGTGGAGTCCGCTAACAGTGGAAAGATTTTTCACCGAAAGGACCGGCTTGCTGGGAATGTTGGTTATTTGCGGGAAAACATCCTCATATTCCCGACCGGTCATAAGTGAAATAAGTTTTTGCTCATTGGCCTCGGCCATGTCGAGGGTGGCCACCCTTTTGCCATCTCGTAAAACCGTAATTCGGTCCCCGATCCGTTTGAGTTCGTCAATCCTATGGGAGATATAAATGATCCCCACCCCATCACTTTTTAACTTTCGGATGAGATCGAACAAGTGGTCAACTTCTTTATTAGTCAGGGAAGCGGTAGGTTCATCCAGAATCAGAATGGACATCTTTTGTTGGATAGCCTTAGCAATCTCCACCATCTGGGCCTCGGCCCGGCTTAAAGTACCTACTTGGGCCAAAGGATCGATGTCAAACCCAAGCCTGGACAAAGATTCTTTGGCAACTGTGAACATAGGTTTCTTATCTAAGAAACCCCTTTTAACTAACTCCTGCCCTAAGAATAGATTTTCCACCACCGTCAATTGTGGTACCAGGCTGAACTCCTGATAAACAGCGGAGATGCCTTTCAGACGGGCATCATGGGGGGTTCCGAAAACCACCTTCTCTTCACCCAAATAGATATTCCCTTCATCGGGTAGATAGGAGCCAGCGATGATCTTGTTTAGCGTGGACTTTCCCGCCCCATTCTCACCAAATAAGACATGAACTTCCCCGGCACGCAAATAAAACGTTACCTGGTCCAAAGCGAGCACGCCGGGAAAGCGCTTGGTGATATTTTCCGCACGTAAGATTAAATTATCGCTTGTCATTTCTACCTAAAAAAATGCGGAGAATGAGGCTTGACGGCAGAAATGAACTTTCCCGCTGTCGCCAGCCTCATTCTTCGCATCAAACTTATTTTTTTGGTTCTACCTTGAATTCGGGCCTAAAGTCCTTGGATCCGAACAGCAGTTCATAAGAATACTTGTCAATATTGGCTTTGGTTATGGTCGGAATCTGGGGGCCTGATCGGAAAGGCATATCTTTCCCAGGGTTCCCTCCGTTAAGAATCCGAATCATCATATCAACAGCCATCTGACCCTGGGTAACAGTCATGTCAGATGGTGCCGCGGCCACTTCACCTTTCCTGATCTTGTCGTAAAGCGGTGGAATGATATACGTGGAAACAATTTTTGTAGTTTTATTCTTTCCGGTTTCGGCCAAAGGACCTACTGCGGCGTCTGCCATGACGGCATTACCCACCAGATAGTCAATCTTCGGGAAGGCCTGAAGGGAGTCTTCAATTAGTTTAAGCTGAACATCCTTACCGGTATCTCCCCATTTAACAGCCAGGATGTTGATTTTCCCTGGGAACTTTTTGATTGACTCCTTAAAGCCGTCGAGAGTATCTGGTGCCCACCCGGAACCGGCCGGACCCGGTAAGAAAACAACATTAACCTCCTTCTTACCTTTGGCATCTTGGACCAGGAATTCCCCGGCATGATACCCCATATCGAAAAAGGAAACCAAGGCTTTGCCCCGAATAGCCTGAGCCTGAATGTCGTTAATAACCTCGATTACTGGTATCCCTTTTTTGGTAATTTCTTCAACCACAGGATCCAGAGCAGTGTAGGAAATTGAAGCTAGAATAATTCCATCTACCTTTTGTTCGGCCAGGTTTTCTACTTGGCTTACCTGCTGGGCGAGGGCGGTGTAGCCTTCGGCAGCAACCAAATTGATACCAACCCCTAATCTCTTACCCTCGGAAATGATCCCATAGTCCACGGCTAACCAATAGGGGTCCTTTAGATGGGGGAAAGATACTCCGATCACATAGGGCTTATTTGCCTTTTGTGGTGGAATCCAGTCCTCAACCTTTGGACCAACCATGCTTGTCGCGGGTCGCCCGGGTTTCTTTGTTTTGACATCATAAACGCCATAATAGCTGTTCACCTTAACCGGCCACCAAGGTTTTTCCTGGGCTATGCTTAAGCCGGTTATCACAAAAATAGCCCCGAATATAAATACAGCCGCCCCAGCCCATTTCTTAGACTTTGTCTTCCCCATAATACCTCTCCTTTCATAAAAATCTTCTATTGCTTTTACTTAAAGTTAAAATCTTTATCTCTTCGTCTCAAGATCATTCCCAAACCCAACCACACTTCATTCACAGTACGACTGTACTAAATTAGGAATCATCTAAGATCTCCGGATCGTTCAGCTTGGTGATAGCTTCGTAATCTTTGATGGCTGGTTCAATAGTTACATACTCTGTGGTCACGTGGGAAGAAAACGTCCTCATCTTTCACTTATGTGTATCTTGAATAATTTAGCAAGAAATATGCCGTCAGTAATTATAATAACCCAATAGGTTTCTTTTTATAACTTTTTGAGATTACGAGATTTTTTGACCGTGAAATCGAATCAGATCTTTATTACAAATGGATTTCCTGTCTTCTTTTAATCAGCCTGCTTAAAATGCACCACTTTCCTCTTTAAGATTGATCCCTACGTTCTATAAAGGCTTACTCAGATGAAACATAACGTATTTGAAGCTATTTCTTACGGATAAATCCCTCTCAGTTTGGTTGCCTCAACCACACGCCCAATCCCAAGCATCAAAGCCGCTGTTCTCATATCGACCTTTTCTCTTCGTGAAATATTAAGCACCTCTCCGAAGCTTCGCTTCATAATCCTCGTTAACCGATCTGAAATTTCCACTTCACTCCAAAGAAGTTCTTGAAGGTTCTGCACCCATTCGAAGTAGGAGACCGTCACTCCTCCAGCGTTCGCAAGAATATCAGGCACGAGAAAAACATCGCTTTCGTATAGAATTCTATCAGCCTCTGGTGTAGTGGGGCCATTAGCACCTTCAGCGATAATCTTCGCCCTGATTTTTGGAGCATTTTTTTTGGTAATCTGATTCTCCAAGGCCGAGGGAACCAGGATATCGCAGTCTAATTTTAATAATTCTTCATTCGTAATCTCATTACCAAGTTTGGCTTTCTCGGAAACAACACAGGAATATCTCTTTTTGCAGTCCAAAACTTTAGAAATGTTAAGGCCTTTCTTATTGTATACCCCCCCTTTTGAATCACTAATCGCAATAACTCTTGCGCCTGCCTTATCGAAATATTGAGCTGCAACTCCTCCAACGTTTCCACAGCCTTGAACGGCCACGCTGGCCCCCCGAATCTTGATCTTACGCTGCATGGCCGCTTCAAGGGCGGCAACAAAGACTCCTTTTCCAGTGGCCTCATACCTACCAAGAGACCCTCCTAATTCGAGAGGTTTTCCGGTGACCACGCCATGCACGGAATAGCCCTTTAAGGTGCTATAGGTATCCATGATCCAGGCCATGACCTGGGGGTTGGTGTAAACATCTGGAGCAGGAATGTCCTGTTCGGGACCAATCATCATAGCGATCTCCCAGGTAAACCTCCGGGTCATGTTTTCAAGCTCCTGAACTGACATGTTTTTCGGGTCGCACTGGACACCCCCTTTGGCTCCTCCAAAGGGGATATTAACCACTGCAGCTTTCCAAGTCATCCACATAGCTAAAGCTCTCACCTCGTCCAGGTCGACGTCTGGATGGTAGCGAATTCCTCCCTTGCCCGGCCCCCGCGTCATATTATGCTGGACTCTGTAGCCCGTAAAAACCCTAATCTTTCCATTGTCCATCTTGACAGGGAAATGGACAATCATCTCGCGCTTTGTCTGCTTGATCTTCTCGCACAGTCCGGGTTCCAAATTCAACTTCTCAGCCGCAATGTCGACCTGTTTTAAAGCGACATCAAGAGGATTAATTTTAGTCTCTTTTTTTTCCACTTTTGTCCCCTTCTTCCCAATATAAAAACAACTCACTCATAAGGATGGGCTGGCCCTGCTTATGCCTTTCTCGGTAAGGCATTGACGCCCTTCATATTGATAAATCCATGTTCGGTAAGTTTGAGGGCGATGATTCTCATGTCCCTGACACTCAATTTGAACAACACACATTGAGCGGGTAACTTCTTGATTTGCAAAATCTGGATCCCTGTTCCTTCGATGATTCGAATAGCTTCATCTAGGGTTCCCGAAGTGGCCGCAAATTTGATCAAAACCTGTGCGCAATTCTTGCCGGATTTAATTTCGGGAGTAGCTACTTCGGTCTCTTCTTTTTCCATTCTTGGTCAATGTGTTAAATCTTTCTCGATTTTTCAATCTCTTCTAGACTTTCTTCGATGATTGAAAGTCCCTTTTCGAGCTGCCCGTTCGTAGTGACCAGTGGCATCAGAGGCCGAATGATGTTGGAATGGGTGCCAGCAGAGATCATCAATAAACCCTTCTCTCGGCAACGATCTATCAACTGCTTCGTGAGAGCGGTCGCAGGTTCTTTCAACTTTCTATCTGTAACCAGCTCCATTCCCACCATGGCCCCTAGTCCCCGGACATCACCAACAAGAGAATTATTTTCCTGCAGTTCTTTAAATTTCTTAAGAACTTTTTGACCGATTTGCTCAGCTTTAGATAAGAGATCCTTTTTCTTGAAAACATCTATCACCGCAAGTGCAGCCCGACATGCCACTGGATTCCCAGCAAAAGTCCCCCCCAACCCTCCTACCTGTGGATGATTCATCAATTCCGTTTTTCCCGTAACAGCACTCAATGGAAGCCCTCCCGCCATCGATTTAGCCATTACTGTGATATCTGGTGTCACCTCGTAGTGCTCCATGGCGAACATTTTTGCTGTACGTCCAAACCCCGTCTGAACCTCATCGGCGATGAAGACAATTCCGTTGTCCTGGCAAATCTTTTGGAGGACTTTAAAGTAGTCCCTCGGGGGAACCACGAATCCACCCTCTCCTAATACGGGCTCTACGATCAGAGCTGCCACTTGCTCGGCAGAAATGTGCGTCTGGAAAAATTCCTTCAAAAAATAGGCACATTCAACTTCACAGGCGGGATAATCCAAACCGAAAGCACATCGGTAGCAATAGGCATAAGGCATCCGGTAAATCTCGGGTGCGTAAGGGGCAAATCCAAATTTATAGGGCTTCATTTTGCTGGTAAGGCTTAGGGCCAAGAGGGTTCTGCCATGGAAAGCATCTTCAAAGGCAATCGTCGCCGTCCGGCCCGTTGCGTGGCGGGCGATCTTAATTGAATTCTCCGCTGCTTCCGCTCCACTATTTAAGAATATCGTCGTCTTCGGGAAGTTGCCTGGAGTGAGTGCGTTAAGCCTTTTCGCCAGTTCCACATAGGGTTCATACATAATTACATGGAAGCATGTGTGAATATAGTTCTGAATCTGATCCTGAATTGCGCCTAAAACGTCATCATCACAGTGACCAACGTTTGCCACCCCGATTCCTCCAGCAAAGTCAATATACTCCTTCCCTTCAACATCAGTAATGATGGCACCTTTTGCCTTTTGGACAAAAATAGGGTGGACATTGAAAGGTCCCTGAGGTATATGGTGGTTCCTCTCTGCAAGCAATGAATCGTTCGTTTTCATTGGTCTTCCCTCGTTTCTTATTCTTTTCGACGATTAGTCCGGAGGTTGAGCAGTTAGAGCAAAAGCGCTTCGAATTTCATGCCAAAAGCCAGCAAATAATTTCGAATTCAGGGTGGCATAGTTTCTCTTTTTCTAAGTAGTTGATTAAAAAGGGAAAATTGTTCATAGATTATGGAATATAAGTATAAGAGGATAAACGGGAGGCTTTACCCTTATGCATCAGCGCATTAACACTTTTCTTTTTGTGATCATCATGTAAAAATCCTTTTAACATCAGTAAATTCCTTAATTGCATATTTACATCTTGTTATGCAATACCACATTATCTTTGACAAAAATACATCTCTTTATTTTTCTTGAGATCGTTGCCTGATCCACTTTCAAAACCTTTGCTGCCTCCCGTTGAGAGCCATACTTTCTTAATGTCCTTTCAATGATTGAAATCTCATATTTTTTCAGGGCGTCCTTAAGCGGAATGTCTTCAGAAAGAGGCGGGTGGGATACAACCTTTGCAAAAAAGCTCGCGGCCACATTGGGCAGATCTGTTATCTGAATCTGGTCACTCTCGGATACTACCACGAGCCTTTCAATTAAATTAGCCAATTCACGAATATTCCCCGGGAAATTATATCTGCAAAGGAATTCAACCGCCTCTGGTGAAAGAGATTTGTTCTTTTGGCAATCCTTATTGAATTTTTCAAGAAAATGGAAAAGCAAGGGCAAAATGTCATCACGTCTTTCCTTTAAAGCTGAAATATAAATTGGAACAACGTTGAGTCGATAATACAGGTCTTCCCTAAAATTTTTAGCAGATACCATCTCCTCTATATTCCTGTTAGTGGCTGCAATAATCCTCACATCAATCTCTTTGGCCACTGTTCCGCCAACACGGATAATCTCATGCTCTTCTAAGAATCGGAGGAGTTTTGATTGGGACGCGAGAGGAATTTCCCCGATTTCATCGAGGAATAGCGTTCCTTTGTTAGCAAGTTCGAAGAAACCCGGTTTGCCCTCGCTCTTCGCTCCTGTAAAAGCCCCTTTCTCGTATCCAAATAATTCTGATTCGACCAGCGTATCTGGAATTCCGGCACAATCGACCCGGATGAAAGGTCCGGTCGCCCGTTCCGAATGTTTGTGAATCAATTTAGCAATCATTCCCTTTCCAACGCCCGATTCTCCCAACAAAAGCACTGTTGAATCAACTTTCGCAACTCTTAGAGCTGTTTTAACGATTCTATGCATCTCTCCGCTTCGGAAGATAAAACTGGATAAATCGACTTCCCTCATCTCCAACTCTGAGAGCTTTGAGACATATTCTTTTGCAAGAGCCTGGGTCTCTTGAAGGCGACTTTTGAGATTGTCGAGCTCAGTAATATCCCGCTCGTTTGTCACCACAAAAGCAATTTCTCCTCCTTCATCAAAAATTGGATTGCCAGTGACAAGAATCTTTTTCTCATTTTTAATCCTTTGAATCATCGTTACGGCAGTGTACCGTTTCATCACCTCTAATGTAACTGACTTGTCGAAGAGGCCCTTGGCCACAAGTTCTTGCATATTTTTTCCATTAACCTCTTCTGCTTTTAGACCATTAATCCTTTCGGAGGCTTTATTAATCCTGATAACCTTGCCCGCAGAATCGCAGATCCACAGGCCGTCGTAAGAAGAATCGATGATGGTATCGAGCCAATTCTTCATATTCTTGAAAACGTCCAATTCCTTAGAAATTGTCTCAATTTCCGAGATATCTTGAAAGACACTCACGGCCCCGGAGACCTCGCCATGCTGAATAACCGGATTGATATTTGCGATAAGAGTAACCTCCTCCCCTTTAAGTTTTTCTCCGTAAAAGGGCTTTCCCATTTTTAAACAATCAAGGAGCTTACCTCCGGTATGGGGGATCACATCCAGGATGAACCGACTCAGTGCTTCGTGGGCTGGAATGTTAAAAATCCTTTCCGCAGTTTTATTGAAATAGGTGATGCTGCCTTTGTCATCAATTGCAACGATGCCGTTGCAAATTGAATTGATCACCCGTTGAGGGTCGAAAGTGTCTGGATATTCCATAGATTTAAATCCTCCACTTATATTTCCTTTCTATGATTTATTGAATATATTAAAGGCCTTTCCGGGCAAAAATCAATAGGCAGTCCAATAAAATATAACCGAATTCTAACCCCATTCATCTCTTAGGTTTGGGAGCGCTTGCTTTTCTCAATAAAGCATCGTCCAATGTTGTCGTGTTAATCACCACTTGAAATTTGGTATCATCATTCTCAACCTGATGAGGAAGTAATAAATGGGCGTACAGCTTGCCACTACACGGACCTGTAGGCTTCAAGAAGGTGAAGCCGTTTGATCCCTGTCTCGACACGGAGATTCGATCGCAAGGTCGTGGTATTCTTTGAATCTGGCGACAGGCCGCTTTTGCGAAACCTGAAAGGAGGGGAATCTATGATTGGACGATGGAAAGGGTAAACAAGATTTTGTTAGCGATAGGTGGCAATTTTGACAGGAGCTTCTTCAAGAATAGAGCACGAGCGGCATTGGGGCCTGAAAAAGAAGGTGCTAAAGTATGTTGCACCACTAGGTATTTTAATTTAATATTTAAACAATGAAGAAAGGCAACTCGGATGAGCGGTTTCTTCAATAAAATTCTCAGAATCAATCTCAAGGCAAGAACCTCTAAGGAGGAATCTATTTCCGATTTAGTTTATGAAACCTATTTGGGAGGAAAGGGACTCGGGACGCATCTCCTCCTGAAGGAAAATCCTCCTGGGGCTGACCCTCTTTCTCCAGAAAACAGACTTATCTTCTGTACCGGTCCAATCACAGGCACGCGAATCTATGGCTCCTGTCGTCATGGTGTCTTTACCAAGTCTCCCCTAACCGGAATCTACTCTGAATCTTACTCCGGAGGGAAAGTGGCAGAACCGATGAGCCGGACAGGTTATGATGCCTTGATTTTTGAAGAAGCATCGAGTGAACCGGTTTGGATCGAGATCTCTAATCAAAAGGTTATATTTCATGAGGCAAAAGACCTCTGGGGAAAGGATACCTATTTCACAGAGGACGAGGTATTAAAAAGAACCAGCAAGAAAGGGGCTGGGGCTCTAGTCATCGGTCCTGCTGGAGAAAATCTGGTTCGATATGCTGTGATTGAAAATGATTACTGGCGGTCTCTTGGAAGGACAGGAGTGGGTGCAGTCATGGGCTCCAAAAAGATGAAGGCCATTGTCTTCCATGGTGAGAGGAAGCGTCAGGTTGCTTATTTCGATCAACTGGAACAGTTCGCCAAGCAGACATTGGAGCGTGGCAAGGACAGCTCTGGAGCCCAAAACTACAGAAGGCTAGGGACTCCAATGTTGGTGGCAATGACGAATACGGTTGGCGGGTTTCCATCAAAATACTGGCATCTCGGAACCTTTGAGGGATGGGAAAAAATCAGTGCCGAGGCACTTCTCGAGCGGTGCCAGGTGAGACCTTCCGCATGTCTCAGATGCTTCATGGCCTGCGGAAATTTAAGCGAGGTCAAAGAGGGAAGGCATAAGGGTCTTAAGATCGAAGGTCCAGAGTATGAAACAATTTACGCCTTTGGTGGGCTCTGCATGGTCCACGACATCGAAGAGATTGCCTATCTCAACGATATCTGTGACAGACTGGGCATGGATACAATCTCTGCCGGAAGCCTCTGTGCTTTTGCTATAGAGGCCTCAGAGATGGGGCGACTTAAAACAAAAATCAAATGGGGAGATGTGGATAGGATTGCCCAACTCCTTCAAGATATCTCGTCCAAGAAAGGGATTGGAGCCATTTTAGCAGAGGGGATTAAAGTTTCTGCAAAGACCTGGGGAATGGAAGACGTAGCCATTCATGTGAAAGGCCTCGATCCTGCAGGTTACGACCCAAGGATTCTGAAGGGAATGGGTCTTGCTTGCGCTACCTCAGACCGGGGTGCCTGTCACTTGAGGTCAACTTTCTATAAAGCTGAACTCGGCGGTACGATTCCAACGGATCAGTTTGAGGGAAAAGCTAAACTTTTTCTTGAGTTTGAAGATCGCTTCAACATTCACGATTCCCTCATCCTGTGTCGATTCTATCGGGATATTTACTGGGATTGGAATTATCTTTCTACGATCATTGAGGTGACCACCGGCCTCAGACTGGACGAGAAGAAATTGAGGAAAATCTCGTCTACCATTCAAAATGAGACCAGAAGGTTCAACCTCCGCGAAGGCATCACTTTAAAAGATGATACCCTTCCCAAAAGATTTTTCGATGAACCCTTGGGCAAAGACAGAAAAACAATTCGAAGAGAAGACTTCCAAAGGATGCTCCAGGATTATTATGCCCTGAGGGGGTGGAGTTCTGACGGAATTCCAAAGCCTTGATGATCTAACATTGCAAATTAAAACTTATCTTTTCGATTGGTCTTTTTTTGACTCCCTTCTCCTAAATTAACAGGATGGTAGTCGTATCTCAAAAGCTGCTTAGATACCTTTTACATAAAAATAGTAGCTAACCGACTGTATTGGAAATGAAATTTTAGCTCTCATCTGTGCCTACCGATCGGTATGAGACTTTTAGAAAAAAAACAAATAAGATGGCGATGTAGAATTTTAGACGCAAGCGGCGTACAGCTTGCCACAATCTGCACATTACCCCAACTGAAATTATCTGAATTGTAATCTTCAATCCTCTGACAAATTTCGATTTTGCGTGTTTCAGGAAGTAACACACGCGGACGGGTTGACAAGTTCCCCGCCTCCCGCGGCCACATAGCTTGCCAATACCTGCCCTTTGCCTGAATTGAAGATATATAGCAGCTATCGAAACTCCTTCCGTGTCGTAATTTGTCCTGAACGGCACTTATTCTGAAAGGTGGCTCAAATTGACTCATTCTGTCTCAGTCAGGAATCCTATAACCTGACGCGAAAATAGTTCTGGAGCCGTGTCCATCGCAGCATGCCGTTGACCGGGCATTATTGCGATTCTGCTATGTGGAATCGATCTTTTTACCATTTCGATTGCGGCACTGTAGAATGGAGAGCTCTCCGCACCCAGAAGCAGTAACGTTGGTATTTCCATTTGGGAAAACCGTTCAGGATCGAAGATGTAGAAGTTGACACTCGCTTCCTCCCGGGGAATGGTGTGGGCTGTGGCTACCCTTGAGGGCCAACCGGGGCTCGATCTTAACATATTTGTTTCACTCGTTGGGATGCCGACGATTTCCTGCAAAAAAATGAGCAAGGCTTTCTCGCGTTCTCCGACATGCAGACAGGAGTTTATTCTGTCCATCGCGTCGGGAGGGTAACTTTTTTTAATATGAGTGGATATAGGAGGTTCATATAAAATGAGCTTTCGAAGGTTGAGCGTCTTCAGAGAGGCCTCCAAAGCGCATAGGGCACCAAAGGAATGCCCAAGTAAGTTCACTGGGCCAGAGATTGAATTAACGACGGCCGCCACATCTTCGTATTCCTGCTCTATGGCATAAGGCTCGGCATCCCCGCTCTGACCGCGACCTCTACGATCTATCGCATAGACGGTGAAATGTCTTTCCATTATTTGAAGGATTGGCCTCCAACGTGTATGATCCGCAGCTGATCCGTGGAC
>Ga0187771_10002341_pt1 | contig 13019 bp, 12 predicted proteins | sample 0116_SJ02_MP15_1_FD_133139 | JGI IMG/M metagenome (GOLD analysis project Ga0187771, IMG submission 133139) | Tropical peat soil microbial communities from peatlands in Department of Meta, Colombia - 0116_SJ02_MP15_10_MG | ecosystem: Environmental > Terrestrial > Soil > Wetlands > Peat | place... | reverse complement strand
GCGTTTGTCATCGTATGCGCAGGGGTTTGGGTGCTGCGTCGAAAGCGGCCCGACATGCCTCGGGCTTTCAAGACGCCGTGGGTGCCGGTGGTTCCGATCATGGGCATCTTGATTTCCTTTGGGTTGATGGCGAGTTTGCCGCTGGACACTTGGCTGCGTCTCATCATCTGGCTGGTGATCGGAATGGTGGTTTACTTCGGCTACGGCCGGCACCATAGCCGCGTGCAAAAGGCGATTCGGGCCACGGAACCGGTCGGCGTCGGACATAAGGGGTGAAAAGAACTCCCGCCCGTTCTCAAGGCGCTGGAAGTCTCAATCTGGCGCATCGGGGCGACCCTTGGTATTCTAGCCTGTGCTGCTTGAACCCCTCCTGAAGGAATACCGAACTCACCGGATGGCGCGCTTCGCCGTTTGGGTGGCGGCTTACGGCATAGCGTTGCGCTGGGCGGACGTCTTCACCTCGGGAGCGCCGGGAATACTCTGGTTTGTCTTTTGGGTTTGCGTCCTGGTGATCCTCGCGCATTATCAGCGGCGGCTGAGCAGGTACGTCCAGCGCCGTGTGCTGTGGCGCGTGCGGCGGCGGCTGGTCGTTGCCTATTTCTTTATCGCCGTCGTTCCTGTTCTGTTGATCCTGTTGTTGGTGTGGCTGGGCGCTTACATCGTCAGCGGACAATTTGGCGCCAATCTCGTAACGCTAAGAGTCGAGGGCCATGTCGATCAAGTGCGAGAGCTAGCGCAGGTGGCGGCGCACGAAGCACATTTGAGCGCGCAGCCGACCGCCGCCCGACAACTCGATCACTTGCAGACTTTCTTTGTCTCCGAGCTCCGCCACCATCAGGAAGACTATCCGGGCTTGGAAATCACCCTCCAGTCCGGCGGGCGCGCCCGCGCCTTCCGAATCGATGGGACGCCTCTGGCCAGCCCCGTGGCCATTCCGGAATGGATCGGAAAGAGCAACTTTGCCGGCATCGTTTTGGATCAGGGTGAAATCATGTTGCGGGCGCTGGACCGCTCGCGGACTTCGGCCGGCGATCTAACGATTATCTTGTCCCAGCCCATTTCGCCGGAATTACTCGACTCCGTGGGCGCAGGTGTGGGACCCGTGGGGCTGATGGTTCGCCTGCGAGAAACATCCGGAAGTGCGCCAAAGGATTCCGCAAGCTCGAACACTCTTATCGTCGACATGCCCCGGAAACCGATCGAATACGGAGTGAAAGTGCAATCGAAATCCATTCAACCGCCGGCGCCCATGGACCTCTTGGATTTTGCTGTACTCGGGGCTTCAACCCTGGATCCCATTGTCTGGGGCGGAACGCAAAAGCACGATGAACCGACCGCGGGCGTTGTCTATGTCACCTCACGCATGCTGACGCTTGACCGCAAGTTCCTGGCCACGCTCGGACAACTCACGCGGGTGTACATCTGGGCATTCTTAACCGTGGCGACCACGCTCCTGGTGATCGAGATCATTGCTTTGGTCGTCGGCGTTCAACTGACGCGCTCCATCACCGCTACCGTAGACAAACTGCAAACAGCCACCGAGCATGTGAAGGTCGGCGACTTCTCCTACCGAGTCGCTATGCCTGCCAACGATCAGTTGACCGCATTGGGCGAGTCGTTCGATGGCATGACTGCCTCGGTGGAGCGATTGCTGCGCGAGTCTTTGGAAAAGACGCGTTTGGATGGCGAACTTGAGATCGCTCGCGAAGTTCAGAGTCAATTGTTCCCGCAGAGCGCCCCGGAGGTCCCCGGTCTGCGATTGCACGGCGTGTGTAAACCGGCGCGGGTGGTGAGCGGGGACTACTACGACTTTCTGCGCTTGAGTGACAGCCGTGTGGGGGTCGTGGTGGGTGACATCAGCGGCAAGGGGATTTCAGCGGCCTTATTGATGGCGTCCATCCAGTCGGCTCTGCACGCCCAATTCTTCGATGGCCACGCGCCCGGAGGACTTGCCGAGGCCGTTCCCTTGTCTTCCGCGGACGTGGTCGGACGATTGAACCGTCAACTTTTCGACAGCACCCCGGAAGAGAAGTACGCCACTTTCTTCTACGCGGTCTACGACGGCGCAACGCGGAGGCTGATCTATACCAATGCCGGTCACCCGCCCCCTTTCTATTTTCATCGCGGCAAAATCGAGCGCTTGGCGACCGGCGGGACGGTGGTGGGTCTGTTCAAACTTGCGGCTTACGAGCAGGCTGTCGTCCAATTAGAGCCCGGTGACATGATTCTGGCTTTCACGGACGGCATGACGGAGCCTGAGAATAGCTATGAGGAGGAATTCGGAGAGGACCGTTTGCTGGAAGCGGCGAAGCGGGCGTCAACCTGCCCGCCTGAAGAACTGGTGGAGGAAATATACCGAGCCGTCAGCGATTGGACCGGCAGCCCGGAACTCCAGGACGATATGACGCTCGTCGTGGCGAGGGCGGTCGAATGACCTGTTCTCTGTCCGTTGCCCGTCCCAGCGAAGTTCGCTACACTAAGCGAATTCACGTTCTCGAGGAGCAGAATCGTTGCGTCAGAAGCATCGCGTGGCCCTGGTGACGGGCGCCTCGCGGGGAATCGGGAAAGAGATAGCCCTGAGCCTGGGCCGCGCGGGGGCGCGGGTGGCGATCAGCTATCGGACCGACAGGTTGGGCGCGCAAAAGGTGGCCAACGAACTTCGCGCTCTCGGCGCGGAGGGTCTAGCCGTAGCTTCCGATGTGACGGACCCGGCGCGGGTGAAGGAGATGATCGAGGGCTTGGTCCGCCATTTCGGGCGGCTCGATATTCTGGTGAACAACGTCGGTGATTTCCAATGGAAACCGGTGTTTGATTCGACGATCGAAGAATGGCAAGCCGTTTTGGCCTCGAACCTGTCGAGCGTTTTCTACACCTCGAAATTTGTTTTGCCCGCGATGCGTCGTCAGCACTGGGGAAGAATGATCAACCTCGGTGCGGTGGGGGCGGAGCGAGGATTCGGCCAAGCCAAAATCTCAGCGTTCTCCGCGGCGAAGTCGGGACTGGTGGCCTTCAGCCGGTCGCTGGCTTTGGAGGAAGCTCGCAACGGCATTACGGTGAACGTAGTCAATCCGGCCATCATCGACGACAAAGAACTCACTCGCGAGGAGGCGAACCGGATTGCGGATGCGCGTTTCCCCGTCGGACATCCGGCTACGGCCCAGGATGTGGCGGCGGCGGTCCGATTCTTCGCCTCCGAGGAGGCGTCTTTCATCACCGGACAGGTGATCAATGTCAGCGGAGGGTGGATGCTTTAAGGGAGGTCGTCAGTGGTGGCTTGGCGAAAAGCTAGGGTCGCATCATCGTGACGGGGTAAGGAAGGCTCGTTTGGCCTCGAGGTTTGCAAAGTGAAAATTCTGAGCGCCGCCCAAATGCAGCGCATTGACCGGCTGACCACAGAGCGCTACGGGGTCCCCAGCCTGACGCTGATGGAAAACGCCGGGCGCGGAGTGGTGGAGTTTCTCGTGGAGCGGTTCTCGCCGCTGAGCTCACAGAAAATATCGGTCATTTGCGGGCGCGGCAATAACGGCGGCGACGGCCTGGTGGTGGCGCGGCTCCTACGCGAACAGGGATTGGCGCCCCATGTCGTGCTCCTTGCCGACCCAGCGGGCCTGAAGGGAGATGCCGCCAAGAATTACGAGAGGTTGTCGGCTTCCGGCGCGCCTGAAGTCGCCCCGGATGTGCACACCTGGCAAGCTCAGAAGAAAAATCTCGAGGGCACAACCTTGCTCGTGGACGCTCTCCTCGGGACCGGCCTCTCCAGGCCGGTCGAGGGCTTCCTCAGGGAGGTTATTCGTGACCTGAACACCAGTTTTCCCGGCGCGCATGTCGTCGCGGTCGACTTCCCTTCGGGCATCAATGCGGATTCCAGCGATTTGATTGGAGACTTCGTGCGCGCCGACGCCACGGTGACTTTCACGGCCCCGAAAGTGGCTCACATTTTTCCACCCGCCTGTGAGCTCATGGGCGAGTGGGTGGTGAAGCCCATCGGGACGCCGGTGCAGGCGCTCAACGAGGACGCTGAACTCTTCTTGAATCTGACTTGCCGTGAAGACTTGGCGTGGCTCGTCGCGCCTCGCCGGCGCGATGCTCATAAAGGTGACTTTGGTCGCGTCCTGGTCCTCGCAGGCTCGGTGGGGAAGACGGGCGCCGCCGCGATGACTGCGAAGGCGGCGTTGCGCGCCGGAGCCGGCTTGGTGACGGTGGCGACCGCCAAGAGCGCTCTGCCCATTATTGCCAGCCTCGGCATGGAATTCATGACCGAGCCGTTGCCCGAAACTAAGGCCGGCACCGTTTCACTCCGCGCCTTGGATTACGGGCGCATGGAAAAACTGTTGGAAGATAAATCCGTCCTGGCCCTCGGCCCGGGCCTCGGCACGGTCCCGGAAACCGCGGAGTTCATCCGAACCATAGTGAATGAATCAAAGATCCCTATTGTCCTTGACGCCGACGGCCTGAACGCGTTCGTGGGCCGCATGAAGACTTTTCGCGCCGGACTCCCCTCGTCGCCGGAGGTGGTGTTTACGCCCCATCCTGGCGAGATGGCGCGCTTGATCGAAGTCCCGACCTCGGAGGTCCAGAGACAGAGAGTGGAAGTAGCGCGGAAATTCGCCGTCCACTATAAAGTCAATCTGGTTCTGAAAGGCTACCGGACACTCGTCGCTGCGCCCGACGGCCAGGTTACGGTGAACCCCACGGGTAATCCGGGGATGGCCACGGGCGGCACTGGCGATGTTTTGACCGGCGTGATCGCGGGGCTTCTGGCACAATATCCTGTCCCGCAGCGCGGGATCGCCGAAGTTGTGGCGGGTGCAGTATACTTGCACGGGTTGGCCGGCGATTTCGCGGCCCGGATTCTTGGCGAGGCATCCATGATTGCTGGCGACCTTCTGGAGGCGATCCCGCGAGCCCGGCGGGCAGTTGAGGAAAGTCAAAGGTCAAAGGTCAAAAGTCAAGAGCAAGAAAATAAGACGTTTTGATATTTGCCCTTTGACTTTTGACCTTTGACTTGTTTTTCTTTATGGGTGATGGACGGCGGATTGAGAATACTCAGAAGTCAAAGGTCAGAATAACTGAGGTTGTGACGCACTCCCCTGCGGAGACGCTCGTCTTCGGACGCGCACTGGCCAGGGAGCTCCGGTCGCCATGTCTGGTGCTGCTCGAAGGCGAACTGGGGAGCGGCAAGACCACCTTGACGAAGGGCATCATCGCGGGCCTGGGCTTGGCGGGTGAAGATGAGGTTACCAGCCCGTCGTTCACCCTGGTCCACGAGTATGGTGGGGAGGAAAAAGCGTATCATGTGGATCTCTATCGCATCGAGGCGCCTCAAGAATTGGCGACGCTCGGCTTGGAGGAACTATTTGGCCAACCTGCGATTGTTATTGTTGAGTGGGGCGAGAAGCTCGGAGATAATGTTCCGGGCCCTTACCTTCGAATCCAAATGGAGTACCTGGCCCGTGAAGATCGCAAGATCACGGTGGAGCGTCTTGGAGCGTAGCTTCTGGCCCCGCGCCGCTGCGGCTCTGGGCTTGGTGGCGGTACTCCTGTCCGGATGCGGAGGGGGTATTCCGCCCACGCATTACTACACCTTGAAATATCCGCCGCCCGCTCCGGCGGTCGACCCCAAAACGAACCTGGTGGTGGAAATCGAGCCGTTCCGTGTCGCCGAGAACCTGAGAGACGATCGGATCCTGTATTACGAGGCGCCGACCCAGTTCAGCTACTACGAGTATCACCGTTGGAGTCCGGAGCCCGCCGCCCTGCTCGCCGAATTGACGAAGCGACGCCTGGAAGAGATGGCGGTGTTCGCGCACGTGCGGGCGTTTCCCACCCACGAGCCTGGCGACTTTCTCCTCAAAGGCCAGTTGTTGAATTTTGAGGAGATCGATTACGAATCGGGAGGCAAGGTGCGCGTGGCGCTCGAATTGAGATTGGTGCGCAACAGCGACCAGAAGACGGCGTGGACGGACCGGCGACAGGTGGAACATTCGATCGACGAAAAGGGTGTGGACGGTGTCGTGAATGCCTTGAGTGCTGCCAGCGATCAACTCTTAAGCCAGGCGCTGCCCGGACTGGCCGCCGAAGTCGAGCGCGAATTCAAAGAGAGTGCGGGAAAAACCAGGTAGACGGAGAGGAAGACAGCATGGCGGAGACAGGCGGGCGCACGCAGTGGGCCCTCATCGTCGGCTCATCCAGCGGTTTCGGTGAAGCGGTCACCTTGGAACTGGCGCGCTCGGGCTTGAACATTTTCGGCGTTCACTTCGACCGCCGCTCCGCCATGGATCATGTCAACGCGGTCATTGAAAATGTCAGGAGCGCGGGCCGCGACGTGCTCTTCTTCAACATCAACGCCGCCGACGCCACCAAGCGAGCCGAAGTCCTGAATCAGATGCAGGAACACTGGAAACAGAAGGGCGCCGAGCATTTTGTGAAAGTGTTCCTGCATTCGGTGGCGTTCGGCAGTTTGCTGCCCTACCTCTCGGAAGACCACGAAGGCGAAGTGACGCAGGCGCAGATGGAAATGACCCTCGACGTGATGGGCAGCAACCTGGTCTATTGGGTGCAGGAGCTGATGCGCCGCGGCATGCTCGCCTCCGGGTCGCGCATTTACGCCATGACCAGCGCCGGCGGCCACAGCGTGATTCCCAATTACGGCGCCGTTTCGGCCGCCAAAGCCGTGCTCGAGTCGCACATCCGCCAGTTGGCTTATGAGCTGATGCCCCACGGCATCACCGCCAATGCCATTCAAGCCGGCGTCACCATCACCCCGGGTTCGAGCAAAATCCCCGGCATCGATAGACTCGCCGAGTTCGCCAAAATGAGAAACCCCGGCGGAAGACTCACCACACCCCAAGACGTCGCTTCCGCCATCGCCGCCCTCATGAGCGATAAAACTCAGTGGATGACCGGAAACGTCATCCGCGTGGACGGCGGGGAAGACATCGTCACCTAACGAGGAACGATGAATGCTGAATAATGAACAGATCTAGAAATCAGAAAGAAGGGATTAGAAATCAGAAATAAGATCGTCCGATCGGCTGCAGAGTCCTTCTCATTTCTGATTTGAAAGCGCAGAAATTAGAAATCAGAAAGCAGAAATCAGAATGCCAAATCGATCGCAGGGTTTTTCTGATTTCTACTTTCTAATTTCTGATTTGAATTTCTTCTTGAGCCACGATTTCCAGCCCTTGGGCAGGGCGTTCAAACGCAGGACACGAGCGAGCTCGGAGGAGGAAATCTTCCGGCCGGTGGCGGCCCGTGCCCGATAAAGTTGGACGAACTCCGCAACCGAGACCTTATTCGCCTCGTCGTGGGCGATCCTTCGAATCTCGTCTCCGGCTTGTATCGTTCCTTCCTCGAGCACACGCAGGTAAAACCCGTTGCGGCCGCCTTCTTCAAAGACCTTGACGAAATCGGGCCGGCCCAGCGCGATGCCGAGCTTATAGCAGGGAAGGCGCGGCTGGGTCACCTGAAAGCGCGCCGTGCCGATTTCCAACTCATCGCCGATTGAGACTTCCGTGTCCGCGAGGTCGTCCACCGTCAGGTTCTCGCCAAACGAGCCCGGACGCAGATCATCGCGCTCGAGGAATTTCATCCAGTACTCGACGTTTTTCCAGGAGTATGCGTAGACCGCTTTGTTCGCGCCACCGTGCACCGCAAGGTCGGCCTGGCGGTCGCCTTCGAGGTTCAGTGTTGTGACTCGCACCGGCCCACTCACCGGCAGTTTGAAGATTCCAGTTTCGACCTGTCGCCCGTTGGAGGTGACGACCTTGGGAAGAGCAACATTGACGGAGAGGAGTTTCATCGGTTCGTCGCCTGCTCTGGCTGGCGAGGCGGAGGGCTTGAGCTTCGCGGCCTCTGCCGTGCTCAACGATGTATCGAGCCATTGGATGCACGAAGCGATCAGAGGATACTTTCCCTGCGCCGCTCGTCGCCACACGCGGCTGCGGCATTGATAACACCATCCACGCCGCAAAGAAAATGGTATAAGCTACCGTGCGACCTATGGTTCGAGAGCGACTGATCGTGGTGGGTGGAGTGGCCGCCGGGCTGAGCGCGGCGAGCCGGGCGCGGCGAGTGAATCCGTATCTCGAGATTCTTGTCTACGAAAAAGGCCCCGACATTTCCTATTCCGCCTGTGGCTTGCCTCACTTGGTTGCCGGAGTGGTGCGAGAAGCGGATGCCTTGCGTGTTTACTCGCCGGATTTTTTCAGGACCAGCCGCAACATTCAGGTCCTCACCGGCCACGAGGTGACCGAGATTTCGCCCGGCAGCCGGCGCGTGACCGTCATCCCGCCGGGCGGCGCTAATTTGCAAGAGGTCCATTACGATCGGCTGGTGCTGGCCACGGGCGCGGAGCCGGCGCGGCCAGTGGTTCCAGGGATCGATTTGAGCGGCGTCTTTCATGTCAACGACCTTCAGGCGGCGCTGGCCCTCCGGCGCCACCTCGAATCGGAGCGCTGCCAAACCGCGGTGATCGTTGGCGGGGGCTATATCGGCCTTGAAATGGCGGAGGCCCTGGTGGCGTGCGGGCTCCGGGTGACGATGCTCGAGCGCTCCGCCGGACTCTTCGAATCAGTGGACGAAGACATCGCGGCGCCGATTGAGAAAGAACTCGCCGACCATGGTGTTCGACTCATCAACCAAGCCCCTCTTGCGTCGCTCGTCGGCGACCGCAGTGGCTGCGTGCGGCGCGTCACCTGGGAAAAAGGAGAGACCGAAGCCAACGTTGTGGTTCTGGCGACGGGCTTGCGGCCAAGAGTGAAACTCGCGGAGCACGCCGGCATCCAATTGGGCGTGACGGGAGCGATCGCCGTCAGTGATCGCATGGAAACGAGCGCGGCGGCGGTTTATGCAGCGGGTGACTGCGCGGAGGCCACTCACGTCGTGAGCGGCCGGTCGGTTTATTTTCCGCTCGGAACGACTGCCAACAAGCAGGGTCGGACGGCCGGAGAAAATGCCGCCGGCGGCCGCGCGCGTTTCGCCGGCATCGTGGGCACGGCGGCGGTGAAGGTTTTTGCGTTGGAACTGGCGCGGACCGGGCTCAGCCTGACGCAGGCCAAGGAAGCGGGATTCTCCGCCCGCGCCGCGACGGTCCGTGCCGCCGAGCACGCGAGATACTTGGGGGGCAAGGATATCGTGGTGAAATTAGTGGCCGATCCCGCTTCCGGCCGCTTGCTCGGCGCGCAGATGGTGGGCGTGGCGGGTGTCGCCAAAAGGATCGACGTGCTGGCGACCGCCTTGCACGCGCGCATGACGGTGGAGCAGGTGAGCGAGCTGGATTTGAGCTACGCTCCGCCGTTTTCCACCGTATGGGATCCGGTCCTTATCGCCGCGCAAGAAATGCTTCGCGAATTGCGACGGTAACAGCTCCGACCCGCTTGGGGTCAGATTGAAGTGAGCAGATTCACGGGAGGATTTACGAATGCCTACGGTAACTGCGGGCAAGAAAGCTCCAGCGTTCGAACTCGTCGCGACGGACGGCAAGAAGTATTCGCTGAGTGCGGCGCTAACCCAGGGGCCGGTCTTGGCGGTGTTCTTCAAAGTGTCTTGCCCGGTTTGCCAGTACACATTTCCATTTGTCGAACGGCTTTACCAACAACTGCGGGCGGCAGGCGCGACCGGGTTCGAGATCTGGGGCATCTCCCAGGACAATGCCCAATACACCCAGCGCTATGCCCAGGAATTCGGCGTGAGCTTTCCGCTTTTGATCGACGAAGAGCCGTACGAAACGTCCCAGCACTACCGCCTGACGCACGTGCCCGCCTACGTCCTGATCGGCAAAGACGGGCAGGTTGAAATTTCCGGCGACGGTTTTTGTAAGGCTGACTTGGTTGAGATTTCTAAATCGCTCGCGCGGCACCTGTCCGTCAAGCCCGCCGAACTCTTTCGGCGCGGCGAGGCAGTCCCCGAGTTCAAACCCGGTTGAGGGGCGAAGAATTAGGCTTGGGACAAGCCGTTTTGAAAATCAGAGATCCGAAACTGGAATTCAGAAGCGCACCCGGCGCGCCGCACATCGCGAAAGGCGTCATCTCACAGCAACTCCGCCTCGAGGTCGCGCTTCTTGTGTTTGGTTGGCTTGAGCTTGGGATCGCCTTCCCTGCGAACCGGCGGAGGCGTGCCCACGATCAGGCGCGCGCGGCGCTTGACCTCTTTCGAAGCGCGAAACGGTTTGAGTTTGCGGCGGGAAGCCATACCCTTACCCCGGGGAACGATGAGTGCTGAACGATGAATGATGAATGTGCGGAAGGAAGAATTTCTGTATTCATCCTTCAGCGTTCATCGTTGGTTCTGGCGGAAGTGTGTCGGAATCGAACCGACCGGTCCACCATAAGCAGACCCGTAGGATTTGAAGTCCCAGGCGGACACCAGCCCGCATGCACTTCCGCTATTCAGTTTGCATGAAGTCGCTCCGAGTGCGCAAGGCGTTTTACTTTGGACGATGAATGGTGAAGGCTGAATGATGAATGAGGACATGGGGAGCGGTTTTCGATTCATCATCGAGCCGTCGCAGGTTCCGAAGCGGGATTGCGGGAACAGCGCGATCCGTGGGAGAATAGGTTAAACGCTGTACGGATGAACGAGGAATGATGAACAACGAGACAGGAAGCAGTTCCGATTCATCATTCAGAATTCATCATTCATCGTTGCGAAGTCGGGGCGTGGCGCAGCCTGGTAGCGCGCTTGCCTTGGGCGCAAGAGGTCCGCGGTTCGAATCCGCGCGCCCCGACCAGATGTGCCGTCGAGTTTCGGTCACCAACTGAAGGGTTTGGGAGGAAGCGATGCGGCGACGATTTATCGTTCTGCCTGTTGCGCTGACAGTGATTTCCGGGTGGGGGCTTTCGCATTTGCAGGCCCAAGGCGCCACGCCGCAGACTTACTCATTGACCGAGGACCCTGGGATCCCGATAGTGGGCCCCGAAATTGTGAAGATTAGCCGCGATGGTTCCAAAGAAGTGATCGACCAGATCATGCCGCCGGGGCCGGGGCGGAACAAAGAGTTCCATAGCCACCTCCTCTATGACTTCCAAGCCCACAAGCTCTATACCCAAATTGTCAGCGACCCTTCCGTGCCTTGCGGGGTCCAGGAGTTTAATGATCCGGCCGCGCCCGCGGAACTTGACGTGATCAGCGGCGCAGCCGAGGTACAAAAGGAACTGACTGGCAAGGGACAGTTGAAGCAGGCCGGCACGGAGACCGTGAACGGATTCGCCACCAACATCATGGAATTCACTTCCCCCGAAACCAACGGTAAGATCTGGGTTGCGCAAAAGGGCGGCTTCCCCGTCAAGGTCGTCTTCATCGACAAAACCGGCAAGGCGACAACGATGATTGAGGTAAAGCAGCTCAGCTTTGCCAAGCCCCCCGCTTCTACTTTCACGCTTCCGGCAAGTTGCGCATCGGCCCAACTCCCCCCACCCCCCGCCAAACCCGGGCCGAATGTCACTGCCTTGACGCTTCAGAAGATCGGCAATTACAGCGGCCCCTGCCCGGCGCACCTTAAGATGGTGGGCACCATCACCGTGGATGGACCGGGAACGGTGTTTTACCAATTCGGGGCAGGGAATATGGAGCCGGGGGAAACCCTGACCTTCAGTGCCGCGGGAACCAAGACCGTTACGCACGTGATGACCTTCCAGCCAAAGTATGGAAATCAGATGGGCGGTTCAGCCCTCTTGGAAGCGATAGGCGTAGATTCCGCGGGCAATCACGGGATTCCTACGCAAGGTTCCAACAACGCTGATTTCAACATAACTTGCACCAGCGGGGGCGGGAAGTAGGTTGACCACATTCCTGTTGAGTCAGGAGTTGTAAGGAGATAGCGGGTAGATTCCCCCTTAATCGTAAAGGGTAATTCAGGTTTGAGAGCATACGACCTCCGCGTTCGAAGCTGGCGGAGCGAGCATGGTGCGGGGTGAGGCATAGACCTTGTGGCCGTCGAAGAGTTGATCGTCCCGCCCTGCGGGGTGCAGTAGATGGCGTGCAGGACCTTGCGCATGGTAGCGACCATGCGCGTGCATTTTGGTTTTGTCGCGCGCTAAGCGGTGCTCATCGTAGGCGCGCACAGGCGGATCGTGGCGCGCCTGCCGCGGCTTTTCTCGAATTGAAGTCACGCGATCAGGTGATGTCAAACGCGGTAACGTGCAGCGGCCGGTGGTGAGGAGGGGCGCCCTTTCCGTTTGCTCAGGCACAAGTGGCGTGCCGCGTAGTTCCCGGACGACGATCCTCGTGGGCGCCCTTTCCCATTGGGCAGGCACGAGGCCTGCCCCTACATCAAGCGGATTCCAGGACCAGTCCAATGGCACGGGAGAGCCTCTTCCAGTTGGTTTCCTCTTGCTCCAAGTACTTGTGCCCTGCTGGCGTCAGCGAATAGTACTTCGCCCGGCGATTGTTGTCGGACTCGCCCCACTTCGCCTTGATCCATCCGCAGCCCCTACAGGGGAAGATGTGACCGCCGCGCGCTGGAGCGGCGATGGGACTCGCACGAGAGCTTGTGCAGCCAGCGAAGCTCGGTTTGGAACTGCTCGGCCATCAGGCTAATCATCCACACCGCCTCATGGAAACGATGCCCAACCTCCTTGAGGACCGCTCGCGACGTTGCCTGCTCCCGCGCCAGCTCGCGCTCCAGAAATCTCCGGCGCCGGCGAATCTGCCGCTGGAAAACGCCCGGCCGCGCCTTCCAGGAAAGCGCCATCCAGGTGAGGAAGGGCGGCCGCTCGCGCTGGGTAGTCCAGTCGTCGCGTTCCAGGCCGTCGGCGAGCGCGGCGAGGCCGCGCGGCGTCGTCGCAAAAACGCTGCGTTCCGGACCTACGAGAGGCTCGTTGCTGCCCGTGGCTCGGATCAGACCCCGGCGCGCGAGCTTTTCCAGCGAGTAATACACTTGCGGCCTCGAAACGCCCGCCCAGTCCTGCACTTGGCGCCGCTCGAGCTCTAAATTTGCCTGGTAGCCGTGCATTGGCCGCTCGGCAAGCAGGCTCAGCAGCACGAGGTCAGGGATCGTCAGCGCGCGCTTCTCAGATACG
>Ga0187771_10002340_pt1 | contig 13020 bp, 11 predicted proteins | sample 0116_SJ02_MP15_1_FD_133139 | JGI IMG/M metagenome (GOLD analysis project Ga0187771, IMG submission 133139) | Tropical peat soil microbial communities from peatlands in Department of Meta, Colombia - 0116_SJ02_MP15_10_MG | ecosystem: Environmental > Terrestrial > Soil > Wetlands > Peat | place... | reverse complement strand
TTCTGTGCCAAAAGCTCTCGGGCGGAGTCGGGCTCATGCTGCGATGCTGCGGCGCCCCGGCGGAGTGGTCAGGCCGAACGGAACTTTTTTCGTCCTCGCTCCGGGATATCAGGGCGCTGTGGGAGGAGATGGAAAAACCCGAGATCATCCTCGCCTGCTCCACCTGTTATGAGATCTTCAAGACGCATTTGCCCGAGGCCCGTATAGTCTCCCTCTGGGAAGTGCTGGACAACCTGGGCCTGCCCGAAGCGCCCCTTCATCCCGCAGAGCCTTCCCGGACTCTTGCCGTTCATGATGCGTGCAGCACGAGGCATGAAAAAAAGGTCCATGAAAGCGTGCGCAACATCCTGCGTCGAACAGGCTTCGAGATAGAAGAACTGCCCCTGAGCCGCGAGAAAACCGAGTGCTGCGGTTACGGAGGCCTTATGTTCTTCGCCAACCCCGACCTTGCCCGCAACCTCATCAGCAGGCGCATCCAACAGAGCGAATCCGATTATCTCGCCTACTGCGCCATGTGCCGCGATTATCTGGCATCCGGAGGCAAGCGCACGCTCCATTTGCTGGACCTGGTGCTGGGAGCGCCGATAGACGAGGCGGCGCAACAGCGGGGCCCCGGCTACACACTCAGGCGCGAAAACAGGGTGAGGCTGAAGAATACCCTGCTTAAAGACCTTTGGAGAGAAACCCCCGCCGGGAAGGAAACCTTCGAAATGATACGGCTGAACATTTCCAACGAACTGAGAGAGCTACTGGAACAGAGGCAGATTCTTGATTCCGATATCCAGCAGGTGGTCGATTTTGCCGAAAGAAGCGGGGTCAGGCTTCACAACCGGCGGACCGGTCGTTTTCTGGCCCACCACAAACCGGTCGCTGTGACCTACTGGGTGGAGTACACGCCCAGCGAGGGTGAATTCATCATCCACAACGCTTACAGCCACAGAATGGAAATCTCCGAGGAAATAAACTCGTGAACGCAAAAGATGCCGCTCCCGCCGAAATAGATTGGGTCTGCGCAAAGTGCGAGCTTCCCCTCGAACCTGGAAAAGTTAACGTAGGTTACCTGGGGAGCGTGTTCCCCGTTGACCTTTTGAGTTGTCCCCGTTGCGGCCAGGTATTCGTACCCGAGAACCTCGCGGTGGGAAAAATGCTGGAGGTGGAGAAGCTCCTGGAGGATAAATAATTGGATGTTCTCAGAAAAATGCCGCCTGTACGAAAACCCCGCTCTTCGCGAGGCGGGGGAGGGGCTGATAAGGCCCGGCGGACTTGAATTGACGCAAAGAGCCGTCGCCCTGTCGGGTTTGCGCCCCGGCGCCCTGGTGCTGGATGTCGGGTGCGGAACGGGCGCAACCCTGCGTTACCTGACCGAGAGGTGCGCACTTCGCGCCATTGGAATCGACCTTTCGATCATCCTTGCGGCCGAGGGACACGCAAAAAAACCGGACCTGCTTTTTGTTCTGGCATCGGCCCACCGCCTTCCCTTCACCGATTCGATCATGGACGCTGTCCTGGCGGAATGCAGCCTTTCGCTGATGGAAAGCCCCGAGAACGTGCTTGATGAGTGTTCAAAGGTATTGAAGCCTGGTGGGTCGTTGCTGGTGCATGATGTCTACGCGCACGACCCGCATGAGGGAGCGAAATTGCAGGAGACGCCTTTTGAATGCTGCATGAGCGGGGCCGTCTCAAAGGAGCAATGGCTGCGAAGGCTCGAGGGCGGAGGGTTTGCTGTGGCCTTTTGGGAGGATCATTCGCAGGCGCTGAAAGAATTCGCCGCCCGGCTGATTTTTTCGCAGGTATCCCTTGAACACTTCCTGCGCCGGCTCCCGAATACGACCCGTGTGGAGCAATGCCCGCAGATCCGGCATGCCGTGTCGTTGGCAAACCCCGGCTACTTTCTCGCTGTTGCTAGAAAAATCCACAGGGAGTCAACCAGTGACTGACGAAACGATCCGAATGCTCCAACTGGCGCATCAGGGATTCTACTGTAGCCAGATACTGCTTTTCATGGGTCTTGAAGCTCAGGGGAAGAAAAATCCGGACCTCATTCGCTCGATGGCGGGCCTGGCGGGAGGGCTGGGGTTCTCCGGCGAGGTCTGCGGCGCCCTGACGGGAGGCGCATGCCTGCTTGGGCTGTACGCCGGCAGAGGCGCTCCCGATGAGGAGGAAGACGAACGGCTCAACCTGATGATCTCCGAACTGGTGGAGTGGTTTTCGGATGAATACGGCAGAAAGTACGGCGGGACCCGCTGCGATGCCATCCTTGATGACGATCCCGCCGGCCGGACCACTCGCTGCCCTTCCATTGTCCTGGGCACCTATGAGAAGGTTAAGTATTTGCTTGCTCAAAACGATTTCGATCTTTCAGGCGGACGGTCATGAAAGGGGAAGTTCTGCTTTCGGTCACTGAAAGCGTATGCCCGGAGTGCCTGGCGCGCATTCCGGCAAGGAGGGTGGCTGACGGCGACCGGGTGCTGCTAAAGAAAAAGTGTCCGGAGCACGGCTTCTTCCAGGCAGTTATCTGGCGCGGGGAACCATCTTATAATTCCTGGAGCCGGCCGAAAATGCCCGCCCATCCAATCACCCCCCAAACCGCAATGGAGAGCGGGTGCCCCTGGGACTGCGGCCTTTGCCCCGAGCATCGGCAGCAAACCTGTTGCGCCATGCTGGAAGTCACCACGCGATGCGATCTAAAATGCCCGGTGTGCTTTGCGAATGCGGGAGTCGACAATCGCAGCGATCCGGACCTGAAAGAGATTCGAGTGATGTATGAAGGTCTGCTGCGCGCCTGCGGTCCCTGCAATGTGCAGATTTCAGGCGGAGAGCCCACCGTGCGTGAGGACCTCCCTGAAATCATCGCTCTCGGGCGCTCCATGGGGTTTGATTTTTTGCAGCTCAATACCAACGGGCTGCGACTGGCGCGGGAGCCGGCATATGTGAAAAAGCTCAAAGAGGCCGGACTGTCCTGCGTGTTCCTTCAGTTTGACGGTCTTGAAGATGACGTTTTCCTGCGGCTGCGAGGGCGTCCTCTGGCGCGCGAAAAGCGCCAGGCCGTGGCGCATTGCCTGGAACTCGATTTGGGGGTAATCCTGGTGCCGACCCTGGTTCCCGATGTCAACGTCCATCAGATCGGTCCGATCATCAAGTTTGCCCAGGCTCGAATTCCCGGGGTTCGGGGCGTGCACTTTCAGCCGGTCAGCTACTTTGGAAGGTGCTCCGGCTTATCTGCCGAAAGGCTGCGCCTGACCATTCCTGAAATAATCACCGAAATCGAGAACCAGACCGGGGGCGCAGTCAGGAAAGAGAATTTCCGGCCGCCCGGCGCAGAAAACAGTTACTGTTCGTTTCACGCGAATTTTGTGCTTATGCCCGGCGGGGAACTCAAACCCTGGACGGTGCACGATCCAGGGAATTCCTGCTGCGGTGCGCAAAGCGCCGAGTCGGCGGTCTCCAAGGCCCGGCAGTTTCAAAAGCAGTTCTGGACCTCATCCGGCAGTTCGTGCTGCTCTCTTCATAACGAACCGGGTCTGGGGGGATGGGATCTTTTCGTGACACGCCTGAAAACGCATTCCTTCTGTCTTTCCGGCATGGCTTTTCAAGACGCATGGACGCTTGACCTCGATCGTCTCAAGCAATGCTATCTGCACGTTGTCCACCGCGACGGCAGGCTGATTCCCTTCTGCGCGTTCAATCTTACCGACAGCAGGGGGCGGTGCTTCTATCGGGACGGAGAGCAAATCGAAATCCTATGAGGGTAACCCCGCTGGAAAGCTGGATTTCCGGAAAGATCGGCAACCGCAGAGGAAATCTCACCCGCCGGGAGATAGAAGCCTACCAGCTCGAAAAATTGCGCGAAACTATCCGATGGGCAAGGACGAAGAGCTCTCTTTATAAGACACGCCTGGCGCACACCGGGGAAGACAAGGTTTGCCGCCTTGGGGATTTGGAGCGTCTTCCATTCACCTCCTCTGAGGACATCCGACGCAATCCTTTGGAGTTGCTTTGCGTTTCCCAGGGTGAAATCAACAGGGTGGTCACCCTCGCCACCTCCGGAACAACAGGGGACCCCAAGAGGATATATTTTACACTGGACGATCAGGAGGCGACGATCGACTTTTTCCACCACGGGATGTCCACCCTGGCGCGGCCGGGCGACAGGGTGTTGATCCTTCTGCCGGCAGATCGGCCCGGAAGTGTCGGAGATTTGCTGGCGAAAGGCATCGGCCGTCTGGGCGCCTTGGGGATTGCCCACGGACCGGTCAGAGATCTCCGCAACACGCTCCATGTCATGGAGCGGGAGAGGGTGGACTCACTGGTGGGAATTCCGGTGCAGGTCCTCGCCCTGGCAAGGCACTGGTCCGGCAATGTAAGGCCCGTCAGAAATGTGCTTCTGAGCACTGACTATGTTCCCGGCGCCATCATCCGCGAGCTCCGCCGAATATGGGGGTGCGAAGTCTTCACACATTACGGGATGACCGAAATGGGATATGGGGGCGGAGTAGAATGTGCGGCCCTTTTCGGCTATCATTTGCGGGAGGCTGACCTGCTTCTTGAAATTATCGATCCGGCCACGGGAGATCCCGTGGAGGAAGGAAAGCCGGGGGAAGTCGTGTTCACCACCCTCACCCGGCGCGGCATGCCTTTAATTCGCTACCGCACAGGTGACATCAGCCGGTTTATTGCTGAAAAATGCCCCTGCGGAACAATGCTGAAGAGCATGGAACGGGTTAGAGGCCGAACAGAGGGGAATTTAAAGATTGGATCCGGAGTGGCGCTCAGCATGGTCGATCTCGACGAGGCGCTCTTTCCTTTGCCCGGTCTCCTTGATTTCAGCGCAGTCCTCACTGGTGATTACGGTAAAGATCGGCTTTGCATCGAAATCCTGGCAATGGAAGCCAATGGTGAAAAGATGGCTTCCCGCGCCCGGAGCGCTGTCGATTCGATTCCAGCCGTGCGGGCCGCATGCCGGGAGGGCGCCCTTTCGGTTTCCGTCGCCGTTCGACGGGAAGCGCAAACCGGCCTGATGGGCGTCGGAAAGAGAAGGATCGTCGATCTCAGGTAAGCTGTGATATCATTGGAACAAGTTATGAGGCCGGGAGGAACTGTTGATGGACATTTTCGAGCAGATACCTGAACTGCTGGCGGCGGGCGAGAGCTTCTCGCTGGCTGTGATTGTAGGTAAGGCGGGCTCTGCGCCCCGGGAGTCAGGCGCAAGGATGCTGGTGCGCAAAGACTCCTCGATCATCGGGACCGTAGGAGGCGGCTTGCTTGAGGCTCAGGTGCAGCAGATAGCGAAGAAGGTTTTGGAGGAAAGGAGGCCGGTTTTCAAAAAGTTTTCACTCACGGCTGACCAGGCTGCAAAGGAGGGTATGATCTGCGGAGGACAAATCGAGGTTCTCATTCATTTCGTCGATGCTTCTCAAGCCTCCGGTCACGAGCTTTATCACAGGATCCGCGAGGCGATCCGTTCACGGGAGCGTGCCTGGTTAATCACTGAAATTCCGACAGGCCCCGCCCTAAAGTATAAATCGCCGGCCCAGTGCTTGGTGACGTTGGATGGGAGACATACGGGCCAACTTGACAGCGGCACGGCTCGCGCCCTCATACCCCGAATCGGCCCGGTACCGGAGCTGGTTTCACATGAGGGCGGCCTCTTTTTTGCGGAGCCCTTGCGCGAAAAGGACATCGTATTCATTTTCGGAGCCGGCCATGTTTCGCAGAAGCTCGCCCCGCTCACTCGACTGGTAGGCTTCAGGACTGTCGTTCTGGATGACCGTAGCGAATTTGCCAACCGGCAACGGTTTCAATCCGCCGATGAGATAATAGTGCCGGATTCATTCGAAGGAGCGATGGACGGGTTGGAGATCGATGCGCAGAGCTACCTGGTGCTCCTGACTCGAGGCCATAAGCATGACAAGACACTGCTGAGGCAGGCGCTTACAACGAAAGCCGGCTACATCGGCATGATCGGCAGCCGCAGGAAACGCGACGCCATCTATAGCGCCCTGCATGAAGAGGGGTTCGCGCGGTCTGAGTTCGACAGAGTATTTTCTCCGATAGGTCTTGAAATTGGGGCTGAAACCCCTGAAGAGATCGCAGTGAGCATCGTGGCGGAGCTCATCAGGGTCAGGGCCGGGAGAACGTCGCACAACTAATACCAAGTCGCGTTCAATATTGGGCGGGGATGAACCGCGCCGCTACGCAGGGGAGGGGGAGCGCAGCGCTGTACGCCCTCCCGAAGGCAACGATTTGAACGCAACCTGGTATAAGCAAGATTCACCGAAGAGACGCAGAGGACGCAGAGAAAAACGATAAAACGATTGCAAAAAATCGCAGCGCTGATCCCTGCTGCGGGATATTCGTCCCGCCTGGGCGACTTTAAGCCCCTGCTTCCTGTCGGGCGATCGACGGTAATAGAAGAAGCGGTGGGGCGATTTCGTCTCGCAGGAATTGAAGACGTAAGGGTCGTCATAGGCCACAGGGCCGCTGAGATCTCCCCGGTTCTTGACAGGCTGGGCGTAAGACGGATTTTCAATCCTGATTACGCCAGGGGGATGCTCTCGTCGGTCCTGGCGGGCCTCAAAAGCCTGGAACCGGTAATAGACGCCTTTTTTCTGCTTCCGGCAGACATCGCGCTGGTCAAACCGGCTACGATAAAGGCTCTGGCCGGGGTCTACCGCAGCAGTGGAGCAACTGTCGTCTATCCTCGTTTTGAAGGTTTACGGGGACATCCGCCCCTCATTTCCAGAGACCTCCCGGCAAAAGACTTGCCGCGCGACTACGAGGGTGGATTGAGGACTTTTCTCAGCCGGTTTGAAGATCGGGCTTTCGATGTCGATGTCCCGGATCAGGCGATCCTGATGGATTGCGATACAAAAGTGGATTACTTCAAGCTGTGCGCTTACAGGTTGCGGGACGATATTCCCACGGTGCGGGAGTGCCTGGCGCTTTTGAGCGGCCATGGCGCATCAAATCAGACGATCGGCCATTGCCGCATGGTGGCCGGCCTGGCAAGATTGCTGGCCGTTCACCTGGGGTTCGCCGGTTTCGCTGTGAATATCGACCTGGTTACAGCGGCGGGGCTGCTGCACGACATGGCCAAGGGACAGGCGGACCATGCTCAAGCGGGCGCCGAAGTCCTGGAGAAACTTGGCTATGGGCGAGTTGCGCGGATAGTGGCGCTGCACACTGATATCCAGTCCAAAAGCGGGCCTTTGGATGAGGCGGACCTGGTCCACCTCGCCGACAAACTCGTAAAGGGCGAGTTGCTGGTCAGCCTTGAAGAGCGATTTGACGGCCCTCTGAAAAAATTTGCCGGCAGACCTGATGTGCTCAGAGCCGTCGGAAATCGATTAGAGATTGCAAAGAAGCTGAGAAAACGGCTGGAGGACTTATCGGGAGTTGCTGTCAGGGAAATCATTGAAAAAGTCAAAAGCGGTCTGCAAACGGCTTCCGGGGGGCGAAGAAGGATCTACCTCGCCAGACATGGCGCTGTTGTGCATCGGGGAGACATTAAACGCTATATAGGGCAGACGGACTTGCCGTTGAGCACGGAGGGCGTCAGGCAGGCCGAAATGCTGGCAGAGAAACTGAAAGATACCGAGCTTGCGGCCATCTATTGCAGCGACCTGCGGAGGTCGGTCGACACAGCGCAAACTGTCTCCAGGCTTCATGGACTCAGGCCTATTGCCGACCCCCGCTTGCGGGAACTGAGTCTGGGCGAGTGGGAAGGGTTTTCGTTCGATGAAGTTCGAACACTGTTTCCGGCGGAGTATGAAGAGCGTGGCCGGGACATCGTAAATTATCGCCCCTCCGGCGGAGAGAGCTTCCTGGACTGCGCACGCAGGGTCATGCCTGCTCTGTACGGGGCCCTTGGCGCCACGGGAGGCGATATTCTGATCGTCGGCCATGCGGGCGTGAATCGTATCCTGCTCTGTCACGCTTTGGGCAAACCCATCGATGAGATCTTCGACATCGATCAGGATTATGGTTGTTTAAACCTGATTCAATATAGCGATTTCGCCTTCGAATTGGAAATCCTGAATGAGATTCCCGGCGCCCAAGCCAAATGACTCTCTCTGTCCGAAATCACTTTTCTTTCGCGATCTCCACCCCGCTGCGCTCTTCTTCCCGGTGTTCTGCGTGACCTCTTTGCCTTTCTTCGCGGCTTTGGGCGGAAAATATCGGTTTGCCGGGTGAATTTTCCCAGATGTTGTCCGCCGCAAATATACTGCCAAAAAAAGTGTCCGCCGACGACCTGGTCAGATCTTCCAATTGCTTGTAACGCTCTATGAGGGTCCTTCCGAAGGGCGTAAGCGTTGATCCGCCTCCATGAACGCCACCGGTCTGTTTTTGCAAAATCGGCTGTCCGACTCGTTCTTCCGTAGACTTGATTTTCCCCCATACCGCCCGGTAACTCATCCCGAGGGCTCTGGCCGCGCCCAAAATGGACCCGTGTTCTTCGATCGCGCAAAAGATGCGTAGTCTCCCGGCGCCAAAAACGACCTTTCCTTGTTCATCCATTATCCATATCTTGGATTTTATCCTGAGTTTTGGGGGTTCACCAATCATGGCGATCTCCTAGACGAGGTCGTCGTGGATGCGGGCGATCTATCAAGGCTGCTTGTTCGATATCCTTCCTGCCATAAGCAGCGCGCCCTCCTCCGTTCGATTGATGTTAACACCTAAATCCGGGAATGTTGAGGCAAATTTACGATGAATCGGCGCATCTGCCTTAAAAGCCGTTCGAAAAAAAAGTTCCGGGTTGTCATAGGGTTGATGACTGTTATGAGGGGTATTCCATTAGGGATGGTGTTGGTTTATAATACGGTTTCAAATGGACGAAAAATAGACTCTAAGAATCACAGGAAACAGCCGTGCGCAAAATTCCCAATTCACTGGCCTTCAGGCTCTTTTGCCTTCTTCTGCTTGTCAGCGCAGTTGTGTTTATTTCCCTGACCTTTTTCATCATCCGGGCCGACAGGCAGCACGTTACTCAGGAAATATTCCTCTCAGCCGAGCGCACCAACGAGCTGCTTTTGAGGTCTATGCGCCAAAGCATGTTGCTCAACCGCCTGGAAGACATTGCACAGACAATCGACGCTCTTGGCAGCGGACCCGGGGTCGAGAACATAAGGATCTACAACAGGATAGGAGATGTCGTTTTCAGCCCGAACATCCTGGAGATCGGGCAAAATGTGGACATCAAGGCCGAACAATGCATCGTTTGCCATAGTGACAAAAAGCCGCTTGAATTTATTCCGGAAGCCCTTCGTTCTCGAATTTTTACCGCAACAAACGGCGACCGGGTCCTTGGGGCCTTAAAGTCAATTCGCAACGAACCTGCCTGTGCTGCACCAGGCTGCCATCGGCCGCCTTCCGAACAGAAGCTGTTGGGCCTGCTCGACTCCCAGTTCAATCTTGCTCAGGCAGATCGAAACATCATTGCAACCCGCAATCTGATGATTCTTTATTCGATCGGCGCCATTTTGGTCATCGAGCTTTTCGCCGGGCTTTTCATCTTGCGGATGGTGCATACGCGCGTTGTTAAGCTTGCGCAGGGACCGCGGGAGGTCAAAAAGGGCAATCTGGATTTCAGCTTTAAGGTCGAGGGCGACGATGAAATAGCCGACCTGGCGCGTTCATTTAACAGCATGGTGGCAAGCCTGAAACGGGCCGAAGCTGAAAAAGCGGCGCTGTCCCAAAAGATGGTAAGCGTCGCCAAAATGGCTTCCATGGGTAAGCTCGCGGCTACTGTGGCTCATGAAATCAATAATCCGCTTGGCGGAATACTGACCTACTCCCGGCTGGTTTCCCGCAAAGTCGGCATGGGGGACATGACGGGAGAAGATAAGAAAGAGACCATTGGATATCTTGAGTCAGCCATAGGCGAGATCAAGCGATGTGGAAATATCGTCAAAAATCTGCTTAATTTTGCCAGGAGCTCTGAGTCCGTCCTGGAAAAGGTTGACGTTCACAGCGTGGTTGAGAGGAGTCTTGCAATAACCAACCACCATTTCCAAATACATGATATCAGCACGGCGGCTAAGCTGGAAGCCAGGGACCCTAATATCGTAGGTAACGCAAACCAGCTGGTGCAGATGCTGATCGCACTGTTCATGAACGCTGTGGAAGCAATGTCCAAAGGAGGCTCTCTCACTGTGATGACGAGGGACTCGTTCGACGGAGACGCGCTAAGCATCAGCATCAAGGATGACGGCAAGGGTATTCCTCCGGAAATCCGGTCCAACATGTTCGAGCCGTTCTTCACTACCAAGGAGAGCAGCCACAGCGCGGGTCTGGGTCTGTCAGTCGTTTACGGCATTATGCTCAGACACCGGGGTAAAATCGAGGTCGAATCGGAAGTTGGTCGAGGGACTACATTTATCCTCACATTCCCAAGACAAATAAAACCGGAGGAAAATGGAGAACCGGCCTTCGAGGGGCCTATAGCTTCGATTTGGTGATCGCAGGCTTTCATGGGCCAATGTGCAAAATGATTTGCAACATTGCGGAGATTAAAAAAAAATGACGGATCAGGTATCGATGCTGATTGTGGACGACGAGCCCTCTGTTCGCGATTCTCTCATGCACTGGTTTCTGCCCGAGGGCTACCGTGTGGATACTGCCGATGGAGCGATGCAGGCCCTTGATAAAATGCGCGATTCAAACTTCGATATTGTCCTGCTCGACATCAAGATGCCTGGGATGGACGGGATCGAGCTTCAGCAGCGCCTGAGGGAAATAGACGGCCAACTGGCGATTATAATAATGACGGCTTACGCTTCCGTGGACACGGCGATTCAGGCTCTAAAGCAGGGTGCCTACGACTATATTACCAAGCCGGTTGACCCGGACGACCTCAGCAGACTGGTTCGCAACGCGGTGGAACAGCGCCGGCTGCTCCGAGAAAACCTGAGCCTCAAGGAAGAAATCCAGTCGCTGATCTCCACTGATGAAATCGTCGGCGACAGCCCGCAGGTGCGCGAGATAATCAAGCTCATTTCAACCGTCGCCCAGACGGACGTTACCGTGATGATCCAGGGCCCTTCCGGCACTGGAAAGGAGCTTGTGGCAAGGGCCATCCATTTCAACAGCAGGCGCAGATTTTTCCCGCTGATTACCATCAATTGCGGCGCCCTGACGGACACCCTTGTCGAGAGCGACCTTTTCGGCCACGAAAAAGGCGCGTTCACCGGCGCCCAGTACCGGCGCAAGGGTAAACTCGAACTGGCGGACAAAGGCGCCATTTTTTTCGACGAAATAGGCAACATCGGTCTAAAGACCCAGATGGACTTGCTGCGCGTCATCGAAACTAAGAGGTTCACGCGGCTTGGCGGCAACCAGGTTGTAAATGTGGACTTCCGGATAATCTCCGCGACGAACAGGAACCTCGAGGATGCGGTCAAGGACGGGACGTTCAGAGAAGACCTGTACTACAGGTTGAACGTGTTCAACATCCAATTGCCGTCTCTGAAGGAAAGGGCCTCGGACATTCCTCTGCTGGCCGATCATTTTGTGCGCAAGTTTGGTGCGGCTATGAACAAACCCTTCACCGGCGTTGACCTCGGCACAATGGAATGGTTGAAACAACAACCGTGGCCGGGAAATGTCCGGGAGCTCCAAAACGCCATCGAGAGGGCCGTCGTGGTGGGAAAGCCTCCCCTGATCACCCTGGGTGACCTCCCTTGCCCTGTCGACTGGCGGGCGCCTTCGATTTCCGAAGATGTCCTGCCCCTTGCCGAAGTCGAAAAGCGCCACATCCAACTCGCACTGGAAAAAACCAGGGGCAACGTGTCGCTGGCCGCGCAGTTGCTCGATGTAGATAGAGCCACGGTTTACAACAAGATAAAGAAATACTCCCTCAACTATTAGCCGTACAACTATGATACTGCTGCTCACATTCGAGTTCCCCGGTGAAATAGAGCGCCTGCGCAGTCAACTCGAAACCCGGTTCCGAACAGAAGTGAACGTCTCGCGATGTGAGCTCGATTGCCGCGCATTCTTCAATCTTGACAGGAGCCAGTTCAGCTCTTCGGCTATTATCGAGCGGCTGGAAAATGGCCTGACGCCGCAGGACGCTTCCAAGGTGCTGGCCGTTACCGGCTTGGACCTCTTCATTCCTGTGCTCACTTTCGTTTTCGGTGAGGCCCGCTTAAACGGCCGATGCGCAGTTGTAAGCTCCTACCGCCTGGATAACAGCTTTTACGGCCTTCCGGATAATCCTGCGATTCTCGAGGAGCGCCTCCTCAAGGAAGCCGTACATGAGTTAGGCCACACTTTCGGCCTTCTGCACTGTCAGAATCCGGAATGTGTGATGAAATCATCCACCTACGTGGAGGAAATCGATTTCAAAAGCAGCGGGTTTTGTGGCAGGTGTTTGGAGAAACTTGCGAAATTATGATGGACGGGAAATTGCCGCAGCGGTGGAGGCCGAAGCGGGAACAAAGCCGGAAAGCGATCCGCGCAACTTTTTCTTGTTGCATTAGGACAAAACCTGAAAGGTTCCCCTGTAGAACGCCAGTCTCTTGGCGTAGGGGTGGTAGAGATCTACAATATCTTGCTGTTCCTCCGGGCTGAGAGGGCTGATATTCCTGCCTGTTTGGGCAAGCGTTCGAACATGCGTAGCGTTGGAGCAGCCTATTATGGCAACCGTGATGGGCTGGGACAAAGCGAACCGGGTCAGCAACTCCGGTGTTACGCCCATCTCTGGCAATATGTAATGGGATGCGCCAAGCACCTTCATTCCTATCACGGCAATCCCTTTCTCAAGTGCAGCGGGCAAAGCCGAATCCGTGAATCCGCCAAGCGCCGCTTCTACGGGATTTATGGGCATCATGGCGCAATCGATCGGCCATTCCCGTATGGCTTTCTCCAGGATTTTCGGATCGTGATGCCCGGTGACTCCTATAAAGCGGGTTTTCCCTCTGGATTTGGCTTCGATGAAAGCCTCCAGGGCCCCGCCGGGACCGGAGATTATTTTTAGGTCTTCCTCGGTTCTTACGTCATGAATTTGCCACAGATCCA
>Ga0187771_10002339_pt1 | contig 13020 bp, 11 predicted proteins | sample 0116_SJ02_MP15_1_FD_133139 | JGI IMG/M metagenome (GOLD analysis project Ga0187771, IMG submission 133139) | Tropical peat soil microbial communities from peatlands in Department of Meta, Colombia - 0116_SJ02_MP15_10_MG | ecosystem: Environmental > Terrestrial > Soil > Wetlands > Peat | place... | reverse complement strand
TGCCTCAAGTGCGTCGCGATCTGCCCGGGCCTAGCGATTACATTGGTCGACCGCAGGCTCGACCCGACGGGAGCGCGGGCCAAGGTGACCGTCCCCTGGGAGATGCCCGACGGGGCGATCCGCCCGGGCGACCAGGTGCCGACGACCGGGCGGGAAGGCGAGCCGGTCGGCACCGGGAAGGTCGTGCGGATCCTTTCCGGGAAGGCGCTCAATCGCCGTAGGCTCGTGGTCCTGGACGTCCCTTCCGCGGAGGCGGACCGGGTCGCGGGCGTCCGACTCCGGTCGCCCGAGCCGGGGGTCGTCCCCCGGCTCTCTAGGCCGCCGGCCGACGACGAGGTGATCGTCTGCCGGTGCGAGCGGGTCACCAAGGAGCAGATCGCGGCCTACATCGCCTCCACGGGCACTCGAGACCTGAACGCCGTGAAGGCGGCGCTCCGCTGCGCCATGGGTCCGTGCGGGGGCCGGACGTGCGTGGAGCTCACCCTGCGGATCTTCCGGGAGCTCGGTGTCGACCCGAAGGTCGTCACCCCGGCGGTCCGACGGCCGTTCACCCAGGAGGTCCCGGTCCAAGCGTTCCTGGTGGCGTGTGACAGCGATTCCCGAGTTTGACGTCATCGTCGTCGGCGCAGGGTCGGTAGGGAACCCGACCGCCTACTTCCTCGCCCGGGAGGGACTCCGCGTCCTAGTACTTGACGAGCTGGCGTCGTCCGGCCAGGGCCAGAACAAGGCGGCGATCGGGGGGGTCCGGGCGACCCACTCGGACCCGGCCAAGATCCGGCTCTGCCAGACGAGCCTGGAGGTCTTTTCGCACTGGAAAGCGGAGACCGGGACCGACATCGGCTGGAAGGAGGGGGGCTACTGTTTCCCGGCGTACGACGATAAGGTGGAGGCGACCCTAAGGTCGCTGCTCCCGATCCAGAAGAGCCACCGTCTGAACATCGACTGGGTCGACCCGGAACGGATCCAGCGCATCGTCCCGGGCATCGACCCCGCCGGCCTCCGGGGCGGCACGTTCTCCCCGGAGGACGGACAAGTGAACCCGCTACGGGCGTCCGAGTCGTTCACCAACGAGGCGCGCTGGCACGGGGCCGTCTACCGCTACCAGGAACCGGTACGGTCCCTGACCCTCCGGGGGAACGCGGTCGCTGGCGTGACGACCGCCGGGGGCGAGTACCGGGCACCGTCCGTCGTGGTGGCGGCCGGGGTCCGCGCGAGCGAGGTCTGTCGTACCGCCGGTCTGGAGATCCCGATCCTTCCCGAAAGCCACGAGGGCGGGATCTCCGCCCCGGTGAAGGAGTTCCTCGGTCCCTTGGTGGTCGACCTCCGTCCCGGGCCTGAGGGGAAGACCGCGAACTTCTACTTCGGACAGGACGTGGAGGGGCAGATCATCTTCTGCTACACCCCGAAGGTTCCCATTCCGGGCGAGAACCGCACGTCGACCTACGAGTTCATGCCGATCGCCGCGGCACGCCTCGTGCAGATCATCCCGCGCCTGAAGAACCTGACGATTCGCCGCGTATGGCGGGGCCTGTACCCGATGACCCCGGACGGGAGCCCGATCCTCGGCAAGGCCCCGAACGTCGAAGGGCTCGTGCTCGGCGTGGGGATGTGCGGCCAGGGGTTCATGCTGGGGCCCGGCGTGGGGAAGAACCTCGCGTCGCTGGTCGCCCGAGGGAGCCCTCTCATCGAGCGCGAGGTGTTCGACCTGGTGAGCCCGGCACGCGACCTCTTCGGAGGGAAGCGCGAAGCCCTGCGGTAGCCGGCTCTGGGAAACGAGGATCGCCCGGCCCGTCAGGGCCGACGCGAGGAGCCCGCCCGGGTCGGCCTCAGCCGAGCTGGAGCCGCTCCGCGCTCGGGGAGGAGTCCGGGCCGAGGAAGCGGGCCGGCGAGAACTCCTTCGGGTCGAGGTCGACCGGCTCGCCCAGCACGGCCGCGGCGACCCTCCGGCTGGCCGACGGGGCGAGCATGAAGCCGTGCCCGCCGAACCCGTTCGCGTGGACGAAGCCGGGAAGGCGCGGGTCCTCTCCGATCACCGGGAGGCCGTCCGGCGTGTCGTCGTAGAAACCGGCCCAGGCCCTGAGGACGCCGAGCCCGGAAAGGCGAGGGAGCAGCCCGACTAGGGCGCTCGCCATCGCCGAGACGAAGCGAGGGGAGCTGGGGACCCCCGCCTCGGTCCCAGGGAGGTGGGGGACCGACAGGCCGCCGACGAGCTCCCCCCGCATCGACTGGCTGAAGTAGAGCCCGTCGGAGACTCGGACGACCATCGGTTCGAGGAACGCCTTCACCGGTTCGGTGGCGAGGATCTCGTGGCGTGTGGCGGTGTTCCGAACGGCCAAACCACACCGACGCGAGAACTCCCCGGACCAGCCCCCGGCGGCGTTGACGACCGTGGGCGAGCTTACCCTGCCGGAAGAGGTCAGAACCCCGCTCAGGGCCCCCCGGTCGTCCCGGAGCACCTCGAGGGCCTCCACGCCGAGGGCGACCTCGACGCCCAGGGCACGGACCGCCTCGTAGAGACCCCAGAGGACGGGGTAGGGGTACAGGGTTCCGTCAGAGGCAAGATAGCAGGCCCCCAGACAGGCGCCCGGGGCAATCCCGTCGACCAACCGAGCGACCTCCCCTTCTCCTACCAGTCGCACCGGCAAACCCTCGGCGCGGCCGGCGTTTCGAACGCGGGAAAGTCGCTCGAGCTCCCCGGGGCTTCCCGCTAGGAACAGGTAGCCACCTTGGCGGAACCAGATGTTATGCCCGAACTCCCGGTCGAAGCGGCGGTACGCCGCGACCGCCTCCCGGGAGAGACGGATCGTGGAGCGGGTCTCCCACTGCTGACGGACCCCGCCCCCGTTCCTACCGGAACCGCCGGCGGAGAGCCGTCCTCGGTCGACGACGAGCACTCGGCGTTCGCCGGCTTTCGCTAGGTGATAGGCAGTGTAGAGGCCCAGGACCCCTGCTCCGACCACGACCGCACGGTAGTCGGTCCGCTCGGGCGTCACGGTCCGCCTCCGGAAGCGAGCTCGTCCCGGAGCGTGGCGAGACTTCCCAGGGACGTCGGCACGAGCGGGGGCCGTTGCGTGACATGACCGACCTCGGTCGGCTCGCGGCCCTCCAGGATGGAGAGGAGGACGATCGCCTCCGGCAGGCAGTACCGGCCCTGGCACAGACCCGTGCCGACGCCGGTGTAGCGCATGCCCAGCTCGATCCCCCGGTACCCTCGGGCGGTGGCGGCCTCGAGCTCTTCGAGAAGGACGTCCTCGCACGGACAGAGGACCCACTTGCCTCTCCGCGGCTCTTGGAGCAGTTCCCGGTAGTAGGGGACGAGCTCACCGGGAGCGCCGGAGGCCGGCCGTGGCGCTGCCGCAAGGGTGGGGTCGAGCACCGCCGCGGCGGCCTGCTCGGCCGCCGGGCCCCCAAGATCGCCGGGAGCGGCCGCCGAGCCCACGGCGAAGATCCCGGGGACGCTGGTCCGTCCCAGCGCGTCGATCTCGGGGAAGTAGGCTGCGGGTCCGTCGTGCCAGCGCCGACGCGCACCGCCTTGGAAGGCGAGCTGGGCGTTAGGCAGACGCCGATGGGCGAGCACGACCGTCCGGCAAGGCAACCGGAACGTCCCTCCCCCGTCCCGTCGCGAGAGCTCCAGGGCGCGGACGTGGGACCGCCCGACGCTGCGGACGACGCGCGACCGGGGATAGAGCGGGATGTTCCGTTCGGACGCCGCGCGCACGACTTCCGGCCCGATCTCGCCGAAGGCCACAACGGCGCCCACACCGCCGCTGAGCCGCTCCACGACCGCAAGGGCGCGCGCGCCCCCACCTACCACGACCACCTTCCCGAGAGGTAGGTCAATGCCCGAGAGCGCAAGATCGGCGGTGATGACCCCCGGCCGGTCGGAACCCTCGAAGAGGAGGGAGCCGTCGTAAGCCCCCGTCGCCACCACGACCGTGGTCGTTCGAACGAGGATGGCCCGGTCGCCCGAGTCGATCCCCAGCAGCGTGAACTCCGAGCTCTCGCCGGCACGGGGAGGATCTAGGAACGTCGCGGTCGTCCCCGGAAGCAGATCGACCCCCTCGATCGACGCAGGTCCTCTCGCCGCGTTGGCGGCGGTCCGTCGCTCGACCACCAGGGGTCGCTGCCCCGACCGTGCGAGGGCCTCAGCGACCGAGCGCCCGGAACGTCCTGCCCCGACGACCGTGATGCCGGCCGTCAGTGCGAGAGCGGACCCCCTGGGCGTGGTCGCGGACCGGTCGGGCACGCGCCCGAAGCCGGCAAGCCGCCTTCCGAACCACTGGTAGAGCGGCGCGGCCCTCGAGGGGCGACGCAGACCGTGGACCGTGTCGACGCCGTTCGGTAGGAGCAGGTCGAGGGCCCCCAAGAGGTCGAACCTCGGGCCCGGCCACGAGTTCTCGGGACGGACCACATCGCCGTCGTGGACCGGGTGCTGGCACGACCGAACGTTCGGGACCCCGTTGACACGGACGAGGCAGCCCGTGCACTGGCCGACTCCGCACGCCGGGCCCCGAGGGCGGTGATAGCGGATGGAGCGGGCCAGCGAGGGCCATCCTCGTCGTGCGAGCGCGGCGAGGATCGAGTCGCCGGGGCGTGCGGGGACCTCCGAGCGGCCGAACCGGAAACGCGGAGACGGAGCCGTGGCCATCGGGCGCGCGGGACGCTCCGGGCCCGTATTTATCGGCCCCTGTCCGGCGCCCCGGTCGCGCCGCGGACCCCGGGCCCCGAAACGCTGCTCGCTCCGATGGCTATATAGACGCTGTAGGCCCGCCCCTGGACGACCGTGCGCACAAGCGGAGGGTTCCACGGACGCCGGATCCAGAAGACCGGCGGGTCGACGTTCATCGTTTCCCTGCCGAAGAACTGGGTCCTCGCGAGAGGGCTAGGACCGGGGGATGTCCTCCTCTTCACCCCTCGGGCCGACGGCTCGCTCACCGTCTACCCCGCGTCGGCGACGCCCGCCGAGAGCCAACGCCGTCTGGTCGAGGTGTCGAACGACACGGACGAGGAGCACCTTTTCCGGCGCCTGATCGCCGAGTACATCGCGGGGTACCCGCTCCTCGAGATTCGGACCTCCGGGCGGATGAGCGCCCGGACCCGGGAGGTCGTGCGCAGTTTCGCCCAACGAATGATCGGGCCCGAGATCCTCGAAGAGACCGCGGAGTCCGTCATCCTCCAGGACGTGGTGGGGCAGAACCCCCTGCCCATCCCGTCGATCGTGCGCCGGATGCACCAGATGGTGCGCGCGATGCAGTCCGACGCGATGGCCGCCTTCCGGGCGCGCGATACCTCGATCGCTCGTGACGTCGTCGAGCGCGACTGGGAGGTCGACCGCCTCCACTGGTTCCTCGAGAAGCAGGTGACGAGCGCGCTGCGCGATGCCCGGATCCTCGCGACCCTGGACCTCACCCTCCCGGAGTGCTCGACCTACCTGCTGGCCTCCCGGATTCTGGAACGCATCGCCGACCACGCCGTGAGGATCTCCGAGACCGTAGACCTCCTGGGTCCCGAACCGACCCCCGAGCGCCTCCTTCAGAAGCTCGAGCAGATGGGGGGACGGGCCGCGACCTGTCTGTCGGACGCGCTCGAAAGCCTCGAGCAGCGGGACATCGCCAAGGCGAACGAGGTGATCGACGCGACGCAGCAGCTGACCCGGGAGCGGGAGCATGTCCTCCGAGAGCTCGGGTCCAAGAAGGGCCGCCTGGCGGTCGCGGTCGCCTACGTCCTCGAGAGCCTAGAGCGCGCGGCGTTCTATGCCACCGACCTGGCCGAGATCGCGATCAACCGGGCCGTCGAGGCGCCGTCGCGCTCGAGCGACGTCGGGGAGATCGTCTCCGCGCCCGCGGTCGCCGCAGCCACGCGTTAGGCAGACCGTCCTCGGGAGGCTCCCTGGGCGGCCTTCTCGGCCAGCACGGAGAGGATCCCCTCAACGTCCTTGGGCGTAGGGACCTTCGGGTTGGCGAGCACGGCGGGAGAACGGAGGGTCTCGGCGACGATGCGGGGCGCGTCCTCGAGAGGTCCTGGGGTGGGGAGCTCGCTGGGCGCTCCCAAGCCGGTCGCGAGCCGTCGGAACCTCTCGGCTACGGACGGTGCCGGGCTCTCCTCCGGCAGCCGCAACTGGTCGGCGAGCGCCTCGAGCCGCTCCCGGGCCGCGGGTCGGTCGAACTCGAGGACGGTCGGCAAGAGGATTCCGAGCAGCGTACCGTACGGGAGGCCGGTCGGACGGACCAAGGCCCGGGCAAGGGCGTGAGCGATCCCTCGTTGGGAGTTCGACTGAGCGAGGCCGGCCTCGGTGGCCGCGTAGTGGAGGGCCGACCGGGCGTCCGGGTCGTCGCTCCAACGCAGGGCGTGCGGCAGCCGACGGACGACGGTTCTCACCGCGTCGACCGCTAGGGCGTCGGAGAAGGGGTTAGCCCACGCCGAGAGGTACGCCTCGCACGCTAGGGCTGCCGTCTCGAACGCTCCGGCGACGACCTGGTCCGGCGGGAGATGCTCGGCGAAATAAGGATCGACGATCGCCCAGTCGGGAACGAGGGTGCGGTGAGCTAGCTCGATCGGTGTTCCGTCGGAGGTCACCACATCCGCGACCCAGCTCGCCTCCGCCCCGCTTCCGCTCGTCGTCGGTACGGCGGCCAGCTGCGTGCGGGGCCGCTCGGGTACGGCGAGGTCGACCGGGGCATGCTCGAGGGATATCTCGGGTCGTTCCATCAGCAGGCGCGCGGCCTTCGCCGCGTCGATCGCCGTGCCTCCTCCTATCACGACCACCCAGTCGGGGTCGAACCGACGAAGGCGGTCGGCAAGCTCGGCGATCGCGTCCAACCGGTTCGAGACGCAGCGGTCGGCGACGCGCGTCACGGTCGCCTCGCTCCGTTCAAGCTCTTCGAGGGCCCGCCGGGGTCCTTCTTGGTCCGCGACCGCCGGGTCGATCACGACCGCGGCCCGCCGGGTCCCGAGCCCGCTCAGCTGTTCCAGCGCTCCGGTTCCCCAGGCGATGGAGGGGGCGGTGACGAACCCGACCATCCGACCGACGAGCTCAGGGGGCGGGAGGTCCTTCCCGGCAGCGTCGGCATGCGCCGGCGAGCGAGTAGGCGATCCGTTCCACGCTCCAGCCGTCCGGCGTGAGCGCCGCTAGCTCGGTGAGCAGGTGGCGATCGAGCTCGGTGAGCTCCAGCCCCTGGATCCGGCCGCAGACGCGGCAGACGATGTGGCCGTGGGGATCCTCTCCCAGGGCGCTCAGCCCGGGCGTGGGGCGCGCGATTACGGTGACCCCGACCTCCGGTGCGGTCCGCGACCTGGTGGTCGGCCGAGAGCGCGAGCGACGGACGGTCGGCATCGATGCCCGCGACCACACCCGTCTATATACGCTCGGGACTCCGCGGTCCTCGCCGTCAATCCGGGGCGACCTTCCGTTCATGAGGCCTCCGCCGGAGTCCTTGACGGGGGAAACGGTCCGTGGTGGATCCGTCCCGCGGACCTGCTTCGGCCCTCCCTCGCCTCGTTCTGCTCGGCACGCTGTGGGGGGCCACTTTCCCGATCAGCCGCCTCGGAGTCGCCGCGGGCGCGAGCCCGTTCGTGCTGGTGACGATCGCCTTCGGTGTGGCGATCGTGGTGACCGCCCCGGTCGCGGCCCTGGGGAGGGGGCCGCTCCCGTCGAGGCGGAGCATGGTCGAGTCCGCGGGGGTCGGGGCGCTGTTGATCGGCGGCATCAACCTGCCGCTGTTCTGGGGGGAGCGGTTCGCGACCGGAGGCGTGGCCTCGATCGTCTACGCCACCGCCCCGATGGTGAGCCTCGTTTTCGTGGCCGTGCTCAGCACCGGGGAGCGTGTCGGCCGCAGGGGAGGGTTCGCCCTCGTTCTAGGACTGGCCGGGGTGGCGGTCCTCGCCTTGGCCTCGGGCGGAGCGACCATCACGAACCCGTGGGGGCTCGCCTCTTTTGGCCTGGGAGCTGTCTGCCAAGGAGCCGGGGCCGTCCTGCTCGGACGGATGCGGCCGCGCGGGGAGGGGGCCTGGGGCGAGACGTTCCAGTTCGTTGGCGGAGGAATCGCTTCGCTCGCGGTCGCCGCGGTGCTCGTCCGCAGCTTCTCGATCCCCTGGAGCGTGTCGGTCGTCGTCACGGTGGGGTACGTCGGCGTCGTCTCGATGGCGGCCGGTTATGCGATCTTCTTCGACCTAATCCGTCGCCACGGCGCCATCGGGGCGAACCAAGTGACATTCCTCAACCCGGTCGTGGCCCTCGTTCTCGGGGTGGTGGTCTTCGCGGAACCTTTCGCGTTCGAGGAGGTCGGGGGGCTCGTTCTGATCCTTCTGGCCCTGGCCCTCCTTCACCTGCTCGGGCCGTCTGCCGAGTCCCCCCAGGAGCGCGCGGGGAGGCTCTCCCCGCGCGACGACCGTCCCCCCTCGTCGTAGTGTTCCGGCTCGCCTCGAGAGAGTGCGCCGCCGGGGACCGCCTGACCCAATCGAGGGAGCGTTCCTCGAAGGTCAACGGTCGGCCATCAGGCCGGTCGCGGGTTTACGCTCGCCGGTCCCCCGAGGAGGCCTCGCACGAGTTCGAGGAGGCCCTGTGGCTCCAGCGGCAGGTGGACGACGTGCAGCCGGCCGGCCGATCTCAGAGCAGGATCGCGGGTCCCGACCACGACCAGGTCGGCATCGCGGAGCGCCCCGAGCGCCCAACGACTAGCGCTCGGACAATAATGGACGTTCGAGGCCACGACGACGACGGGATGGGGCGTCCCGGAGCCGGTGTGGTAGGCTTCGGCCTCGCGAAGGTCTGGGAACCTCCGCACGGAGAGCCCGTCGGCCTCCAGAAGGGCGACCACCGAGCCCCCAAGACTGGGAGTCTCGTCAACGACGAGCACCTCGGCCGTCACGGTCCGTAGAGGTACGAGTTCTCAAGATGAAGCCAAGGTCGAGCCCGTTTGACGCGGGAGGTCAGTCGCACTGGACGTTTTGAGCCCTACACGGTTTCCTAGAGGAGGGAAAGGAAGAGCGTGCCGGAAACCGTCCGTGCCCTTTTCGCAGCCCTCGAAGGAGCCCCGGTCGGCCTCCTCCTCGTCGACCAGGACGGCACGGTCGCCTGGGCGAACGCCACGTACCGGGCGTGGAGCGGGGCCGGCGAGGGAGGCGACGACGGTGACACCGGCTACCGGGACGACCCGCTGCTGAACGGCACGGAGCTCGGCGCCGCGGTCGGGCGGGGTCTCGCGGACGGCTCTGCGAAGGGGACGGTCTGGTCGGCCCAGGGGGTCCCGCTGCCCCCGATCGCTCGTCGGTCCCCGCGACACGTCGATGCGACGCTAACCGTCGTCCCGGCGACGGAAGGCCAGCCCCGTCAGCTCGTCCTCATCCTGGTCGACGCGAGCGAGCGGATGCGCGAGCAAGAGCGAGCGCGGCTGCATTACGAGGCGTTCCTCACCTCGACCAACGCGATCGAGGTGACCGACCGGGACGGCGTTCTGATCGACGTCAACCCGGCGTTCGAGGCGACGTACGGCTACTCCCGTGCCGAGTGCGTGGGGAAGAAGCCCCGGATCGTGGCCAGCGGGCGGAACCGGCGCGAGTTGTACGACCGCATGTGGGCGGACCTGCTCGACGCGACACGCGGGCACTGGTCCGGGGAGGTCATCAACCTCGACCGCTGGGGTCGCGAGCGGCCGGTGTTCCTCACGATCACCGCGGTCCGGAACGATGCCGGGGAGACGACCCACTACGTGGGGGTGGCGGTCGACCTCACCGAGCACAAGACCTGGGAGCGGGCCGCGGCGCACTCGGACCGACTGGCCTCGCTCGGTCAGCTCGCGGCCGGGGTCGCGCATGAGATCAACACTCCCCTGGCGAACGTGATGCTCGTCGCGGAGAGCCTGCGGCGCCGAGCGGCCGACCCCTGGACCCGGGGTCGCGCCGAGACGATCACCGCCCAGGTCGATGTCGCGGCCCGCATCGTTCGGGGGCTGCTCGACTTCGCGCGACGGAGCGAGCCGCAGGCGACGCGTCTCGACCTTACCGATGTGGCGCGTGAGGCGGTTCGCTTCCTGCGGGGCAAGCAGTCGGCCAACGTCGAGGTCGAGGAGCGCTACCCGGCCGAACCGCTCACGATCCTCGGCGATCGAGGCCAGCTGATGCAGGTGCTCACGAACCTGCTCCTGAACGCGTACGACGCGCTCGAAGGGACCCCGGAGGGCCATATCGTCGTGGAGGCCCGGCGCTTCGAGCGTGACACCGAGGTCGAGGTCCGCGACTCGGGGCCCGGGATCCCCCTCGAGGCGCTCCCTCACATCTTCGAACCGTTCTTCACGACAAAGCCGGAAGGTCGGGGAACGGGCCTCGGGCTCGCCATCTGCCACGGGATCGTCCAGGCGCATGGAGGGACGATCTTCGCGCGCAACATCCGAGGGGGAGGGGCGAGCCTCACCGTCCGCCTCCCGCTAGCTCCTCCGGTCCCCAGGCTCGCGGCGTCCTGACCCGGCCTCGCCCACCCGTCCCACGGGCCGGCGGCGGGCGGAGAAACTTCAAAGCCGACGCCGCGCCTGCCGTGCCCGTGCGGCTCCTCGTGGTCGACGACGACGCGGTGTTCCGTGAGGAACTGGCCGACCTGTTGCGGGATGAGCGCCACGAGGTCACCACTAGCCCGTCGGTCCCGAAGGCGCTCGAGGAGCTCGCGAACGCGGAGTTTGACGCTGTACTGACCGACCTCAAGATGCCCCGTCAAGGGGGATTGGACCTGCTTCGCGAGATCCGGGCCCACTACCCGACGACCCCGGTGATCATGGTCACCGGTTTCGCGACGGTCGAGACGGCCGTCGCCGCGATGAAGGCCGGTGCCGCCGAGTACGTCCAAAAGCCGTTCAAGATCGACCAGGTCCGGGAGGTCCTTGCGCGCCTCGAACAGGAGTCACGGTTCCTCTCCGGAGGCGACCGTCCTCCGAACCCCGATGCCCTTGCTCGGGCCTGGGTGCGGAGGGACGGCGTTGCCGTCCTTCACCTGACGACACGGGCCGTCCGGCCGAGCCCGGGGGTCACCGTCGAAGCGCCCGATCTCGAGAACCCGTCGGCGATCCGGGGCCAGGTCACGACGTTCCTCGCCGATCATCCGAAGGCCGGCCTCCTCCTGGAGGACGTCGACCTGCTCCTGGCCCATCACCGGAGGGCCGACATCCTGCAGTTCCTCGAGGACCTGCGCCATCGGATGGAGGGGAGAGGGCCGTTCGTCGTGACGTTCGACCCCAAGCAGATCTCGGCGACGAGCGCCCGGGATGTCCGCGCGGCGGTGGCCGGCCCGGCGACCCGCCTCACCCTGGAGACCCTAGCGAACCCGGTGCGGCGCGCCGTCCTGCGTCGCGCCGCGGACGGACCTTGCTCGTTCACCGACGCTCTCAAGGCTGCCGGCCTCGAGGATTCGCCGAAGCTCGCCTTCCACATTCGCCGCCTGGTCGATGACGGCCTGGTCGCCCACGAAGGCGAGAGCTACCGTATCACCGCGAAGGGCAAGGAAGCCATACTCTGGCTCAGCGAGGCGGACGCGTTAGCCCGCCACGACATCGCCACGAGCGGAGCTTTCGCCCACGCGCACCCGGAGTGAGCTCCCCCCAGGCGCCTAGAGCCGGCTCTTCTGGGCGGGAGGCCGGTGGCGCCTTGCCGGGACGGAGATCCCACGGTGTCGACGCGAGGCCGACCCAGGCCCTCCCCGCACCGGCGAGCGTCCCACGGGCCGGGTCGCGGTCGCGCCGACGTCCGGGGTCAACGGGATCTGCACGTCGACCTCGCCCCCCGCGTTCTCGCGGCTCACGGGGAGGCCACTTCCTCGGAAGACCTCGAGCAGTTCGGGGCTCTCCTCCCGGAACCGGGCCTCAAACCGCCGGATGCCGAACGCGATGGCGGCCCGGGCGAGTCGGGCGAGCAGGAGCGTGGCGATGCCCTGGTCCCGGAACGGACCCCCCACGAGGAACGCGACCCGGGCGACCGGCGAGCCGGGATGGGTTCGAGCGTACTCCCCCACGCCCATCACCGTAACGCGGTCGGTCCGCTCTCCCAGGACGAGCAGACAGAGGCGGTCGTCGGGCGACGTGGGGGCGAGGACCTCCTCCTGGGTGAGCGTGGGCTTCAGCGAGACGAGGCCGAGCACCTGGGGCGATTCCCTCTCGAGGGCGTCGAGAACGATGTCCCGGTCCGACTCCTGCACCGGGCGGACCCAAACCTCGGTGCCGTCGCTGAGGAACGCCGGGCCTGCCACCGCCGGGGGCAGCGCGGCCTCGGGGCATGAGCCTTGATAGACCATCGCATGGGGCATCGATGTGCTGGCAGATGAGCGACGTGTGAACCGGAGTTGACCGCAATGCCCTCCCTCCCGGCTCCAGCAGCACGGCCGAGGAACCGGGGTGATCCCTCACCGAGCTTCCCGGGCCCTCTCCCACGGGGCCCGGCGCAGCACCGGCGACCCGGGAGTCGCCGTCCCCACGGAGCCGACGCCCGTCAGTCCGCGGGCCGGGGTGCCCCTCGAAGGACGAGCGTAAGTCCCGAGACCACCACTGCGAAGCCACCGATCTCCCACACCGAGATCGGTTCGCCGAACAGTCCCGAGCCGGTCGCAATCCCCACGAGCGGAATCAGGTAGGTGACCGAGTTCGCCCGGACGGGCCCGACGCGGTGATGGAGCAGGAAATAGGCGAAGTAGCCCACCACGGAGGAGAGCACGACCAAGGCCCCGAGGGCGGTCCATACCCCCGGCCGGAGCGGAAGGGTCTCGGGGGTCGGAAGGAGGGCGGCGGCCACCCCGAGCAGCGCCGCCGCCACAGCGAACTGGGACCCGATCTGCCAGAGCCCCTGCCGGCCGCCGCCGAAGCGGCGCAACAGGACGGTACCTATCGAGGTGGTCGCCATCGCTCCGATGACGAAGGCGGATCCTTGCCAGGCTCCGACCGGGCCCCCCGACAGCGTCGGGGCGACGAGGATGACCGCGCCTACGAAGCCGATGAGAATCCCCAGGAGAGCACGGGGACCCAGGCGCTCGTGGGGAAGAAGGGAGTA
>Ga0187771_10002338_pt1 | contig 13026 bp, 11 predicted proteins | sample 0116_SJ02_MP15_1_FD_133139 | JGI IMG/M metagenome (GOLD analysis project Ga0187771, IMG submission 133139) | Tropical peat soil microbial communities from peatlands in Department of Meta, Colombia - 0116_SJ02_MP15_10_MG | ecosystem: Environmental > Terrestrial > Soil > Wetlands > Peat | place... | reverse complement strand
TGTTGGTAAAGATCAGAATGTAGGCGTGGGTCGACACGCTGAATAAATGCTCAACAAAATCCTCCTCGCGCGTCTTCATGCCCGTCCGGCCGGTGCCTCCGCGGCGCTGCATGCGGTAGGTCGAAATCGGAGTGCGCTTCAGATACCCGGAGTGGCTGACCGTAACCGCAACCTGCTCATCCGCGATCAAATCCTCGAGCACGATTTCCGCCGCTTCGTCTTCAATGCGCGTCCGCCGCTCGTCGCCGTACAGCTTCTTCACTTCTTCCAGTTCTTTGACGATGACGCCGCGCAACTTTCTTTCAGAAGCCAGGATGGATTCATACTCCGCAATGTTTTCGCGGACATCCTTCAATTCGTTTCGAATCTCATCAATCGAGAGCCGGGTCAGTCGGTGCAACTGCAATTCGAGAATGGCATCGGCCTGTTTGGGCGTAAACGGCTTTTCCGGATCGAGCCTGGGAGCGCGCCCGGCCGTGTTGATCTCGATCGCCTTGCCGCCAAAATAAAGCACGAGGTTCTCGCGGGCATCGGCGCGGTTGGCGCTGCCGCGAATAATGGCGATGACATTGTCGAGATGATCGAGCGCGGTGAGATAGCCCTCCAGAATGTGCTCGCGGTCTTTCGCCTTTTGCAGCAGATAGGCCGTGCGCCGCCGAACCACGTCCACGCGGTGCTCAATGAAATACTTGATGCACTGAATCAGCCCCATCTCGCGCGGCTGCCCGTTGACCACCGCCAGCAGGATCATCGAAAAGCTCTCCTGCATCTGCGTGTGTTTGAAGAGCTGGTTCAGCACGATCTGCGGCTCCGCGCCCCGCTTCAGCTCGACCACAATGCGCATGCCATCGCGATCGGATTCGTCGCGAACGTCCCCGATGTCCTCAATATCTTTGTCGTTGACCAGTTGCGCGATGCGTTCCACCAGCTTTGCCTTGTTCACCTGATATGGAATTGCGGTGACGATGATCGCCTGCCGCTCTTTGGTGATGTTCTCAATCGCGGCGGTGGCGCGCATCTGGAAGCGCCCGCGGCCCGTCCGATAAGCCTCAAAGATTCCTGCACGCCCATGAATAATTCCATAGGTGGGAAAGTCTGGCCCCTGCACGAATTTCAAAATGTCGGCAAGCTGCGCGTTCGGGTTATTGATGAGCGTGATCGTGGCGTCAACGATTTCGGTGAGGTTGTGTGGAGGAATCTTCGTCGCCATGCCGACCGCAATTCCGTCCGAGCCATTGATCAGCAGATTCGGAATGCGCGCCGGCAAAACGTCTGGCTCGACTTCGCTGCCGTCGTAGTTGGGATGGAAATCAACCGTCTCTTTGTCGAGATCTTCAAGCAGTGGCGTCGCCACCTGCGCCAGCTTGGCCTCGGTGTAACGGTCAGCCGCGGGCGGGTCGCCGTCCACCGAGCCAAAATTCCCTTGCCCAAAAATCAGCGGGTAGCGCATCGACCAATCCTGCGCCAGCCGCACCAGAGCGTCGTACACCGCGAGATTGCCATGCGGATGGTACTTGCCCATCACGTCGCCGACGATTCTCGCGCACTTGCGCGTGGCGCGATTGGGCAACAGCCCCATCTGCTGCATGGTGTAAAGAATGCGCCGATGTACCGGCTTCAATCCGTCGCGCACGTCCGGCAGCGCGCGACCTATGATCACCGACATCGAATAGTCGAGATACGACCGCCGCATCTCTTCTTCAATGTTGACCGGTTGAATGTTCAGTGCGCCGGGGCCGGAGTCGCCCGGAGGAGGTGGGAGAGGAAGTTCAGGATTCTGATCGTCTGCCATTCGTTTTACTCTCGGTTGTCAGCTTTCAGCTGCGCCCAAACAGGAAGCTCAGGAGGGCGCGAGCTATGCGTAACTGATTGTTTTTACAGGATGTTATGCGCCCTGGGAACTGACTTGATTATACCACGACTTGCCCCTACAAAGGATGCTGGTATTGACGGGCTTGTGGCGCGCCGAGGCCCTACGGCGACGGCGTTCCTGCTGCGCGAGGATCAAGTAGCGCACAGCAGAATCCAGCCGCGACGCGGCGGCATATGTTAGCCCAGGGCGTAAGCCCTGGGTAGCGTGGAGAAAGAGAAATGAGTCCCGGAGGGACGGCACAAGTTGACATGCACTCGTCAAGCCAGGGGAACCAAGGGATTGCGCCCGCCCTCCGTTAATTCGCCTGCATCGCCGTAGGCAGCAGAAAGATCACGCCGCGATCGTCGTTCTGCCTGCGCGTCGCCTCCAGATCGAGATCGGCGAGCGCGACTCGGCGCGGGTGTCCCGGCGTCAGGTCGAAAAGCGTCGCGCCCACAATCGCGTAATTCCAGATTTCCAGTTCGTGGCCATCTTTGAAGACCAGCAAGGTCGGATCCCGCTCCGCCTCGGCACCATCCGCACCATCGGTATCTTGAGCACTCTTAGCAGCAGAATCGTCCTCCACCGGAGGCACATAGGATTCTTCCCCCGAACCTCGCCGATCGAACACCGTCGGGCCTCCTTGATATTCAGGATCGTTGTCGCCCGCGTCCGAATCGGCATAGTCGTCGGTCGCGCCAATGTCCACCGCGTACGGAACCGGGACGGCGTACAACACGGGAGGCCCGGATGGAACGTACTGCACGTAGTGATGGTGATGTTCTTCATGACCACCCGCGCCACCCGTAAACCGCGGAGGCGGAGGGTTACCGTGACCGCCGTGGCCAGGGCCATTGCCTGGGGGTGGAGTTGGATTGTGGACTGGCGAAATTACGTGTACCGATGGATTGGCAGGTGGAGCGCTGACCGCAACGTGCGCAACGGACGCGTGTGAGGTCGTAGATGAACTGTTCGTCTGGGCAGAAACGCCGCCAGTGAAAAAGACTATCAGGGCAAGCAGGCTGAAAAGCGCGACCGGAGCCGGAACCGAACGCCTCACCCCTACATAATACTCCCGCGTGGGACTCATGGCGCACCTCACAGGGAGAACGCTCTCAATTCGTTAGATTGCAGCCAACCTTGGCCGGATGCCCGCAATCCGCCGCGATGCGCCATCCCCGCGTTTACATATCGTTACATTGCAAATCATTACGAAGACGAGCTTCCCTCACGCTTCACGCCGCAGGCTATAATTCTCCCGAATGCGCGTCCTGACGACGTTTCGCGACATAAAATCTGCCGTCCGATTCGCCATGCTCGCGCTGGTGCTGGTGATCGTCGCAATGCTCTCGGCGCTCACCGCCATGCGAGTGGCCATTCACGGACAAGAGGTTGCCGTCCCTCCGCTGGTTGGTCTCACGCCGGCGCAAGCCGAGCGGGAAATCTCCGGGCTGGGCCTGCAGATTGCTGTCGAGCGGCAATACTACAGTCCGCAGATTCCCGAAGGGCGAATCATGTCACAACTGCCCTTGCCCGGAACCAAAGTGCGTCGAGGCTGGCAGGTGCGAGTAGCGCAGAGCCTCGGTCCAACACGGGTGGCGATCCCGGATGTGGCCGGGCAGAGCGAGCATGCGGCGGAACTGAACATCCGTCGTCGCGGCCTCGACGTGGCTTCCATGGCGCAGATGCCCGTCCCCGGAATACCTGCCGATCAAGTGCTGGCGCAGAGTCCTCCCGCCAACGCGACGCAAGTCCTCGCGCCGAAGATCAGCCTGCTGGTAACTTCACCCGCCGACCCTCCCGCCTTCGTGATGCCGAGCTTCGTGGGCCAGACCCTGGGCAGCGCGAACCGCACGCTGCAGGATGAAGGATTCAAACTTGGCAATGTCAGCGTTGCGCCGCCGCCCACGCCCGCGGACGTAGCCAATTCTCCCGGCAACGAATCGCAGACCACACTCGCGCCGCCGACAGCAACTACGCCGGCATTGCCGCCGCCAGTTATCGCACCTACGTCGCCCCCACCCCAACCCTCTCCCGCGAGCATCATCGTCTGGCAAACGCCCGCTCCGGGCCAGAAGATCTTGGCCGGCACGACGGTGAGCTTGGAAGTACGATAAGAACAAGTGAGCGGGAGATGTGGCCGTGATCGATCAGCTTCGGAAAGATCGCATAAGGAGACCCGATCTGTTTCATTCATTCGGGCCGATAGAGCCAGAGAAGCTGGATGCATGGCTGCGCGAATGCAAGTTCGTCATCCCGCATGACCTTAGAGAGTTTTGGTGTGAGACGGGCGGTGGCGATCTTTTCGAAACTGAAACCGTCTTGGGTCCGTTTGCCTCTGCTGACTTGGCCGACAACGTTGAAGCCATGTATCGATGGCATCGGCAAAAGGGTATGCCAGCAGATTGGCTGCTCTTTCATATTGGCGCCGGGCTCTCAGTCGTCAAAATGTCGTCCGGCGAGTATGCTACCGTTCAGCCGGGCTCGTACGAAGTAAAGGACACGTTTGCCTCGCTCGAAGACTGGTACAACCGTTTGTTGCGCAAAGAATATGCGCTCCGCTACGGATTAGGCTGATTCATTAGTCGGTATTCGGTTGCGGACAGGTCTGAAGCAATCTCTTCAACACGCTCCAGGATGGCCGCAAAGAACCCTTCGCACGGGTGAATCCCCGGAATCGTCCGCAAATATGGCCCGCGCGTGAGCGAAGTTGCGTCCGGCCAAGTGAGTTCGCCCGCCTCTTTCAACCGCTCAAGCGCAAGACCGCAATCGACCACTCGAAACGACTTGTTCTCCGCCAACGCTTGCTCGACCACAGCTTCATTCTCTTCCCGTTCCAGTGAACAAGTGGAGTACACAAACCGCCCGCCAGCAGCAACCTGCGCTAGAGCGGACCGCAAGATCGCGCACTGACGCTGTTGCAGCTGGCTAAGGTCATCGGGTCCGAGGCGCCACTTGATTTCCGGATTGCGCGCCAGCGTGCCCGTGCCCGAGCACGGCACGTCGGCCAGAACGCGGTCAAAGCGGGCCGACACCGGCAGATTCCGCGCGTCGCCGACAACCACATGGATTCGCTCACTCGATCGCGACGCCAGCAGCCTCCGAAGCAGGCGCGCGCGATGAGGATGAATCTCTACGGCAGTAATTATCGCGCTAGGATTACGATCGGCGAGCGCCAGCGTCTTTCCGCCCGGTGCCGCGCAGCAGTCGAGAATCCTGAGTCGTTCCTTCGACGGCGCGCTCCCCACGAGCGCCGCGACCAGTTGCGAGCCTTCGTCTTGAATGACAACCTCCCGGCTGCGAAAGGCCCGCGTCTTGCGAATGTCTCCAGCCATCACGCGGCGAGCGGTCGCAAGCAGCCCTCCGGGAGCGACATTGACTCCTTCTTCGCGCAAGTGGGCCTCGGCCCCCGGATTGCGCAATCGAATTGCTGACGTGGAAACCCTCTGATCGTGCTCGCAGATCCGGCGGGCAGTAGAAAGCCCGTATGAGGTAACCCAGCGCTCCACCAGCCACTGCGGATGTGCGAAGCAGCGAGCGAGAGCCTCCGCCGACTCGCCCCCAACCTCGGCCGCTTCGCACTCGGCTCGCGCCGCGGCCAGCTTCCGCAGAACCGCATTCACGAACGGCGCCGCCGACCGCTTGCGCGCCCGCTTTACTAGCTCAACGCTCTCATGAAGTGCCGCGCGCTGCGGGATCCGATCGAGCCGGCGCACCTGGTAAAGACCCAGGCGCAACGCGACGAGAACTTCCAGGTCGATCTTGACTATGGGTTGAGAAGCAGCACCAGCAATTTCTTCATCAAGGTGCGGACGCCAGCGGAGAACGCCCATCACCAATTCGGTCGCGAGTGCATGGTCGGCATCCGACAGACGCGCATACGTGGCCGAATGCAGAAGCTCGGATGCGTAAGACGACTCGTGCTCAACTCGGAGCAGAATGTCGAAAGCAGCCGCGCGCGCAGCGGATACAGGCATGGATCCAAATTCTAGGCGGCCTTGAGGAACTAAGAAAGAGAGGTGGGGGGGCAAACGAGGGTTGTCATTCCGAGCGAAGGGAGGAATCTGTTTTGCAAAAAGAGGAGATCATTCTCCCAGCCTCTCCCCCGCCTGCAGCCGATACCCGTGAATAAAATCCCTTGCCGAGCTTCGCTTCTTCCCCTCTATTTGTATCTCCAGCAGCTCAAGCGAGGTGCCACGTCCACAGCCGACGATCAGACGATCACCTTGTGCGCGCAGTTCAGCCGCAGGCAGCGAGTCGCTTGCCGCCTGCGCCTTCGCAATCTGAAGATTCCTGCCCCGGAACTTCGTATACGCCCCCGGCCAGGGTTGAAATCCCCGCATGCGGTTACAGATTTCCGCGGCCGGCCGCGAAAAATCCACCAAACCATCTTCCTTCTTGAGAATGGGCGCGAGGCTCGCCTGCGAGTTGTCCTGCGCCTTTGGCTGAATCGAACCAGCTTCGAGACCTCGCAGCGTCTCGATCATCAGGTCTGCACCAATCACAGCGAGGCGCGGAGCAAGAGTCTCGGCAGAATCTTCGGGCGCAATCGTTGTCTCTTGCTGCAGCAAAATGTCGCCTGTATCGAGGCCGGCATCCAGCCGCATCGTCGTTACGCCGGTGACGGTTTCGCCCTGTGCGATTGCCCACTGAATCGGCGCAGCGCCGCGATATTTCGGCAAGAGTGAGGCGTGCAGATTGAGGTTGCCCAGCGGCGGCAAATCGAGCATCCACTCCGGGATCATGCGGCCGTAGCCAACTACTATGATTGCGTCCGGCTTCAGGGCGGTCAGTTGGGCGCGGAATTCATCATTCGCCTTGATGCGCTCGGGCTGTGTGACGGGAAGGCCCAGTTTCTGCGCACACTGCTTGACCGGCGACGCTACAAGCTCCAGGCCCCGTCCTTTCGGGCGATCCGGCTGCGTCGCAACCAGCCGCACACCAAAGCCTTCGGTGACCAGCCTTTCCAGCGTGGGAACCGCAAATCGCGGCGTGCCGCAGAAAACGAGACTGTGCGATTGAATCATTGAGTCATTGAATCATTGGCTCAATGACTCAATCTCTCAATGATTCAATTCCTACCACTCTCCCGCTTTCATCAGCTTGCGGATCCTGCGCTTCATCAGGTCGCGCTTCAGCGCGCTCAGATGGCTAATGTACAGCTTGCCATTCAGATGATCGGTTTCGTGCAGAAAGGCCCGTGCCAGCAACTCCTCTCCGGTCTTCTCGAACATCCGGCCATGAACGTCCTGCGCCCGCACCGTGACCTTGTTCGGCCGAGTTACATTCTCGCGAAACTCCGGGATGCTCAGGCAGCCTTCGCTCTGCGTGTGGCGGCCTTCTTTGTGAATAATCTCCGGATTGATGAGCACCAGCTTGGCCTTGGGGTCTTCCTTGAAAGTCACATCAATGACGGCAATGCGACGCCCAATGCCGATTTGCGGCGCGGCCAAGCCTATGCCTTTGGCCGCATACATGGATTCGAACATATCGTCAATGAGCTTCTGCAGTTCTTCGTCGAAGACAGTCACAGTCTCGGCGGGTTTCTCGAGAACGGGATGGCCGTACTTCACGATGCGATAGATCATCAGTAGTTTTTCAACTGCTGTACGTAGCCTCGAAAATTTCTGAGACTCTCAGTCATCGAGTCCCCGCCGAATTTTTCGAGCGCATTGCGGGCCAGCGTCAACGCAACCATTGCTTCGGCGGCCACTCCGGCAGCCGGAACCACGCACACGTCGGAGCGCTCATACGCCGCTTTCACCGGCTCGCGCGTCGAGAAATCCACCGACTCGAGCGGCCGTCGCAGTGTAGAGATCGGCTTAAGATAGCCTCGGACGCGAATTTCTTCCCCGTTCGAAACGCCGCCCTCAATTCCGCCGGCGTTGTTGTGCGTGCGCGAGAAGGCCGTAAAGCCAGATTTGCCGCCATATCCGATTTCGTCGTGCACGGAAGAACCCCGGGCAAATGCAGATGCAACTCCCACCCCGATTTCGACCGCTTTGACCGCTTGCAACGACATCACTGCGGCCGCCAGCTGCGCGTCCAGACGCTCGTCCCACTGCGCATAGGTGCCCAGGCCGGGAGGAACCTGATGCGCCACGACTTCGAAGACTCCTCCCAGTGAGTCGCCCGTCTTGAGAATCTCGTCCACTTCTTCTTTCATGCGCTGTTCGACTTCACTGTCAGCGCAGTTAAGCAGAATCTCGTCCCGGTCATACAGAGTGCGGATCGTCTCCCAGGAAACCTGTTTGCTAAGCGTCACCCTGCCCACCGTGACCACATGACTAAGCACTTCCATGCCTAGTTCGCGCAAGAACAGCTTCGCGATCGCGCCGATCGCCACGCGTGCCGCCGATTCGCGGGCGGAAGCCCGCTCCAGCACGTAGCGCGCCTCCGGAAAATTGTATTTCAGCGCCCCGGCGAGATCGGCGTGGCCGGGTCGCGGAGAAGCAACCCGCTTGTGCTTGGTTGGGTCGCCATCGCCCACCGGCAGAGATTCCTGCCAGTTCTTCCAGTCTCTATTTTCCAGGAGAATCGAGATGGGCGAGCCAATCGTAGCCCCATGGCGCACGCCGGAGAGAATGTGGGCGGTGTCCCGTTCGATCTTCATGCGACCGCCGCGGCCGTAGCCCTGCTGGCGGCGCCAGAGTTCACGGTCGAGAAAGCCCGGGTCTACTTTCAGCCCGGCGGGCATGCCGGAAAGCAAAGCGACCAAGGCCTCGCCATGTGACTCCCCCGCGGTGAAGTAGCGCAGCATAAACGGATGATTGTAACTGATGCGCCCTGCCAGCGGGACAGGCCGCCGGCAGTGGGTCGTGGGTCAGTCAGACCACACCACTACCAGCCGCCGTCAACCACGCATTTTCGCGTGCCACTCGCGCCCCGAAGGTTTAAAATGGCTCTACCCTGGGTGCTTGTCCTCCAGGCTTGGTCCTGCAGTCCGCGCCGCATCGCGCCAGCCTTCGTCGGACGATTAAGGAGCAGTCTTGTACTCCCACACGTCAACGCTGCGGGAAGCCATGCTCGGCACTCGCAAGATCCGTTGTCTTCTGGCCCACGACCACGTTTTGCTGCGGCAAGGTCTACGTCGCTTGCTCGAGGATGAGCCGGATATGGAAGTCGTGGCGGAGGCAGCCAGCGTCGGCGAAACTCTGCGCTCCGTACTGGAGCACCGTCCCGAGGTCGTTGTCACAGACCCGAGCTTTTTCGGCCTCGCCGCCGATCCGGTCGAGCAGCTGATCCTGCGTGTGTCCCCGCACAGCAAGGTGTTGTTCCTCACCGCCCACGAAGATGTGGATACCTTGCGTCACGCGCGATCCGACAACACCAACTTCGCCCTGCGCCAGACTGACGTCAAAGAGCTCGTCGAGATGATAAGGCGCGTATCTTCCCCAGGCGACGGCGCAGTTCGCGAAATGCCTCGAACTGGTCTGGATGAGCGTCGACCGGCCAAACCCTCGCAAAGAGTCCTTACTGCCCGGGAACGGCAGGTGCTTGAGCTGCTGGCAGCGGGTAAGACCGTTCGCTCGGCGGCTGCCACCCTGGGACTCAGCGTGAAAACCGTGGAAGCGCACAAATTCAATCTGATGCGCAAGCTGGCCATCCACAACAAAGCGGAACTTGTCATGTGGGCGATCCAGAAAAGAATCGTAGAGCTTCCCGCCTGAACATTTTCGTTCTGCTGGATGTCAACCCACGCGCACCGCTTACTAGTCGCCCAGAGCCATCGCCGCCAGTTCCTCCACGCTTGAGACGGTGAGATCGGGCTTAGCTTCTGCTGCCTTGACCGCCCCTACCCCTGGCCGCGCCGACGGCCGGTTCACCCACACCGTGGCTAGGCCCAGCGCCTGAGCCGGAATTACATCGTGATAGATGCTCTGTCCCACGTGTAGTACCCGGTACGACGGCGCCTTGATTCGATTAAGTGCTAGCTCGAAAATTCTCAGCGAGGGCTTGTACGCCTGGGCCTGCTGCGCCGTAATCACTTGATCAAACTCGACGCCGAGCTGCGGGCGTGTCGTGGCAAACAGGTCGTCGTCCACGTTGGAAAGAATTGCCAGCCGGAACCTTGTCTTGAGCCGTTTGAGCGCACTCACAGTGTCTGGCCATGGCTTCCAGTTCGGCAAAGAATCCGGCAGGGAGCGCCTCTCGGCTGCGGTCGGGCTAAAGCTGAATTGCGTTCCGAACAAGCCGACCACCGACTCCAGAACCTCGCGATACCGGCGGAACGGACCGTCTTCCGACCGCTGCTCGAAGTCTCCATAAAGTTGGAGCAGCTCGGCATCATTGCACTTGGTCCCGTGCGCCGACAGGATTCGCCGCAGCACCGAGAGTATTCCCGTCTCCCAGTCAATCAGCGTGCCGTAGCAGTCGAACGTGAGAATCTCGAAGCGCTTGAAGTCCAGCATCGCGGCCGTTCCATCCTGATCGCGTGTACGGCTAGACTAGCAAATCTGTTTCTTGGACCGTCTCCCGGTTTCGCACAGCCGCTATTGCGTGAGGGCATTCAAGCCCTGCACTGACCTACGCTTGTGAACACGCGACGGAGCCGGTGACGAACCACAACCATGACGAACCACAACTGTAATCACCCTGGATCTCTCTTCACTGCCGTGTTCCACTCCAAAGCCCACTTGCCTTCCCCGCCATGATCAGTGAAGCCGAAGTGAAGCCGAAGACTGCCTCGCCATCCCACCACGCTAACTATCTTGAGTCCGAAAACGCTTCGCAGGCTCCTACCGCCTCACCTGCCGTATTCCGTCACCTCTCCATCTACTGTTACCGCGACGTACTTCTGCGTCGCCAGATCGCGAAACTGCACCACCCGGTGCCCTTGGCGAGCCAATTGCCCCCACCGGCTCGGCCTCTCCGGATTCTGCTCAATCGCCTGATACTCCTTCCCGCCCATCGCAAATCGCACCGTCCGAAACCGCCGCGACCCAGTCCGCATTACCCGCGACCCTCGGCCGTCGACCACTACCTCGCTCCCGCTCATCAACTGCTCCGCCACGGATTTCAGTACGGCATGGTCCAGCATGTTCTGTTTACCCCAACACACTTGTCATCCTGGGGACCTGTCATTTGTGCCCGAAGGATCTATGCAGTTCTGTTCGGCGGGAACCAGGATAGTACACCTGCTCATCCTCTCGAGGCGCTTGAACACTTTCGAGGAGCGAGAAATGGTCGTTCCTCATCGGCTTACAGCTTGAAGGGTGCTCCCAACCCGATGTTATCCCACCGCTTGATTATCTTGATTCCCCCGATGCCCGGGCTGCCCCACAGCTTGCTCTGAGCTTGCCTAAAAGCCTGCCCTGAGCGACCCCCGAGGAAACGAGGGGGAGTCGAGCGGGTCTCCCCGATGTTGCGAGACGCGCGTGAGCCATGGGTGGAACCGCTCTTGTCAACACCGCCAACCGTCAACTTCCACTTCTACGCTGCCATAACTGGCTGCACAACCCACATTCCGCTTTGCGCTCGCCGGTTGTCCCACTGTTATTGCCTTGATTCCGCGACAAACCAAAGCGCAGCCGAACTGCCGCCCCACCCTGTGGCTCTAGGAAAGATTCCGATTAAGGAAACCGGAAATGAAGAAAGGAGCTGGGTCCCGGAGGGACGGGGGAGGCAGCGTACAGCAAAACTCAGACGCGAGGCTCTGGACCTTGCCAGAGGCGTCGGATAACTCTAAGTGAATACCCCAGGTCCGATAGAACCACGTGGAGCAACGCGAGACCCGCTATGACCCCGCCGATTGAAAGCAGGGCGCCAACCCAACCGGCCCCTGAAACTCTCGTGTAAATTTGGACTGATGCGATGGCCGGTAGGCCGTAGGAGACCAGCAGCGACACCAGCTTAAGCAATACGTAATAGGCGACCGTCACCAGCTTGACCAACCACGTCAGCAGCCTGAGCAGCCACGGACGTCTGACTCCGCTCGGAGTGAACTGCTCCGCCAGCAGTTGCGCCAGCGGAGCAACGCGGTTCAGACTAGGCAAACGCAACATATCGAAGTTGGCCCGCGCCTCGGCGCGTTGACCTTCGGGGATCTCGTTGTCGATAGCCTTGTGGGCTCGGTTAGCAGCTCTGATTGGCTGGGCATGTGCAGCCGCAAAGGCGATGGTAAGCACAACTAGGATGGAGAACGTGAGTGGATAGAATAGAGTTTGATCGACATCACCTAGGCCGAACGGCAGGGTTACCCTCCCGCCTGCCTTCGTAGCAAGGGGGAGCACCCCAACGAAGGCCGCCGTCATCAACGCAAGCCAGACGCGGTTCGCTACTTGCGCCTGCATGGACACACCGGCAGCAAGTTCCTTCACCTCCTCGCGCCAGTCGTTGTTGTGCGCAGCTTTGGGCGGTTCCATTCGCGTTCACCCTTGCGGATCAATATATGCCGAGTCGCTGTTGACACGGGTGCACACAACCGAGCCACGACGGTAAACAGCAGCCGCCAAGTCTCCCATTTTCCGCCGCCAGCACGGCCAACTTGAGGGCCCCGCACCCTCGGCCGGTCTGAAATGGAAGCCTTCCGCTCCACCTGACAACGACCCTGATTCCCCACCTAAGAAAAACGGCGGGCGCTCTGCCCCCCTTCTTGGTGCCGGCGGCCCGCTCGTCGCTACCGTTTCCCCCGCAGCATCCCCACCACCCGCTCATAATCATCCACTGTCGAGTACTCAATCACGATCTTACCCTTTCCCTTCCGGTCGCGAATCCTCACCCGCACTCCCAGCAACTGCTCCAGTTCGAACTGCGCCGCCTTCACGTTCGGATCCACCCATCTCGCCGCACCCTTCTTCTTCTCCTGCCCCCGCAGCGCATCCAAGCCATTCAGATGCTGCACATATTGTTCTAACTGCTCCACGGTCATGGCCTTGTCCACGGCAGCAAATGCGGCCCTGATGATATGGTCGTCGCTCCCGAGCTTCAGCAGTTCTTTCGCGAGCGCAAAGCTGATCTTCTTGTCTCTCAAGAGCAGGGTAACCTGCCCCGGCAACTTCAGCAGCCGCATATAGTTCGCGACCGACTCTCGCGACAATCCCACCCGCTCCCCGATCTGCGCCTGCGTCAGCTTGAATTCCGAGCTCAGCACGCGGAACGCTTCCGCCTGCTCCAGCGGGCTCAGGTCCTCGCGCTGCAGGTTCTCGATGATCGTCAGTTCCGCCGCCTGCTGC
>Ga0187771_10002337_pt1 | contig 13027 bp, 9 predicted proteins | sample 0116_SJ02_MP15_1_FD_133139 | JGI IMG/M metagenome (GOLD analysis project Ga0187771, IMG submission 133139) | Tropical peat soil microbial communities from peatlands in Department of Meta, Colombia - 0116_SJ02_MP15_10_MG | ecosystem: Environmental > Terrestrial > Soil > Wetlands > Peat | place... | reverse complement strand
GCTACGATCTGGCAAAGAACTCCAGCGATCCGGAACTCGAGAAGGAGATCCTGGTGAGGAAAGCCGGCGAGTTCGAGGGTAGTTTGCGGGTAACTGAATCGGAAATGGCCGACACGGAAAAGCGAATCAATGAACTTGGAAATGAGATGAGCCGTACCCCCGCTCGGTTGACAACCCAGGTTACCTCCGGAGACAACCCGCAACTCTTGGCGAACCTCAAGTCGAGTCTGGCGGAGCTGGAAACCCGGCGGGTCGACCTGCTCACGAAATACCAGCCGACCTACCGCCTGGTGCAGGATGTGGACAAGCAGATTGCGAATCTCAAGGCAGCCATCGCCGCACAGGGTCAAGCTCCCGTGAAACAGGTTAGCGACGCCCAGAACCCCACTTACCTGTTATTGCAGGCTGAACTCGTGAAAGCCAACGCCGACCTGGCGGGCTACCGAGCCAAAGCCCGCGCCACCGCTCCCGTCGTGGATGCTTACCAACAGCAAGCTCTCATGATCGATCAGAAGGGAATCCGGCGGACGGACCTGCTGCGCAACATCAAAGAAGCGGAGCAAAACTACACGCTTTACGTCCAAAAGCAGGAGCAGGCGCGCATCTCCGATGAACTCGATAAACGTCGCATCTTAAACGTGGCGGTCGCTGAGGCGCCGGTGGTCCCGTCATTTCCGGTTTACTCACCCTGGCTGCTGATTCTTGCCGCAGCCATTGTGGCGCTGATGCTGAGCATCGCTACCGCCTTTGTCAGCGACTACTTCGATCCGACATTCCGGACGCCCGAGGAGATTGTTGGGGCCATGAGCCTCCCCGTGCTCGCCTGTTTCGCCAAAACCGACGGCCCTCCGCGGTTAGGGCTCACGACCGGCGCCGGCGTGCTCGCCCACCACTCGCTCCGGAGTACCAAGGAGACCGCTGATTCGCTATTGCTGTCGGGAGAACAGGAATAGGAAGGCTTCTCAATGTTTCTGCAATTTTACAACCTCAATGAGCAGCCCTTCGGCGTGACGCCCGATCCGCGCTTCCTTTACCTGGGACCGGCGCATCAGGAAGCCTTCGCGTCGCTGGTCTACGGAATTGAAACAGGCCGTGGATTCATGGCCCTCATTGCGCCTCCGGGCCTGGGCAAGACTACCATGGTGCTCCGCCTCATGGAAAAACTTCGTAACTCCGCTCTGACGGCTTTCCTCTTCCAAACGCACACCGATTCCAAGGAATTCCTTAAGAACCTTCTCCTCGATTTGGCTGTTGAGCCGACGGGACAAGACTTGAGTGACCTGCAAGCACAACTGCAAGAGTTGCTGATCAAGGCTTCAGGCGCCGGCAAGCGGCTGGTGGTGGTGATTGACGAGGCACAGAATCTCGATGATTCGGTCCTGGAAATGATCCGTATGCTTTCCAATTTCGAGACGCCAGAGGCCAAGCTCCTGCAAATCGTCCTGGTCGGACAACCGGCCCTGGCCGATAAGCTGGCGCGACCGGATTTGGCGCAACTCCGCCAACGGGTATCGATTATCACGCACTTTCCCCTGCTTCGCGGTGATGAGGTGGGGAGATACATCGAGCACAGGCTTCGAGTGGCGGGGTACAAAGGGGGCAGATTATTCGCGCCTGCGGCGTTAGCGCTTATCGGCAGGTATAGTCGCGGTGTTCCTCGCGTAATCAACAATCTCTGTTTCCATGCGTTGTCTCTTGGCTACGCGAAGGACCAAAAGAGGATCGACGTAACTACTCTTCGGGAGGTCATCGCCGATCTGAACTTGGAGTCCTTGGGAGAGGGTCGTAAGGAAGCGCGGCCGACCGTGGCGCATGTGGCCCGGGAGGGGGGTGTCAACGGTGTGCGGGAGAGCCCCGGCGGGAGTGCGGGGACGGGTGCGCGCAGCGCGGATATGGGCTCGCATTCCACGGAAAGCGGCAGCGACCTTTTGGATAGTGTGGATTTCTCGCACTACATGCCGGACTGGACGGGAGGAGCCGGCAGCAACCCGCGGTATTCAGCTTATCAGGGCAGAACGGTCCAGGGCCGAAAACCGAATCACCGCGTGGGGGTTCTCGCTGTCCTGGCGATTGCGGCAGTCGTGGTTTGCGCATGGAGAGCCCCATGGCTGGGACCAAGTCTGGATTTCCTGGAGCAAGAATTGTGGGGGGAACCGGACCCAACTCCAATACACGAGATTTCGCCGACCACTAATCGCACGGCCAATATCAAGCCTACAAAGGACAGGCAGGTAGCGGTGTCTCCCAACAGGGGGACGCCGTGGGGCGCGTCCGCCGCCGACATAAACACCAGCGCTCAGAAAGCGGGCGGGGGATCCCCTTCAGGAACACGCCTCGCAAGCCCCGTGAGCTCGCGGAACATGCCAGGTAGCGCTGCAGACCTCACGAATTCGGTTGACGCACAACGCAGCGTCGAGAACCCCACTGGCTCACATGGGGCACAACTTCGCACACCTTGGCATGCCACTGCGGCGAAAAAAGCCGATGCGATCGTCCCCTCTGGCGCAGCAGCGAGAGGCCGGCACACTTTCCTTTCAGGCAAGGACGCTTCCGTGGATGACATAGGGGCGCTAGGGGTCCGCGGCAAGCTCATCGTGCAATCCAACGTGAGAGGGGCGCGGATTACCATCAATGACCGGGACAATCCAAAATGGGTTACGCCTCATATGTTCTCACTGGTTGCGGGGACTTATATCGTCTCGGTTTCAATGGGAGGTTACGGGGCTTGGAGCCAGCGCGTGCATGTGGACGAAGGGCGAGACAAGTGGCTCGTGGCGCAACTCTCCAGTGACGAGACCGGAATCCTCACCGTGGAGACCGACCCGCCGGGGATGCAGGTATACATCGACGGACGGTCCTACGGCGTGAGCCGCGTAGTGACCGTGTTGCTTGCGGGCTGGCATATCTGCGAGGTCATACCCCCTTCAGGCATTAAGCCGTTGGTGCAGAGGTTCCATCTCGAACCTGGCGAAGCACTGACAAAGAGAATCCAGGTGACAACGGCAAACGCTTCTCCTGGTCTGGATACACAAGCTCAACGAGCCAGCACCGCGCAGCCAAACGCAACCTCAAATGGAGGAGGGCGCATTGAGTAGAAACTTTGAGCTCCTTCAACGAGCTTCCCGTGAAGATCAGTGGAGAGGCGATGCTCCCGCGCAGCCGCCCGTTGGCCGCACCTATGAAATGCGCCCTGTCCCGGACGCGCATGTGCTCTCGCGTGAGAAATTGATGAAACTGGTTCAGATCGTGTTCTTTCCGCCCGGCAAAGAATCGTGTCGCGTGGTGGTGTTCGCCGGCCCAGTCTCTGGAACGGGATGCTCTTCTATTTGCATGGCAGCTGCCGAGGCTTTGGCAGCCCAGACGGAAGAGACGGTATGCCTAGTGGATTCGAACCTGCGTCTGCCGTCGCTGCACCTCTGTTTGGGCGTTGAGAACCGCCAGGGATTGAGCGAGGCCTTGATGGATGGAGAGCCCATCCGGAAATACCTTCAGAAGCTCCCAGCGCCCAACTTGTGGTTTCTACCCAGTGGACGAAGCTCCTCACCCAGGCTGGGCGCAATAAGTAGCAGCCGGTTGGCGGCTCGCGTCGTAGAGCTGCGGCAGGAGTTCCGTTACATCTTGATGGATTCTCCGCCCGTCAACGTTTACTCCGATGCGGTGCCGTTGGGGCAAGTCGCCGACGGAGTCATCCTGGTGGTGGCAGCGAACTCGACCCGGAGAGAAGCAGCGTGCAAGGCCAAGGCGTGTTTCGAGAGCGCAGGCTCCAGGTTGTTGGGCGTAGTGTTGAATAACCGAACGTATCCGATTCCCCAGGCCATTTACGACAGGCTTTAATTCTGGGGGAAAGGCCAGCCGCCGTTCAGGGCGGCCGCACAACCGACCAATACGAATATGCGGATCCTGACATGGGACTCACAGGGCGGAGCTATATCTTTGGTTCAAGGGTAAGGACGTGTTTCAGCGCGGCAGGCGCGCCCGTCTAAAGCCGGCCGCCACGATTCAGGAGGAACGAGCATGGAAATAGGCAATCTCAACCATTCGCGTTCTCGGTCTTACAAGATCGCGGTCCTAGGTCTCGGCCATGTTGGCCTTCCTACGGCGGTAGGTTTCAGCAGCCTCGGTTGGGACGTCATCGGGGCCGACGAAGACGCCGCAAAAGTCGAGTTGATCAGAGCAGGCAGAGTCCCCTTCTTTGAACCCGGCCTGGACGATCTTCTGCATCGGACCCTTGCCAGCGGAAGGTTCCAGGCCACTTCGGATGTGACACAGGCCATTCGCGCCGCCACGGTGGTGTTCATATGTGTGGGCACGCCACAACGCGAAGACGGAGCGGCCGACCTGTCGCAAATTGAGGCGATCTCCCGGGCGATTGGGAGAAACCTGAACGGGTACAAGCTGGTCGTGGAGAAGAGCACAGTTCCCGCCATCACCGCCTCGTGGATCCAGCGCACCATCCAACGGTACGCCGCTCTGAAGGTGGCTGAGACAAATGGCGACGGCAACGTGGAGGGCGCGGCGGAAGGGCCGGAAAGCTCTGAGGCTGACTTTGATGTGGCTTCGAACCCTGAATTTTTGCAAGAAGGTCAGGCGCTCGAGAACTTCTTCGAGCCTTGCCGGATTGTGATTGGGGCGGACTCGGAGCGGGCGCGCACCATCCTGAGCGAACTCTACAGTGGGCTGCAGCGCCCCATGGTGGTCGCTGACGTAACCACCGCCGAACTCATCAAGCATGCCGCCAATGCGTTCCTGTCGACCAAAATCTCGTTTATTAACATGGTCGCGGACATTTGCGACGCTGTGGGCGCCGACGTCACGCGTGTGGCGGAGGGTCTCGGGCTGGACCCCCGGATTTCTCCTGCTTTTCTCAAGGCTGGAATCGGCTTCGGTGGGTATTGTTTTCCCAAGGATCTCCGGGCCTTTGCTCATCTTGCCGAGCAGCAGGGAGTGGACTGCTCCCTTTTGCGCGCCGTGGAGCGGATCAACACCCGGCGCGTTGAAGTCTTCTTGGAGAAAGTTCGTAATTCGGTGTGGGTGATATCCGGCAAGAAGCTGGGGGTCTTGGGGCTCGCCTTTAAACCCAACACCGATGACATCCGCGAGGCCCCCAGCCTGAAAATCATCGAGGCCCTGCTCAAGGAAGGAGCCGAATTACGCTTGCACGACCCCTGGGCGATGCCCGCGGCCAAAGCTCTTTATCCCCCGGTGGCCGGACTGATCACTTACTGGGAATCACCCTACGAGGTGGCGCGCGGAGTGGAAGCGCTGTTGCTGCTTACCGAATGGGACGAATACAACCATCTGGATTTAGGACGATTGCGCGACTTAATGCAGGTCCCGGCGTTGATCGATGGCCGGAACTTCTTCTCCCCGCAAGAAGCGCGTCAGGCAAGGTTCAGCTATGCCGGTATGGGCCGGAGGGGCGGGGGACCTTCCCTACGGGAATTGGCTGCGCCTGGTCAGTTATGGCCTGCCGCCCCCGTCGGGACAGGAGTGGGGGTGGATGTCAATGGTTGAAATCATGAACAAGCGTAGCGCTCCACCACTTACCATCGTCACCGGCGGTGCCGGTTTCCTGGGGTCTCACATCTGTGACCGGTTGATCGCAGAGGGCCATGAAGTACTATGCCTGGATAATCTCCTGACCGGACGAGTTGAGAACATTCAGCATTTGTGGGACCACCCGCGCTTTGTGTTCGTGCTGTACGACGTCACCAAGCCGATAGATCTGGACGAACTCATGCTAAGGGCGGCCCCGAGACTGGTCGAGAACGGGGCTTCTGGCCGCCCAAGGTTAGACTACATCCTTCACCTCGCATCTCCTGCCAGCCCCAAGGCCTACATGCAACATCCGATTCACACCCTGAAGCTCGGGTCGCTGGGCGCCTATCACGCGCTCGGCATGGCCAAGAAGTACGGCAGCGTCGTCCTGCTGGCATCGACCTCGGAAGTTTACGGAGATCCTGACGTGTGTCCGCAAAACGAGACCTACTGGGGGCACGTCAACCCGGTCGGCCCGCGCAGCGTCTACGACGAGGCCAAACGCTTCTCCGAAGCCATGGCCATGGCCTATATGCGCGAACACGGAGTCAAAGTTCGAATTGTGCGGATATTCAATACTTACGGGGAACGGATGCGTGCTGACGACGGACGCGCCTTGCCGACCTTTCTGAGCCAGGCCCTGCTAAACAAACCCGTCACAGTGTATGGCGATGGAACCCAGACTCGAAGTTTCTGCTACGTGAGCGACCTGGTCGAGGGCCTGTACAGGCTACTTCTCTCCGACCTGACGGGGCCCGTCAATCTGGGGAATCCCGACGAGATTACACTCCTGGAGCTGGCCAAGAACGTCATTGGGCAAACAGCCAGCCGCAGCGAGGTTGTATTCGAACCACTTCCCACTGATGACCCCATGCGACGGCGGCCGGACATCTCGAGAGCAATCTCGAGCCTGATGTGGAAACCCCGTGTCAGCCTGCGCGAGGGCATTGATCGGGTCCTACCGTATTTCAAGTCTCAACTTGGTGTGCTCCACGAGACCCCTGCTCAGGCTGTTTAACCTTCTATCGAGCGACCTTCGCGGGTTTCACGCAAACAGCAAGGAGTTCAAACATGAATGCTGTGCGTCGACAACTTCTAATCAAGGCTCTAAAGCTCTTCGATATCCTCGTAATGACCGTGGCTTTCATTCTGGCCGCAGTCCCGGTCTCGCAGGGAGGCGAAGCTTCTTTTGCCGAATTCCTTTCCATGCGCATTAAGGTGGAGAACTTCATTCTCTTTTTCGGATTCCTTGCCCTGTGGCATGTCTTGCTTGTCTCGATGCAGCTTTATGAGTCGCAGAGGCTGGTGTCGCGCGGCGGTGAGGCTGTCAGGATTCTCCAGGCAACATCCCTGGGCACGTTGGGCGTAACCTTGCTGTCCATCGTCTTTTCCATCAGGATGGTAACTCCCACCTTTTTGCTGGTGTTCTGGGCGACGATCACGGCGCTGACGATTGGCAGCCGTTTCCTGCTGAGGTTCTTCCTCGAGTGCCTGCGGCGTCGGGGCCGGAATCTCCGCCACATCCTCATCGTGGGAACGAATCCGCGAGCGGTGGAATTCGCCCGCAAGCTTGAGTTCAGATTGGAATCCGGATACAGAGTGATTGGGTTTGTCGACGTACCCTGGAGTGGGTTCGAGAGATTCTCCCAGAGTCATTTTCCGCTGGTTTGTGATTTCAGCGGCCTCGCGGAATTCCTCCGGAATAGCGTCGTCGATGAAGTGGTTATCGGGCTTCCCATGAGTTCCTTCAACGATCGTTGCTTGGCCATCGCCGCGCTTTGTGAACTGCATGGAATCGTTGTCCGGTTCCTTCCTTGGATCTTCAATCTGAAGCTGGCAAAGCCGCGAGCCGAGGATATCGGTGGGGATTCCTTGATAACCCTCTCGACGGGCCCGATCGATGGCTGGCCTGTTGTATGCAAGCGCGCACTGGATGTCGCACTCGCCTCCCTTCTGCTCTTCCTGTTGGCGCCCTTGCTTCTGGCGGTCGCGCTCCTCATCAAACTGACCTCTGAGGGTCCTGTTTTCTTCACGCAGGAACGGCTGGGGCTTAACAAGCGCCGCTTTCGTATCTTCAAGTTTCGCACCATGGTGGCGGGTGCAGAGCGGAAGCAAGCAGAGTTGGAGCACCTGAACGAAGTCGATGGGCCCGTCTTCAAAATCAAGTGCGACCCGCGTGTGACACTGGTGGGGAGGTTTTTGCGGAAAACCAGTATCGATGAGCTTCCCCAGTTGTTCAATGTTGTGAAAGGCGAGATGAGCCTGGTGGGTCCCCGGCCGCTGCCGGTGAGGGACTACGAGGGGTTTGGCCAGGACTGGCATCGGCGACGATTCAGCGTCCGGCCCGGCCTGACTTGTCTCTGGCAAATTTCGGGAAGAAGCTCTGTCGGGTTTGACAAATGGATGGAGCTCGACATGCAGTACATCGATGAATGGTCCCTATGGCTTGACCTGAAAATTCTGGCAGAAACCATACCTGCTGTCTTGAAAGGCGCGGGAGCTGCCTAGCACTTTTGCGCCAAGCCCTTAAGAACAACGTTGGGCGCCGGTAATCACCAAAATGTCGTAGATGCCTATTTTCACGATAGGGCAGACCACTGGAAGAGTGTTTACGAAACGCAAGAATCGCTAGCGGCTGTCAAGTATCAAGCGCGCATGGCAGCGATCCTTGAGATTGTTGCCGGTCTGGAGTGCGCCGGGCCTCGGAGGGTTGTGGAAGTCGGTTGCGGGTCCGGGCGGGTTAGCGCCGCACTCGCTGGAACCGGCCATGAGGTCCATGCCGTCGACCGCGTACCGGCAATGCTGCAAGAGGCGCGCCGCTTCGCTTTCGAGAGGCGACTCGCTAACAAGGTCCGCGTTGTTCGTGGGGACGTAACCCGCCTGCCTTACCCCGCGGGCGCATTTGACCTGACGATCGCCATCGGAGTGATTCCCTGGCTGGAGGTTCCACGGGACGGCATGCGGGAATTGGCTCGGGTGACCCGCCGCGGGGGGTACGTCCTAGTGGCCATCGATAACCTGTGGCGCCTCAACAATGTCATCGATCCTTGTAGCTTCGCGCCACTTCAACCGTTGCGGCACGGGCTGAGGCGCGGCCTGCAAGCCCTGGGACTGCTCGCCCCCGTGAGCGTGCGCTGCGCGATGTACACTCTGCGGGAGGTGGAAGACATGGTTGCCTCCGCCGGGCTGAGCAAAGTGAAAGTAAGCACCGTGGCCTTCGGCCCATTTACGTTCATGCGCATCCCTTTGATCACTCAAAAAGCCAGCATACGACTTTCCCGCAGACTTCAGAACCTCGCCAATCAGGGCGTGTCGCCGTTTCGCTATCTAGGGTGTGACCATATTGTATTGGCACGCCGGCCTTAAGCGCCGTAACGACACAATCAAAGCGGCTGGCGCGGAGCCAAGGCCGCTTCGAGGCGGCGGGAACCGAAGGCGAAGATTGTCTGCCAAAGGGGGGATCATGCCAGACCGAATGCACACAGCAGAGTATCTAAAGAGAATCGGAGTGCGCGAGTTGCCGGCGCTGACGAGCCCTTTTGATCCGGGCTACGACCCCGTCACACTCGAGAGCCATCTTGAACAAAGCTCTCACCTGTTTTCGATCCTCAAAATCTCAATGAGCTGCTGGATGATCGCGAAGGAGAGCGCCACACGGCAAAAGATAGAAGCCGCCCAACGATGCGGGGTGCCTGTGGTCACGGGAGGGGGACCTTTCGAAATTGCCGTAGCGCAGGCTGAGTTGCCGACCTATCTCGATCTTTGTGCCGATATTGGAGTCGCAAGGATTGAATGCGGCGAGGGGTTTACCGAGATGCCGCTCGACCCTCATCAAGTGATCACTATGGCCGCGGAAAGAGACCTCGACGTTCAGTTCGAGCTAGGGAAGAAACACGAAGGCCCGTTCAGCGCCCAAGGCGTCGAGGCTTTGATTCGCCAGGGCCGCCACTGGCTGGATGCGGGGGCTGTTCAATTGGTAGTCGAGGCCCGAGAAAGCGCGCGAGGCGTCGGGCTTTTCGACGGCCAGGGAGTGTTCAACGCCGCTTACGCCGATCTCTTTGCTGAAGCGTTTGGTTTCGGCGCGGTCATGTTCGAAGCTCCCAACAAGCCAAGTCAATTCGCCCTCCTGGACCATTTCGGCCCTGAAGTGCACTTATGCAACGTGCGGCTGGAAGAGGTTCTGCGCGTCGAAATATACCGCCGGGGTATTCACTCGGACGCTTTCGCCAACGACCGGTTGAAGCCTCGTCGTTCTGTCGACGTTTCCACCACAGTCCTTCACACCTCGGGTATCCCCACATGACAAGAAAAGTCGTCATCGATTTCTTTCCTGAAAGCGTGCTGCGTTATAGGCAAGAATATGCAGTGGTCGCGGTCGACGTCATCCGCGCGACCACCACAATTGCGACGGCGGTGTCGATGGGGCGCCGGTGCTTCCCGGTGCCCTCGCCGGAGGCGGCGTGGCGTGTTGCCGCACGCTTGTCCAACCCGTTGTTGGCCGGAGAACTTGGCGGCGTCATACCGCACGGGTTTGAAATCAACAATAGCCCGACGGAATTGGCTTCGCGAACCGACATCTTCCGCCCCTTAGTTCTCCTTTCATCCTCGGGCACGAAACTCATTCATCTGGCCCGTTCCTGCGAGGCAGCCTACATCGCATGTTTCCGGAACTTTGAATTTCTGTCCAAATACCTTTGTAGCCGGCAGTCGCGCATCGCCCTGATCGGGGCGGGCAGCCGCGGCCAACGTCGCGAGGAAGACCAGATATGCTGCGCGTGGATGGCGCGACAACTTATGGAATCGGGTTATGTCGCCGACAACCGAGAGACAGACGAGATGGTCGAACGCTGGAGTGGGGTAAACGCCGATATTATCTTATCCGGCCCCAGCGCCGACTACCTCACGCAAAGCGGACAGGGCTGCGACTTGGCATTTATTCTCACGCATATCGCAGACCTCGAATGGGGATTCACCCTCCAAGGGGATCAGGTCGTGGGGTTCTCGTCCGCGGAAGTTGAATTTGTTTATTCCGGGCACGTTCGCGGACGGGGAGAACCGGTGATTGGTGACCTCCAAAAATCTCAGATTCCAAATCTCAAACTTGAAACCAATTCAGAGTCCAAATCCCAAATTAGTGATCGCCGTTAACTAATCACCTATGCCAAGCCCCAAAATCAGAAATCTAAGGCCCAAATTCGCCAAACACCAATCACCACTCACAAATCATCAATGATTCAGCACGGCCACAACTCCACTCCCGTTTTGAATCTAAGGTCAGACAGTCATGGTGGTTTGAATGTCATGAGGAGCTTGGGACCACTGGGCGTCGACGTTTACAATCTGGACCCCAGTTCGATCGCCCCAGCGAATTTCTCTCGTTATTGTCGCGGGCGCTTTTTTTGGGATATCGAACATGCACCGGAGTGCGAATCCTTGTCTTATCTTTCGCAGGTGCGACGCAAGATTGGACGTCCCCCGATTTTGATTCCCACCACCGACAGGACCGCGCGTTTTGTCGCGCGATGGGAGGAGACTCTACGCGAGCAGTTTCTTTTTCCCAAGCAGCCAGCGGGTTTGGTAGATGCGCTCACCAGCAAGCAGGGGATGTATGGGCTCGCATTGCAGCATGCCGTTCCCACTCCTCGATGCGCGTTCCCCAGGTCGCACGCGGAGGTCGAAGGTTTTCTGGCTCAGGCCAGGTTTCCCATCATGTTGAAGGGAATCGACGGACAACGATTGTGGGACCGGACGGGAAAGAAAATGTTCATTGCAGCTTCGCCTGCGCAAGCGTTGGAGACTTACGATCGCGCGGAAGACATGTTCCATCCCAACCTGATGATCCAGGAATATATTCCTGGCGGCGACGACACCATCTGGATGTTCAACGGCTACTTCGATGCCGCGTCGGAGTGCTTGGTGGGTTTTACGGGCAAGAAAATCAGGCAATGCCCCATTCATACCGGTTGCACCAGTCTCGGCATCTGCCTGCCCAACCGTGAGGTGGAGCAAACCACTCGTCGTTTCATGAAGGCCATCGGCTATCGAGGAATCTTGGACATCGGGTATCGTTACGACGCTCGGGACGGGCTCTACAAGGTTCTCGATGTGAATCCCAGGATTGGAGCGACCTTCCGACTCTTCGTGGGGACAAACGGCATCGACGTCGCACGCGCCCTCTACATGGACCTGACGGGACAACCGGTAATTCCCAGTCCCGCACACGAGGGGCGGAAATGGATTGTCGAGGATCTTGATGTGGTTTCTGCATATCGTTACTACCGCGAAGGAAGCTTGACCATTAAGGGGTGGTTCACCTCACTGCGGCGCATCGATGAAGCTGCTTTCCTTTCGTGGCGTGATCCCTTGCCGTTCCTCTTCATGTTATTCAATCGAATGCCCGAGTTGGTGAGGCGCGCATATCGCAAGGTCCATTCGCTGCTAGGGACACATATCTTCAGCTGGGCACGGAGGGGCAGCAGTCAAAACACAGCCCTCTCCCTTGGGGAGAGGGTGTCCCGCTGACGGAGTTCTCATCAGCCGTAGCGGGACGGGTGAGGGGTCAATTTGCATGGGGAGGAGTGACCAGATCGGGCAATTTACTTTCTTCGCGTGGGTAAGGAGTCTCGAAAATCAAACATCGCGTGCGCAGATGACTTTACTTCTCGAAAACGTCAAAAGGTTGCGACGAAGCCTGCAAAGGTGGTCAAGCCGAGGCATCCTGGTGATCCTCGATCAAGGGCTGATTTCCGGATCGAATTTCGTCCTGGCCATACTGCTGGCGCGCTGGCTAGCGCCCCAGCAATATGGGTCCTATGCATTGGCCTTCGAAATATTCCTATTCCTGGCGGCCTTGTATGCCGCGCTCATTCTAGAACCCATGAGCGTTTTTGGTCCCTCGGTATACAGCGGCAATCTCAAAAGCTATCTGGGGGGACTTCTTCGCATTCACTGCGCGCTGTCGCTCGTGGTGGTGGCTGTGCTCTTCGCGTCGGCGGCGGCCCTGCACGTGGTGAAGCCGGCCAGCCTTCTACCCGATGCCCTGGTTGGGATCAGCGTGGCGACACCGTGCCTGCTTCTTTTCTGGTTAGCCCGGCGAGGTTTCTACATTATCTTCTTACCCCAGAAAGCGGTGTTGGGGGCTTGCATTTATTCCGCTCTGCTTCTCGCCGGCGCGGCGTTCCTCTACGAGTTCAAATCCTTGTCGCCTTTTTCTGCATTTCTCTTACTTGCCGTAGGTGCGATTGCCACGGGTCCTGTGATGCTCCGCTGGCTCAAGGCGCGGCTCGTCCAGGCCAAGACGGGTTTTCCAATCATGGATATTGTACGGAGGCATTGGGCCTATGGCCGCTGGGCGGTCGCCAACTCGGTAGTCATTTGGCTCTCGTTGGCCATTTACTATCCGCTCTTGGGAGGTTTTTTTACACTGGCGGAGGCCGGGAAGTTCAAGGCGCTAATGAATCTGGCCTCGCCTATCGGCCAAACGTTCGTC
>Ga0187771_10002336_pt1 | contig 13028 bp, 12 predicted proteins | sample 0116_SJ02_MP15_1_FD_133139 | JGI IMG/M metagenome (GOLD analysis project Ga0187771, IMG submission 133139) | Tropical peat soil microbial communities from peatlands in Department of Meta, Colombia - 0116_SJ02_MP15_10_MG | ecosystem: Environmental > Terrestrial > Soil > Wetlands > Peat | place... | reverse complement strand
TGAACTCCTCGCGCTGCCCGTTGAGCCAGTGCTCGGCATAGGCGCGGCACTCCTGCCGGAACGCCACCATAGCGGCAGGATCGGAGAGGTCCGGCTTCTTCTTGTTCTTGGAGCGGTAATGCTCCTCCTCGATCTTCCACTCGATCGGCAGGCCATGGCAGTCCCAGCCCGGCACGTAGTTCGAGTCGTAGCCGAGCATCTGCTGGCTGCGCGTCACCACGTCTTTCAGGATCTTGTTGAGCGCATGGCCGATGTGGATGTTGCCGTTGGCGTAGGGCGGGCCGTCGTGCAGGATGAACTTCTCGCGGCCCTTGGCGGCCGCGCGCAACTGCCCGTAGAGGTCGTCCTTTTCCCAGCGCTTGAGGATTTCCGGCTCGCGCTGCGGCAGGCCGGCGCGCATTGGGAAATCCGTCTGCGGCAGGAACAGCGTCTCGGAATAATCGCGTTTTTGCTCGGGTTTCGGGCTCGACATGGCGGGCTGTTTAGCAGGCCGATTCGGCAAGGCAAAGGGAGGGTTTTCCGTCAAACCTTCCCCAGCACCGGGAAAATGTCGCCAGCGCGCTTAAGTACCTCTCGCGCATGGGCGCAATCGGCCGCCATCTGCCGCTTGAGCGCCTCCACCGACTCGAACCGCTGCTCGTGGCGAACCCAGCCGATGAAGGCGACATCGATCGTTTGCCCGTAAAGCTCGCCGTCGAAGTCGAATAGCAGCACCTCAAGCAACGGCGCGCCGTCATCGAACATCGGCCGCGTGCCGAAATTGGCGACGCCATCGTAACGTTGACCGCCCACCGCAACGCGCACGGCGTAGATGCCCTGCTTGAGTGCGCAGGACGCATCGAGCTTGAGATTGGCGGTGGGGAAGCCGAGTTCGCGGCCGCGCTTGGCACCGTGGATCACCTCGCCGGAGACGAACCAGGGCGCGCCCAGAAGCTCGGTCGCCTCCACCACCTTGCCCTGGCTCAAGGCGATGCGCACCGCGCCGGAGGACACCGGACGGCCCTCGTCCTCCAGCGGCGGCACGATGTCGACGGCAAAGCCGAGCCGCGCGCCCTGCTCGGCAAGATAGGCCGGCGAGCCGGTCCGCCTGTTGCCGAAATGGAAGTCGAAGCCGATCGCGGCACCGCCGACGCCGAAGCGGCCGACCAGGATGCGTTCGATGAAATCGGCCGCCGAGGTGGCGGCAAGCTCGGCATCGAATCGCAGGATTACGGCGCCGTTGAGCCCGCTCGCCGCCAACAGGCGCAGCTTTTCGCGCTCGCTGGAAAGCTGAAACAGCGGATCCTGCGGACGCAGGAACACCCGCGGGTGCGGCGAAAAGGTGAGCGCCGCGGCCGGCCGGCCAAGCGCCTTGGCGCGGGCGAGCGCTGCGCCGATCACCGCGCGGTGACCGCGATGCACGCCATCGAAATTGCCGATCGCCACCACGGTGCCGCGCAGCGGGCCGATGTCGATATCCCGCCCGCCGCGGGCGATGTGGAAGCCGGAAGATTTTCTCATTTTCACGCCATGCCGCCGTTTCGCGCTGCTACGGTTAGCGTGCGGTTAACAAACTTTCAAATTAACCGGTTATTCAACGGCACCGGTTATCTTGCCTGCTTTCTCGGGGAACTCATTGTGGGTTTAGCGCCATGGCTGTCGACACTTCGATCCCGATTCTGATCGTCGACGACTACAACACGATGATTCGCATCATCCGCAATCTGCTGCGGCAGCTCGGCTTCGAGCATATCGACGAGGCCAATGACGGCTCGATCGCGCTCGCCAAGATGCGCACCCGCCGCTACGGGCTGGTGATCTCCGACTGGAACATGGAGCCGATGACCGGCTACGACCTCCTGCAGGAAGTGCGCAGCGATCCCAACCTGGCGCAGACGCCGTTCATCATGGTGACGGCGGAATCGAAGACCGAGAACGTGATCGCGGCCAAGAAGGCGGGCGTGTCGAACTACATCGTCAAGCCGTTTAACGCGCAGACGCTCAAGAGCAAGATCGACGCCGTATTCGGCGCAAAGCCGACGCCCACCGGCTGATTTCACCACGTCAATTGATGCATCACCGCCTTCGGCATCTCGCCAGCGGCGGCAAACGTCGTCATCAGCGCCTTGCGGTCGGGGTGCTCGCGGCCGCCCAGTTCCTCGGCGTGGATGCCTGAGGTCACGAACAGGAAATCGACGCCGAGCGCGCGCGCGCCTTTGAGATCCGTGCGTACCGAATCGCCCAGCGCCAGCACGCGGTTTGCCGGCACCTGACGCCCAGCCGCGGCCTGCGCCTTGGCCAGCGCCATGTCGTAGATCGGCCGGTAGGGCTTGCCGGCATAGAGCACCTCGCCGCCCATGGTGGCGTAAAGATCGGCGAGCGCGCCGGCGCAATAGACGAGGCGCGGCCCGCGCTCGACCACCACGTCGGGATTGGCGCAGACCATGAACAGCTTGCGCTCGAGCATGGTCTCCAGCCGCACGCGATAGTCGTCCGGCGTTTCCACCTCGTCATTGTCGAGCCCGGAACAGACCACGTAGTCGGCGGCGTCAAGCGGCGCGAAGCGCACGTTGAGATCGGTGAAAATCGAACGGTCGCGCTCGGGGCCGAGATGGAACAGGCTCTGCCCGTGCCGGCCCTCGACCACGCTGCGGGTCACGTCGCCGGAGGAGACGATGGCGTCGTAGGTTTCGCGTGGCACGTGCAGCCTGTCGAGCTGGCGCGCCACCACCGCGCTCGGCCGCGGCGCATTGGTGATGAGGATCACGGTCGCCCCGCGCGCCCGCGCCCGCATCAGCGCATCGCAAGCATGCGGAAAGGCGGCGAGCCCATTGTGCACCACGCCCCAAACGTCGCACAGAAGCACGTCGTAATCGGGCGCCAGCGTAGAGAAATGGGGAATGATCGGAGGCAAGAGGCGACCTTTCTTCTCCCCTCCCGGCAAGCGGGAGGCGGGCATCATCTTATGCGGAGTTCGTGGCGAAGAATCGAGCCCTACCCGCCTCTTCCAGCGGAGGTCTTCTCAGCCATTGCCGGCCGCGGCCAATTCGCTCGCCGCGGACGGCTCGGCCGCGCCAGCGCCCTGCAAAGCCTCCGCCCGTACCGGCCGCGGCGGCGAAAACAGGAAGCCTTGACCGAAGCGAACGTCGTAATCGAGCAGATCGACCACCGTGCTTTCGTTCTCGATATGCTCGGCGATGAGGTCGATGCCCGAGCGCGCCAACAGGTCGGCGAAATCACCGGGATGGATGTCGCTCTGCGCGGCGGTCGCCGGATTGAGCAGCAGCGCGGCCGGCACCTTGAGGAAGCGGAAGGAACGTTCAGCCAGCGCCTTGGGTACCATGCGCAAGTCGGCCACGCGATCCATGGAGAAGCGGAAGCCGCGTTCGGCGAGCGCCGCCAGCCCCTCGTGCTCGAGCGGTCCGAACGCGCGATAGGCCTTTTGCGTGAATTCGAACATCAGCGCGCCGCTGAGCGCGCGATTGGCGTCCACAAAATCGAGGAACTGGCGGAAATACACCGGGTCGCTCAAGATCGCCGCGCCGAGATTGCAGAACAGCCCGACGTCGCGGCTCTTCAACTGCAGGCGCCGTACGACTTGCACACAGCGGAACAGCAGGAGGTTGTCGAGCTTCGGCAACAGGCCGGCGCTTTCGGCGATGCCGATGAAATCGGCGGCCGGGATGGCCACGCCCTGCTCGCTGCGCAAGCGCGAGAGCGCCTCGTAATAGCGCACCTTGCGCTGCGGCAGCGTGACGATCGGCTGCAGATAAAGATCGATGCGGTTGGCGTCCGCCGCCTTGCCGATCAGCTCGACCATGGCGCCGCGGGAAAGGCCGCGCCAGCCGCGACCGCCGAGCACGTCGCTTTCGTTCAGCGTCAGCGTGCCATCCGGAGCCTTGGCGGCTGGAGGCGGCGTCGCCGGCGCGGCGCCCGGCTGCTGCAAGGCGGCAGCGTGGCTGGCGACGGTCTCGGCGATCTGGCGCATCAGGGTGCCGAGTTCGCCGATCTCAGTGGCGATCGGATCGACCACGCCATGCACCCGGTTCATGGTGCCGTCGAGGCGGCTTTCCAGGGCGCCGAGGCGGCGCGAAGTCTCGGCCACCTGACGGGCGAGGTCGGCGGTGCCGCGCGAGAGGTCGGCGATCTGGCCCTCAAGCTCGCTGCGGTCGCGCAGGCGGCTGCGCACGGTGTTGTACAGCACCATGGCGGTGAGCGCGGCCAAAGCCGCGATCGCCGAGGAGCCGGCCTCGAGCTTGAGGCCGAGATAGAGCACGGCGCCGAGCGAGCCGGCGATGAGCACCATGCAGACCGCGATGAAGATGGCGCTGATACGACGCATGAAGCCGATCCCGGGCCGAACCGTGCGCAATCGATTAGGCTGACGTGATTCGTCGCCCCCGCCCCCAATGTCCATGACCGCGCGGGTCCGCGCAACCTCGAACACCTGCTATGGTGGCGGCGAAGCGCCCGTTATGCGCAAGAAATTGAATGGTTTGGGAATTCGAGCCGATGCCGGCATCCGGTGGCAGCACTCTTTTGGCCTCAATCAAAGCCCGACCGGGGCAAGCCTTTGCCGTCTTCCTCGCCCTGCATGCCGCAGTGTGGACAACACTGCCGACGCTGCTCTACGCCAACCTGCCGCTCGACCTGATCGAGGCGCTGATGTACGGGCGCGAGTGGCAGCTCGGCTACGACAAGTTGCCGCCGCTGCCGTGGTGGCTGGTGCAGCTGGCCTATCAGTTCCTCGGTCATGATTTCGCTTATTATCTGCTCGCGCAGATCGCCGTCGCCGGCGGCTTTGCCTTCGTCTATCTGGCGGCGCGGCCCTTGGTCGGTCCGCTCGGCGCGCTGATCTCGGTGTTGATCGTCGACGGGCTGCACTATCTCAACTACACTTCCGCCAAATTCAACCACGACGTGATCCAGCTGCCGTTCTGGGCGATGGCGGGCTTTGCCTTCCACCGCGCGCTACGCGGCCGGAAAAACGTCGACTGGCTGCTGCTCGGCTTGGCGGTCGGCCTGTCGCTGTGGGCAAAATATTTCGTCGCAGTGCTGGCGATTCCGCTCATGCTGTTTGTGTTCGTCGACCGCGATGCGCGCAAGACCTTGGCGACGCCGGGCCCCTATATCGCGATTGCCGGCGCGCTGATCACCATGGCGCCGCATCTCGTCTGGCTGGTGAAAAACGACTTTCTGCCTTTCGCCTATGCCGAGCACCGCGCCGTGCTGTCGCGCGGCTGGTACGACCATCTCTGGCACCCGCTGCAATTCGCGCTCAGCCAACTGTTCTTCCTGCTGCCGTCGCTCCTGATCGCCGCGCCGCTGTTCTATCCGCGCGCTCGCCTCGGTGAGCCGCCCGCCGCGCCAGCGACTGCCGACGCCTTCGACCGCCGCATCGTCATTTGGCTCGCCTTCGGACCGATGGCGACGGTGCTGGCGATGTCGGCGGTGAGCGGCCGCGGCACCGTGGCGATGTGGGGTTATCCGCTCTGGCTGTTTCTCGGGCTGTGGATCGTGCTCAACGCGCGCCACGCGATCGAGAGCATGCGGCTTGCCTGCATGCTGGCGATCTGGGGGATCGTCTTCACCGGCTTGGCTGCAGCCTTCGTTGTCAATTACGCGGTGCTGCCGCGGTCCGATCACCGCTACCGCGCAGTGTTCTATCCTGGCGCCGATCTCGCCCGCGAAATCTCGCAGCGTTATCAGGCTGTGACCGGGAAGTTGCCGGTCTACGTGATCGGCACAATGTGGGACGGCGGCAACATCGAACACTATGCGCCGAGCCATCCGCGCGTGTTGGTCGACGGCAAGCCGGAGCGCGCGCCCTGGATCGATCTTGCCGACCTGCGCGCGCGCGGCGCCGTTGTGGTATGGACTTTCGGCGACAGCCACGTCATTCCGCTGGAATTCAGAACGATCGCCGCCGACGCGGCGGTGCAGCCACCGTTCGTGCTCAATGACCTGCGCGGCGACAATCTGACCAATGTCGGCTGGGCGATCCTGCTGCCGCGGCCGTCTTACGCGAGCGCGTCTAGCCCGCGGCAGTAACGGCGAGATGATGCTGCTCGTCGGCGACAATGCGGCCGTCGAGCAGCGCAATATGGCGGTCCATGCGCTCGGCGAGCCCGATATCGTGGGTGACCGCCACCACGGTCTTGCCGCCCTTGTCGACGATGGCGCGCAGGACCTCGAACACCTGCTCGCTCGCCTTGGAATCGGGCGAGCCGGTCGGCTCGTCGGCGAGGATGACCGGCGGCTCGTTGGCGAGCGCGCGCGCCACCGCGACGCGCTGGCGCTGGCCGCCGGAGAGCTGGTCCGGCCGCCTGCGCATGTGCTCGGCAAGCCCGAGCGCGGCGAGCAGATCCTGCGCGCGCTTGTGCATCGCCTCGCCCCACAGCCGGCCAAGCGCACGCATCGGCAACATTACGTTGTCGGGGACGGTGAATTCCGGCAGCAGGAAATGAAATTGGAATACGAAGGCGAGCTGGCTCAACCGCGTGCGCGCCCGCTCCTCCTCGTCCATATGCCGCGGTGATGCGCGCGCCTTGGCTGGTCTGCAGCGTGATGTTGGCGCCGACGCCGGCGCCGATCTTCTCCGACAGCCGGTCGCCGATGACGATGGCGTTGATGGCGCGGTAGAGCGCGATCAAAGTGGCGCCGCGCATCTGCTTGGGCAGTTCCGATACCCTGCTCTCGCGCCGCGGATCGATGCCGATTACGGTGGTGGAGAGTCGTGATTGGCGTAACGAATGATCGCCTGCACCTTGGCCGAGGGTGCGACCGCGCCCGGCAGCCAGCCCTCCAGCGCCGCCATGGTGGCGAGCGGATTCTTGATGCCAGGTCGGCGCGCTTCCGGCGTCAGCCCGTAAATCTGCGACACCCGGAACAGCACCTCGGCCGGCTGCTGCGGCGGCACTCGCCGCTCGTCGCTCACCACGATGTGCGGCAGCGTATTGACCAGCCGCCGGGTGAAGTCGTCCTGCGAGCCCTGCATCAACGAGGCCATCATGATCGAGAAGCCGACGCCGGTGGCGACGCCCGCGACCGCAAATCCGGTCTGCCGCACGCGGGCGCGCACATGGGTCAGTGCGATGTCGAAGACCAGGTTCACCGCTTTGCTTTGACGACGCGTACGCGCGCACCGTCTTTCAGATCGGTCGCCGCCGGCGAGGCGACCCGTTCGCCATCGGCGAGGCCGGCGACCACCTCCACCTCCCGCCTGCCGCGGATGCCGATCTTAACCTCGCGTCTATGCACATGATTGCCGTCGATGACGAACACCGCGCTGCCCTGCACCGCGTCAGCCGGGATCAGCAGCGCGTTCGGCTTCTCGCGTGTGATGATATCGGCCTCCACGCTCATGCCCGACTTGAGCGGGGTGTCGTCGGGCAGCGCCAGCTTGACGCGGAACGTCTTGGCGACGACGTCGCCCATCGGCGTGATCTCGCTCACCTTGCCTTCCAGCCGGCGATCGGGAAACGCGTCGGTGCGAAACAGCCTGGTCTGCCCGATGCTGACGCGCGGAATATCCTCTCGTTCACCCGGCAACCACCTGCAGCGGTCTTGGCACGCCGACGCGGTAAAGGATCTGGTTGACCTCGGCGATTTCGCCGAGCTCGCCGTCGCGACGCAACACCACGCCGTCCATCGGCGCGACGATCGTGTCGTCGTTGATCTTCACGATCTGCACCAGGACCTGCGCCTGCACTTGGTTGAGATCCATCGATGCGCGCTCATAGGCCTGCGTGGTGGCTGCGCCGCTGGTGATCAGGAGCTCACGCGCGACATTTCGCGCTTGAGGAAATCTTCGCGCGCTTTCAGCTCCTGCAGCTGCGCTTTCACCTCGCTGTCGTCGAGCCGCGCCAGCACGTCGCCTTTCTTCACCGACTTGCCTTCGCAAATCGCAGATCTCGACGATGCGCTCGCGGATCAGGCTCGCCACTTTCGACCAGTGCACCGGCTCGACGCCGCCGGTGGCGTAGACGATCTCGACCGCGGTACCGCGCGCGGCCGCCACGGCGGCAACCTCGGGCCCGCGTCCGAAGCGCCACCACACGGCCGCGGCCGCCAGCAGCAGGATCAGCGCGCTGATCGCAAGTGGTCGCAGTTTCATGGCAGCAGCCTACCCGCGCGGGGGCGGCCGGATATTGACGCGGCGCAAGCCGCCCTCACCTCTCCCCGCATTGCGGGAAGAGGTCGGCTTTCGAGCAAAGCGAGAAAGCCGGGTGAGGGGCTCGCGCCTTCCGGCGCTCAGCGCCCTCTCCCCCGTACAGTATGGGGAGAGGGACAAGCGTCACGCCACCTGTTTGATGACCTTGGCGACCTTATCGAATATCTCGCCGACCTGGCTTTCGCTGATGATCAGCGGCGGGCTCAGCGCCAGCGTGTCGCCAACCGCGCGCAGCATCAGGTCGTGGTCGAAATAAGCCGCTTCCAGCGCCGCCAGCCCCCGCTTGCCGACGCCGTCTGGCTTGCTGGCGAGATCGATGCCGACCGTCATGCCGACGGGGCGGATGTCGAGCACATGGGGCAGCCCCTTCAGGCTCATCGCCGCCCGATACCAAGCCGTTTCCAGCTTGCGCGCGCGCTCGAACAAGCCTTCCTCGCGATAGATGTCGAGCGTCGCAAGGCCGGCGGCGCAGGCAAGCGGATGCGCCGAATAGGTGTAGCCGTGGAACAACTCGATGACGTGCTCGGGGCCCTTCATGAAGGCATCGTAGATGCCTTTGCGCACCAGTACGCCGCCCATCGGCACCGAACCGGAGGTGACGCCCTTGGCAAAGGTGATCATGTCGGGGATCACGCCATAGCGCTCGGCGGCGAAGGCATAGCCGAGACGGCCGAAGCCGGTGATCACCTCGTCGAAGATCAACAGAATGCCGTTCTTGTCGCAGATCGCGCGCAGGCGCTGCAGATAGCCCTTCGGCGGCGGCAGCACGCCGGTCGAGCAGGCGACCGGCTCGACGATCACCGCGGCGATGGTGGAGGCGTCGTGCAGCCCGACCAGCCGCTCGAGCTCGTCGGCAAGATGCGCGCCCCACTCCGGCTCGCCCACGGTGAAGGCCTGCTCGGCGCGGTTATAGGTCGACGACAGATGATCGACGCCGGCGATCAGCGTGCCGAACATCTTGCGATTGCCGACGATGCCGCCGACGGCGACGCCGCCGAAGCCGACGCCGTGATAGCCGCGCTCGCGCCCGATCAGGCGTACGCGCGAGGCATTGCCGCGCACGTTGTGATAGGCGAGTGCGATCTTGAGCGCGGTATCGACCGCCTCCGAGCCGGAATTGCAGAAGAACACATGGTCAAGGTCGCCGGGCGCGAGCACGGCGATTCGGCTTGCCAGCTCGAAGGCCTTCGGATGCGAGAACTGGAAGGCCGGCGCGTAGTCGAGCTCGGCCGCCTGGCGCTGGATCGCTTCGACGATCGGGTCGCGGTTGTGCCCAGCATTTGTGCACCAGAGGCCGGCGGCCCCATCGATCAGCTTGCGCCCGTCCGGGGTGAAGTAGTGCATGTCCTTGGCGCGGGCGACGAGCCGCGGACGCGCCTTGAATGCCCGATTGGCCGTGAACGGCATCCAATAGGGTTCGAGATCGTTGGGGACGGTCGTGCTTGCGATTGCGCTCGAACGGCTTGACGCCATGACTTTCTCCACTTCCGTCATTCGCTGACGGTATTGCTATGCCGCATCGGCGCGCGTCTCGGCATCGATGCGACGATTTAACATGTTAAACGTGGGACTTCGTTGCATCGCCGGCGCACGGCATCTAGGTAGTGAATCGTGACGACTTTATAGTGAATTGCCGCCGCGACGAAAGAGTTGCGTGCCCGTCACCGCGGTGAATTGAGACGTCCAATCAGGGCAAGGCCGGTGCAGGGCGGGCACGACCCATACGAATTCGATCCTGACGTATTTCTTGCTCATACCGGCAACGGAAGAAGCGTCGCGCACTACGGCGAAGGCACTTCCGTATTCCAGCAGGGCGACGTTGCCGACGCGATCTATTTCATCCAAAGCGGCAAGGCCAGCATCGCCGTCGTCTCAAACGACGGAAAACAGGCCGTGCTTGGCATTCTCGGCCCCGGGGAGTTTTTCGGCGAATGCTGCCTGAGCGGCAACGAGCGCCGGCCGGTCGCCGCCACCACCGTCACCGAATGCTCGCTCATGCGGCTGGAAAAACACGTGGTAATCGACACGCTCAGTCGCGAGCCGAAATTCTCCCAATTGTTCCTTGCCCGAATCCTGGCGGCCAAGAACCGCGTCGAGGAAAGCCTAGCGACGCATATCTTCGACAACAGCGAGGTGCGTCTGGCCAAAACACTGCTCAGTCTGGCGAAATTCGGCGAGCACGACATGGCCGAAGCGGTGATCGAAAAGCTCAGCCAGGAGACGCTGGCGCAAATGGTCGGCACCACGCGCTCGCGCGTCAATCATTTCATGAACAAATTCCGCCGGCTCGGCTACGTCGATTACAACGGCGACATCCGCGTCCACCGCTCGCTGCTGACTGTGGTGTTACAGGAACAGCCGCCGGACGAGGGCCCCGACGCGGAGTAGGCGAATCAATCGCCACACGCTATGATTGCCGCGATTATTGTCTTCTACACAACCTGCCCGTAAATTACGCGTAGGGACGAAACAAACACGTGCGTCGGCTTCTCCCCACAATCCGCACAACCAATGCCGACCAAAGCCGAATCTAATATTGCTCAACGTGACGGCGACGCACGAATACGGGCCGCGCTCGAGCGCGTCGTCACCAGTGCAGTGCTGAGCAATTCGCCCCACCTCGTCGCCTTCTTGCGCTTCGTGGTGGAAGAAGCCCTGGCCGGGCGCGGCGAGCGTCTCAAGGCCTATACCATCGCCACCGCCGCGCTCGGACGCGATGCCGACTTCGATCCGCAAAGCGATCCCATCGTGCGGGTGGAAGCCACCCGCCTGCGCGCCACGCTCGCCCGCTATTACGAGGGGCCGGGCCGTGACGATCCCGTCATCATCGAGATCGCACGCGGGAGCTATGTACCGACATTCAAGGAACGCCCGGCGCCAGGCCCGGAAAAGCGCGCCGCCGGGTTCATCGAACGTTGCCGTGCGACTCTGCGGGCGCCGCCCGTGTTGCACTTCGCTCGCCGCTATCGCCTTGCGGCGTTGACCATCGCGCTCGCGTTCGCCAGCGGCATCGCCGCCTACCTGCTCTGGCCCGGCACAGGAAGGGAGCCGCTATCCGCGGGCAACGGCGAGGTCAGCAGGACCGGATCGCTGACGCCTGCCGAAAGTCCGGTCGAGAGCGGACTGCCTGTCGGACCCGTCGTTGCGATTGCGCCGATCGATACGTCAGGTACGCCTACGCCGCCGGCGATCACGCCGGCCGCGCTGCTCATTCATCTCTGCGATGCGTTTGCCCGCTTCGACGACGTGAACATCGTCGCGAGTGAGGCGCAATGTTCCGGCCGCAATGTCAGCCGACCGATCGGCGGTTCGTGGCCGCGCGAACACTACAGCTTCGGCGCAACCATCGACTATAACCCGGACGGCAGCGTCGATCTCAGATTCCGCCTGATCGATGCGACCACCAGCACGGTCGTCTGGCTCAAAGACGCCAATGACCTCAACGCCTCTGACAACTCTGAGCTAATCGCCGAGACGATCGGGAAACTGGCGACCGCGCTATTCCAGCCCTTCGGTATCGTGAAGGCGCGCGAGCGCGTCAAATTCGCCGCCGGCAGCGGCGGCGACCCCCGCTACCGCTGTCTGCTGCAGGCAGACGACTATTTGCACAGTTTCGATCCGCAACTGCATGAGGGCGCGCGTGATTGCCTGGAACACGCGGTCGCGCGCGATCCGGCCTTCGCCAGCGGCTATGTTCAGTTGGCGCGCGTCTATTTTCGCGAATACCAGTTAGGCTATGGCGCGCGGGAGGGCGACGCGCCGCCACTCGAGCGGGCGCGCAGGGCTGCGAACCGCGCCGCCGAGCTCAAGCCGATGAGCGCCCGCGCCCACTTCGCTCTAGCCGACATCGCGCTGGCCCGCGGCGACACCGCAATGGCCCAGGAGGAAGGCGAGAAATCCATCGCGCTTAATCCTTACGATATGCCGGTCGTATTTCACTACGGAGTCAACATTGTCCTGACCGGCGATATCGACAGAGGGCTGGCGATCATCAATCGCGTCGCCGCCACCAGCACGGTTCCGCCAGGTCGTATCTACGTGATCCGCTTCCTCGCTGCCTACCTGAAGGGCGATCTGCGGGCCGCGTCGGAATACGCCGACCTGATCAACGACAAGGCCGACTTCGGCTATCTTGCGCGGGCGCTGCTGGTCGCCAAGACCGGCGACAGCGAGCAAACCAAGAGAGCCTTTCAGCAATTGCTTGCCGCTAAGCCGGCCTGGCGGCAGGATGCGAAGGGCGAATTGCGCAAGCTGTTTCTAGCCCCCGAGGTCGTCAAACGGCTGGCCTGCGACTTGAACGCCGGTTTGCGCACCGTCAACTAACCGCCTGCCGCTTGCTGGCCCCGGTCACGGCTGCTACCACCCGCTGCAACCGACACCGGCACCTTTTTTTCCATGGCCAAGCCACAAAAGCTCAAAGCCCGCCTGCCGCGCGGCCTCGCCGATCGCGGGCCCGCCGAGATCGCCGCCACCCGCCACATGGTGGAGGCGATCCGCGCGGTGTTCGAGCGCTACGGCTTCGAGCCGGTGGAGACGCCAGCGATCGAATACACCGACGCGCTCGGCAAGTTCCTGCCCGACCAGGACCGGCCGAACGAGGGCGTGTTCTCGTTCCAGGACGACGACCAGCAGTGGCTGTCGCTGCGCTACGACCTCACCGCGCCGCTCGCGCGCTACGTGGCGGAGAACTTCCAGCACCTTGCCCTGCCCTACCGCAGCTATCGCTATGGCTGGGTGTTCCGCAACGAAAAGCCCGGCCCGGGACGCTTCCGCCAGTTCATGCAGTTCGACGCCGACACAGTGGGCGCGCCGACCATGGCCGCCGACGCCGAGATGTGCATGCTGGCCGCCGACACGATGGAAGCGCTGGGCGTTC
>Ga0187771_10002335_pt1 | contig 13029 bp, 11 predicted proteins | sample 0116_SJ02_MP15_1_FD_133139 | JGI IMG/M metagenome (GOLD analysis project Ga0187771, IMG submission 133139) | Tropical peat soil microbial communities from peatlands in Department of Meta, Colombia - 0116_SJ02_MP15_10_MG | ecosystem: Environmental > Terrestrial > Soil > Wetlands > Peat | place... | reverse complement strand
CGTCAGGCTGTCGATCAGGTCGGAAGCGTTCTTGGTGGCCGCGTCCATGGCCGTCATGCGCGCCGCGTGCTCGGCCGCCGAGGACTCGAGCAGCGCGCGGAACACCTCGGATTCGACGTAACGCGGCACCAGCCGGTCGAAAATCTCTTTGGGCGGCTGCTCGTAGATGTACTCCACCTCGATTGCCCGCCCGGCCCCCGCGGCCGTCTGTGTCCCGCCGGACGCGCCTGCGGATTCGCCGCGGGGCGAGGCAACCACCTCCGGTAACACGGGGAGCAAACGCATCACCACGAGACGCTGCACCAGCACGTTTTTGAATTCGTTAAAGATCAGGTAGACGGCGTCCGTCTCTCCGTTCGTGTAGTCATTGATGGCGAGCTCAGCCAGCTCTTTCGCGTCCTCGAACTTCACATTCATCGTCACGCCGATCATCTCGGCCTTGAGCGGCAGGCGCGTGCGGCGCATGGCGTCGCGCACGCGTTTCCCCACGGCCACGAGTTCGATCTTCTTGGACGCGTTCTCCCGCAGGAACTCGCCGGTTTTCCGCAGCACGTTGGTGTTGAACGCGCCGCAAAGCCCGCGGTCGGCGGAGATCACAATGGCGAGCAGCTTCGCTTCCGGCCGGACGGCCAGCAGGGGATGCAAGGGCTGCTCCAGGCGCCCCGCGGCCGACCGCAGCACGCGCAGGATCTGGCGCGCGTAGGGCCGCGCGGCCAGCACGCGCTCCTGAGCTTTGCGGAGGCGGGCCGCGGCCACGAACTTCATCGCCCGGGTAATTTGCTGCGTGTTCTTCACCGAGCGGATGCGCCGCCGGAAATCAATGAGATTGGGCATGGGTCAGCGTCTGGCGGTCTCCGGTGGCTAAACGTTTTGCGCCGGGGACGCCACAAAGCGTTCCTTGAACGCGGTAAATGCCTGCTGCGCCTCCTGCTTGATGGCATCGTCCAGCGCCTTTTTTTCGCGGACCTTCTGGAGCAGGGGCTGCTGGTTCGTTTCCAAGAATTGCAGCAGTTCGCTCTCGAAGCGCCGCACCTGGGAGACTTCGACGTCGTCCACCAGGCCGCTCGAAGCCGCCAGAATCATGAGCACCTGCTTTTCCACCGGAAGCGGCACGAGCTGGTCCTGCTTCAAGATTTCGGTCAGCCGCTGGCCGCGAGCGAGCTGGGCCTGGGTGGCCTTGTCCAGTTCGGAGCCGAACTGGGCGAAGGCGGCCAGTTCGCGGTATTGCGCCATGTCCAGACGCAAGGCTCCCGCCACCTGACGCATGGCCTTGATTTGCGCGTTGCCGCCCACGCGGCTCACGGAGATGCCCACGTTGATGGCCGGGCGGATGCCCGCGTTGAACAGGTCGGCTTCGAGATAGATCTGGCCGTCGGTGATGGAGATGACGTTGGTAGGGATGTAAGCGGAAACATCGCCCGCCTGCGTTTCAATCACCGGCAAGGCGGTCAGCGAGCCCCCGCCCAGTTTGTCGTTCAGCTTTGCGGCGCGTTCCAGAAGCCGCGAATGCAGGTAGAAGACGTCGCCGGGAAACGCTTCGCGGCCCGGCGGGCGGCGCAGCAGCAGCGAAATCTCGCGGTAGGCCTGCGCGTGCTTGGAGAGGTCGTCGTAGAAGACCACGGCGTGCTTGCCGTTGTCGCGGAAATGCTCGCCCATGGCGCACGCGGCATACGGCGCGATGTATTGCATGGACGCCGGCTCGGTGGCTGAAGCGGCCACGACAATCGAGTAGTCCATGGCCCCGGCGTCGGTGAGCGTCTTCACCACATTGGCGATGGTGGAGCGCTTCTGCCCGATCGCGCAGTAGATGCCGATCATGTTCAGGCCCTTCTGGTTCACGATGGTGTCCAGAATGATGGCCGTCTTGCCCGTCTGGCGGTCGCCGATGATCAGCTCGCGCTGCCCCCGGCCGATGGGGATCATCGAGTCGATGGCCTTGATGCCGGTCTGCAGGGGCTCGCGGACCGGCTGGCGGGAGACCACGCCGGGCGCGATGCGCTCGAGAGGCAGGCGCTTCTTGGCCTCGATGGGACCTTTGTCGTCCTGCGGGCGGCCCAGCGGGTCCACCACGCGGCCGATCATCTCCTCCCCGACGGGGACGGACATGATGGTCCGGGTGCGCTTCACCGTATCGCCTTCCTGGATTCTCCAGTACTCGCCCAGGAGCACGGCGCCCACCTGATCTTCCTCGAGGTTCAGAGCGATGCCGAACACGTCGTGGGGAAAGGTGAGCATCTCGCCGGCCATGCAGCGTTCCAGGCCGTGGATGCGCGCGATGCCGTCGCCGACGGACATCACCGCGCCGACTTCCTCCACTTCCAGCGCCTGTTTGTAGTTCTGAATCTGCTCGCGGAGAAATTTAGTGATTTCATCCGCTTTAATCGTGGGCATGCGCCTCTCCTACTCCCGGGTAAGGCGCGCCGCCAGCAGGTCGAGCTGCGCGCGCACCGATCCGTCGTACACCGTCGAGCCGATGCGCACCACCAGCCCGCCGACCAGTGCGGGGTCCACGGCGTAGTGCGCCTCGATCTTTTTGCCGGTCAGCGATTCCAGAGTGCCGGCCAGCTTCTGCTTCTGCGGCGGGGAGAGCTCGCGCGCGGAGGTTACACTGGCCTCGGCAACGCCCATCCGTTCGAGCAGTGTGGACTCAAACGCCTGCGCGATTTCCGCCAGCAGCCCTGGGCGCCGGTTGTCCACCAGCACGAACAGGAAATTCCGCAATTGCTCGCTCGCGCCCATCCGCGCCACGAGTTTCCCCAGCACTTCGTGCTTTGCCTCGCGCGGGATGGCGGGTGAATCCAGAAAATTCCGCAGGTCTGCGGAAGCCGCGGCCAGGCCGGCAAACGAACGGACTTCCTCGCGCAGGGTATCGGGATGGCCGGAGGCCAGCGCTACGTCGGCGAGCGCCCCGGCGTATTCTCCAGTCACCGATCTCAATAGGGCCTCCCGGCCTGCCCGCCTGTGTGGGTCAGCTCTCCCAGGAAGGAGGTAAACATGCCGTCCTCGGCCGCAGGAGTGATTTCCGCGCGCAGCACCGCCTCCGCCCGCTCGATGGAGAGCCGCGTGGCCAGCGCGCGCAGCTCCACCCGCGCCCCGCGTGCCGCCGCATCCACTTCCATCCGCGCCGCGCTCTGGATTTTCGCCGCTTCGTCCTTCGTTGCCGCCTGGATGCGCTGCACTTCCGCCGCGGCATCGCGCCGGGCAGCGCCGCGCATCTCCTCGATCTCGGCGGCAAGATTCGCCAGGCGCTGTTCGGCTTCGCGCCTCTGCGCGTCAGCCTGGGCCTTCACTTTGCCGGCTTCAGCAATCGCGGAGGCAATCTGAGTGGCGCGCGCGGCGAAGAAAGCCGGCGCCTTCTTCACCAGAACCCAGCCGATCAATCCCGCCACGATGGCGAAGTTGATCCATTGAAAGACGGTCATGACCGGCGAAGCTGCCTCGCCCTCTTCGGCCGCAAATGCCGGATGCGCGGCCAGCAGCACGAATCCGCATACCAACAGGACCGGCAAAAGGGCTGGGCGCAGCCGGCTCATCACGCGCCTCCCGGTCCCGAAGCCTGGGGACCAGCCGCCGGCCCGCGGCCGGCCAGCAGGGCCCGGGCAATTTCACTGCCCAGCACCCCGCTTTCGCGTTCGAGCTGCTTGCGGGCTTCGGCGAGTTCGGCATCCAGCGACGCCTTCTGTGCCCGCACAAAGGCGGTGGCCTCTTCGCGGGAGGCGCGGAGAGCAGCCGCACGTTCCTCGAGCGCCTTGCGCCGCTCCGCCTCCTGCGCGGCATAGACCTCCACGCGGGCTTTGCGCAGCGCGGCCTCATATTCCTCGCGCGCTTTCTTTGCCGCGGTCGTGCTTTCCTCCGCCTCGTGCCGCGCGCCCTCGGTGCGCCGCGTGCGCTCTTCCATCGCCCGCACCAGCGGTCCGAAGAACTGGCTGCGCAGGAACAAGTAGAAGAGCAGGACGAGGATTACGGTCGGAAGGGCCTCGAGGAACAGACCCTTGAGTTGTGTCATCAACTCCATACGGTACGGCCCAAAACTCCGCTCCTGTCTATTGGTCCCGGTCCCAAGCCAGAGGATCGCTGTCTTCCGGGAAAAGGCGCTAACCCCAGTGCAATCCGCGAACACCAGGCAGAGCGGTTTTTATAGCATCCCCGGCGCGTGGGGTCAACGACAGCACGCAAAGCCTGGAAGTGTTGCCCGCAGGAGAAGCCAGGATACCTGGGGGACACTCAGTGCATTCCTGCCGGCCCCAACCTGCCTGCCCTCACCAGGGAAGGGCCCGCTGCCCGGGTACCGCTGGCCGTTCAGACCGGGGGACTATCGTGGTCGTGGATGGATAGGTGTTCCTTCTCAAACGCGAAGTCCGGATTGCATTGCAGGATGCGCACGCAGCGGTTCCAGCGCAGAATGGCGTCGTCATTCCCCTTCGGCCGGATTTCCGCAGCCTGCGAAAAGCACCGCATCGCCTCCTCGAAAAACGGCAGCAGCGTATGGGGAGCGCGCCCGGCGCGCAGCAGGGCCTTCGCCCGCCGTTCCTGCAGGATGCCCCGGTAGTAAAGCTGCTCGTAGGGGTCCGTCAGCCGGAGGAGGACCATTTCCGCCTCGGCAAAACGGTCGGCCACACCCCCATGGAATTGGTCCGTGATGGCCATGCCCAGCAGGCGCAGCGCCACCTGGTGGCCCGGCTCGATGGCCAGGATATCGTGGCAGATGGACTCCGTCTCTTCCGGCTCGTTCAGATAACGGTACAGCTCGGCCTTGGAAATGGCCTCGTCAATTCCCGATTTCGAAATGGATTTCAGCTCATAGGCCATAACGCCTCCTGGAGTCCCGCGCAGATTCTCCTCCGTCCTGGCAGCCTCTCAGCCTTCCTTACCTCCGAAAATCGCCCGCGCAATCCGCACCAGCGGGTCGTAGAACTGGTCCACGACCCGCTCCTTCAGCGGGATGATGGCGTTGTCCGTGATGCGAATCTCTTCCGGACACACCTCCGTACAGCACTTTGTAATATTGCAGAGCGAAATCCGCAATTCCTCTTTCAACAGGCGGCCGCGCTCCGCTCCGTCCAGCGGATGCATCTCCAGTCCCGCCACGCGAACGAAAAACCGCGGCCCGCCGAACCGTTCGTGCTGGCCGTGCTCCCGCAGCACGTGGCACACGTTCTGGCAGAGGAAGCATTCGATGCATTTGCGGAATTCCTGCACGCGGTCCGCATCTTCCTGCGAATACTTCCATTCCACTCCCGCCCGCGGCTGGAAGGGCGGAATCTTGCGGTTCACCCGGTAATTCCAGGAAACGTCCGTCACCAGGTCCTTGATCACCGGGAACGCTTTCATGGGAACGACCGTGATGGGCTCGTCCAGCGGCAATGCGTCCATGCGCGTTTTGCAGGTCAGCCGCGGGCGCCCGTTCACTTCCGCGGAGCACGACCCGCACTTTCCCGCCTTGCAGTTCCAGCGCACGGCGAGATCGGGAGCTTGGTGCCCCTGGATGTAATGCAGGGCGTCCAGCACCACCATTCCCGGACCCACCGGAACGCGGTAGTCGGCAGTGGCCCCGCCCTGGCTGTCGCCCCGGAAAATCCTCAGTATGGCATCCAGCATCGCGTTCCTCCGCGCGCCCTCATTTCTCCTCCGCCAGGATTTTCTTCAGTTCCTCGGGCATCTCCGCTACCGGCTCCTGGCGCAGAGACATCGCCGTCCCCTCGCGCTTCACGATGATGTTTTTCTTCCCCCAGACTGGCTCGGTGTTGGGGTAGTCGATGCGGCTGTGGGCTCCCCGGCTCTCTTCGCGCATCAGGGCGGCGCGCGTCACCGCTTCGGAAACGGTGAGCATGGACTTCAACTCCAGCGCCAAGTGCCATCCGGGATTGAACAGTCGTGAGCCCTCCACGCTCACGGCGCGCCACCGCGCCTTCAGTTTTTCGAGTTCGCCCAGCGCCTGCTCCAGGTCTTCCTTCGTGCGGAAGATGCCCACCAGGTTTTGCATCAGCACCTGAAGATCGCGGTGCAACGTGTAGGGATTTTCGCCCTCGCGGCGTTCAAAGGCCGCGAGCGCGTCACGCTGCGCCACGTCCACGTCCGCGGGCGCGAGCGCGGGAGCGGCCGCCGACTTCGCGTACTGCGCCGCCGCGAGACCCGCCCTCCGCCCGAAGACCAGCAGATCGGAAAGTGAATTTCCTCCCAGCCGGTTGGCGCCGTGCAATCCCGCAGCGGCCTCGCCCGCGGCAAACAATCCCGCGAGCGAAGCCTGCGCCGTTTCCGCATCCACGCGGATCCCTCCCATCATGTAGTGGCAGGTGGGACCGACTTCCATCGGCTCTCGCGTAATGTCCACATCGGCGAGTTCCTTGAACTGGTGATACATGCTGGGGAGTTTGCGCTTCACGTAGTCCGCCGGCTTCTGCGAGATGTCCAGAAAGGCGCCGCCGTGCTCAGTGCCGCGGCCCTCGCGCACCTCCGTGTAAATCGCGCGGGCCACCACGTCGCGCGTCGAGAGCTCCATCTTTTTCGGGTCGTAGCGCTCCATGAAGCGCTCGCCCAGGCGGTTGCGAAGCACTCCGCCTTCCCCGCGAACCGCCTCGGTCACCAGGATCCCCTGCACGCCGGGCGGCCACACCATTCCGGTGGGATGGAATTGCACGAATTCCATGTCCATCAGTTCCGCGCCCGCCTCGTAGGCCAGCGCCATCCCGTCGCCCGTGTACTCCCACGAATTCGAGGTAACCCGCCACGCCTTGCCGATTCCCCCCGTGGCGATCACGATGGCCTTGGCCTTGAACAGCACAAAGCGGCCCTGCTCGCGCCAGTAGGCCAGTGCGCCGGCCACACGCGCGCCATCCTTCAAGAGGCGCGCCACTGTGCACTCCATGTACACGTCGAAGCCCATCTGCACGCCGCGGTCCTGGAGCGTGCGGATCATCTCCAGTCCGGTGCGGTCGCCCACGTGGCACAGCCGTTTGAACGTGTGGCCGCCAAAGGCGCGCTGGAGGATTCTGCCGTCCTGCGTGCGGTCGAACAGAGCGCCCCATTGCTCGAGTTCCCGCACACGCTCGGGCGATTCCTGGGCGTGCAGTTGCGCCATCCGCCAGTTGTTCAGCAGTTTGCCGCCGCGCATCGTGTCGCGGAAATGCGTGCGCCAGTCGTCGGCGGCGTCCACGTTGGCCATGGCCGCGGCGATGCCGCCTTCCGCCATCACCGTGTGCGCCTTTCCCAGCAGCGATTTGCAGATCACGCCCACCGAGGCGCCCAGCGCCAGGGCTTCAATCGCCGCGCGTAGCCCGGCCCCGCCCGCGCCGATCACCAGCACATCGTGCTCGTGCGTTTCGAGCGTATCGTTCAAAACAGCCTCACGTCGCGGAATGCGCCGCAGGAAACCATGCGGATGTAGAAATCGGCGAAGCCCACGGATACCAGGCTCGACCAGGCGTACAGCATGTGCAGCTCGTTCAGCCGGGTGATCCAGCGCCAAGACGTGTAGCGCGGCCGACCGAACCTGGCGCACGAAAAGCAGTCGAGGTTCCCGCCGGCCAGATGCCGCAGCGAATGGCAGGAAAACGTGTACAGGCTGAGCAGGATTACATTGGCGAGCAGCACCACCGTGCCCACCCCCACGTGGAACCCGTCGGCGAAAAAGAAGGCGCGCACGGCGTCGTGCCACAGGAACGCCAGAAAAACGATTGCCAGGTAGAAGAAGTAGCGATGCACGTTCTGGAGAATGAAGGGAAATGCGGATTCACCGCAATATTCGCGTTTCGGCTCCCCCACCGCGCACCCGGGTGGATCGAGAAAGAATGCGCGGTAATAAGCCTTGCGGTAGTAGTAGCAGGTCATCCGCAATCCCAGGGGCCCGCCCAGAATCAGCAGCGCCGGCGACCACGGCCACCAATGATGCCGGGGATCGATCAGAGGAGAATAAAAAGGCGTGAGATAGGGTCCCCACTCGTAGAAGCGCCCCTCAAAGGCCCGCAGCGTCGCATAAATTCCGAATCCGCCCAGCACAATGGCCACGGGCAGAAGTTCCGCCCACCAGGCATCGCGCCGCAGCGTGGCTCCGAGTCCCCGTACCGGCGCGATCCCCGTCCCTGAGCCCGCCATCGGTTCACCTCCGGCGAGGCTTAGACTATTCACAAATCCGGCGTTTGAAAACCAATATTCTGTGCCGTGCGGGCGGCGGATTTGCCGCGGCGGAGACCGCCTTGCTAGACTACCTGCTCGCGCGTGCTCCGATTCCGAGGTGAACCGTCATGCCCTTCGCCCACGTGGACTATATCGACTTCGATTCGCTGCTCAGCGACGACGAGAGGCTCGTCCGCCAGACCGCCCGCCAGTTCGTCGAAGACGAAATCATCCCTATCATCGAGAAGCACAACCGCGAGGGCACGTTTCCCATGCACCTGGTCCCGAAAATGGCGGACCTGGGCTTCTTCGGCGCCAACCTGAAGGGCTACGGCTGCGCGGAAATGTCCAACGTGGAATACGGCCTGGTGATGCAGGAACTCGAACGCGGCGACTCCGGACTGCGCAGCTTCGTCTCCGTGCAGTCCGCGCTGGTGATGTATCCGATTTACGCGTATGGCAGCGACGCGCAGAAGCAAAAATGGCTCCCGAAATTGCAGAAGGGTGAAGCCATCGGCTGCTTCGGCCTCACCGAGCCGCAGTTCGGTTCCAACCCCGGCGGAATGCTTACGCGCGCCACGCGCAAGGGCGACCGCTACATCCTGAACGGCGAAAAAATGTGGATCACCAGTGGCTCGATTGCCGACGTGTCGGTGGTCTGGGCGAAAACGGAGGACGGCATCATTCGAGGCTTCCTGGTGGAAAAAGGCGCGCCCGGATTCAAGGCCTGGGACGTGCACGGGAAATGGTCGCTGCGCGCCTCCGTCACCTCCGGACTGGCCATGAATGACTGCGAAATTCCCTCCGAAAACCTCCTGCCCGGCGTCGAAGGCTTGAAAGGCCCGCTCGGATGCCTCACCCAGGCGCGCTACGGCATCGGCTGGGGCGGCATCGGCGCGGCCATGGCCTGCTACGACACGGCGCTCCAATACGCCAAGCAGCGCAAGCAATTCGGCAACAAACCCATCGCCTCGCACCAACTGGTGCAAGAGAAACTGGCCTGGATGATTACGGAAATCTCCAAGGCGCAATTGCTCGCCTTGCAGGTGGGCCGGCTGAAGGATGCAGGCAAAGCGGATTTCACCAAGGTCTCTATGCTGAAAATGAACAACGTATGGATGGCCCTGGAATGCGCCCGCAAATCGCGCGACATCCTCGGCGCCAACGGCATCGTGGACGATTACTGCATCATGCGCCACATGACCAACCTCGAGTCCGTGTACACCTACGAAGGCACGCACGACATCCACAAACTCATCATCGGCGAGAAAATCACCGGCATCCCCGCCTACGGCTGATGTTCGCATGGTCCGCATCGCGCTCAATTGTGCCTTGGCTGTGACTGTGGCCGTTTCCGGGGCGGCCATCCCTCAGTCCCGCCCGCTGACGGCGTTCCTCTCCCCTCCTCATCCTGTCTGGAAGGGCACACCGCATCGGCCTCCCTCGGCACTTTCCCTCCTCCCACTCGCTCTCCCGAAACCATTCTGCTCCGTCCTACGTATTGACATTCGATAGGAAGAAGCAGTATCCCTATCGAGCGTCGATAGGAGGGCCCCTTGGCCGATCAACAGACGGAATTGCTGCAGGGAACGCTGGACATGCTCATCCTGAAAGCTCTGGGACTCGGGCCGTTGCACGGCCTGGGCATTTCCCGCCGGATCGAACAGGTCACCCGCGGCACCTTTCAGGTAAAACCCGGCTCGCTGTTCCCTGCCCTGCACCGCATGGAAGAGGAAGGCTGGCTCAGTTCCCACTGGGGCGAGTCGGAAAACAACCGCCGCGCGAAGTACTACCAGCTCACCAAAGCGGGTCGCCGCCAGCTTGAAACGGAAACCGAGCGCTGGAGCCGCATTTCCCTCGCCATAGCGCGAGCCCTCGAGGCCAGCTGATGTGGTCTCAGCGAATGAACACGATTAGCGCATTCGGCGGCCTCGTAGGGGCGCTGCTTCCGGCGCCCTGCTCTTGCGAGTCAGCGGCGGGACGCGCCCCTCGGAGCCACCTGCCATGAAAGCGCTCATGCGCCTGCGCAGCTTCCTCCGCAATCTCGTGCGCCGCGACGCGGCTGACCGCGACCTCGACGCGGAGGTGCGTGCCCATCTCGACCTGCTGGCCGACGAGAAGCTCCGTGCAGGCGTGCCGCCGACTGAAGCCCGCCGTGCCGCGCGCATCGAACTGGGTGGCGTCGAACAGGTAAAGGAAGAAGTCCGCAGCGCACGTCCCGGCGTTTGGCTCGAACAACTCTGGCAGGATGTGCGCTACGGCGCGCGCCAACTTCGCCGCAACCCGGGATTCACCGCTGTCGCGGTAATCACCCTTGCGCTCGGCATCGGCGCGAATACCGCCCTTTTCAGCGTGGTCAATGCCGTGCTCCTCCACCAGCTTCCCTTTCCACACCCAGAACAATTGGTCACCATTGCCATCGCCGATCCCGACTGGGGCGATCCTCTGACGGTGGATTTTCCGACCACCTACGACCTGCGCGCGCGCAGCCAGTTGTTCCACAGCATGTCGCTGCTGCGGAATGCAGATGTAGCATTGGCCGAGGGCGGAGAGCCGGAACACCTGAATGGTGTGCGCGTCAGCTACGATTTCTTCGACACCCTCGGCGTGAAAATGGCCCTGGGCCGCAGCTTTCGGCCCGAGGAGGATCGTTCCGACAATCGTCATTTCGTCATTTTGAGCCACAAACTGTGGGTTCGCGACTTCGGCTCCGATCCGAACGTCATCGGCCGCGTGATTCACCTCACCGATTCGGCCTTTACTGTGGTTGGGATCCTCCCCGCCGATTTCCCCGCGCAATTGATCCCCGGCGCCGAAGAGCTTCCCGAGATTTATGCCGCGCTCGGTTACGACCAGAAAGAGCCGCAGGCCTGCCGTGGCTGCCAGCACCTGCGCCTGCTCGGCCGCATGAAGCCGGGGGTGAGCGTGGCCAGCGCGAGCGCCGAGTTGAACACCCTCATGCAGGGGATCATGCGCGAACATCCCACCGGCTACGCCCGGAACACCAGCATTCGCTTGGAATCCCTGCGCGACCGGGTGCTGGGGCACGTGGGGACCGCGCTATGGGTTCTGCTCGGCGCCGCAGGATTCGTGCTTCTCATTGCCTGCTCCAACGTAGCCAACCTGATGATTGCCCGCGCCTCCGGCCGGAACAGAGAAATCGCACTGCGTGCCGCTCTCGGGGCTGGCCGGCGGCGGCTCACCAGCCAACTGCTCACGGAAAGTCTGTTGCTCGCGCTCGCCGGCGGCGCGGCCGGAGTTGCACTCGCCTGGTGGGGAACCCAGTTGCTGGTCTCACTGGCGCCCTCGGAAATCCCGCGCCTCAATGAACTCCACATGGAAACCGCCGTGCTGCTGTTTGCGCTGGGAGTGAGTCTGCTCACTGGCGTCCTCGCCGGGCTCACTCCGGCACTGCGCGCCGCGCGCGTGAATCTGAATGACGCGCTCAAAGAATCGGGGAAGACCACCGAAGGTCTGCGGCGCCACACTGTGAGGAACTCCCTGGTGACAGCGCAAATCGCGCTCGCCTTTGTGCTGGCGGCCGGCGCGGGACTGATGGTCAAGACCCTGGTTCACCTGCTCGACGTCAATCCTGGATACGACGCCAAGAACGTCCTCACTCTGGGCAGCTACGTTTACGGCGAAAAGTACAAGAAAAATGAAAATGAGCTGGCCTACTACCAGCAGGTTTTCTCGCGTCTTCGCTCCATTCCGGGGATTGACAGTGTGGCCATGGTTAGCACCCTCCCGCTCGGCGGGTTCGATCGGCGCGGGTTTCAGATCCAGGATCGCCCGGAAGTTAACGAATCGGACGCCCCCAGCGTGGACGGCTATTCGGTAACTCCCGATTACTTCAAAGTCATGCGAATTCCGCTCCTGCGAGGCCGCGTGTTCAGCGAAAAGGATGACGCTGCCGCCGAGCACGTTGCCATCATCAGCGAGTCATGCGCCAAGGCCATCTTCCCGAATGAGGATCCCATCGGCAAACACATCCAACTGGGCGGCCGGCATGAAGACAGGCCCTGGGCCACGATTGTCGGCGTCGTCGGGGACATCCGTCAGTACGGGCTCGATCGTCCCTCGCTGATGGAAGCCTACATTGTCCAGGCGCAGGACGTCAGTTTCGGTTACTGGCTCGTGGCGCGAACACTCACGGATCCACGGAAGTTGGAGCGGTCCGTCCGCGCCGCGTTTTACGAAGTGGACAAAACCCAGCCGGTGTTCGAGGTGAAACCCATGGAGGACTACGTCGCCGCTACGCTCGCGGCGCGCACGTTCACGCTGGCGTTGCTCGCACTGTTTGGCCTGCTAGCGCTGGCGCTCGCCGCCGTGGGCATCTACGGCGTGGTCTCCTACCTGGTGAGCGAGCGAACGCGCGAGATGGGCATCCGCATGGCGCTCGGCGCCGCGCGGCGCGACATTCTGGCCATGGTCCTGCGCCACGGAGTGGGGCTCGTGGTCGCCGGACTCGTGATCGGTTTTGGCGCTTCACTGTTCCTCACGCGTCTGCTGGTCAGCCTGCTTTTTGAGGTGCGGCCGACCGATGTTGCTACCTCCGCCACGGTGGCGTTGCTCCTCGCCGCTGTGGCCCTGCTCGCCTGTTATGTGCCCGCGCGCCGGGCTTCGCGCGTGGATCCCCTGATTGCGCTTCGGTATGAGTAGGAGGCCGTGATGGCGCTCGTTCGTGCTTTGCGCAACTTGCTCCACCGGAAGCGCTCCGAAAGCGATCTGGACGCGGAGGTGCGCGCCCACCTCGACCTGCTCACGGACGAACGGGTCCGCGCAGGGATGCCCTCCGACGAGGCCCGCCGCGCCGCGCGCATCGAACTGGGTGGCGTCGAACAGGTAAAGGAAGAAGTCCGCAGCGCACGCTCCGGCGCCTGGCTCGAGGCGCTCTGGCAGGATCTGAGCTTCGGT
>Ga0187771_10002334_pt1 | contig 13030 bp, 17 predicted proteins | sample 0116_SJ02_MP15_1_FD_133139 | JGI IMG/M metagenome (GOLD analysis project Ga0187771, IMG submission 133139) | Tropical peat soil microbial communities from peatlands in Department of Meta, Colombia - 0116_SJ02_MP15_10_MG | ecosystem: Environmental > Terrestrial > Soil > Wetlands > Peat | place... | reverse complement strand
TGCTCGGGGCCAACGGCAGCAACGGCGTCGTCGACGCCGTGCACGACGCGGCCAACTTCTTCGCCGGCTCGTTCACGACGATGTTCAAGGTCTCGAACGGTCGCGTGGCGCTGCTCCTGAACTGGGGGATCGCGGCCTGCGTCTTCCTGCTAGCCGGCGTGCTCGTGGCCCGTGCGATCGCCGCCGTGGCCCGTTTCCTGCCGCGCCGCTGAGCCACGCATAGCATCGCCGCGGTCGGGGTACTCATCGTCGAGCGGCCTTGACACGGGCCGCACGCACGGGAGGTCTCTTGGCAGGCAACTCGATGATCGTCTCGGTGGGTCGCGAGCGAGGTGACGCCTGCGTCACGGTGTGGCGAAGGCGGCGCGACGAACGGATGCGCGCGGCGCTCGTCAGGCAGTACATGCCGCTCGCACGCAGCCTCGCACGGCGCTACGAGCGCTCATCCGAGCCGCTCGATGACCTCATCCAGGTCGCCGCGCTCGGGCTCGTGAAGGCAATCGACCGCTTCGATCCAGGCCGCGGTGTCAGCTTCGCGTCGTTTGCCGTGCCTACGATCCTCGGTGAGCTGCGGCGCTACTTCCGCGACTGCTGCTGGGATGTGCACGTGCCGCGCGGCACGCAGGAGCAGGTGCTGTCGATCGAGGCGGCGCAGCGGCGCCTGACGCACGATCGTGGCCGCGCGCCGTCGGTCGCCGAGCTCGCCGAGTATCTCGAGCTCGACGCGGAGCGGGTCCTCGATGCGCTGCAGGCGGCGCAGGCCTACGGCGCGATCTCGCTCGACGCGCCGCGCAGCGCGAGCGAGGATGGGGACGGAGGGACCTATTCCGAGCTGCTGGGAGACTTCGACGAGCGCTATGAGCTGGTCGATGACGCGGCGACGATCGCGGGCGCGTTGAAGCACATTCCCGAGCGCGAGCGGATGGTGCTGGCGCTGCGCTTCGGCCGGGACATGACCCAATCCGAGATCGCCGAGTGGATCGGCGTTTCGCAGATGCAGGTGTCACGTCTGCTGCGGCGCTCGCTCGCGCAGCTGCGGATACTCGTGCGAGCGAACGAGGAGACCGGTGGCGGTGGCGCCTGACGCGCTGACGGATCCGCCCGCCGGCTCGGCGCGCCTGCTGCGCCAAACCGCTACCGTGCGCGAGCTGTTGCGCCAGCGCCGGCGCCAGCGTGCCTCCTGGAGACGAAAGATGACATCCCCGCCCTCGGTACGGCTCGTGCTCACGGCCAAAGCCGAGAACGTTTCACTTGCGCGGGAGCTGCTGGCTGCGATCGCCGACCGCGTAGACGTCGCGGCGACGGTTGAAGACATCAAAGCTGCGGTCAGCGAAGCTGCCAACAACGTCGTCGTACACGCCTACGGTGAGCACTCCGGTCCGCTCGAGGTGGTGGTTCGCATCCTGCCCTCCGCCCTCGAAGTGAGCGTCCGCGACGAGGGCGAAGGGGTCGCCTCGCGCGCCTCAGCGGAGGCCGCTGCGGGCGAGGTGATGGCCGCGCGCGGCCCCGGTCACGGCCTGGGGATCGCGATGATGGACGCGCTCGCCGACCACTTCGAGCTGCGCCCGCGGGAGCCGCACGGCACCGAGGCACTGCTCAGCTTCGAGCTGCGCACGCCGTCGGGGCTGGCGGGCGCCTTCCAGGCCGGCGAAGCGCAACTCGCGACGCCGGGCGCCGACGCGCTCACGCTTCTCGCTTCGCCCGCCTCGCTCGCCTCGATCGTGCTCCCGCGCCTGGCCTGTGCGGCGGCCGCGCGGGCCGGCTTCACCGTGGACCGGGTCTCCGACGCCCAGCTGCTCGCCGACGCGCTGGCGGCGCACGCCGCTCCCGCGCTGAGCGTGCCCAGCCTGCGCTGCGAGCTGCGCTTCGCCAATCGCGAGCTGCGTTTCGTGGTTGGGCCGTTCGCTCCGGGCGCGGCGCGCAGCGCGATCGCCGACTCGAACATTGGCCAGCTCGGACCGCTGCTCGAGCGCCTCGCCGACACGATCGAGGTCCGCGATACGGCCGCGGGCGAGCAGCTGGCCCTCGTGCTCCGAGAGCCGGCGGGCCGCCCAAGCTCTGTATAGCGACCGCCCCCTTGCTCAGGCGAGCGCCCCGCACGCGCCCGCTAGCTAAGCGAGCCTGCGCCCCCTACGCGCAGGCGCACATCACTCGAGAGCACGTGAGCTCGCGACACGCTGCGCGCGCTAAGCCAGCGAGGGGCCCGACCAGCACGCAAGCTACCCATCCCCGGTAACGCGGAGGGCCTCTCGCAGCTCCTCGAGCGTCTTACGCAGGATCCGCGAGACCTGCATCTGCGAGAGGCCGACCTGGCCGGCGATCTCGGTCTGGGTGAGGCCCTCGACGAAGCGCAGCAAGACGATTCGCTGCTCGCGCGGCGCCAGCTCAGCGAGCACCTCACCGAGCACGATGCGCTCGTCAGCCGCAGCGTATTCGCTTGCTTGCGTATCGCCGAGATCGCCGATCGCATCGAGTGGCACGGCGTCTTGAGCGTCGGCGACCGCGAATCCCTCGAGCACCTGCTCGACGGTCAGGTGCGCCTCCGCGGCGAGCTCCTGCACCGTTGGCGGCGAGCTCGAGCGCGAGCTGAGCGCGCGCTCGGCGCGCTGGACCGCCGCGACGCGCTCCTGGAGCGCACGCGGCACGTGCACGGCCCACGCGCTCGAACGCATGCTCCGCCGCAGCTCGCCGAGGATCGTCGGCACGGCGAACGCGGCGAAGCTCGAACCGCGGACGGGGTCGAAGGCGTCGACCGCCTTGATCAGGCCGAGGTTTGCGACTTGGATCAGGTCGTCGATTGGCTGCGGCGTGTAGCGGTAGCGCAGAGCAAGGCGCCGAGCGAGCGGCAGGTGCCGCTCGATCAGCGCATTGCGGTTCTCGGCTTTGCCCGTCCGCCGGAGTTCGACGAACAGCGCTTCCGCCGACTGCTCGGATGCTGTCACGGTGCTGGTCACACAGCTGTCCTCCGCAGAGCCGTCCGGAGCCCGGCGCCGACCCTCAGCGGGTCCGCGCCGCCACAAGTCGTAACAGGTTGCACGCGCCAGAGTTGCTGCGCAGAAGGAATAGCGGATTGCCCGCGCTGCCGGCGCGACCAGGGGGGGCGAAGATCGCGCCGGCGGCGGGCCACGGGGCGCTCTGATGGCCCCGTCGCCTCTCGGTTACCCCTCTGAGCGCACCGCCAAGCCGCGAGTTCAACGAGCGCGAGGCGGCGCGAATCGAGGCCGAGCACCGGCGCTCGCTCGCGTGACGACGAGTCAAGTCCCGGCCGCGAACGCCGACGCTGGCGGCGGCGCAGCACCGCTTCTGCGCTATCCTCGCTCCATGGGACTCGACAACCCAGTTCATATCCTGCTTCTGCTGCTCGTGCTGCTGCTGGTCTTCGGCGCGCGGCGGCTGCCGGAGATCGGGAAGTCGCTTGGGGAGGGGATGCGCGGGTTCAAGGATGCCCTGACCGGCACGTCGCGCGAAACACTGAACCAGAGCACTGCCGTCCAGCAGCCTGCGCCGGCGCCGGCACCGACCGAGCAGGTCAGCGTCGCCGAGCCGGTTAGCGTCGGCGAGCCGGCCGAGAAGCAGTAGCGAAGGCAAAGCGGCGCCGGTCTCTGCGGACGCCGCGTCCGTCGCTGAACGGTACCGTTGCCGAGTTGACGCCGCTCGAACTTCACCGTCTGCGCGCGCGTATGCTCGAGCCCGGCAGCGGTCGTGAGCTGACGACCGAGATCGAGCTGCGCATCGACCCGCTGACCGGCCACCGCTCGCGGATCCTGCCCGACCGCGGGCTGATGCCGCGCGCCGCTTTCGACCTCGAGGCGCTCGCGCGCGAGACGCAGCCGGCCTGCCCGTTCTGCGCCGAACGGATCGAGTGGCTGACCCCACGTTGGCCTGCGGACATCACCGCCGACGGGCGCTTTGCGCGCGGCGAGGCCGTCCTCTTCCCGAACCTCCACGCCTACGGTAGCTACAGCGCCGTCTCGGTCTACTCGCCGGCGCTTCACTTCCTGCCAGTCGGCCGGCTGCGCGCGCAGCTGCTGGCCGACAACCTTGCGACCCAGGTCGACTTCGACCGTGCCGTCGCGGCCGCCGATCCGGGGGCGTGCTGGGCCTCGATCAACGCGAACCACATGCTCCCGTCGGGCAGCTCGCTCTTTCACCCGCACCTTCAAGGCATCGTCGATGTCGAGCCGACGAGCATGCAGCGCCTGCTCGCCGACGTGCCGGCCGAGCGCTTCGCGGGCTACCTCGCGGCCGAGCGGGCTGCCGGCGAGCGCTACCTCGGCAACACGGGTCAGATCGAGTGGCTGGCGAGTTTCGCGCCGATCGCGCCGGGCGAGTTGCGCGCCTTCATTCCGGGCCACGCCTCGCCGACCCAGCTCGACGACGATCTCGTCGCGGAGCTTGCGCACGGCCTCGCACTCGCGCTCTCCGCCTACGCCGAGCTCGGCTTCGAGAGCTTCAACCTCGCGATCTACGGCGCGCCGCCCGAAACGGACGGCTATATGCTCAACCTGCGCCTGTGCGCTCGCTCGAGCCCGCGCCCGCTCTACCGCTCCGACTCGACCTTCCTCGAGCGCCTGCACTGGGAGGGCGCCGTCGACATCGCGCCGGAGCGGCTCGCCGAGCAGATCCGGGATCGCTTCCGCAGCTAGCGGCGCCGTCCGGAACTCGAGCCTGCGTCGGTTCAGGCATGCGTGAGGCTCAGTCGGCACGCCCGAAATGAGATGCGCCTCTACGGCATCGGCAGGGAAGAAGTCGAGGCGACCGCGGACAATCCTCTCGATCGGGCGTACGACTCCGCCGGCAACCTCCGCCTGTTTGGAGAGACCGGCGACGGGCGGCCTATCCTTGCAGTTCTTGCGAAGGACGATCCCGACTTCGTGATCACGGTTTTCGACTGGAGCTGAGATGCGAGCCGATTACGACAGCGCCGCGAACGCGATCTCGATCACTCTCAGAGCTGTCCGCCGCGCAGACCGCGGCGCTGAGGTGCACGAGCGGGCGGTCGTCGCTCTCGCCGGCGACGAACCAGTTGAGGTCCAGCTGCTCTATCCGGACATGGGAGTCGCCGAACCGCTCGATGCCGTCGCTGAGCGCTACGGCCTCGACGCCGAGGCGCTCAAGGCGGCCGCGCAGTCAGCGTTGGCCGCGCCTGATCGCGTTGTGTCGCTCGAGGTCGCCGCGCGCGCGACGGCCTGAGCGCATCAGCTGGTCCTGGTCAGCGCCTCGATCGTCGCGAGCAGGCTGCGGCCCGCGGCGCTCGTCGCGGCGGTGCGCGTCACGCTGCCGTTGCTGACCGCCTGGCAGCCGGTGAGCCCGACGCGGATGAAGACGCTGTGGCCGCTGGGGTAGCCGAGCGTGAGCGTGATCGCGGAGCCGTTGTCGTTCGGGCAGAAGACGGCGCCGCTGAAGCGCTTTAGCTCGTCCAGGTCGCTCGCGAGCGCGCGGATCGTGGCCGGGCGCGTCACGAGCGCCGAGGCCACGAGGTTCGGCGCGCTGTGGTTGTCGAGCGGGCTGTAGCGGCACAGGCGGATCGCGCTTGCGCCGGGCGGTGCCAGTTCGCTGCGCGCCGGCGGCCACGAGTTGGGCGCCGGCTCGACGGGCGTACGCGCGAGACAGCCCGCTGGCGCGACGGTCGCGAGCAGTGATGCGGCGAGCGCGAGCATATGCCCTTTCTACGCCGCGGAGCGCTGGCTGTCACGCCTTCGGTGGCAGGGCCTGGGCGGCGGCAACGCCGCGAGCGACCCAGGTCGCGAGCTCCTCGTCGGTTGCGACGCCCTCCTCGGTCACGCGCAGCCAGCCGTCCATCGCCTTGCCGCGCATCACGAACGGCTCGGCGTGCGGCTCGCCGTCGAAGGCCTCCTTCACGCGCAGCAGAAGGCCGCCCTGGCCCGAGGCCGCAACGGCCATGTTCCCGTGGACGAGAAACGCGAGACCGCCGAACATCTTCTTCTCGGTCACGCCGTCGGTGTCGGCGAGCTGCTCGCGCAACCGCCAGGCGAGATCTTCGTCGTAGGCCATCAGAAGACCCGTCGCTCGAGGTTGTCGAAGGTCCCGTGCCAGCCCTCGTCGTGGCGGCGGCGTGACTCGTCTGAGGGCAACCCCTCGTGCACGAGAACGACTGTAGTGCGCTCGCCGTGCTGGGTGAACTCGACCGTGACGAGGCTCTCGTGCTCCTCGCCCTCGTAGGACCACGTGTAGACGAGGCGGTGGGGCCGATCGATCTCGCGGTATTCGCCAACCATCACGCCAACTTCGTCCGTCGGCACAGTCAGCTCTGGCCGCCTTTGACCGGCGCGTGACCGTCGAGGTTGGCGAGCGGCTGCCGGCCTGAGGCCCAGCGTGCGCAAGGCGCCTTGCGGGTAGACATGTTGGGCGTTGCTAGATTGACTTGCCCGCGAAGGAGGGAATGACGTGCCGCGCTCGATCTGGAGTGGCTCGATCTCGTTTGGCCTGGTCAACGTGCCAGTCAAGCTGTTCAACGCCGTCCAGCGCAAGAACGTCACCTTCAACCAGCTGCACGAGACCGACCACGGGCGCATCCAGCAGCGCCGTGTGTGCAGCATCGACGGCGATGAGGTTGCCTTCGAGGACGTCGTCAAGGGCTATGAGTTCTCGCCCGGCCAGTACGTCGTCGTGACCTCCGAGGAGCTCGACTCGATCGCCGCCAAGAAGACGAAGCTGATCGAGGTCGAGCAGTTCATCGATGCGAGCGAGATCGACCCGCTGATGTTCGACTCCTCCTACTACGTCGCGCCGGCGACCGGTGCGGGCAAGGCGTTCAAGCTGATGGTCGACGCGATGCGCGCGGCCGACAAGGTCGGTATCGGTCGCTTCGTCCTGCGCCAGAAGGAGCACCTCGTCGCGCTGCGCGTGCTGGACGACGCGCTCGTGCTGGTGACGCTCGTCTACGCCGATGAGCTCGTCACGACCGACTCGCTCGAGGACGCCGGGGATGTCACGGGCGATGTGAGCGAGCGCGAGCTCGCGATGGCGCGCCAGCTGATCGAGATGCTTTCGTCGCCGTTCGAGCCCGCGCGCTTCCACGACGAGTATCGCGAGGCGCTGCTCGAGATGATCGAGCGCAAGGTCGCGGGCGAGGAGATCACGCTTGCCCCGCCGCCCCGCGAGCCGGCCGCCGTACCCGACCTGATGGCGGCGCTCCAGGCGAGCGTCGACGCGCTCGCCAAGGAGCGCGCCACCGCACCCAAGCCTTCGCGCGCGCGCAAGGCGCCCGCCGCCAAGGCGAAGGCCGCGCAGCGCTCGTGAGCCCCGGTCGCTCGCGCGACCCCCTCAGCGGCTACCGAGCGAAGCGCGACTTCACACGCACACCGGAACCAGCCGGCGAGGAGGCCGGACCAAAACGCGGTGCCTCATCGCGCGGGCCCGCGGACGGCCCCCGCAGCCGTTTCGTGATCCAGGAGCATTCGGCTCGCCGGCTGCATTGGGACCTGCGGCTCGAGCACGACGGGGTGGCGGTGTCGTGGGCGCTGCCGCGGGGGCTGCCGCGCGAGCCCAAGCAGAACTTCATCGCGCCGCATACCGAGGATCACCCGCTTTCCTACCTCGAGTTCGCGGGGGAGATCCCGGCCGGCAGCTACGGCGCCGGGACGATGACGATCTGGGACCACGGGACGTTCGAGACGCTGAAGTGGGAGCCGCGCAAGGTCGAGGTCGCGCTGCACGGGGAGCGCGTGCAGGGGCGCTACGCCCTGTTTGCGATCGGGAAGGAGGACCCGACCAAGGACTGGATGATCCACCGCATGGACCCGCCGGTCGATCCTGGCGCGCAGCCGATGCCCGAGCACGTCGCGCCGATGATGGCGCGGGCCGGAACGCTGCCGCGCGATGACACAGGGTGGTCCTATGAGGTCAAGTGGGACGGGGTGCGCGCGATCGCCTACTGGGAGCCGTCGCGGCTGCGCTTCGAGTCGCGCAACCTGCTCGAGATCACCGAGCGCTACCCCGAGCTCGGGCGCCTGGGACGAGCGCTCGGCTCGCACCGCGCGGTGCTGGACGGCGAGATCGTCAGCTTCGACGAGACGGGTCGGCCGAGCTTCGAGCGCCTCGCACAGCGGATCCACTTGACGGGCGCGGCGGTGCAGCGGCTCGCCGAGTCGGCGCCCGTCACGTATGTGGTCTTCGACCTGCTGTGGCTCGATGGCCACTGGCTGATCGAGCTTCCCTACGGCGAGCGGCGCGAGCGGCTGCTGGCGCTGGGCTTGAACGACGTGCGCTGGCTGACGCCGGCGCCGTTGAGCGGGAGCGGGGCGGACGTGCTCGCGGCGAGCAAGGCGTCGGGACTCGAGGGGATCGTGGCGAAGCGCCTCGACAGCCGCTACCGGCCAGGTCAGCGCGACGGCAGCTGGCTCAAGATCAAGAACACAGCGCGCCAGGAGCTCGTGATCGGCGGCTTCACGGCGGGAGAGGGGCGGCGCGGCGGCGCGGTCGGCGCGCTGCTGCTCGGGATCCCCGAGGACGGTGGGACGCTGCGCTACGCGGGCAAGGTCGGGACGGGCTTCAGCGACGACGAGCTCGAGCGGCTCGGGCGCCTGCTGCGCCCGCTCGTGCGCGAGGGCTCGCCGTTCGAGCCGGGGCCGTTGCAGGTGCCGCGCGGGGCGAGCTTCGTCGAGCCGCGGCTCGTGGCGGAGATCGAGTTCCGCGAGTGGACGCGCGACGGCGCGCTGCGCGCGCCAAGCTACAAGGGCCTGCGCGACGACAAGAGCGCGTCCGAGGTGATGGCCGAGGTCGTCGCGACCGCTCCTGCGCGCGAGGTGAAGCTCTCGAACCTCGACAAGGTCCTCTACCCGGCGAGCGGGATGACCAAGGGCGAGGTGATCGACTACTACCGCGAGATCGGGCCCGTGATCCTGGCGCACCTGCGCGACCGGCCGCTGACCGTCAAGCGCTACCCGGACGGCGTGGAGGGCAAGGCGTTCTTCGAGAAGCGCTCGCCGCGCCATCGCCCGGGCTGGGTGCGCACGGTCGCGGTGCAGAGCGGTCGCCGGGGGACGATCGACTACACGGTCGTCGACGATCTCGAGACGCTGATCTGGCTGGCGAACCTTGCCGCGCTCGAGCTGCACGCGCCGCTGGCGCTGGCCTCTGAGCTCGAGCGCCCGACGGCGATGGTCTTCGACCTCGACCCGGGGCCGCCGGCCGGGATCGCTGAGTGCGCGCGCGTCGCGCTGCTGCTCGAGGGCACCTTCGAGGAGCTCGGCCTGGCGAGCTACGCGAAGACCTCCGGCTCGAAGGGGATGCAGGTCTACGTGCCGGTCGCGGATGCGACCTTCGAGGGCACGAAGCGCTTCTCCGCGAGCCTCGCGCAGCTCTTCGAGCGCACGCAGGGCGAGCTCGTCGTCGCCAAGCAGGCGAAGGCGCTGCGGGCCGGCAAGGTGCTGATCGACTGGAGCCAGAACGACGAGCACAAGACGACGATCTGCGTCTACTCGCTGCGCGCCCGCCCGCACCCGACCGTCTCAACGCCGGTCGGCTGGGATGAGGTGCGCCGCGCGCTGCGCGGCAAGCCGCTCGCATTCGAGGCGCGCGACGTGCTGAGGCGCGTCGCAAAGCGGGGCGACCTGTTCGCGCCGGTGCTTGCGGGCGGGCAGAGGCTGCCGCAGCTCTGATTCACGCGCCGCCAGCCCGTCCGCACGCCTCTCTACATTCGTGCCATGGCATCCCGCCGCGGCAATCCACGGGCGCTGCGGATCATCGACCCGGGGCGTGCGATTCATGCGATCGCACAGGCGGTCGGGCGGGACGCGCGCCGCGAGCTCGTCGAGCTGGTTGTCATGGCCTGGGTCGAGTTGGTTCCCGAGCACGAGCTGGCCGAGCATTACGCGAAGGCGCTTGACGGCCTCGCGCCCGAGGACCTGCGGGAGGTGGCGGGCTTCGGCTCCGGCGGCGCGGTTGCGATCCCGAGCCGCGAGTTCCTGCTCGGCGCGTTCCGCTCGCCGGGCGCGTGCCGGCGCGAGGCGCTGCGGACCGCGGCCTGCCTGCTCGGTTCGGCCGCGTTCGACTCCGGCGTGAGCGAGCTGCAGGTGCTCGAGACCGTGCTCCCGAGCCTGAGCCGCGCGCAGCTCGATGAGCTCGCGCGCGCGTGCACCGAGCTCTATCTCGCCGACCGCCTCGGCGGCGAGAACTAGCCAAGACCCGTCCGCAGCGGTTGCGACACTGATCGCCGGCTCGTCGTGCTCCACCGACGAGCTTTCCTCAGATCCCCCCTGAAACGGCCGCGCCCACTACAGGTGCGGCCGTTTCACGGCGGCGGCGCTCAGGCGCCTGGCCCGCGCGAGGCCATCCACTCGGCCTTGTGCGCGCGCTTGGCCGCCTGGTAGTCGGCGAGCGCCTGCGCCGAGTCGACGTCGCCGAGCGTCGGATGCCCTGGGACGAGGCCGCTCGCGACGCTGACCCCGAGGCGCTTGGCGAGCACGGAGCCGAGCGCCTTGACCTTCATCTCGCCGAAGCCCGGCAGCGCCTCGAGTCGCGCGCGCAGGTCGGCGGCGTCACGCGCCTCGCCCCAGATCCGGCCCGCGTCGCCGTCGTAGTCATCGCGCACCGCGACCGCCAGCTCGTGCACGCGTTTTGCCATCGCGCCGGGGAAGCGGTGGATCGCCGGGCGCTCGCGAAACGCCGGCTCGAGGTCGGCCTGCGCGAGCCGCGCGGGCTCGATCGAGCCGACGCGCTCGCGCAGCACGTACGGCCCCATGAAGGCCTTCTGCACCGGCACCTGCTGGTCGAGCGCGAAGCCGATCAGAAGCGCCATCGGGTCGCGCGCGATCAGCTCGTTCGCGGCGTCCGAGTCGGTGAAGTAGAGGCGGTCGGCCATGCCCTCAGCATCGTAACCGCCTCAGATTGCGCGCAGGGCAGCGTCCAGTGCAGCGATCACGCGCGCAAAGGTCTCATCGAGCGAGAGCTCGATCGCAAAGCCGCCGCTCACCTCGAGCGTGACGAAGCCGTGCAGCGCGACGCGCACGATCCGCGCCGCGTGGACCGCCGCCTCACCCTCGAGGCCGTAGCCGCGCAGGACCGCGAGCGCGACCTCGGTCGCCTGCGCGCCCGCCGCCGCGGCGGCAGGGTCGGCGCGCAGCTCCCGTGCGAGCTGTGCCGCCGCATAGCTGCCGGGATGCGCGCGCGCATAGTCGCGGTAGGCGTGCGCCAGCGCGGCGAGCGCCTCGCCGCCCGCTCGCCCGATGCCCGCCTCGGCCATCGCGCTCGCAAGCTCGCTCGCGCCGCGCGCGCCGATCCGCCGGCGCAGGTCCTCGAGCCCGCCGACGTGCGCATAGAGCGAAGGGGGCCGCACGCCGAGCTCGCTCGCGAGCTGTGCGAGCGTCACGTTCTCGAGTCCGACCGCGTCGGCCAGGCGCGCGCCGGCCTCGACGACCGCGTCGCTGTCAAGCCCGGCCCGCGCCATCAGGCTCGCGCGATCGCCGCATCCATCGCCGGGCCCGGATCGCGCACCGGGCCGCCATGCCCGACGACGAGCAGCGCCGGCTCGAGCGCGCGCAGCGCACGGGCGGACTCCACTGCCTGGGCTCGATCTTGCGTACCCATCGTCGCGAAGGGGAACGGCTGGGGCAAGTGGCTCGGTACGTTGACGCGGAAGGCTGTCGTGAACGCATCGCCCGCGATCAGCGTGCGGTCGCGCACGTCGAGAAGGGCGACGTGTCCAGGGGTGTGCCCGGGGCTCGGGACGACCTCGAGGCTGCCGATCCGCTCGCCGCCGTGCAGCAGCTGGTCGGGCTTGGTCGCGAGCTTTGGCCAAGAACCGTGCAGCTTGCCGTCCACGACCTTCTCGCCCGCATGGATCCGCGCGTCGAGCTCGCCAAGCGCGACCGCCACGCCCTCGCCGAGGGCTGTCCGGAGCGCGTCGAGCGAACCGACATGATCGAGGTGGCCGTGGGTCAGGACGATGCGCACGATCTCGCCGCCGTTCGCCCGGGCGGCACGAATCAGGTTCTTGGCAGCGCCGCTAATCGTCGTGTCGATGAGCGTGAACCCGTCGTGCTCGCGCACGAGAAACGCGTTGACGGCCCCGAAGCGAGTCGCCTGGACGAGGTTCTCCTTGACGAGCGTGACCTTCATCAATCTATCCTCCTTAGGAAATTGCCTAATGAAGATAGGATTATCACGTAGGACGGCCCAATGTCAAGCCGGCGCATCGGCACGCCTGAGGAGGTCGCGCATGCGATCGTCTCGCTGATCACCAACGGTTTCATCACTGGCACCATGCTGACCGTCTACAGCGGCCTTCGCTTCACCGCCGCCGCATGAAGGCCCGCGAGATGCGACCGCTCGATCAGCGCGGCCCGTGAGCTCAGTCGCGCCGGCCCAGCGCGGGATCGGAGGACACCACCGGCGGCGCCTCAGCCTGGTCGCCGCCGAGGCTGCGCCAATCGGTCGTCGTTACGCGCGACGCTCCTCGCGCCGCGCTACCTGCCGGCGGTGCCTCACGACCCGCGATGGGAGTGCTCGTGAACACGAGTACTTTCACCACCGTCCGCCGTACCCAAGCGGGACACGCAACTAACCGCACAAACGCGAAAACGTCCGCAAATAGCGGCGTTTGCGTAAGGGTTCAGACTGCCGTCCTGAGCGCGCGCCGCGCGTAGACTCGTCCACGATCCTCCGCGTGGTCGGTGCTGGGGCGGGCCGGTCGCGCGCGAGTCACCAAGAACGGCAGGCGGCGGAAAGGCGATCCCAAGTGAGCGAGGCGACGGAGTTCACAATCGGCAGCGATGTGGTGTGCAGCGACGGCGCGTGCGGGCGACTGAGCCGCGTGGTGGTCGACCCGGTCGCGCGCGCGCTCACGCACCTGGTGGTTGAACCCTCTGGCTGGCAGGGCGTCGGCCGGCTCGTGCCGGTCGACCTGGTCGAGTCGGCCGGCGGGGAGGTTTGCCTACGATGCTCGCGCTCGGACTTCGATGCGCTCGAGAAGGCCGAAGAGCAGCACTTCATCCAGGGAGGCCCAGGCCAGTGGGGTTACGGGCAGGGGCAGATGCTCTCGCTTCTCTACTTCGCCCTCGGCATGGGG
>Ga0187771_10002333_pt1 | contig 13035 bp, 11 predicted proteins | sample 0116_SJ02_MP15_1_FD_133139 | JGI IMG/M metagenome (GOLD analysis project Ga0187771, IMG submission 133139) | Tropical peat soil microbial communities from peatlands in Department of Meta, Colombia - 0116_SJ02_MP15_10_MG | ecosystem: Environmental > Terrestrial > Soil > Wetlands > Peat | place... | reverse complement strand
GCAGATACCCGGCACCTAAAAGGGGAGGTCGTTTGTCGAACATCACGATGAAAGAGTTTCTGGAGGCCGGTGTCCACTTTGGCCACCAGACCCGGCGCTGGAACCCGAAGATGAAGGAATACATCTATGGGGAGCGCAACGGGATCTACATTATCGACCTGCAAAAGACACTCAAACTCTTTAAAGAAGCCGCCAAGTTTGTTTCCGACCTTGCCCAGGAGGGCAAGGTCCTTCTTTTTGTGGGGACGAAGCGTCAGGCCCAGGAAGCTATCGCCGAGGAAGCCGCGCGCTGCAGCATGTATTATGTGAACCATCGCTGGCTGGGGGGGTTGCTCACCAATCACGCCACAATCCAGAAATCCATCCAGCGGCTGAAGGAATTGGAAGAGATGAGCCGCGACGGCCGGTACGAGCTTCTTCCCAAAAAGGAAGTCCAGCGCCTGGAACGCGAGCGGAAGCACCTGGAGCAGAACCTGGTGGGCATCAAAGAAATGCCCGGCCTGCCCGATGCGCTCTTCGTGGTGGACTCGCACAATGAAGAAATTGCCGTCCAGGAAGCGCGCAAATTGGGCATCCCGGTCGTCGCCGTGGTGGACACGAACTGCGATCCGGACCTGGTCAATTACGTGATCCCCGGCAACGACGATGCGCTGCGAGCCATCCGCTTGTTCACCTCGCGCATTGCCGACGCCGTTTTGGAGGGCCGTCAGGCTGCCGAAGAGCAGCGGCTGGAGGCGGAGAAAATTGCCGCTGAAAAAGCGGCGGAGGAGCTTGAAGCGCAGCGACAGGCCGCGGCGATTGCGGCTGGTGAAATGCTGCCGCCCGAGGGCCAGCCCGCAGAGGGGACCTTGACGGAGGAGGAAGCTCGCCTGTCTCCGGCGGTGCTGGCGGCCGAAGAGGATGCGGACGGCCGCGTCCGCGTCCCCAAGCTCAAGCGCAAAGTAGGTGAGGTGAAAGTGCGGTCCCGCGGCGCGGATGAGGGGGAAGGACCTGCGGGGCCGGATGTAGCCTAGGGCCGAACGATCGGATTTGCAGTTCGCGGGTAGGCGAAGCGGGGAGCTGCGCCTACCTTTTTCGTGTCGGAAGGGTGTGAGCAGGCATGAGCGTTCCTTCGGAACTCGTAAAGAAGTTGCGCGAGATGAGCGGCGCGCCCATGATGGAGTGCAAGAGAGCGCTCGAGGAAACCCACGGAGACTCGGAGCAGGCATTCACGCTTTTGCGCAAGCGGGGGATCGCCTCCGCGGCCAAGAAGTCGGGGCGGCCAACCGGTGAAGGAGTGGTGGGATCTTATATTCACGCCGGGGGAAAAATCGGCGTGCTGGTGGAAGTCAACTGCGAGACGGACTTCGTCGCCCGCAATGATGAGTTCCAGGCGCTTGTGCATGATCTGGCCATGCAAATCTGCGCCACCGATCCGCGTTTCATCCGCAAAGCCGATGTGACGCCGGAGGTGCTGGCGCGCGAGAAGGAAGTGCTGCGCGCCCAGGCGGCAGCCTCCGGCAAACCGGAACCGGTCCTCGACCGCATCGTGGAAGGAAAGCTCGGCAAGTTTTACGAGGACACGTGCCTCTACGAGCAGCACTTCATCAAAGACACGACGGGGACCATGACCATCAGCGAGCTAATCGCCTCGAAGATCGCCAAGTTCGGCGAGAACATCACGGTGAGCCGTTTCGCGCGGTTCAAAGTGGGCGAGGGCCAAGTCAAGACCGCAAACGAGGGCGCCGCTGGCTGAGGCGAGAGACCGGCCCCCGCCTTGGTGCATTCCTCTGGAGACGAAGCTGACACCGAGCTTGCGGCTCGGGAACACACCCTGGGCACATCTGAGGACCACGGTAGCGACCCCGGGGCTCCAGCCTAGTGACCTATGAGTGAGCCTGCCTATCACCGAATTCTGCTAAAGCTCAGTGGAGAAGCGCTGATGGGTGCGCAGGGGTTCGGCATCGACCCGGAGGTGACCGCGCGGATCGCCCGCGAAGTCCACGAGGTGCAAGAGTTGGGCGTGGAAGTCGGCATCGTGATGGGGGGCGGGAACTTCATCCGGGGCGTGGCGGCCGCCCAGCACGGCATTGACCGCGTTGTAGCCGATCACATGGGCATGCTGGCCACGGTGATCAACGCCCTGGCCCTGCAGGACGCTCTCGAAAAGAGCCTTACGTTTACGCGTGTGATGACGGCGGTCGAGATCCGCGAGATTGCGGAGCCCTTCATCCGCCGCCGCGCCATCCGGCATTTGGAAAAGGGGCGCGTAGTGATTTTTGCGTCTGGAACTGGCAATCCTTACTTCTCCACGGACACCGCAGCGGCGCTGCGGGCCATGGAGATTAAAGCGGAAGTGATTCTGAAAGCCACGAAAGTGGATGGGGTGTTTGACGCGGATCCGTCCAAATTCCCCGATGCCAAGATGATTTCGCATATCACCTATCTGGATGTCCTTTCCCGCGGCTTGGGGGTTATGGACACGACCGCAATCTCCATGTGCATGGACAACAGCCTGCCTATCATTGTGTTCAACCTGAACGTGCCGGACAACCTCAAGCGTGTGGTCTTGGGTGAGCAGGTTGGGTCGTTGGTGGCGCGCTGAGCGACTGGCCGGAGAGGGTCACCCGATGATTAAGGAAACCGCCGCGCAAACTCGAACTCGGATGGGAAAAGCGCTTGAGGATTTGCGACAGGAGTTGGCTGCGGTGCGGACAGGGCGGGCATCTACAGCCCTGCTGGAACACATCAAGGTCGAATACTACGGCACGCCCACTCCCTTGAACCAAGTGGCCACACTGGGGGTTCCGGAGGCGTCGCTGCTGACGGTTCAGCCCTGGGACCCAAGCTTGTTGGCGGCCCTCGACAAGGCCATCCGATCCTCCGACCTCGGGCTGAACCCCGTCAATGATGGGAAGATTCTGAAGGTCCCCATCCCGCCGTTGACCGAAGACCGTCGCAAAGAGCTGGTCAAGCACCTGCACAAGGTCTTGGAGAACCACCGCACGGCGATCCGCAACATCCGGCGTGACGCCAATGAGGCGCTCAAGAAGCTGCTCAAGGACAAAAAGATTTCCGAAGACGACGAGCGTCGCGGCCTGGAGGAAATCCAGAAGTTGACCGACGACATTATGGAAAAGTTGGAAACGCAGGGGAAAAGCAAGGAGAAGGAAATTCTTGAAATTCGCTAGAGGCGTTTCGGCTTTCATTGCCGGCCGCTAGGGGGTCGTGACCCCTCCGGTCTGTGACCGGAGCCCGCACTAGGCCTGCGACGTTGGATAGATGGGCAGTTGTCGGGTCGGCTGCCTTGCTCCCCGCTGAAGGATTCATCCCTCGTTTCGCTTTCTCACGTACACACCTCAGCCTGTCTGGGGGCATCTGATCTACGCTTCCAATACCGAAGCCCCTTGACTTTTGCAAAGAAAGGGCTACAGTTGGGGCCAGGAGAAGTAGCCGGTCGCGCCGTAGTGTCGGTCGTCCGTTGTTCCGACATGCCCCGCCGCGCGCTGCATGCCGAGTTCGTGCTTCCTCCGGTGACCGAGCACTGCGGCCCTAATTACGGGTAGCTTTTTGCCTCCGCGTTTGATTGACAGACGGGGAAGGAGGTTCCCATGTTTCAGATGATTAATGAAGCGGGATCCGAACCCCGGGACCGCAAGATGCTCCTCTACAAGATCTGTGCGTTCGTCGTGGGCCTAGCAGCCCTGGGGGGCGTCATCTATTTCTTCGCCTTTGTCTCCTACTCGAGCCGCTAGTGCCGTGCTGACTGTTTCCGCCTCCTCCCAGAGAGGATTCCGGGTCAAGGGGGCGGAGCGGGCCGGCGCCCCGCAAGCTGCGTGCACGTGGCTTGCGGGAAGAGGGCCAGTTACGAGCGAGGCACAGGAAACTGCTCGGACACAAGTCGCAGCGCATCCTCGCGGGTGTGTATGCGGCCCTCCAATTGCGCATCCTCTACAGCCTGAAGCAACTTCTTGAAAATTGGCCCAGGCGTATACCCTTGAGCGATCAGGTCGTCGCCGCGGAGGAGCGGCCGCGGCTTGATTTCCGCTGCGGGAGTCTCTTCCAGAAGGCGCCGGGCCAACTCGTAGTTCGTCAGGTCGCCGTGACTCGCCAGGCAGTCCAGCCGGTGAAGCTCCAGATGCTCTTCGAACCCTTCCATGCGCAGGAAGCGGAGTTGGGTGGAGCGGCGCATTTTGGGAAAATCCTTGAAGCGCAGGTGATGCCGAACGAGCTCCACAATGCGTTCGGTCTCGCGCGAGGAAAGGCGCAGCCGGCCACAAATCTTTTCCGCCATCTTGGCCCCCACCTCCACGTGGTTGTCAAACCGGATGCGCTCGCGAACACTGAAGGTGGGAGGCTTGCCGACGTCGTGCAGGAGCACTCCCAGCGCCAAGGTGGGTGTCGCGCGCTCCAGTTTCTCCAGCATCAGCATGGTGTGAATCCAGACGTCGCCCTCCGGATGGAATTCCGGCGGCTGTGCCACCCCCTGCATCCGTTTGACCTCCGGTAACACCTCGTGGAGAAGTGCGACCTCATCCAGGAGCTCGAACCCGCGCCGGGCCTGCCCCTCGGTGAGGATTTTCAGGATCTCGTCCCGGACGCGTTCGGCGCTTACTTCGTCGATCAGGGGCGCCAGTTTGCAGATCGACTCGCGCGTGGTGGCGTCGAGCGCGAAGGCGAAGCGGGCGGCGAAGCGCACCGCCCGCAGCATGCGCAGCCGGTCTTCCTGAAAGCGTTGGAAGGGATCGCCGATGGTTCGGATACGGCGCGCGCGGATGTCGGCTTGTCCTCCCACGTAATCAAGAAACCGTTCTTCGAGTGGGTCGTAGAGTAAGCCATTGATGGTGAAGTCTCGCCGCCGCACATCCTCCTGGGGGGTGCGAGCGTAGCGGACCTCAGTGGGGTGACGGCCATCGGCATAGCGGCCATCGCTCCGGAAGGTGGCAACTTCCACGTTCCCTTCCGGCCGCGGCACCACCACCACACCGAATTGTGCCCCCACGGTCAAGCTATCCGGGAAAAGTTTCACCACCTCGTCCGGCTGGGCGTCGGTGCAGATGTCGTAGTCCTTCGGCTCCCGCCCCATCACCAGATCCCGCACGCATCCGCCAACCAGGTACGCTTGAAAGCGCGCACCCCTCAGGCGCTGCACAATCTGAACCGCCGCTTCGCGCTTCGCGTCCATCGAGCCTATTTTCTATCGGTTAGCAGTTCAAATCCAAGTCAAAACTAGTTCACCTCCCGTGCATCGACCCCTTCGGTGAGTCGGCTCAGAGTCGCCATCGCCGCGCAACCCGCGGTGGAGGCGACCATGAGAGCAAGCGCAGCAAGCATCCGGTGGGCAGCAGGGGTAGCAATCCTCTCGATGGTTGGAGCTGTGAAGCCGGCTTTCGCCAGAGACCACACAGACGTGAGTCAGGGCGAAGACACAATAACCCTGCTCGTTTGCAACTACGCCGCGATCGATGAACGCACATTAGTTGAAGCGGAGAAGGAAGCGTCGAGAGTCTTCGACCGAGCGGGGGTCACCCTGAGTTGGCACGCCTGCGGCGGTACGGGTCAACCCGTGTCAGACCTCACCTGCGCTTCCGCCGACGACCCAAGAATGATTAAGGTACGACTTGTGAAGAGGATTCTCGACGGGTCGCACCTGACCGATGTTGGCACACTAGGTTTTGCCGTCGGCCAAATGGCCACGGTCTCCTACGTTAGGGCTCAGGAGATCAGCAACGCAGAAATCGAGAATGTAGAATGTCTGCTCGGCTACGCCATGGTGCATGAACTGGGCCACGTCCTTATGCCGGGTCGGCCGCACACAGCGGATGGAATCATGAGGGCGGATTGGGATAGTGTCGACCTGTCAAGAATATCCCAAGGCAGCCTGAGCTTTCGTGCTGATGAAAAGGCGCTGATCCGCGCCGAGGCGAAACGGAGGAGCAGCGCCGGGGCAGTTGTCTCCTTCGACTCTCAACGCTAACACCTGACACCTACCGGCCCAGGTGCTAGCGGAAATTGTCCACCAGCATTAAATTGTCGGTCTCGTCAGTTTGAGCGTATAGAATCGAGCGCCGATCGGCGGAGAGCGTGAACCAATAGGTTGTCTTTCCGATGGATGCGACTCGCTGGATCTTGCCCGTCGTCGTGTTCAGGAACTGGATGGAATAGCCAGATTTGCGGTCTCCCTGTGGGACGGGGACGAAGTAGATGCCGTCCTCCACCAGGGCGTAAAGAGGGTCGTAAAGAGATCTCAGGATCAATTGTTCTTCTCCGCCGCCCGTGGGAACTCTCACGAGATCGTAGCCGTTAGCGGCGTTTCGAATGAAGTATATGAACTTGCCGTCCGGAGATTCTCTCGTCCCCCAGAAATCTACTTCACGTCTGACCAGAACCGGCGGTCCACCTTCCGCGGGAAATTTACAGATACCCGGTTGCGCCGTTGAGTCGGCGTAAATCCACTTTCCGTCGTGCGACCAGCTCGGGTTTGCTGAGTATGTAGAAAAGGTCAGGCGCTGCGGGCGCCCCCCGCTGGCGTTGATGACGTAGACCTCGTCATGCCCTTCGATGTTCGCGCTAAAAGTCAATCGGCTGCCGTCTGGCGACCAACGGACCGCGCCTTCGAAATGCGGCCCGCGCAAATAAGTGAGCTGGACGGGATTCGAGCCATCGGCTTCACAAGTCCAGATTTCCAAGGTCCCTGAGCGGTCTGACACGAAAGCCACTTTCCGGCTGTTGGGAGAGAACTCCGGATCGGTGTCACTCCGCGTAGAGGAAAGGAGCTTCTCTGGCGGATTGGCTTTTCCCCCGGGCATCGAGGCCTGGACCCGCCAGATGCTTGCGTGGGAGGTGACGGCTTGGGCGTACGCAAGACGATCCCCACGGTGTGAGATGGCCGGGCGCAAAGCCTCCCCGCTGAGTGCTGCCAGCCGCTGCGGCTTGCTCAGACCAGAGACATCTACCTTCCAGAGAGCGTTTCCCGAGCTTGATGAGGCTGAAAAGATCAAGGACTTGCCGTCCGCTGTCCAAGCAGGACCGGTGGCTCGCCAGTTTCCAGAAGTAAGGCGTCTGGGCTCCACAACAGGTTTAAGGTCCGGAGACAGGTCGAGCAGGTAGAGATCGCTGCTGAGATATGCGGTCCAGCGGGCAAAGGCCAGCGTGCGGCCATCCGGGGAAAAGGCCGGACAACTATCCCCCAGCCAGAGTCCCTTCGGCGGCGACGTTAACCTCCGCTTCTCGCCGGTCTCCACTGAGAACAGGGACAAGGTCTGAAATTCGCCCGGCCCTCCAGAGCCCGCCATCGCCAGCCAATGCGAGTCGGGGGACCACGCGATAAACGGCTCCTCGTTATTGCCCCAGTCGTACCAGGTTTCCGTCAATATCCGTTCCGGGCCCGGTATCGGAGAGGTTAGTACTAGTGCGTACATGCCGTCCGGCAAATCGCGACAAAAGGCAATCCAACGGCCGTCCGGCGACCACGCAGGGTCGTACTCATTGGCCGGGTTGGTGGTAAGACGCAACGGAGGATCAGACCCGATGAGTTTGATGTAGATACTCGCATGGCTTTCATTCTCGCGCTGCCACGCGAAGGCAACCTGCGAGCCGTCGGGTGAAAAGGTTGGACCGGATTGGATGCCCAAATAGGTCGTCAAGGGCACCGCCGTGAGCAGCGCTTCCGGAGCCGACGGGCGGGAACCCCGCAACCAGAACCAACCCGTGAGCGCCACGACCAGAGTCACTCCGGCAACGGCTGCCAGGACAATCCCCGCCCAGCGACGTAGAGGCGGCATTATGCCGCCACGCTCAACCTGGCGGGGTAAACCTGCGGCTACCGCCGCCGGTGGGGACACCGGCGCTACAGCCGTCGCCCGTGCGGCTTCCGTGTCCCGCTTCAGGCGCTTCAGATCGGCGCGCAGGTCGGAGGCCGTCTGATAGCGCGTCTCGCGGTCCTTCTCCAGCACCTTGCTGATGATCTCTTCCAGCCTGGGCGGCAATTGCCCATTCAGGCTCAGGGGCGAGACCGGCGCTTCGCTCAGAATCGCGTGGGAGATGACGGCTGAAGTTCTCCCCTGGAACGGTTGCTTGCCCGTAGCCATCTCGTATAGCACAGCGCCAAAAGAAAAGAGGTCCGTGCGTGCGTCCACCTCCTCCCCGCGCACCTGCTCCGGCGACATATACGCCGCCGTGCCCATCGCCGCACCCGCCGCCGTCAGATGCTCGGACTCGGCCGAGGCCGTGGGCGCCTCTGGTAGGGGCGCCCCTTGTGGGCGCCCTTGGGCGGGCACCAGGCCCGCCCCTACGGTCAACTTGGCCAAGCCAAAGTCCAGAATCTTCGCCTGGCCGCGATGGGTCACAAAAATGTTCGCTGGCTTGATGTCGCGATGAACGATTCCAGCTTGGTGCGCGGCCTCTAGCCCGTCGGCGATCTGGATCGCGAGGTCGAGCAAGGTGTCCAGGTGTAGGGGAGGGCCTTTACGGCCCTCCCGTGTTACGCCTAGCCTTTGCTTGAGGGTCTGCCCCTCCAGCAGTTCCATGACAATAAACGGCTGCCCGTGCACATCTTCGATCTCGTGAACCGTGCAGATGTTGGGATGGTTGAGAGCCGAGGCGGCGCGCGCCTCGCGACGGAAACGCGCCAGCGCCGTGGGACTGTCCGCTAGGGCCGTGGGCAGAAATTTGACGGCTACCTTGCGGCCCAGCTTGGTGTCCTCCGCCTTGTACACGATGCCCATGCCGCCGGCCCCCAGCTTCTCCAGAATCCGGTAGTGGGCGACCGTGCGGCCAATCAGGCCAGAATGCGTGAAGTCGGGCTGCTTCACGGAGCCCAGAGCGAGATCCTTCGCTTCGCTCAGGATGACACGCGCCGGGGGTAGGGGCGACCCCTTCTCCCACGACTGCGGAATTAGGGCAGGCTCTTGTGAGTTCCCTGGAATGGCGGGCGCGGCGACGTGTCCTGGCGAGGGCGGGGCAAGTCCCGGTCCCACGGGATAGATCAGCCGAAAGCCTCGGCGCGGGAGCGTCTCCACATAGCGCGGGCTTTCCGCGTCGTCATCCAAGGCCTGCCGCAGCTTCTTGATGGCCGTCCCAATGCTGTGCTCGAATTCAACGATCGTGTCATTGGGCCACAGGCGTCGGCGAACCTCCTCCCGGGTCACCACTTCGCCAGGATGTTCCAACAGCATGAGGAGGATTTGGAGGGGTTGGTCTTGCAGACGGATGCGGAGCCCGCCTTTGCGCAGTTCGCCGGCCCGCACATCGAGTTCGAACTCCCCGAAGCGAATTGCTTGGTTGGGAGAGGCGGCCATCCGGTGCTCCGCCACAAAAGCTGCCTGATTCTATCACTCTTGGGGCGGTCGCAATAATCGTGCCTCGAGAGGCGAGAGTATTCAGTCCAGACCTTATGTCTCTTGCCACGTTCGGCGAGAGGGTATATAGGAGACCCTCTCAAGGTTGGGAGCGGCCCGACAAGAAATGGAGGAACAGGTGAAAAGGAATGGCGCAATACTACTGTTATTGATGGCGGTGCTAGCCCCGATTGCTCTCGGGGGAGCGCAAGTAAACGCCAAGGCTGCTGGCGCCCGGCGAACGCTGAAGGTAAAGCTGAATTACACCGGGGCGGGGGTTGTGGACGAAAAACACCAGATCTATGTTCTGTTATTCGATGCCAATCCCTACACGGCATTGTCGCTAATCGACGCGACTTCCCAGCCGACGCCGCCCACGCCCGCACCTGGCGTCGCTCACATTTTGACCCGCCAAGGCACAGCGGCCAAAGATGGCATCGTCAGCTTCCGCGAACTCAGGGTGTCCCCAGTCTTCGCGGCGGCCTTCTTCGATAAGGACGGGACTTCTAACGGACAACTCGAGGGCGCCTCAAAGGTGCCAATGGGAGTATACGGGAAACTCCCGGACAAACTGGAGCCGATAAAGGTCGAGCCAGGCAAAACCACGCAGGTTGCATTAACGTTTGATGATTCGACGACGACTCCGTAGTCTTGGGCTGTGCGGGCGGCAAGCATTCTCTAACTCATATGGCCTCGCGACGGGTGGTCTGCGCTATCGGCTCTTCAGGGCCTGCTCGATCTGGCGCAGCATGAGGACGTCCTCTTTGTTGTAAGCCAGGATTTGCTGTTTGAAGCTTTCTTCTTTCGTCACCTCGTATTTCTTCCAGGCGGCGTCCGCCCATTTGCCGTCTTTGCCGGGCAGCGACCGCTTGAGCCCCAGCGTTTGCTCCACCGCTTTTTGCCCGCCCCAAAGGTTCGCTTTCCAGCACAGCGGGCATAGGTCGACGTGATTGAATGCGCGGTCTAGCACCACGCCAAGTTGCGCCGCGATGACCGGGAAATCGAACCCCACATATCCCTTCCTCTTGTCGGGAATCGACCGCCCGTTGTAGGTGACGATTCGCTCCACGCCTGCGAGCGCCGCGAGCAGCCTTTCCTTGCTGACCTCGTCCCCCACGAGTTGAAGGAAGGAGTCCGCGTCGCTTTCGATGATGCGTATCCCAATGACTGTAATCTTGTGGTTCTTGTAGTCCTTGAACAGGCGTTCGTCGCTATACGGGCCGACGTAGCTGGTTTCAATGTCAAGATAGGCGGTCTTCATGGCGCGGGCGAGACATTATACTTCAACCAGCCTGCGAGCCCCGCCGCAACCCTTTGTGTCATTCTCTTCCGAGAAAATGGCGTCTCTTGCGGCGGGGTGTGGAGGGCTGTCCCGCACCGGGCTCAAGTGAGCGGGCCAATTGCACCGCCTCAAATCCGAAGCGCGCTCGCACCTTGTCAGTCGCCTGCATGATCCGCTCGAGTTTCTCCTGCTGCGGAGCCTCCAGCAGCCGCCGCTGGAAGACGCCTTTCTCCAGGTGAGCGGCGCGTACGCCCAACAGTCGAATCTTCCGCTTGCGGTCCCACGCGGCATCGAACAGGCGGAGGACGGTTTCGAAGATGACCGAATCGAGGTGGGTAGGTTCGTCGAGCGTTGCGTCGCGCGTCAGGGTTTGGAAAGGCGCCAGGCGGAGCTTCAGCCCCACGGTGCGCGCGAAGTAGCCGTGGTCGCGCAGCCGCCGCGCCACAAGCTGCGCAAGGTAGGAAAGCGTTCGCTCGATCTCGTCCACCTCCGCGGTGTCCACATCAAAAGTGCTTTCATGGCTGATGGACTTGGGTTCCTCCCCGTAGGCATAGGCGTCGATGTCCTGACCCCGCGACTTCTGGTAGAACCAGTCCCCGATCTTTCCGAACTTTTCACGCAGTCCCTCCCGGCCCATCTGCTGGAGGTCGCCGATGCAGGTAATCCCCAGCGAGCGCAATTCCGGCTCTGTGACTTTGCCGATGCCGGGCATGCGCCGGATGGGCAAGGGGGCTAGGAACGCCGGCTCGCACTCAGGAAGGATGTAAAGCAGGCCGTGGGGCTTGGCCTGGTCAGAAGCGATTTTAGAAACCAGGTGGGAAGTGGAAAGGCCTATGGAACAATTCAGCCCCGTCTGCTCCTTGACCTGGCGCATCAACTTGTCGGCCGCCTGAAAGGCTGACCCGTGCAGCCTCTCGCATCCGGTCAGGTCGAGGTAGGCCTCGTCGATGGAGACCATCTCGACGATGGGTGTGAACTGACTGAAGATGGCATAAATCCTCCGGGAGTACTCGGTGTACTTCTCGTAGTGTCCACGGAGAAAGACAGCGTGCGGGCAGAGTTTCTTGGCGGTGCGGATGGGCATGGCCGAGTGGACGCCGAACTTCCGCGCCTCGTAGCTGGCCGCCGCCACCACGCCCCGTCCCTCGGGGTCCGCACCCACGATCACCGCCATGCCCTTGAGCGACGGATTCTCGAGCTCCTCCACGGAAACGAAGAAGGCGTCCATATCCACGTGGAGGATCTGACGAATCGGGTCATCGGGTGATCGGGTCATCGGGACGCTGCGGGCTGCTTTATTCTGCCTTCTGGCTCCTGACTTCTGACTCCTTCTTTCGGGCACTCACCACGCGCGGGATTCCCGCCAAGTCAGGTACGACTTCAATCTCGCCCCACTCCGGTCCCAGCAACGGCCGCACGCGGTCGCACATATTGTAGCCAATCTCCACCACCACGTGGCCGCCCGGCTTGAGAGACTGGAGCGCCTGAGGGAAGAGACGAGCATAGATTTCTTCCCCCCGCTCCAGTCCGCCCCAGGCGATGCGCGGCTCGAATTCACGCACTTCGCGCTGAACCATATTCGTTTCCGAGCGGCCGACGTAAGGAGGGTTGGCGACGACGAAATCAAAGGTGCCCAGGAAATCCTTATCGAGAAAGCGGGCGAGGAGGTCGCTCTCGAGAAACTTCACGCGCTCCGGCATCCCGAGGCGCAGGGCATTGCGCGAGGCCACGACCAGCGCCGGCCGCGAGATATCCGCAGCAAAGAGGATGGCGCGCGGGAATTCCCAGGCCAGCGCCAGGGCGATGCAGCCCGACCCCGTGCCCACGTCGACAATACGCCAGCGCGCCTGCTTGCCCTGCGGGCCGGCGAGCGCGATGACCTGCTCGACCACGTGCTCGGTTTCCGGGCGAGGGATCAACACGTCCGAGGTGACCTCGAAGTCCAGTCCCCAGAATTCCTGATGGCCCGTGATGTACTGCGTGGGTTTACCGCTCGCGCGCTCGGCAATGAGCTCGAAATAGCGCGAGAACGTTTCCGAAGGGAGTTCGGTTTCGGCGTGGGTGTGCAGGTACGCGCGGTCCCGGTCGAGCAGGTGCATCATCAACAATTCGGCGGCGAGTTGCGCGGAAGGCACCTGGTGGTGAAGGAGGTTCTCGAGCCCGGCCTGAAGTGCGGCGCGAAGACGCATCGACCTTCGTTCACGCGGCGACGGTGACTTGCTTGAGCTTTTCGCTCTGGTAGTGGGCGATGAGCGCGTCGATGATTTCCTCGATATTCCCTTCCATCACCCGGTCGAGCTGGTGAATGGAAAGCCCGATGCGATGGTCGGTGACACGGTTTTGCGGGAAGTTGTAGGTCCGGATTTTCTCGCTGCGGTCCCCGCTGCCGATTTGCGCGCGGCGCTCCTCGACAATCTGCTGCTGCTGTTCCTGAAG
>Ga0187771_10002332_pt1 | contig 13036 bp, 12 predicted proteins | sample 0116_SJ02_MP15_1_FD_133139 | JGI IMG/M metagenome (GOLD analysis project Ga0187771, IMG submission 133139) | Tropical peat soil microbial communities from peatlands in Department of Meta, Colombia - 0116_SJ02_MP15_10_MG | ecosystem: Environmental > Terrestrial > Soil > Wetlands > Peat | place... | reverse complement strand
TGTGGAAATTGGGCGAGGACCGCGATTGCTGCTCGACCAGCAACTGTTGCAGGGCGGCTTCCTGCTCCGGGCTGCGCTGCAGGACGAGCAGCATCCGGTTCATGGGCTCGTTATCGGGCGCGGCGCCGCGGTCAAATTCAGGACGCGCCAAGGGATGGGTGTTCCCCCTCAAGGTAATGAGCTTCTCCAGGTCTACCGCCTCGCTGACGCGCGCGGGCACGCTGCTTCCCTGCCCATATGCGTGCATCGAGCCAAGGAGAACCCAAGCCAACAGGAAACACAAACTTCGGAACGCCGGTCTTATGATTCCCATGATGCCCCCTTGGAATCCGAAAATGGCGATGAGCTTGTCTTTTGTTGAGATATGTCAATACAAAAACAGGGTAGAAAGTGATGCCTCGACTCCACGTTAGGAAGGGTTTCCTCAAGGCTGCACCACACTTATCCCTTTGCACGTTGCTGGCGGGATTTTGTCGAGCCAGCTTCTTCAATCTGCGAAATAGCGATGCAGAATATAACGGCTTCGTACACCTGCGTGTGAAGGTATGTCAAGCGAAATATGCAGGAGCAAGAGACCCGGCCCCCCACAGGACGAAATGGCCATTTGAGTCGCCGCGTCGCCAGCGATTGAGAACCGATGATAACGGAGGGGGTGAACGCCAGTCGCCTGAGGGCCTGCCAACCCCTTGGTCTGGTTGTTGCCTGCCCACGCGAATCTCCGCCACGTAGGGCACCGATAGGCCGCGAGTGGTCGATCAGCCGCGGCATGCCCCGCTCGCCGTGGGCTACCCGCCCTCGAACTTCAGAACCTTCCACCCAATCATTTCGCGGTTGCCCCCGTACTTGGGATCGCCCCAAAACCCTTCGATCGTGTGGTGCCGCACAAGTTGGAAGAACTCGCGCCCGCCGAGGGCAGTCCCCTCGCGCCCTTCGTCCTTTTCGAGTTGCTCAAGTATCGTGGTCTGCGCGGCGAGGTCGAGATCCGCAAACGGCATCGCGCCGGCTCCGCGCGTCAGGGCTTCGAGCCGCTTCAGCCCGGCTTCATAGACCGCCCGGTATTCCTTCAGATCGCCCGCCAGGCCCAAGTCGATGTAGTGCACTACGCCCGCCCATTTCGCGCCGGGGTCTTCATCGGCGGGAATGATCTGCTCGCAGACGGCCTCGAGGGTAGCGACCTGTTGGGGAGTGAGGTACTGGAAGGCCAGCGGGGCGGCCTGTGGCCAAGGTGTGACGTGAGCCGCGCCGGCCAGCTTCGCCCAGGCCGGCGGCAGCGCCGCCACGCCGGCGCAAATCGCGCAGCGATGCAGAAACTCGCGTCGCGTCGAGGCGCGGAGCATTTCGTTGGAGCCGCTCATCCCTTCAACCCCCCTCCCTTCCATCCGCGCACGATATGCTCGCTCACCCAGAAGGCCAGGGCCTGGATCGTCAAGCTGGGATTTGCGCCTCCGGCATTAGTCATCAAGCTGCCGTCGGCAATAAAGACATTGGGAAGGTCGTGCGTGCGCCCCGTGCGGTCGGCGACGGAGTTTCCCGGATCCGCGCCCATGCGGCAGCTTCCGCATTGATGTTGTCCGATGCCGCCCGCGTGTTCGGGGACGATGCGGCCGCGAATGGTGAACGCCGCGCCAGCCTCCTTGAGCAGGGTTTCGACGCGCGGCGCGAACCACTCCTGTTGGCGCGCGTTCCAGGCGTGCGTGCGGTGGGTAATGCGTGAGACGGGGACGCCGTAGGCGTCGCGCACATCCGGGTCAAGATCCACTCGGTTTCCTTCGCGTGGGAATCCGTGCACGCTGTAGTAGAGCCGGATGTGTTGCCAGAAGTAGCGGCGATAATAATCCTTGAACTCGCGGCCCCAAGATTTGACGCCCTCGGGACGCGGCACGGTGTTGACCACGCGGATGGGCAAGCGGCTGAAGCTGTTGTACATCACGCCGCCGGGGGGCACCCCGGCCTGGTCGAACTGAAACTCCGCGGCGTAACTGGGTCCTGGACCGAGCGCGTCGCCCACTACCTTGTCGAAGAAGCCGAACACGGCGCTGGCCTGGTCTTCGTGGACGTGGCGTCCCACCTGGTCGTGCTGATTGCCGATGCCCTCGGGGAACCATTTCGATTTCGAATTGAGCAGCAAGCGCGGCGTCTCCGTGGCCGAAGCCGCGACCACGATCAACTGGGCGCGCAACTCCTGCCATCGGCCCGCGCGGTCGCGATAGACGACGCCGTTCGGCCGCCCGCGTGCGTCCACGGTGATCTCGCGCACGAACGTCTCTGGGCGCAGCGCGCAAAGCCCGGTCTTGATCGCTTCAGGAATGACGGTCACCGCCGTAGAAGATTTCGCGTCCACCTCGCAGCCGTAGCTCAGGCAATTCGGGCAGCGGATGCAGGCGGGCCGCCCGCGATATTCCTGGGAAGTGATGGCCAGCGGCGGATGAAACGGCTTCCAGCCCAGACGGCGCGCGGCGGGGAAAAGAGTCTCCGCCTCCTTGTTGTCCAGCTGGGGAGGCATGGGAAAAGGTTTGGAGCGCGGCGGACCGTAAGGTTCGCCGCAGACGCCCAACTCATGCTCGGCCTTGGTGTAGTACGGTTCGAGCTCTTCGTAGGTGAGCGGGTAGTCTTCGACTGTCGAGCCGGGAATCGCGCCGTAGAGCCGCTTCAGGCGAAAAGTGCCGGGATGGAATCGCCACGCCAGCGCCTGATAGCTGCGTGTCCCGCCGCCCACGCACCAGGCCAGGCTGCTGAATTCGTAATCGCGCGGAGTCACGCGGCGCGCGGGCTGGCCGGGGTCGGACCGGTAAGTCCGCACCTCCGTGGGACCTGGGCCGAAACGCAAGCCGTAGCGGTTCCACAACTCTTGCGAGTCGGCGAGTTCGTCGTGGCCGAAATCCGTGGAATCGAAGTGCCGCCCGCGGTCGAAGAGCGCCACGCGCAGGCCCGCCGCGGTCAACTCCTTAGCCACCACGCCGCCGCCCGCCCCCGCGCCGATGATCGCCGCGTCAAACTGCTCATTGGCCATTTTGAATGCCCGACGACTCCTACATACCACAACGGGCATTCTCGCGGAAGCGGGAATCACAGAAGTTCCAGCTCAACCGGATTTTCGGCTTCGGTCGTGGTACTCTCATCGGCAGAAAATGCTTGTAGCTCCCCCGGACCACCCGACAGCACAGGCGGCTCAGGGCGAAGGCATAAGCATATGCTGTTCTTCAAGGCGAGCCCGAGGAAGTTGGCCAACAAAAGGGATGTCGTCGGCCTGTTACGTCTACTGGCCAGCAGCAAGCGCGAGCTTCGGTACGAGGCCAAGTACTACCTCGGGCAAAGCGATCTCAAGGAAGCCGCCATACCTCATCTGGCCCGCGCGCTTTCCGACCCTTCCGTGTCGGCGGACGCGGCGGAGCTATTGGGCTGGCACGGGGCTACGGAGGCCGTTGACAGCCTGGTTTCCGCGCTCAAAAGCTCGGACCAGGAAACACGCCGGCGGGCGGCCGAAGCCTTAAGCAACATGCGATCGCCCAAAATCACCTACCGGGACATCCAGCCGCTCCTGGACGCCGCGCTCGGCTCTGAATTGGACATTCGCCGCGATGCCATCCGTGCGATTTACGAGTGCCATGACCCGCGCGCTTGTGAGGCGCTTTGCGCCAACGTGACCGACCCGGAAGTAGGACAGTACGCGGTGATTGGCCTCCGTGAACTCCGCGACCCGAAGGCCGTAGGCGCACTCACGCAGGCCCTCACCAGCGGTCACCCCGGGCTCTGGGAACACGCTGCCCAGGCGCTCGCGGCGATCGGCAACGACGCCGCGCTCGCGGCCCTTCTTAGCTACGCCAACTCTACGGACCAGCCTCCCCCTGAAATCCTGTCCTACATCGCCGACTTCGAGATGGAGCCCGCCACCGACTTCCTCGTCGAGCGGGGCCACTGGCACTACCTGTGGCCCAAGCACAAGCTCCTCGTGCTCCGCAGCCGCGACCGGTGCCACCGCGTCGCGGAGTTGCTCGCCAAGTCGATTGCCGTGGAACCCTATTCCCGCCCCGAGAGCTTCGAGTTCCTGACCGTCATCGTCCGGCAGCAGGGCGCGGCCATCGACGAGCAGACCCTCCGGGCGATCGACGGCCTGCAACCGCCCAAGGCCGGGCGGGCGGACGGAGCCGGGCAGGTGGCCGCCGACCGCGCCAGGGCCGAGGCGTACCAACGCCTGGTCGAGGCCGCCAACACCGAACTGCATCGACGAAGCCATCCATGAGCACCACCCGACGGTGCCACACCGTTAGGCCGCTGTGTTGGTGGCCTCGTCGCGAGGGATGTCGCGCGGGTAGCCGCGACACACCTTGTGTGTCGTGGGCTTTTCTCACCCGCGGTACGACTCGGGCAGGCGCACATAATCGGTCTCCATCCACCACTTGTGGATTTCATTGCTGTCCAGCGCAAAGTTGGTAGGGCAGAGGTCGGTGACTGGCACAAACCTTGAAGCCTGCCTGCGCAGGCTGGGTCTGCGAGAGCCTCGAGGATTGACAGTGACAAGAAAGCAAGAACCCACGACACACAAAGTGTGTCATGGCTACCGCTCAACGCTAATTGCGGCTAAAACCGCGCTTCGATGCGGTTGACCACCGTCTTCAGGGCCTTGACGCGCGCCCACCACTTCCAGTTGCCCTCGATGATGGTCCAGGGAGCGTAGTCGGTGTCCGTCTTCTCAAACATTTCTTCCAGCGCCTCGATGTAGGCGTCCCACTTCTCCCGGTTGCGCCAGTCTTCGTCGGTGAGCTTCCAATTTTTCCAGGGATCTTTCTCGCGCTTCTTGAAGCGGTCAAGCTGCTCTTTTTTGGAAATGTGCAGCCAGAACTTCACCAGGATCATCCCGTCATCGGTCAGGGTGCGCTCGAACTCGTTGATTTCGCGGTAGGCGCGCTGCCACTCTTCCTTCTTGGCGAACTTCTCGACGCGCTCCACGAGCACGCGCCCGTACCAGGTGCGGTCAAAGATGCCAATGCGGCCGCGGGGAGGCAAGCGAAGCCAGAACCGGCGCAAGTAATGGTGAGCTTTCTCGCCGGGGCCCGGCGCGCCAATGGGATGGACCTCATAGCCGCGCGGGTCGAGCGTTTCGACCAGCCGCTTGATGTTTCCCCCCTTGCCCGCCGCATCGGCCCCTTCGTAGGCCACACAAACGGCGATCCCGTTTTCGACAATCTTCCGCTGCAGCTTCAGCATCTTAAACTGATACTCCTCCAGCAACTCCTCGTATTCCTCTTTGGACTCGAGTTTCTTGTCCAGGTCGAGCTTGTCGATATAGCCCATGACACCCCCTTGCGGCTTGCCCGCCGTCAGTCCGACTCAAGCCGTCTCCGCGAGGCTTCAGGCGCGGCCAGGGGGAGCGCTGGACCCCGCCCCGGACTGCCCCGCACCTCGCGGGGTTGTTTTGGAGATTGAAATCACCTTCCGGGCGGGGGATTCTAGCAGAATGATTCCAAGGCCGCAAAAGGAATGTCCAACGAGAGCCTCATCGCCACGGCCTCTTGGCATGGCACCTCCTGTTATACTGTCCGCGGGACGAAGTATGTCTTGGGAGCAGCGCGGCCGGTCGAGCGCCCTTCACTCGTCCGTGACGCCTAGGTGGATATTGCGCGGCGAGGACCCGCGCTCTGCGCGGCTCTATGGATGAAGTTTGATAAATGCATTCGATAAGAGAAGCTTGAACTCTACGAGCAAGGAGGGATTCGATGCGCAATCAAATCAGAATAATGTTCGCGCTTGCGGCCGTGACGGTGCTGGGTTTGGCAGGGTTCGCTCCCGAGCTGCGGGCCCAAAGCAAAGGCCCAGGAAAGATCGTGTTGGTTTTCAAAGACGGGAGCCAGCAGAGTTTCTCACTTTCGGAGATCGCCCGGATCGAGTTTCAGGAAGCGGCCGAGGCCACTTCCACGGTCGGCAGTGCCCGCTTCCTGGGCCAGTGGAAAGTCGGTGATGGCGGCGGCGGGACGTTCGAGATCACCCTGAAGCCGGACGGCAAGGCCCTCAAGACGCACGGGCCGCCGAATGGCACCTGGAAAGTCGAGAACGGGGAGGCGCGGATTAGCTGGGAAGACGGCTGGAAGGACATTATTCGGAAGTCGGGTGGGAAATATCTGAAGCTCGCCTTCAGTCCAGGCACGTCCTTTGGCGACTCACCCAGCAACACGGCCGAAGCCCAGTATACCGAAGCACACTGAGCGCAGCCTTGCGGAGCATTGCGCTTGCCTGCGGACCTTCGCAGTCCTCCGAACGCACAATTCCCTCATCGGCCTGGGCCTCTTACCGCGCAGCCGAGGCGCGCGCCTGCTCGGTGACCCAATCCGTCCAGATTGCGCTCGCGGCGCTCGACAGCAAAGGCGCGCCATCGAGGACGGCATCCACAAAGTTCTTAATACAGGGAAAGTGAAGGTTGGCGTGAGGCGGCAGGCTCTCGCACCCATCGGGGTAGACAAGCTTCGGGCCGTTCAAGGGGGAAAGGTCCATCTCACCTTCGCTCCCGATGATGCGAAATTCATCCCGCTCAAGGCGCGAGTTCCAGCGGACGTCCACGATCCCGCGCGCTTGGTTGCGATATTCGATCATCACCGTGGCGCAGTCCTCCACCGCTAAGGCGTGCACCACGTTCGCCAGGTGCGCGGTCACGCGCTGGGGCTCGCCGAAAAAGTAGTTCAACACGTCGATGCGGTGGGACCCCACGTCGAAAAGAGGCCCGCCTCCCGCCATAGACGGGTCGAGCAACCAGTTACGCGCGCTTTCCTCCGCCGGCAGCCAGCCGTGGCAGGTGATGTACGCCAGCAGCGGCCGCCCGATAGCGCCCTGCCGCAACAATTCCAGGGCACGCTGGACCTTCGGGTAAGCGCGCCGGTAGTAGGATATCCCCAGCGTCTTCCCCATTTCCCCGGCGGCCCGGAGCATCCCCTGGGCTTCGGAGTAGTTCATGGCCATGGGCTTCTCACACAGGACGTGCTTCCCGGCGCGCAGCGCCTGCGTGGTCTGGGGCGCGTGCATGAAAACGGGTGACGCCACGTAGACGGCACCAACCTCGTCCGCCGCCAGCGCCTTGTCGAGCTCGGTGAAAGCCTTGACGCCGTAGGGAGACGCCTTCGCTGGATTGCGCGTCAGGATCCCCCAAAGCCGGCTGCGCTTTTCCTCCAAAATGGCGGGGATCACGCGCCTGGTAGTGATGTCGCCAATCCCAATTACCAGCCAATTCATCATGGGGGCCAACCTGCGCGATACGGCAGGGGTAACGGCATTCAGTCGTTCATTCCGATTTTGGACACTTCAACCTTCTCGACTGTCGAAAAGTCGAGGGAGTTGAAGAGTTGAAGCACGGCCGTGTCTAATGGTGGTCGTGGTGCGGCCCGGCCTTGGCGCGCTGGTCGCGCAGGACGGCCTTGCGGCTCAAGCGAATCTTGTTACCCTCGATGGAAATGACTTTGACCAGGAGCTGGTCGCCTTCCTTGAGCTCATCGCGGATATCCCGGATGCGGTGCTCGGCGACTTCACTGATGTGCAGCAAGCCGTCGGTGCCCGGGAAAATCTCCACAAAGGCGCCGAAGTCCGCCAGGCGCACTACTTTGCCCAGGTAGGTTTTGCCGAGCTCGGCCTCCGCCATCAAATCTTTGATCATCTTCATGGCCTTGTTCGCCGCAGCCTCATCGGTGGCGGCCACGTTCACCCGGCCGTCATCCTCGACGTCGATCTTGGCGCCGGTCTGCTCGACGATACCGCGGATGACTTTTCCACCCGGCCCAATCAGCTCGCCAATCTTCTGGCGATTGATCTGGAGCGTGTAGATGCGGGGGGCAAAGGCGGAAATTGCCGTGCGAGATTCGGGAAGCGTCTCGAGCATCTTGCCCAGGACGTGCAGACGCGCGGCTTTGGCCTGGCCGAGCGCCTCGCCCATAATCTGGGGCGTTATCCCCGTGGTCTTGATATCCATCTGCAAGGCCGTGATGCCGTCCTTGGTGCCCGCCACCTTGAAATCCATATCGCCGTAATGGTCCTCGGCACCCGCGATGTCCGTCAGGATGGCGTACTTCTCGCCTTCCTTGACCAAGCCCATCGCGATACCCGCAACCGGCGCCTTGATGGGCACGCCGGCGTCCATCAGGGCGAGCGTTCCGCCGCAGACCGTAGCCATGGAGGAGGACCCGTTGGACTCCAGGATGTCGGACACCACGCGAATCGTGTACGGGAAATCCGGCTCCTCGGGAACGATGCCCAGCAAAGCTCGCTCCGCCAGCGCGCCGTGTCCGATTTCCCTTCGCCCCGGGCCGCGCAGGAAAGCCACCTCGCCGACGCTAAAAGGCGGGAAATTGTAGTGGAGCATGAAGCGCTTGAAGGCTTCGCCCTCCAGCACGTCCAGGCGCTGCATATCCTCGGCGGTTCCCAGGGTGGCGGTGACCAACGCCTGAGTCTCACCGCGAGTAAACAGGCCCGAGCCGTGGGTGCGCGGCAGGATGCCCACCTCGCAATTGATCGGCCGGACCTGGTCAAAGGCTCGCCGGTCCTCGCGCTGGCGCCTCAAGATCACGTCGTCGCGGAATAGCCGCTCTTCCACGGCATCGAAGTAATGGGCCGCCAGCCGCCGCTTCTCTTCATCCTCCTCGGGATAGCTTTCCACCAGAGTCTCGCGCAGGGCGGCAACCTTGCGGTGGCTCTCCAGCTTCACGTGCTTGGAAGTGTCCATCGCCTCGTGGAGCTCAGCCTCCACCTTGCTCCGGACCTCCTCGTAGAGCGCTTCGTTGCGCGCCGGGGCCGTGAACTCCCGCTTCTTGACGTCGCGCAGAGCGGAAAGCTCCTTCACCGCGGCCACGATTTTGCGGATTTCCGCGTGCGCGTACTGGATGGCGTCGATGATGGTTTCTTCGGAAACCTCCTTGGCCCCGGCTTCCACCATGACGATGGCGTCCTCGGTCCCAGCCACAATCAGGTTGAGCAGGCTCGTCTTCGTCTCAGCATAAGTGGGATTGGTGATTAAACGGCCGTCGACCAGCCCCACGCGCACCGCCCCCACCGGCGAAGGAAAGGGGATGTCCGAGAGATAGAGCGCCGCGGCGCCAGCTACCACGCCGATGACGTCAGGGTTGTTGTCGGCATCAGCGGAAAGCACCAGGGCGATGACCTGGGTCTCGTCGCGGAAACCTTCCGGGAATAGCGGCCGCACGGGGCGGTCGATCAAGCGGCTGGTGAGAATTTCCTTTTCGGTGGGCCGCCCTTCGCGCTTAAAAAAGCCGCCGGGAATTTTCCCCGCGGCATAAGTGTATTCGCGGTAATCGACGGTCAGAGGAAAGAAGTCAATTCCCTCTCGCGGTTCCGTCGCACACGCCGTCGCCAGGACAACCGTGTCGCCATAGCGGACGTAAGCGGAGCCGTTCGCCTGATTGGCAAGTTTGCCGCACTCGATCGTCAAGGTATTGGAACCTAATGGGATACTTATCTGCTGCATTTTCTATAGCCTCTCTTTTCGAGTAGCCACGGCGCCGCCGGAGCGACTTTCGATGACCGTGGGTACTGGGTTGCGGTTAGCCCCTCGCGACACCCACGCGCGAGCAGTTTGCACATCGGAGTGAATTCCGATGTGCTGCTACGCTGCGTTGTTGCGCGTGATGTGGGGTGCATACCGATTTGGACTAAGGAGTCGCGAAGCGAAGGCGGGTTGCGACGGTACTAGGCAGGCGCGAAAACGCCCCAAAATGCGAAAGCGGCTCGCTTCGGAATCCCGGAGGAGCCGCTTCGACCTGACACCGTGTCAATTCCCAGATACTTCGATGGCCTGCTGACCACAGGGCTATTTGCGAATGCCCAACCTCTCGATGACCCGTTTGTAGCGTTCGGGGTCGCGCCGCTTCAGGTACTCCAGCAGGCGCTTCCTTTTGCCAACCATGGCGAGCAATCCGCGCCGCGAGGCGTGGTCCTTGCGATGGACTTGGAAATGCTCGGTCAGGTAGCCGATCCGCTCACTGAGCAGTGCAACTTGTACTTCGGGTGAGCCCGTATCCTTGGGATGGATTTGATAACTCCCCACCAAACGGGATTTGGACTCACGGGTCAACGGCATCCGTCAATCTCCTCGCTTTTTGTCTCTCTTATCTCCATCTTGAGAATAACACGACCTGGGCCGTTTGGCAAAACCAAATCTGCGCCCCTTGCCGGCCCCCGCCCTCCGACCCGCCTCCACAGTGTGCTAGAATCAACGCTGATTGGTAGCCCCTGGTCGCAATGAGGGCATAACTTGAGTCCCGAAAAGCGTCGCCGCTATCCGCGGATCCGTACCAAGTTCCCGGTGGAGTACTCCCTGGGCGACAAAGCGATTCGCCAGCAAACGACAACCCTGGGCGGTGGCGGGTTGTTCCTCGGGGAAGTGGAAGACCTCAAGACGGGAAGCGTGCTGACCATTCGCTTTCGCCCCGCCAAGCACCTTCCCTTGATCGAAGCCAAGGCCCGCGTCTGTTATAGCCTGCCCGGCGAGGGCACGGCCCTCGAGTTCACGGAAATTCCGCCCGAGCACCGTGAGGTGCTGTTGCGCCTGATTCATCACAAGACCGGGAGTAGACGCCGGCACCCTCGGGCGGCATTGGCCACGCAAATTCAGTGTCAAGAGTGCATGTCGCTCGCCTTTTCCCGCGACGTTAGCGTCGGGGGCATGTTCATCGAGACGACCGATCCCATGCCCGTCGGCTCGCGTCTGAATTTGCGCTTCAACATCGACGACGGCCCTGTCGTCGTGGCCCAGGCGGAGGTGACCTACGAGGTCGCCAAGTTGGGAATCGGCGTTCAATTCGTCGATCTAACCCCCGAGGATCTCAAGCGGATTGAAGCTTACGTGGCCCGGTCCGAGACCCTGCCTGGCCCCGCCTCCCCCGAAGCCGCTCCTCTACACTGAAATACACACCGAAAGCCGACAACCGATTGGCGATGGCCGGGGTTTTTCGCGGCGCCGCTCAATCCTGCTAACCCCAGATGGCTAAAGGTTCCCGCGTGAAGGCATGAGGAGGACTTCCTCTATTGTGCTCCTGGCAGGCTGGGTCAAGGAGGCGAGCACAGCAGCGGCGACGTCTTCCGGCTGGACCAACTCGCTGCCCCGCACCGGAAAGTCGAATTGGTCTTTCAGGCGGGTGTTCGTCGAGCCGGGAATGATTGCGGTAACTCGAATCTTCAGCGGGCGAAGCTCCTCGCGGAGGACCCGCGTGAGCCCCAGCGCCCCGAATTTGGACGCGCAGTAGGCGGAGCATTTGGGAAACGCTTCCCGGCTCGCGATGGATAGGATATTCACCAGGTGCCCGCGGCTGCGCTTCAAGAGCGGCAGAGCCTCGCGGGTCATGAGAAAAATCGAAGTCAGATTGGCGTCCAGGTTTTTCTTCCAATCGGCAAGGCTCGTGCGCACGAAGGGCCGGTAGGTAAAAGCCCCGGCGTTGTTGATGAGTACGTCGAGTCGGCGCAGGCGGGTGCGGACGGCGCCAAGCGCCCTTCGGACGTCTCCCGGGCGCGTCACGTCGGCCCGCAGGGCGAGCGCCGTTCCTTTCACTCGTGCTGCGGCGCGCTGAATAGCCGCGCCGTTTCTCCCCACCAGAACAAGTCTCGCGCCCTCCTGGCCAAGCGTCTGGGCAATCGCCAAGCCAATCCCGCGGTTGGCTCCGGTCACCAGAATGACTTTCCCTTTAAGCTGGGACATGAGAACTAGGGGCTACGGGCTAGGGACTAGGTGCTAGGGACTAGGGGCTAGGAGAAAGATACGGACCGCCGGGCGTTGGAAATCGGCCTTCATAACCCTGTCCCTAGCACCTAGCGCCTAGTACCTAGTCCCTTGCTTCTTCGATTCAGTTTCGTTCTCCGATAAGCCTGAGGAATTCTGAGCGAGTCATATCGCAATCGCGAAACAAGCCCAGCATGTGCGAGGTCACAGCGACGGAATTTTGCTTCTCCACGCCGCGCATGATCATGCAGAGGTGCCGGGCCTCGATGATGACGCCCACACCCTGAGGCTTTATTTTGTCCATAATGGTCTCGGCAATCTGCACTGTCAACCGCTCCTGGACTTGCAGCCTTCGCGCGAAGGCGTCTACCAGGCGAGGCAGTTTGCTCAAGCCGATGACTTTCTGATTCGGCACGTAGGCAATGTGGCAGCGTCCGAAGAAAGGCAGCAGGTGGTGTTCACAGAGGCTGAATACCTCGATGTCTTTCACGATCACCATCTCCTCGTAGGCGACGGAATAGAGCGCCCCGTTCAGGATCTTGTCCACATCCTGAGTGTACCCGCTCGTCAGGAATCGCAAGGACTGGGCCACGCGCTGGGGGGACTTGCGGATTCCCTCGCGTCCGGGATCCTCGCCCAGTTCGCGAATGATGTTGCGCACGGCCTCCTCAATCGGGTCGTGTGGCCCCGCGCCTTCCAGTTCTTCCAGATTTGCCAGTTCGTCGGCTCTTATCACCATATGGCCTCTCATCGTTTTGGTCGCGCACGCGGGCCCTCCGGCTCGCCATCGCAGGAAATAGAATTGGAGTCCGTTTCCTGCAACCTCACCCGCGCCAGGCGCACGCCGTTGCCGCCTTCGCTTTCCAGCTTGTTGCGAAGCAATTCAAAGATCAAGGTGCCGAGGTTCTCCGTGGTTGGAACTCGGCCGCGAAAGCTCTCCACATCCACGTTCAGGTTCTTGTGGTCAAAGGGCTCCAGGACTTCCTTCTCCACGATCCCGTCCAGCACCGCGAGGTCAAAAACCATCCCCGTGGCTGGGCTGATGTTCCCCGCCACGGTCACTTCCAGCGCATAATTGTGACCGTGCCCGTGGGGGTTGTTACACTTGCCGTAGACCCGGCGGTTCTCCTCCGCGGAAAATGCCTCATTGTGAAGCCGGTGGCCAGCGGAGAAGCGGTAACGGCGAGTCAGGTAAACCATCACTCTCCGAAGTAGTCCACGTACAGGTCAGGGGTTTCGTACAACCTGATTTGATGCAGCGTCCCCGACGCGAGTTTCGGGGCCAGCAACTTCCAGATTTCCACCGCGATATTCTCCGTGGTGGGCAGCTTG
>Ga0187771_10002331_pt1 | contig 13039 bp, 11 predicted proteins | sample 0116_SJ02_MP15_1_FD_133139 | JGI IMG/M metagenome (GOLD analysis project Ga0187771, IMG submission 133139) | Tropical peat soil microbial communities from peatlands in Department of Meta, Colombia - 0116_SJ02_MP15_10_MG | ecosystem: Environmental > Terrestrial > Soil > Wetlands > Peat | place... | reverse complement strand
CGCGGTAATCCCTCGATGTTTTTCGGCAGACGATCCCGATGCGCTTTTTGAAACACTTGCCGAAGAAAACAGAAAAGGGGCAGGCGTCTTCGTTGTCGTTAATGAAACAACGGGCGATGAGGACAAGGATGTTACTGCCGTGAGAGCCTTGTTTGTTGATCTTGACGGCGCTCCTTTGGAGCCGATCACCGGCAATGCTGTTAAGCCGCACATTTTAATTGAATCTTCACCGGAGCATTATCACGCATATTATCTCGTATCTGATTGCCCGCTCGAACGCTTCAAGCCGTTGCAAAGGGCTTTAGCGAAGCGATTTAACGGCGACAATAACATCGTAAATCTTTCCAGAGTAATGAGGCTGCCGGGATTCCTGCATCAAAAGGCGGCTCCCTTTATGACGCGGATCATATCCATTGAAGAGCGCGAGCCGTACAGCGCACAAGAGATCGTTCGAAGGCTTCAACTTGACCAGCTACTTGATGACAGGCGACCTGAGCGACCGGAAGTATCTAACGGCGATCCGCCGAAGATGACCGATGATGAGGTAATAGGGCAGGCTTCCAGGGACGCCGATTTTGCCGAACTCTTCCAGGGGCGCTGGCAGCAATTCGGGTACGGAGATAAAAGCCAATCGAGCGCTGACCTGGTATTTTTCAACAAATTGTTGCCACATTCCAAAAGCCCTGAGCAATTAGCGCGAATTTTTGCGGCTTCCGCTTTAGGTCAAACAACAAAACAAGGGCATGGCAAAATTCCGCGTTGCAAAATCGAAAGTTACGTCGAACGAACAATCAGAAAAGCGTTAGAAGAGCGTCCAATAGATTATGCTATCGTTGAAGGTTTCAAAAGCGCCGTTGATTTGAAAGTTAAGGCCACGCGTTCAAAAGACAATCAAAACAAAACAACTGCGGATTTCCCACAGGGGGTAATGAGCGGCTTTCTCGGAAACTTCGCTGGAATTTACGCTGAATGCTTAGAGCCGCCCGTTCAATTCTTTTTCGCTGCGGCCTTAACCGCGTTAGGGAATCTTTTGTCAGGCCGAATTTCAATTGATTCCGAACTTGCAGCGCAACCTAGATTTTATACGCTCCTATTGGGCCAAAGCGCCGACGACAGAAAAAGCACAGCCATAGATAAAACCGTTGAATTCTTCAAGCGTGAATCAATGGACGGTACTTTCCATACCTGTAATGGCGTTGGAAGTGCGGAAGGCTTGCAGAAGAAATTAGAAGGGCTTAATCCTGACAACGATAAGCGAAAACTCTTGCTTGTTTACGATGAATTCAAAGCGTTTGTAAGCAAATGTAGAACAGAAAGCAGCGTTTTACTTCCATGCGTAAACACGTTTTTCGAAAAATGTGAGTATGATAATCACACCAAAACGAGCAAGATTGAGCTCCACAACGTTCACCTGAGCTTATTGGCGGCTTCAACTATTGACACATTTCAAACCTGTTGGACTTCAACATTCACGGATATTGGTTTTAATAACCGATTGTTCATTGTTACTGGCGAAGGTGAACGCAAATTTAGCATTCCGCCGAAGATTGCTCCAGAAAAGATGTGTAAATTAGGCTTAGAACTTCGAGAAATCATAGCGTTTGTCGGAAACTCGAAAGAATTAACGTTTACCGATGAAGCGCGTTCAGCATACGATAAATGGTATTTGAATCTAGAAAGTTCCATTCATACGAGACGGCTTGACACATACGCCTTCCGTTTAATGCTAATTTTAGCAGCAAACGAATTAATACATAGCATTGATTTGGAAATTGTTGAGAAGGCGACGGCGCTTTGTAATTGGCAGCTTAAAATTAGAAAACTCTATGATCCGCTCGATTGTGACAACGTTTTAGCGAAAATGGAGGAAAAAATTCGTCGGAGCTTGGGAGCCAGAGCGTTAAGCGAACGGGAATTAAAGCAAAGGGTAAATGCTGCGCGGGACGGTCTCTTTGCCTTCAATACGGCGGTCAGGAATCTCATGCAGGCCGGGGAGATCGTGCGCGATAAAACAACGGGAAAATACTGTCCGGCGATGAAAGTGTAGTCAATTCCGTAGTCACTCGAAAAACGGGGTTAAGTATCTGACTTTACAAGGCTATTCAGATTCCTTATAAAGAGGTAGGTTTTTTTTAAAGATACCTTTAATATAGATTTCTGATTCCGTTAGCAAATTCGCGCCGTTAAGCCTATTTTTTTGATGACTACGCTTTTGACTACGCTTTCGAGTCCCACAGGTAGGGAGCCTGCCCCTGTCAGTCACCCCGAACTGTGGGAGTCAACTAGGCAAGTCAATGCAGCAATAAAAGGCAGGAAGTAAAAAGCAAATGATAATGTAATAGTCAAAGCTAAAAAAGGAAAAGAAAATGAAAATGACAACGTTTTTAAAACAAATTGGCAATTACATTGAGATAAAAGGATACTTACAATGTTATTACCTTTGTTACGTAAAAGTTGCACGTCCGGCATGTTTGAGCGTTGTTTAATAAACACAAATGACATTGTTAGCGTTGAGCCGCATATTGAACCGCGAGAAGAAGATAAAGTTCCTTGGAAAAAAGGCTACATGAAAGAAGGTTCGAAATCAGTTGTGCATGTACGAAATTGCAGCGAGCCGATTTATACCGCCGAAACAATAGAAGAGATTTTCAGCATGGAGCAGCGATACAAGTAGTCTTCCGGCTCCTAATCGGGGCTAAATCGGCAGGGGCCTTCCAGGACGCATCGTTGATGATAACCCCTATTAACTTTTCGGGATATGCCATGATGAGACGCGAATTGAGGGAAGCACTGCAAAAAACCTTTCTTGAGCAGTTGATTCTAACCGGCAACGTCAAGTTTTCCGCGCACGCTATCGGGGTTTCGCAGATGAGCGTTTACCGTTGGCGTTGGAAGGATTTAGAATTTGCGGCGCGTTGGAACGATGCTATTCAGCAGGCCACTGACGCTGCGATTAAAAAGGCGCGAAGAAACGCGGTCGATGCTGTTGCTAGGTTCATACTCGAAGGCCGCGCCGTTCCAAAGCGGAAGGCGGAGCGCGAAAGGTGGGGAGTGTGAGCTATGAATCCCTGCCTGCATTGCGCTGAGTCATGGCATGTCGAGCGCCGTCTATCCTGCTCGGATTGCTGCCCGAAGCTGCGGGAATGGAAACAGGCGGCGGCTGACATGGCCGGGCGGATTGCGAAGTTTGGCCGACAAAAGGGGAGCCTATTGGCTTTGTTTCGGAACAAAGCCCGAAAATGCCCACATGACACCTATGCCAAGAACCATCGTTACGATTGGCGGCAAGAACGCCATTCCTGAAAAGAGCAAGAAGTCCCGTTTTCTGCTTTCTTTGGATTTTGCCAATACATTTTGTTCATACCATTTTCCTGAACGAACATATTCTATCATGCCCCTTCTCTCATACGATATTTCATCAGACGTTAATTTAAAGCCAGTGGCCTTATTAACCGCAATGAAGTTCAGCTTTTCGGGGATAGCGTCAACCGCGAAAATTTCCCGCATGTCTTCAATGGTCGGCGGGATAGACAAAATCCAATAGAAAAGGAACTTTTTACCCGACTGCGGATCGTGAATAGAGTACACAATTCTCGTTTGGAGCGCTTCCCGCTCAAGAAAAGCTTCGATTCTTGAATCTATGTCGTCAAGATTATTTATTTCGAGCGGTCCAAGATATTCAAATCGGTCGGGATCATCAGACCCAAGATATTCAACATCGTCATTTACTCCCGAATTGATTGGAGTTTTGTCAGCCAAAATAATAGAACCTGGATCGGGTTTGATTTCCAATTTATCAACGGGTTTTTCGCTTACAATTTCCCATTGATTTTCAGGGGCAATATTCATGAGCTTTTCAATGATTCTGGCGGATTGTTCCTTTGAGCAACCTTGCTTCTGAAAGACGATCATTGCAACATCTTTCGGTTTTAAGGAAGCGAGAAATTCGGCTATCTGTGTCGGGGTCATTCCCGTCCTAATCGCTGCTTGCTTATCAGCCCCGTAGTAATGGCTTAAGTAATCAGCTATTTCATCATCTGTTTTTCCCGCCTGTCTTGCTGCTCGCAAATCAAAAGGCGTGTATCTCTTGATAAACTCCGTGATCTTCTCGGAGATTACCTGTTTTTTGAAAAGGAGCAAAAGTTCCGCATCGGACATCTCTGCCAACGTTCTCCTTGAACACAAACGAGTCTCTTGGTTAGGAGTCAATTCCTTTGGTTCTTTTAGCGTCTTCGCAGGGTCAAGTATGGCCTCACCATCGGCGTATTTCAGGTCTTGGACAGCTTTCAAGCTTTTTATGTATCCAATACCCGTACAGACCCAAAGCGTTCCAAAAACAAGCACCCAAATGGAAGACGCCAGTACCCACAATCGGAAAAAGCCTTTGCGCCAATTCAAATCCCGAAGAGGCATTGTTTTCTCCCTGGAAGAGAGGCAACGCAAGATAAAGGCGGGGACTATTAAACGTAATGAGATTACAACAGAGCTTAGGCACTGTCCATATTGAAAATTTGGCATTCACCAGGGCCTCTATTCCGGTCGAAAACTCCAAAGACGATGTTTGATACGTCCGGGCCTGAGATCGTCGATCCTGGGGCATCCTTGCGCGTCGAATTCAAGGTTCCTGCACGTCAGCCTTCCAAGTCCTTTCGAGAAATTCGGCTACCTTCCGCCGTTTGTTCGGACCGAACGGTTCAGAGTTGACTACCCATTCCCACAGAGCGCGGCAGCGCATTTCTTCATCTTGAGCGGAGGGCGGGTCAAACTCTTCCGGCGCGAAATCCGGGCAGCGCGCGCAGCTAAAAGCCTTCCATCCGGCTGTGACGGCAAGGTCCAGGCAAACGGGGTAATGGCGGCAAAAGAAACGTCGATCCGGGGCATGTGTTTCGGGGCATGGCCAAGGGTGCACGGAAAGGGCCTTGTTAAAGTTCGGCGTTTCCAGTATGATGATTTCACAGCTTTGAAATGTAGCTGAACGGCAGGATCAAAAGAAGGGGTAACAATGCGTTTCGGGGGTATTTTTGGGGGTATATTTCAAATCCTGCGACTAGAATTAATGTGAATACGCAATGTTACGGCTGCGATTTGATGGATACTCCCTCCGCCAGTTTTCGTCCCGCGCGACGCGGGGTCAGCCCTGGTTTCGGGTCTGGTTGTGAGCCGCCGGGCGCTGGTCTCAGGCGAAAATTCACGACAGAAGATTCATAACTCGATTTTGCGGAGAGATGGCCGAGTCGGCTGAAGGCGCTCGCCTGCTAAGCGAGTGTAGGGTGTAAAGCTCTACCGAGGGTTCGAATCCCTCTCTCTCCGCCACGCCATTAGAAAAAATCGAACGGCATCCTGCGGGGGTATTCCGACAATTTCTTGCCCTTCACGCATACCATTTTTGCTTCGCGCAGCGAATCGGGCAAAGCTGAGGGCGGTCCGTCCACAACTATGAAACTCGCCGGCATTCCCGGAACGAGCCGCCCGAGTTCATGCTCCAGACCAAGGAGCCGGGCGCCTTGTGCCGTAGCGCAGAAAATTGCCTCTTCAACGGAATATCCCGCTTCCATCAAGAGTTTCAACTCCCCGAGCAGGGATATACCATGCCTGACCCCAAATCCTCCTGCGTCGGTTCCGGCGGCAACACTGACGCCAAGCTCCCTGGCCCGGCGGATTTGCTCCAGTTGGGTTTCCAGCATACTGTGCGCCGTGTGCGACTGCGCACTGCCGGGATTGCGTGTGTACAAGGCTTTCATGGTGAATGCCGTAGGGACCCAAAAAACCCCACGCTCGGCCATCCTTTTCATATTGTCTTCACCCATGAAGAAGCCATGTTCTATCGAATCGGCCCCCGCCTCGACCGCGAACTGCACAGGGAGCCTTCCGTTTGCGTGGACCATGGTCTTTCGGCCCAGCGCATGCGCAACCTGAAAAGCCGCCGCGAGTTCATCCCGGCTGAATTGGGGAGGCGTCTGCCGGCCGAATTCCCTGAGGCTGTTTACGCCCGAGTTTAGAAGCTTTATGTGGTCGATCCCGTCGCAGTTGGCTCTTATGCTTTCGGCAAGAGTCGATCCCCTGTCCGGAACACGGCCCAGGATCTTCCCATACCTGCCCGAGGCCCGCCACGCCTTTCCGGCGCATTTGATACGGACAAGCGGAGAGCCGTTTTGTCTTACGTACCTGAGAGTGTGGCCCCCGACGTCGCCTCCATCCCTCAGGGCCATGATCCCAAAGGAGAGACTTCTCTCTATCCTTTCACCGATAAGAGTGCTGTTTTGCGCGAACCCATTCCGGAGCTGCCGGAATCGCAGGAATTCATTGATCTTTCCGGACATCGTCAGGTGAACGTGACAGTCTATTAGACCGGGCAGTATAGTGCCGGCCGGATATGCTTCTACACTGTGCCCCGATGCTTTGAGTTCCGCTGGATTTGCGCTGTCAAGAGATGATATCGACCCGTTTTCCACGCACATCAGCACATCATGTTTCGCGGGAGATCCTGTGCCGTCGACGAGCCAGCCCGCAAAATATAAAGACTTCAATCTAAAATCCTTTCGTTCCCCCCCCGCCCGGGGTGCAGTTAAATCGCCCTTATACATTATTTCGCAAGGTTTGGCACCCTGCTTTCGGGGTTGGGCGCAATGCGGACCCCCTGCGGGGGAAGGCAAAAGGCAAAAGTAAAAAGGCAAAAGTAAAATAAGCTTTCACCACGGAGGGCACAGAGGGCACGGAGGGCGAGGACAGTAAACGAACAAGGCAAAAGTAAAAATGGAAAAGGGAAAACCCCCTGCGGGGGAAGGCAAAAGGCAGAAGTAAAAAGGCAAAAGGCAAAAGTAAAGTACCTGTGATCCGTAACCCGTGAACCACGCGAGGAGCGGAGCGGGGGGGATGTATGGGGACGGGTCCTCGCTGTTCTTGCTGTTAATAGAGGGAAATTTATTCTTCCAATGCGCCAACAAGTTGATTTCGTTAGTGTTTTCCGGCTTTATTTTCTGAAATAACAGCGGATAACAGCGGGAAGATCGGGTGAAACGAATGTAGAATGTAGAATGTAGAATGTAGAATGTAGAATGTAGAATGTCCAATTTCGAAGGAAGAAGGCTTGGTGACACCCGCAACCTTTCACCACGGAGGTCACAGAGGCCACGGAGGGCGAGGACGGTAAACGAACAAGGCAAAAGAAAAAAGGGAAAAGACAAAAATAAAGCAAGCTTTCACCACGGAGGGCACAGAGGGCTCGAAGCCCGCGAAGTGCGGAATCGGCCGCACGCGCGGGCGCGTGAGGCCGAGCACTCGGCGCTGAAGGCGGCGGCAATTGAGGCCGGCGGCCCTGCCGCCGCCGCAGCGCCACAGTGAGCAGCGCAGTAGCGAGCCAGGAGCCGAACCGCCATGAGATTCAGTTTTCAAAGAGACGCGACCCGTGTAGTCGCTTCGCGAGTGAGCAGCGACCCCGCGCGGAGCGCGGGAGTTGAAAAATGTGCTCAAACTCGGCAAATATTATAATTCGTAAGCAGAAGTATTATCAAGAAAAAAATGAAGCGAAATTATCAAAATTTTGCATTTATCTCACCAGGGCGGGTGGCAAAAAAAAGGATAATATCGGGAGATGAGGAAAGGGGCGCGGCTCGCGATGCTTAGAGGCAAGATACTTTGAGTTTGTTGATTCAAAAGGCTCCCTGATGTAGTATCATGGAGTCGGCTTTAGAGCAGCGTCTTTGCAAACCGTAATCGGATCTGCCGGGACAACAGGCATGCCCACTGTATTTATGGAGAGAGGTTATAGGTTCTACTTTTACAGTTTCGATTGCAACGAACGAAAACACGTACACACGTTCAACGTGAGAAATTCGTTTGCAAGTTCTGGCTCCGGCCGGTCGCTTTGAGCGAAAATCATGGTTTCCCTCCGAAGGAACTGAATGTGCTCCGGCAAATAATCGGTTAGAATCGGGGCAAATTATTGGAGGCATGGGATGAACATTGCGGTTAACGTATTTGAGGCCAGGCTACTGGATGTTCGGGTCACTGAAGATGAGATTATAGCGCATCTCGTTGACGGTCGAACCATCAGTGTGCCTCTTGCGTGGTCATGGCGCCTCTCGGATGCAACTCCCGACCAGCGAAACAATTTCGAGATTATAGGCGACGGACAAGGTATCCACTGGCCCGATATAGACGAAGATATCAGCGTGGAGGGGATGCTTTGCGGCTGTCCGGCTCGCCGCCCGGAGTACTCCCCAGAGTCGCAAAAGGGTGCGGAAATGTCGAATTAGCTCTTTCGTGGGCAGGGGTTGCACAATTCAACCGAGGACGAAACGGTGCGAGATTTATACGGCAATTGCAGATTCAATTCGCCGTGGTTGGGGGGTGACTTAGAAGCATAATTTCGGGCGAAAAACGGGCTTCTATGGGCTGTCAAGGCCTGCGTTTTTGACACTTTCCCGCTGAGATTGGGCTGTTAGCTTGGTGCGACGGCGCAGCTTCCGCAAATGCGTAGCTGGACCCTCAAACAACGTGTATACCTGAACGCAGTCAGAATGAGAAAAGGTCAATGATTTCGTATCATATGCCGAGTATTTGGGAATTTAACATCGTGGCAAGTTCTGTCTTTACCTCCATCAGGCTCCTTAGTGGAGTCGAGCCGGCGCAGATTTACCTACTCGATGTATAGCTTTTCCGGTCTGACCCGGATTTGACAACGTGGGGCACAGTATGGGTCACAAGGCTGGCCTTATGACAGAGCAGCCATACTGAGAGTCATCCCGTAATTAAGCACCTTTGGTACGACCTCACATCTGAATATCTTCAGCTATAGGCCGCTGGTGTACCCTCTAAACAACTGAATGTCGTCTATCACAGCCTGGTAGTCCTCTTGCAGGCTGCGATGAAGCCTTGCGTTTTCAAGAGCAATCGCTCCAAACTCGGCCATTGACTGGGCGAATTCAACTTCGAAATCATTGAATCGACGGGGCGAAGATGTATACAAGCGCATTGCGCCTATGACCTTCTCTTGCAGGATTATGGGAACTGAGAGGATGGAAGCGATCCCCTCTTTCTCAGCCTCATTCGGATATTGAGCCCTTGAGTCCCGTTTCGCATCCTCGATCCAGACAACCTCGCCCATCATTGTTGCTGCAATGCTTTGGTCCGTGGCGACCGGGCCCTTATTGAGGTACTGATCGGAGAGTCCTTTAGAACAGACCACATTCAAGGTTTTGCTCTTCGGGCTCGCCAGTCTGATAGAGCAAGCCTTCACTTTCAGATTCTCAACGGTTTTGTTTACAATGAGATCAAGGATTTCCTGAATATGCAGAGTCGAGGTCAAGGCCTTAGCCGCTTCCCTTATGACCTTGAGGTATTCAAGCTCTATAAGGACTTTCTCGAGCAGCATTGCGTTTTCAAAGGCGATACCTCCCTGCTCGGCCAGCGAGACAGCGAACTTCATCTCTTCCGATGTGAAGTACCTCTCTTCAGCACAGTACAACCGAAGCACTCCGATAATCTGCTCCCTGACAATAATCGGAACCGAGACAATCGTTACAATCCCTTCTTTCATAGCTGCCTCGGGGTATTGAACGCGAGAGTCCGCCCTGGAGTCCCTGATGACCACGACCTCGCCGTCGAGAGCGTCCCCGATGCTTTTTCCCGCATCCACAACACCCTTATTTTGGTACTCATTGCTGAGGCCGCAGGAAGCAGCCATTTTCAGTTCCTTTCTCTCGTCGTCCAAAAGAAGTATCGCACAGCCCTTGACATCAAAGGCCTTGACAATACTATCAGCCAGCACCTTCAAACGTTGTTTAACAGAAAGTGTCTTGCTGAGGCTCTTGCTAAACTGCTCAAATACTCTTAAGAACTGAGTCTCCCGCGTCTCCATAGCGTGTCCTCCTTTGGTTGGTGCACTGAAAAAAGCCTGAATCCTGATCGGGACGACGCCGCGTAAGTCAATCGCCTTTGATGGCGCCGGTTGTCATCCGATTCCCATAGTAGCGCAACGCGCCCGGGTGGTATGGCAGGAACGTGTTGTGGACGAAGTTGGCCGGAACCGTGTCTTCGGCGGCTGGATGGGCCTCCACCAGCTGCTGGTGGTTGGTGAAGACTGCGTCTACAATGGCGTAAACGAGATCGTCAGGCAAGCTCTTGCTGGCGACGGCAAAGTTGTAGAGACCAACGGTTGCATAGTCTTTCTTCAATGATGGATAGATCCCTGCCGGGATGGTCGAAGGGGTCAGCTCGGGAATCGCCAGACGCAGGGCGACGATTTCGTCTTTTGAGGGCGCAACAAATATAATTTTTTTCTTCGCCTCCAACTTGGCTATTGCCGGGAATGGGACACCAACCGCCGCCGCCAGTGCGTCGAGCTTTCCATCTGAAAGCCTCTCGCCGAGTTCCTCCCAGGTGCCGTAGCTCAAGTCTGCATCGATTTTCAGTGTCTTCAGAAAGACCGGAATATAAGTACCGGCTGTACCCCGGTGCGGCCCAACGCCTATTCTCTTTCCGGCCATATCGCTAATGGAACGGATTTTTGCGTCTTTCGACGCAACGAAGTGAAACGGGGTATCATACATTGGAAAAAGGGCGCGTATCGACCGATACTGCTTACCGTTCGTCCACTCCGCCGTGCCGTTCCACGCCTGCAGCGCGGCGCCAACCGTGACAAAGCCAAGCTGCGCTTCGCCGGCCTCGATCATCTGTATATTCTGATTGGGTCCTTCGGTGGTCCGTTCCGCTACCGGCAAGCCCAGGGCGCGTGTCAGGATTTTCGCCAGTCCTGTGCCGTAGAGATGGTATGTGCCGCCCGGCGACGCGGTGAGGATGGTCAGGGTTGGGGGCCAGTTGGGCTCGGCGGGCCAAACAGGCATTGCCGATGCGGCCAAAGCCGCCATTGTGATCACCACGATAACAAACAAGATTGTTTTCATAGCCCGAATTTCACTCCCCGGCTTCAGTTTCCGGCACGGCGGCGGAACTGGTCGCAACGTCGGCCAGAGGCAGCAATTCCGCGTCATAATCACCAGCCAACACTCTCGCCGCCTTTTTGGCGTCGAACGCCTTCTCCCACCTGGCGACGACGACGGTGGCGACGCCGTTGCCGATAAGATTGGTGATGGCGCGGGCCTCCGACATGAAACGGTCGACGCCGAGCAGCAGCGTTAATCCCGCAACCGGCACCTTACCGACCGAAGACAGGGTAGCCGCCAGCGTAATGAAACCGCCGCCAGTCACTGCCGCCGCTCCTTTCGAGGTCAACAGCAGCACCGCAAGGATCGTAATCTGATCGCTCAGCGACAAAGGCACGTTGGTCGCCTGGGCAATAAAGATCGCAGCCATTGTAAGGTAAATCGAAGTGCCGTCCAGATTGAACGAGTAGCCGGTGGGTATTACCAAGCCGACCACTGACCGATCGCAACCGAGGCGCTCCATCTTCTCCATCATCCGTGGCAGCACGGATTCGGATGATGAGGTACCGAGCACGATGAAAATCTCTTCCCTTATGTAAACAAGGAACCGCCACAGGCTGAAACCGGCGAGTCTTGCCACCAGCCAAAGGACAATAAAGACGAAGGCACTGCAGGTGATATAGACCCCTGCCATCAGTTTGCCAAGTGACAACAGCGTTCCGAGCCCGTATTTACCGATGGTGAATGCCATCGCCGCCCCGGCTCCTATTGGGGCTAGCTGCATTATCATTTCGATTATCCGAAAGAGCACGTGGCCGGTTTCGTCGAGAAACATGAGGATCCCTTCTCCGCGCTTTCCAACCCAATTCAATGCAATCCCGAAAAGAACGGCAAACAGCAGCACCTGTAGGATCTCGCCTTTTGCGAACGCGTCGAAAACGGTATTGGGAATGATGTTCAGCAGGAACTCCTCGGTGCTGTGAGTCTTTGCCGCCGTCGCGTAGCTGGCAATCGCTTTGGTGTCGAGTGTGGCTGGATCCGCGTTGATGCCGGCCCCTGGCCGCAGCACATTGACGACCACAAGGCCTATGATGAGCGCAACCGTTGACATCACCTCAAAATAGACCAGCGCTTTGACCCCAACGCGACCCACATCTTTCATATGCCCCATCTTTGCGATGCCGACGACAACTGTGCAAAAAATAATGGGGGCGATCATCATTTTGATCAGTTTGATAAACGAGTCGCCAAGAGGTTTCAATGACTGCGCCGTTTCGGGGGACATGAAACCGAGTGCAACGCCAATGACTATGCCGCAGATAACCCTGAAATAGAGCGTGCTATGGAACGCTTTCTTTTGGCCGGGCATTTGTTCCTCCTTTGTAAATTGGTGGACGGCCAATCCAAGGAGATGTGGGAACGCGCTTTAAGAACATGACGTAAGAACGCGAGGAAACCCGCTTTATTGGGTTCTCAGGATGCTACATGTTGAAAATAACAGCTTATGTTGGTGCTCTCAAGGAATTTTACATTACCGGCCTGGGCAGACCGGAGAAAACAATTTCATCCAAACCAGCTTCGTTTGTGTTCCTGCTGAGCATTTCGCAGTCGACAAGCCTCTCGTGCGACTTGACAAAAGAGTCGCTCAAAACCTTCACATTGCCAGATCGCATGGTGCCCTACGAGAACAGGTCCGACGGGGAGACTTTGGTCCTCCGCGTCTCGAAAATCGTGCTTAACCGTACAGATTTTCAATCCACCTGGTTGCCTCACTGTCGCTGATTTTTCCGAAGTAACGCTGAGTGGTGGAGAGATTGGCGTGGCGGAGAATCACCTTGCTCACGATCTCAATCGGGACACCTGATCTGGAGGCATATGTGGCGGCGTGCCTTCTGAGATCATGTGGTCGCAGCTCAGTGCCGGCCAGCTTGCCTGCCTTTTTCACAACAAGCCGTGCTGCTGCATAAGTGATCGGGAATATTCTGTTGCCGGCCTTAATACCTTTATCCCGGATATACTTTTGGAGTCGATCAGCGACCCTCCTCGGGATAAATACGATTTCAGCTTCTTTTCCGCTCTTTGGAGCCTGTAGGATAAGCTTCTGATCAATAACATCTTCCGGTGTGAGCTTCAGGACTTCCCCGACTCGCATTCCT
>Ga0187771_10002330_pt1 | contig 13040 bp, 13 predicted proteins | sample 0116_SJ02_MP15_1_FD_133139 | JGI IMG/M metagenome (GOLD analysis project Ga0187771, IMG submission 133139) | Tropical peat soil microbial communities from peatlands in Department of Meta, Colombia - 0116_SJ02_MP15_10_MG | ecosystem: Environmental > Terrestrial > Soil > Wetlands > Peat | place... | reverse complement strand
TCGAGGTGAACCCTCTTGAAGTTGTTGAAGGGGAAGAAGGGGTTGTGGCCGTCCGCAAGGAGGATCAAAAAGAGGTCGCCAAAAAGGTCTTCTTCGAGACGATCGGGACGATCAAAGAGGTGATCACAAACATCAAGGGCAAACAATACGCCGATGTAAGGAAATTGAAACGGTTAGCCCAGAAGGCAGTCCATCTTGTCATGGAAGATGAGTCCATCCTGTTGGGAATGGCGACGATCAAAAACTATGATGAATATACCTTCAATCATTCTGTCAATGTCTCGATCTATTCCTTGGCTATGGGAAGACGATTGGGATTCTCCAGAATGACCTTGACAGAGTTGGGGATTACTGCCCTGCTTCATGATATCGGGAAGTCCAAGATCCCAAGAGAGGTATTAAACAAACCTGCCCCCCTCGATGAAGGAGAATGGGGGTTGATGAAAAAGCACCCTCTGATGGGGGTGGAGATCGTTCTCAATTTGAAACAGTTGGGCGAGATCAATCCCAAAATGGTGATTGGTATCTTCGACCACCACCTGAAGAATGACCTTTCTGGATATCCCAAACTCTTCCGGAAAAAGGAAGTTAGCCTTTTTGGAAGGATCATTCAGATTGCTGATTCTTATGATGCGATGACGACCCCCAGGATTTACAAGAAAGCGCCTTATACTCCGGAGCAGACCCTTGCCATCTTGCTGAGAGAAAAGGGCGTCCATTACGATCCCATCCTCTTGAAGATCTTCATTGGGATCGTCGGCATCTATCCCATTGGATCATTGGTTCTTCTCGATACTCATGAACTGGGGATTGTTTATAAACCTAATCCTGAACCTAAGTTAATGGATCGCCCCACTGTCGTTCTCGTCTCCCGAGATGAAAAAGGGGATGCAAAAAAAGAAGTCATTGATCTCACAGAAACAGACGGCAGAGGACAGTTTAAACGCAGCATCATTAAGACCTTAGACCCTTATCATTACTATATCGACATTGCTAAGTATTTCTTGTGACCGGCAAGGAACCCATTTCGATCAAGGTAGGATGGTGAGGTTAAAGCAAGGAATGGGAATGGATAGAGTGAGCATAGAGGATTCTAAAGGTTATAAGCAGATGGTTCTCCGACTGAGGTGGATGACCATCATTGTTACCTCTTACCTCATTTTATTCGGTCGAGGGGTCGCCTTTCCCCAATTATTTCCTTCCTTGCTAATTTTGTTTTATCTTTTCTCCAATGTAATAGCCTACTTTATTCCTTCTTCGTATTTTTCAAAACTGTCCTTCTTCTATGTTGTGCTCCTCTTCGATACCTTCATCGTCTCTTTAGGGATCTACATCACCTCCCAATTTGGTACGGATTTTTATCTGGTCTATTTTTTGATCATCCTTTTTGCCTCCGTTGCCCGGAGTTTTAAATTGTTGATGGTCAATGCCTTGGTGATCTGTGGAATTTATGGCTGGTTTCTCTGGACCAAAGGATGGGATACGAACTTATTAGATGAAGGGATTTTGCTACGAATCCCCTTCATCTTTATTATGAATATTTTTTATGGATTCTTTATCCAGTCCTTCGAAGAGAGGACAAAACGAATCAAGATCGAATTGAGGGAGATAGAAGAGTCAGAAGAGAGGTATCGGCAGATTGTTGAGAGCGCCCATGATGCAGTGGCCATTTTAGATGAAAAGAATCGGATCATATTTTTTAACAAACGATTACTTCAATTAACTCAATATACCACTGAGGAATTAACCAGGATGGAAATGACAAAGTTGATGAATGGATCGGGTATGGATGTCGTAAATCAGGATTTTGCTCAGGGTTCACGGGAAGGGCCAGTCATCCATGAAGCCGAGGTACTTCAAAAAAACGGAGGAAAGAGGAAGGTGGAGGTCAGTGGCGCAAACTTCTTTCTATCCCCAAATCGAACCCATACCATTCTTTATTTCAAAGATATCACAGAGAAGAAGCAGATGGAAGAAAGACTAATTCAATCTGAAAAGTTAATGGCCCTTGGGGAGATGGTAGCAGGGGTAGCCCATGATTTCAATAATGTCTTAGGAGCCATTTTGGGTAGGGTTCAGTTGATCAAATTGCGATGGAGGAAAATGTCTGATGAGGTCGTCCAGAATGAATTGGGCATCATTGAGCAAGCTGCCATGGACGGGGCCCATACGATCAAAAAACTACAAGAATTTACGCGGCCCAAAACAGATGCCTCCAAATTCGTTCTCCTCGATGTCAATGAGATCATCAATGGGGCGACCGAATTAGTGAAAACCAAGATAAAGGACGAGGCTGAGGCAAAGGGGGTTCAGATCGAAGTTCACACAGTCCAAAATAAAGTCCCCCCTGTCATAGGGAATCCCATTGAATTAAGAGAGGTGCTTTTAAATATCATCCTTAATTCCATTGATGCGATGCCAGAGGGAGGAAGGATCACATTTAAAACAGGGCATAGGGATAGTTATGTTTCCATTGAGGTGACCGATGAAGGGATTGGGATACCGGAACATATCAGACAGCGTGTCTTCGATCCATTTTTTACTACAAAGGGAGTCCAGCGATCGGGTTTAGGGTTAAGCATCTCTTATGGAATTATTCACAGACATCATGGCGGGATCGAAGTAAAAAGCCAAGAGGGAATGGGGACGACTTTTATGATTAAACTTCCCATCGCTGAGGTGTAGATGGATTAGGGGGTTGAAATGGAAAAGGAAGCTAAGAAATCCATTACCATCCTCGTCATTGACGATGATGAACGGGTTCGAACTCTGCTCAGGGATATCCTTCTGCTTGGGGGGTTTCAAGTGATAGAGGCTTCGGATGGGAAATCAGGAATTGGATATTTTGAGAAAGGGAGATTTGACATGGTCTTGACCGATTTAGGGATGCCGGAGATGAATGGTTGGGAAGTAGTAAGATGGATAAAAAGCAGAGCTCCTCAAATCCCTGTAGCTCTCATCACTGGATGGGGGACGAATTTGGATGAAGACAAAATCAAAGAGTCGGGTGTGGATTGGATCATCGGAAAGCCCTTCCAGGTCAATGAGATACTGGAGACGCTAAATCTTTTTATAAGAAGTCAATAAGAATAGATTGACCTCTTAAAGCAATTTTCTTTAAGTCCTTAATGTTTTTCCCCACACTCCATCTCCTCATCTTTTTTTCTTCTTGGGTGGGGGCACTGGTTCTTTACAGTCTGACCTGGCCCACTCCTCATCGAGCCTTCTTAGGATCTCCTCCTGTTGCCGTGTAGAAAAATCTGCATATTTTGGATCCCTTTTCCGATAAGTCTTTTCGATAAAAGCAATGGAATTCTTAGCGCTTCGGATTTGGGAAAGGATCATCTCGCACTTTTTCAATCCCCATCGAGCCTCGATGGAATCCTCTGGGTGAGGGGAGAGCCAGAGGTAATTCTGGTAGAGATGGTAAAAACTAACGGATTGGCCTTTTTGAATGGGAATCGAAATCCCCTCCATCATTTCTTTTACTGCCTCTTGATCAAGACCATTCGATTCAATAAGATGATGGAGGTGATCCATCAATAAGATAATTCTCCCGTCGCGATTAGGCGTGCTATGGATCTCCCATAAATCCGAACCCTCCGGACACTTTCCTCTTCGACACCGTTCGTATCCTTCCAAAACGATGGGGACCCTCTCCCTGACATAGTGAACCGTATAGTCCAGAACCTTTTCCATCTTATCCCACGGACTGTAATCGATGGGGTCCATCCTCTTCGCTACAGCCTCAACGAAATCGGTGTAGCCCTCTGAGAAACTTGCAGAATACTGTTCCAGGGAATAAAATGGATGTTCTCTAACGGGGAGATATTTCCATTCCCCGTTTTCAAAGACGGGCCACCGAAATTTTACCAGACCGGAATAGATGGTTGACTCGGGTCTCGCGGTCAGGAAATCCCTTTCACTCAACTTCTGAAGTTTGACGGGAGACGTCGCCTCCCAGGTTTGAAGGGGGTGGATAGTACTTCCGTCGGTGATGACATGGCCGATCATCCCGGAATGGGACTCCGTGACCAAAAAAACCGTTCCAGGGGTAACTGATTCCGGGTCGATTCGAATGGGATAGGTGTCGAAGGGGAGTGTTCGTGTGGTTGTCTCGGACAGTACGTGAAGGAGGGCTTTGCGGAAACGAAGATCTTTATGCCATTCCAAATGGGTCGGTAGCTTTCCCCATTCGGTGGACCAGTGACCGATGAGTTTATTATCCTTTGTGGTGGCTCCTGCGGGAAGGTGGGCAATCCTGGCATAGATCCACCGCACAGCATAAGGGACATCTGCACAGTCAACAGGAATTTTGTATCGGATAAAGAAATCCTCGGTGATATTCTCTTCCACCCATCTCGCGTAGATTTGTTCTTCTTCAATGGTCCATCGGCGATCACCGACTTGCCAAACTTGATGTGGAGACTCCTTGATTGTTTCACCGAGAGAGGGCGTGGAGAAAAGAAGGAGGATGAATAGGATGAAAATAATCATAAACTCATATTAAAAAGATTGATGAAAGATTGTCAACAGCCTAAAAAGGCCCTTGACAAATTATGAGCATATGCTTATAATTATTTCGAAGGGAGGGATTGCGAATGGCAAGGCCGATAAATTGTAGGCGGGTTGGTTTCATGCCTGAGAGGAACTACTTTAAACCAAGAGGTATCCCTGTTTCTATGTTAGAAGAGGTCATTCTAACTGTTGACGAATTTGAGGCCATCAGGCTTGCTGACCTTGAGGGTTTATATCAAGAGCAAGCAGCCGAAAAGATGAATGTCTCCCGTCAAACCTTCGGAAGAATTATCGACTCTGCACACATAAAGGTGGCAGAGGCGTTGGTTAAAGGCAAAGCACTAAAGATTGAAGGAGGTGAGTTTGAAATGGCTGCCATGAGAAAATTTAAGTGTTATGACTGCCAAAACTCATGGGAGTTACCTTATGGAACAGGTAGACCAGAGAACTGTCCTTCTTGCAAAAGTGGCAACATTCATAGGGCAGGAGGAGATAAAGGATATGTCAGGGGTTTTGGTAGAGGACAGGGCAGGTATTGCGGAGGAACCCAACAAAAACAATAATGAAGAAGAACGGAAACCCATATCAACGAGAAAGGAGAAAATCATGAGGGTAGGTTTTGCAGTTCAGGTTAATGAAGGGGTTGAGAGCAAGGTTTACGACCATTTTGGTTCAGCACCGGCATTTATCATTGTCGATACCGAGGGGGAAGATGTTCAAACGGTGAACAATGAAGACCTACGTCACGTCCACGGTGCATGTAATCCAATGATGGCCCTTGATGGCAGGAGCATGGACGCAATGGTAGTTGGTGGAATAGGTGCAGGTGCATTGACGAAGTTAAATGCGTTAGGGATAAAGGTATATGAGGTTGGTGCTTCGACCGTGAAAGAAAACCTTGCTTTATTGGGGGAAAATAGACTCCAGGAACTTTCCGTATATAATTCCTGCAGATTGCGTCAGGGTGGATGTGGACATTAGGCATTGCTTTTCTCCCATTGGTATCAGAGGTTGTCCAGTGTGGCAAAGTGGGAAGAAGTGGAAACCATCTTAAGGATAGAAAAATGTCCGAATACAAAAAATTCTGCTATTGGGTGGACTTTCAAGGGCTAAAAAATGTTAAAGAGGGAATCGACCAGATATCAAAGCAGGTCGAGGAAAAGGAAATAAGATTCAAGCCGCCAAAAGGCTCGGCATCTCCACATCAGCCCTTCTCTATCGCATGCAAGAATATGGAATTAAAACTGGGGATTAATTTATTGCTTCCCTGCCAGCCGCATTAATTTTACGAAGACTGTCAAATAAAGTTTCAATTCATACCTTCAAGCTACTAATGTTTAACCCGATAAAATTCGGGAAACCAATGATTTCTAATCGAAAGAGTGGATAAGGGTCAATATTAAGGGGGGGCGTTACTACACCTTTTGAATTGAGTTGTTATCTGACCACGAAGATCAATATCCTAACCCCAGTTTTAAAGAGATTTGATTCAATTTCTTATCGAATGTCCACAGTGGAACCTTAGTTAAAATAGCGGAAGCAAGCAAATGCACATCAATGTACCCTATGCCTTTTTCCATAAGGCTATCATTTTCTACCAATTGCATCACTTCTTCATGTTCCGCATAGATTGCCATAGGAAGTGCCTGCAGAAGAGAAAGTATTTCAGATCTGTTTTTGAGATTTCCACATGCGAGTTCCCCTACGATGAATGGATGACAGACAACATGCCCTTCATTTAACAGCACTTCAAGCCCAATGTCTCCATACCGTAGATGCGCCACCCATACTGAAGTATCAACAAGAACCATTTTACGTCCCTGTCACTCTTCTTCGGGGTATCCTCTCCAATTTCTTTTCGGTTCCCCCCAGTTTGGCGAGCCTCTTAGCGCTTTCCTTTGCTATCAGTGCTTCAAGACCGAGCCTGACCAGAAAAGTTTTTTCCTTAATGCCAGTCAGCTTTGCTGCTTTGTCAAGCAATTTGTCCTCTATGTTTAGTGTTGTTCTCATGACCTCCTCCTTAAACTATATGCATTATTATATGTATTAGTATGTATTAATGATATGCAGCTGTCAAGATCGATTTGGTGATTTTGGCAGATAACGCCAGTCATAACCATTTTTTAAATCTCCATTGAATCGACTTATGGCAGGTGGAGTTGAGAGAACACAATCCTTGGATTTTTGGGATCATTACAACCTCTGTCCTCATCAGAAGGGTTGCAATGAGATATGTCGTGATTTATGCAGGCCAAATGGCTCAGATCATTACTTCTTGAACCAGCGTTTCAGGCGGTTCCAGAGATTGAATTTTTCAAAGACGTAAAGGCCTTCCCTCGTTTTAAAATAGACCCTTTTTCTCATCTTCAATTCTTTTGGGGAACGGTAATCCGGGTTACAAGCCATTACCATTTCCGCCCCCTTGATTTTAACGAAACCGAGCGTCAGAGGTGAGCGGAATCCTTCTGGTGTTGCATATAGGATGGTAAATGTTTCCAAAAGTCCAATTCCCTCGGCTGGTGGAGGAACAGTATCCCTTTTTGCGACTTTAATTTCTGGATGATAACCAGGCTTCCAGCCCTCCTTCATCGCTCTTTTTCGATCACTCCGTTCCAGAATGGTAACCAAATTATTATTCCCCAGCCCACCGATGCTATGAGCTAAGCCGACTTCTGCCCTCCCCAATTGCCTCATTTCTCCTGCTTCACCTCTGAGTTGATAGACGATCTCCACCAATTGAGCCAGGCCAGAGGCGCCCACTGGATGCCCTCTCGATTTAAGGCCTCCTGAAGGATTGATCGGAAGATTTCCCTGAATTTGAGTGGCTCCTTTTTCCAAAGCTTTCCATCCCTCTCCACTTGGGAAAAAACCCAAATCTTCTGTCCCGATGATTTCAAAAAGGGTAAAGGCATCGTGGACCTCTGCAAATTGAATATCGGATGGGTTGAGTTGAGCCATGGTATAGGCTTTTGAGGCAGCCTCTTTTGTGGAGTTGAAAGAGGTAAAGGTAGACCGATGCCTCACAGCAGAGGTGTCTGTGGCATGACCGATGCCCGAGACCTTGACAGAAGTAGGATGGGAGGTGAGGATGATGGCCGAGGCACCGTCCGTAATCGGGGCGCAATCATAGAGACGTAATGGATAAGAAACCATCTGACTCTTCAAATAATCTTCTTTGGTAATGATCTTTCTGAATTGAGCATAGGGATTGAGAGAACCATTGGAGTGGTTTTTGATGGCCACCTGAGCAAGAATGTCCTCAAGTTTCATGGGTGAAAGATCAAATGCTTGTGCATATTTTTGTGCGATCATGGCAGCAAGAGCAGGCATGGTCGCTCCATATCTTCGCTCAGACCGATCAATCACCTCGGAGAGTATTCGGGTTGTTTTAGCCGTTGGGAGATGGGTCATCTTCTCACCGGCAAGGACGAGGACATCTTTCATATGACCGGAGGCTACTGCATAGAAGGCCGTCTCAAAAACCCCTGCACCAGTAGAGGAAGCGGTCTCTACCCGAGTGGATGGAATCCCAACCAAACCAATGGTATCAGCCAAAAGGGTGGCAAAATTAGAATCTCCAATAAACTCCTCAACATTCATCACCCCGATATAGATTGCATCAACCCGTTCCAATTGAGCATCTTTCAGGGCTAACGTAGCGGCTTCAGTCATCATTCTCTCGAGAGGATCCTTCGACCTCCCGAACTTCGTCATGCCCACTCCTGAAATATAGACATCCATCAAACTTTCTCCATCCCTCGGGCAGTTCTCATTCCCTCCATTGTTAGCCCGAGGGTAATTTATTTTTTATTACAAAATAATATTACAACAAAAATTTTCAATTTAACAGGCGGATCCCCTGCACTCATTCCTTCAAAACTTCTTCCTCACCCTTTGTAATGATGCCGAGCCTCCCCCATGGAGAAAATGGTATAAGGATTGATAAGAAAGAGCATATTCTTTATAATTTCAGGTGGCTCAGTGGTGCACCACGAAAATATCGCTATATTTCTGAGAGCGCTTGGGTCAATTGCAAGCCATCGAGAAGGTTATCGAACATAGTTATATTTTTGGGGTACACCGCTTAGCAATACCCCATTGAATAAACTACAAGGAAAAATTTTCAATTAGGGAAGAGACATTTCAGTAACTGGACTTGGAGGAAGGTTGAGGTTAGGTCGTTCACCCAATCATATCCCTTGGCTGATCTTGGGATGCGTCTGGCTCGTCGTATTATTTTTATACATTCTAATACAGTGCATTTCACCGTTGTTGCCCATCCTGATAGTCGATTTCGAACTCAACCACTTTACAGGAGGATTTCTCTATTCTCTACCGGTCTTGATGATCGCCCTATTTTCGTATCCGTTGGGGATCCTTTCTGATCGAATTGGGTTGGAAATAGCAGTGGGATGCGGAGCGACAGTGGCTGTATTATCGTCGTTCCTCAGACCCTTCTCTTCCAACTTTTACGTTTTCGTTCTTGCCACAGCAATATTCGGACTTGGCTTTGCTATTATTTTCCCGAATCTGCCCAAATTGGTCAAAGAAAACTTTCCTCAGCACCTTTCTGCAACGGCGACAGGCCTTTATACCACGGCCATACTGCTTGGTTCGGGTTTGGGCATGGCCCTAACCAAACCCATTTTGGCGGCCACAGGGAGTTGGCGGAAGGTTCTCATCATATGGAGCTTGATAGCGATCCCTGTTATTGTTCTCTGGTGGGTCATCGCTCGAATGAGTATAAAACGCAAAGATGGATCTGGGTCCGAAGTTTTGCACAAAGAGTCTCTTCAGGATAGAACCGAATCGCCGCTTGGCGATTACCAGGATAATCATTACCCCCATCCACTTGTCAGTTCGGTTGTGATCGCTGGATTAATTCTCTCACTTCTAAATTTGATATTTTACTCAACCATAGGTTGGCTCCCAACGTATTTGACAGAACGTGGGTGGGATCCTGTTTCGGCAGCCACTGCTACCTCCGTCATATCATTTCTGGAAATCCCCGCAGTCCTGTTCGTTCCCGTGCTGTCTGACCGGACACGGAGGAGACGGCTCATCATGATTTCAAGTTTTTTATTGTTAGCAATTTCCTCTGTCGCGGTATCACTTAGCCCATCCTCGATCTTTTTTATATCGCCCATCCTCGGTGTTACATTTGGGGGTATATTTGCCCTTCTTCTTTCTCTACCCGTAGAACTCGTCAAAAAGGAGAAGGTTGGCCGTGCTGCAGGCGCCGTCATTTCAGTAGGGTATATTGGGGCTTTAACAGGTGCTCCAGTCACCGGATATTTAAGAGATTTGACCGGTGGCTTCTCATTTGGATTCATAGCCATGGGATTTGTCGGACTTATCGCTGCTGGCCTTTCCTACATGCTGCCTGAGAAAAGGCTTTTTAAACGAGGAAGACCTTCGCTTTAGGTCTTTTCTTGTGAATTCCCTTTTTTTGTGATATAGAAATATCCATGTTGAAGGGAAAGGAAGTGATTCTCGGGGTCACGGGTGGAATTGCAGCCTATAAGGCAGCGGAGTTTCTCAGGCTTTTAGTCAAAGCAGAGGCCAATGTCCATGTGGTCATGACCCGAAATGCTCAAGAGTTTGTCAACCCACTCACCTTCCAAACCCTCTCGGGAAATCCAGTAACCACTGACCTCTTTTCACTCGTCGAGGAGAAAACGATTGGTCATATTGCACTCGCTGACCTTGCTCAGCTGATTGTCATTCTTCCCGCAACGGCAAATATCATCGGGAAGATTGCCAATGGGATTGCGGATGATTTTCTCTCGACCATGGTGATGGCTTCGAAGGCACCTATCCTTTTTGTACCCTCCATGAATGTGAATATGTGGGAGAACAAAACCCTTCAAAAAAATGTTCAGGCATTAATTGATAGAGGCTATCATTTCATCGAACCTGGGGAAGGGGAACTGGCTTGCCATTGGTATGGAAAGGGGAGGTTGGCCGAATTGAATGAAGTGATGGAGAAGATAGAGGATCTGTTTTCCCCAAAGGAGTTCAAGGAAGAACGGATCCTGATTACGGGTGGTCCAACTCAGGAGCCGATCGATCCTGTTCGTTTCATCAGTAACCATTCCACTGGAAAGATGGGATATGCCTTGGCAAAGATGGCAAGGCGAAGAGGGGCAGAGGTCACTTTGGTCACAGGTCCTGCTTCCCTTCCGATCCCTCGAAGAGATATCGAAGTTGTTTCTGTACGAACTGCCGAGGAGATGAGGAAAGCTGTTTTAACTCACATGAAAGGGTGCTCTGTTGTGATCAAAGCGGCTGCCGTCTCAGATTACCGGCCAAAGGTGATGAGCGAAAGGAAGTTAAAAAAATCGGCATCCTTTTTATCTTTAGAGTTGGAGAGGACAAAGGATATCCTTGAAGAGATCGGAAAGAAAAAAGGAGATCGAATTCTAATTGGATTTGCGGCGGAGACAGAGGATCTGATTGCCAATGCGAAAAAGAAGTTGAAGGAGAAGAATCTCGATTTTATTGTGGTCAATGATGTGACAAAACCAGGAGCCGGTTTTGGAGCAGATACCAATCAGGTGAAGATTCTGTTTTCCTCGGGAGAGATAAGAGACCTTCCCCTGATGTCAAAAGAAGAAGTCTCTCAGATCATTCTTGATGAAGTCGTTAAGTTATTGAAGGGTAAAAAAATTAAGTTCCAATAAGCAACGAACTTTGGTTATTGGGGTTCTTTACTTCTCGGCTTTTTTCTCCGGCCTTTTCTCCTCGGCCTTTCCACTTTGTCCTTTTTCCGGTCCCTCTTTCTCTGTTTTTTTCCCTTCCCGTCGACTTTTTGTGGGATAATCATTGACATAGAAACCAGAACCCTTGAGGATAAAGTTTGTTGCTGAAATCAGCTTTTTAGCTGGTCCAAGGCATTTTGGGCAGGACACTTTACAATCTTCATCTATTTTATGAAAGATCTCAAAAACATCGTTACAATGGTCGCATTGGTATTCATAGATGGGCATTCTCAATACCTCCAAAACTTAGGCTCTGAGATCGATACTGGTACTGAACTCCTTTTTCAATTTTTTTAGGGCTTCACTCTCAATCTGCCTCACCCGTTCTCTTGAGAGTTTGAGGTGGCTACCGATCTCCTGAAGCGTAAGAGGTTCATCAGCCATAATTCTATTCTTAATGACATAGACCTCTTTCTCGCTCAGGCGTTTCATCGCCATTTGCACTTGACGTTCTCGAATCCTTCTCTCCTCTTCTTGGGCAAGGGCTTCTTCTTGATTCGGAGACTCTTCTTGAAGGAGTCCGAGGGGAGTGAGTTCATGGCCTTCATCAAAGGGGGTATCCAGGGAGAGATCTCTCGAAGACATCCTCTGCTCCATCTCAATGATATCCTCTTTGGCAACATCTAACTCGCGGGCTAAATGTTCGTATCTCTTTTCATTCTCCTGATCGGATTCCAATGCCTTTCTAACCTTTCCTATCTTATAGAAGAGTTTTTTTTGTGCTTGAGTCGTTCCGATCTTTACGAGACTCCAAGCTTTAATAATGAAATTCTGCATGTATGCCCTGATCCACCATATCCCATAGGATATGAATCGGAATCCTTTGTAAGGATTAAACTTTTTGACCGCCATCATCAAGCCAATATTTCCTTCCTGAATGAGGTCAAGGAGCTTAACCCCATAGGATTTATATTCAAAGGCTACCTTGACAACAAATCTTAAATTTGATGTAACCAATTTCTGTGCAGCTTTTATATCGTTATCTTTATAAACCCTTTCAGCCAATTGAAATTCCTCTTCTGGAGTTAAGAGTGGGAATTGGTTGATTTGAACAAGATATGTTTCTAAGGAATTCTTGACAACTGGTAAATTGGACATTATATAATCCTCAGCCTAAGTGGATTAGCAGTCCCCCGGGGAGACTGCTAACAAATAATATAATTAAAAAGGGTTTAAATGTCAAGTCTTCTTATATCCATTTGATTTTGTTTAATATTTTTGGAGGAAATCATGGGAGACGAAAAGAAGGATAATGAGCAAGAAAAAGGATTTACTGTAAGGGACAAAAGGTTTAGCGCAAAAAAAGAGGGGGAGGTCGATTCTCAGACTCAGGAAGAGGGAAAGAAAGAAGAAACCCAAAAACAGCGAGAGGATATTTCAAGAAAGGATGCCCCCCTCCCTGAAATCACTTTTGCGAATTTAATTTTTTCTTTTAGTACCTCAGTTCTCATTCAATTGGGGGAGATTCAAGATCCGGTCACCCAAAAATCAGATAAGAACCTTCCATTGGCGAAACAGACCATCGACCTCATCGGAATGTTGAAAGAGAAGACAAAAGGGAACCTCACTCCTGAAGAGGAGAAGTTGATAGAAACTGTCCTCTATGATTTGAGGATGAGGTATGTGAAGGCAGTCGGTTGATCGCCTCCAACCCCTTTAGTAAAGAGGGAGAGGGGGGATTATCATTTTTTGTATGTCAGATAGAAACTGCTTCCTTTCCGATGAAGGTGAAAGAGAATACCTTTTTCTAAATTGGTATCT
>Ga0187771_10002329_pt1 | contig 13042 bp, 14 predicted proteins | sample 0116_SJ02_MP15_1_FD_133139 | JGI IMG/M metagenome (GOLD analysis project Ga0187771, IMG submission 133139) | Tropical peat soil microbial communities from peatlands in Department of Meta, Colombia - 0116_SJ02_MP15_10_MG | ecosystem: Environmental > Terrestrial > Soil > Wetlands > Peat | place... | reverse complement strand
CATCCATCCATGTCGGGAAGGTAGAATTGGAGCAACACCTTCCGTATAATCCGTTCCAATTCTGGGCGCACTACTTGATTCTTAATGCTCCGTAGCCTCGCTCCTGTACGATGATGGTAGGTATTGACAGGTTCTCGGTTGGATATTCCGGTGCGATAGCTATCTGGGCTTCAGACCCTCTCAAGTTCTCGGGTGAAGGAACAAGATTGCTACGAAGCGTAATCGCCCACGAACCGTTAAGCGCTGAATCGAGCACGTACTCGGTGTCATTCGAAATGGGCTGATTGAACTCATCGAATCGAATTGCAAGTGACTTCTTAAGCACGGGAACATTTTGTAATTGAGACCTCGTTTGGGTAGGCCGAGCCAGATAAATTGAAGCAAACAGCGTCGATTCGAGAAGCAAGGCAACTGCAAGTATCGCTGTGATTAGCTTATACCTATCCATCCGAAGAACGCCTCGCTAACGCCGTTTTAGCACGTCGGCTAGGTATTTTATGTTTAGGCAAGTGAATGCAGTTCCGCTAAGAGAAATAACCGCGAGTCTAATAGAACCAATTGTTGCATTCACTTCGTTCTCAAAACCGACGAAACCCGGATAGACGGGAGAGAGGAATCTAACGAAGAAGAAGTTATTCACCACTAGGTAGATCATTGCCACTGCCGTCGTTATGAATAGCAAACGTTTCCTTTCCGGATGCCACATGGCCACATCGACGGCGGCTAAGGCGAATAGGTAGAGCCCGTATTGTTCTGTAACTCGTGCCTTGAAGATAAGAAACGCAAGCGTGCAAACGAGTAGCGACTGGATTAGGCCGTACTCTAGCTGACTTCGAAATCTCCTAATCGCAACCCATGTAAATACGATGATTGCCGGAACCCAAAGGAGTCCCAGAGTTTCGTACATCTGCGGACTCAAATTTGGAAGCAGACTGAGATAGTTCAGGTAATACACTATATCCCAAGCTGACATTGACCAGTTCCCTTTGAAGGCGGTGGACTCGACTGTAGTAATCGCGAGGGAGAACGGCCATCCCATAGCTGCAAAAGTCACTATGGATAAGAGAATCGCCACGGTTACGGCCAGGAGCGCGGCCCACAAGTTTCTGGGGCGTTTCATAGTTATTGGCACGGCGTAAATGATGGGAATCGTCTTCGCGAAGATTGCAAGCCCCTCCCAGAGAGCCATCTTCACCTGCTTGGACGACATTATCGACAAGAAGACAAATGAGATTGCAATTGAATCAAACATACCCCAAATACCTGAGATTATTATCGTGAAAGGAGAAAAAAGCCAAAAACTGAGAACCCACAGTGAATTGCTCTCCGGTTTCCTCGCGTACACGAACGAGAACATCAGATACGCCAGCCCTACGTCTCCAAAAATGATAGGCTGCTTCAGAAGAAAGTAATAGAAGAAACGATTATCCCAACCAACTGCAGAATAGAGTATGTAAATTAGTCCAGTAATTAGTGGCCAGAACGGAAGGTAAGCGATCGTCGGTGCGTTCAGGTAACCGAAGACGTTTGCAAAACTTAAGCCGGGAACCACCGGAAGCACGCCATAGGGGTCGCCTCCGTGCGTCATGGCATACCCAAGTCGAACCCACAACTCGAAATCGGTGGGGTGGCCGGTCCAAAACGAGAAGAATTCACGAATCGCAAAGCCGAGAAGGAGAAAGACATTTGCTTTTCGTCTAATTCCTTCAGAATCCACCACTCGGCTTCTCACTCTTTGCGTGGTACCTCTAGCGGTTCTGGAAGACGAAGAGGGTCTGGTCTCCCAATCGGTTGAATGGAAAATGTTCACCGAAAGTATGCTCAAGTCGCTCTAGCACGGATCCAACTTTCTTGAACTTCACGTAATAATCGCTCAAATAAGCGGGAGGCAGGAAAGCGGGTAGGCCAATTACTCTTAGAAGTTTGAATTTCGGTTGAAAGAATTTGGCAAATCTTGAAGGTGAATAGTAGAGAGCAGGTATATCGAAGCCACCGACAGACACCATTGTCGGCTGCATCTTTCGAGGAGCCATCTTTTCGAACTGCAAAGTAGCCGCATGAGAGAGTACTTCTCCTAAACATAGGGAATTTCTGACGGAGCATGCGAAATATCCGTCTGGCACGAGTACTGAGGCGAGACCTTCAACGAAGCTTTCAAGGTCAGGCTCGCAATTGAGAGCGCCATTAAACGAGTACGCTGCTTGCGCCTTGTCCCCGTTAAGAACCTCCGTAACCCGCACTATGTCGGCGGCCCTGAGCTTAATTGGAATTACTCTGCCAAGCTCTCTCCTAGCCTGAATTTTCTTTCTTACAATCTCAATCATTTGATCCGAAATATCGGTGGCCACTATACGCGAGACGCGGGTCGCTATGTCCAGTGCCTCAGCCCCCGTCCCGCAGCCAATCTCTACCAAGGTATCGCCGGGCCTCACTAGGCCCAGCAATTCGGAGACTGAACGTTTCCTGATCCAGGTGTTGATGTAATTGTGGCTTATCGTGAAGTCATATTCTTCCGATGCCGAGTCGAAGGCCTCCGATATACTCGAATAGTACCCTGTATTCTGGGAGCGCCAATCAGCGTAGGTGCTCGTTGTCTCTCCTTCACCCCTTATAGCATCACGCCGGATGGGAAGCCCCTCCGAAGTTAGACGAATGGCCAAGTCGACATTTCCATACCAATCTCTCACGACACGTGACCCATACTTCGTGGCGAATGCAGTGATAGTGTTAGCTCTCTCTTCTTGCGTTGCCTCGTAGACAACCGTAGGAATCACGAGGTTGCCCAGTCTAACTTTGGCAGCGCAGGCTTTCAATGCGTTGAGTACCCAATCGCTGCTCCTCTTTCCCGCGAGAACGAAGAACGACCCCTCGAGTACGACGAATCGGACCCGCACTATGTGCGGAAGTTTAGTGGTTCTCCCTATAGTAACTATCTTCAGAGTGGCTTCCGACAGTGATGGTGTGTTCAGAGCCGTTAGAGATGACAACGCCCATCCGCCGGCGGCTCTAGTCTCGGAGCGCAACTCGATCCCACGGCACATGGTTCTTCGTTGAAGTAACGCTATCGAATGCAGCGCCCATAGCCGACATAAACTCTCCCACAACAGCAATCGGCAAAGCCAGAACTAACCTGGGCGACCTCGCTAGCGTTCTGACTAGGATTGACAGACCAAGCTTGGGACTAGTGAAGACCATCGACTCTAATGTTCTCGGCGCCTGGCCGACGGAGCGAACAATCTGTGCATGGCCATAGAGTATCCTTCTTCTTTGCTTCAGAAGGTCCGGAATTCGTCGTGGCACGTCTATCCGTACGTGAGCTCCCTCGCAAAATTGAATCGAATAACCTTCCCTATAGGCCGAGCCAGCCAAGAATGCGCCATCGTTGACGGTGTCGTCGGGCAATTTCCTGATGACCTTTGATCTTAGAACAATTAGTTCGTCGCAGCAGTGATTGTTCAGGCGCCCGTGATTGAGAGTCAGTAGACATTCGTTGTGGACGTTCCACATCAGCCGAAGAACGGCCCCGGTCACGCCTGGGGTCGTCTCCAATACTGGTGAGGCTGACACCATGCCTACATTCCTATCGTCCGCGATTACGGAGAGCAGGTGGGCTATAGCGCCACGCTCTGGGTGAGCGTCAGAATTCACCAACACCAGAAAATCTGCCGTATGCTCTTCCAGTATCCTATTGATGGCCTGAGCTTTCCCTCTCCGGACAGGTTCTTCAACAAGGATTAGATTCGCTCTCCGTTCCGCTAACCCTCTTAGCACTGAGGCCGCCTCTGGGTCGAGCCCGCTTCCAACAACGATGATTGACTTTAGCACGAACCCTGCTGGGTATGGTTCTTGATTGATTATGTCGAGCAATTCCTTGAGTTTCGCCGCGTGGTCGGCTGCACAGATTCCGACTGAGAACTCATTGTCCAATCTTGCGGCGACCGATGAGAGAAGCAGCTGACTCATTGAAACCCCTTCACGATGCTACCGGCTAGGTTCCCCAGAGGGCGCTTAGCCACCGATAGAAGTTTGACGTGTAAACGCAGGATGCAGGGGAAATGTTCGGTTCGAAAGCGCGTAGGTTCTTCCCTTCAGATTTCAGTTTTAGATTCGTGAGGTACGCACGAAGACGAAGGTACCGGCTGACGATCATGTAACTCATTCCTTCCGCCCAAACTAACAGAAAGGATTGAAACGCGGAGGGTGCTGTTGTAGGCTTCGTCTTTCCGTCAAAGCTGCCTTGTAGAAGTCGAAGCGCCTCCTTATATGGTGTCGAGTAAAATTCTCCCACCCATCTGTTCTCCTCTAAGATACTTCGATACTTTGCCGTTCCTGCTATTGGCTTCGCTTTCAGTAGTTCACGCGCAAAGAGGGGGTTCTTTCTGCTTCTCCGGGATTCGATGGAGAAACTTTCCTCGTCGTGCAAATAGCTCAGACAGAAGGGCAAGAGGTATGCTGCCCTAAGTCCTAGTATTTTGTACAGCCTGATCTGAAGGAGCATCAAGAACGTAGAAAACCACAGTCTGTTCCGTTCAGTGATGATGAAGAGATCAACATCATCCCATTTGTCCGCACTTCCGTAAGCCACGCTGCCCGTCACGGCGATGGTTCGAATGAAGGGAACGAGTCTGGTTAGTAAGTTAGCAAGACTGGCGGCCGAGCCTAATTTTGCAGCGGATACTTGCTCTCTCTCGAAGCGGGAAGATAAGGACTGGCTGTGGCTCGTGAACAGGTACCCGTCTTTGATTATGAAATTTAGATCCGCGAAGTCGTGACTGGTAAGCAAAGACCGGAGTTCTTCAGTAGTCAGGTTTGATTTTGGCAGGAAATAGTTCGCCACTTCTTTTAAGGTAAAAGGAAAGTTAAGATACGCCGAAACGCCGAAAAGCTTGCTCAGCCCATCGTGAATCTCCGGGCCGTATTGATGGACCGAGGAAGTTTGCGTTTTTGGACCCTCCCTTCAATTTCTAAGCATTTTTGGTGCTCGTAATTGGGGTTGCACCTACGCGAAAGTATAAAAGAGTTACTACTACGCATGTAGTTACTATGACTCACCAGAAAGACTGCGAACTTCAGCAGCTTACAGACACGAGCCAGCAAGGCTTTCATTACACCCATAGAGATTCCACGCCTACTCGTGTGTCATGCCTGGCCTCGCTTGGTTTGTCGTCCACCAAACGGTGGCGCCTCCCTTCGCAAAACTAGACACCTAGTTTCTGTAAACTGAGTGTCTAGTTCTAGCCGCAGCCACCTTCCGGTCAATAGTTCCAGATGACCAACCGTCGTTGAAGGCGACAGTTCGCTGTAGCCATCTTATCCGTGTTCAAACGTGTTACGCCCTGTTGAATCTTGAAACCGGACGCTGGGATGACAGAAATTTACATGCCTGTACCGAGGCGTTTCATGTCAGATGACGTGCTGATACTCCCTCTTGGTTATGGAAAAGGGTGGAGTTTGGGTCAGCAGCTATGCAAAGGTTTTCGTTTTTTGTACCCTTCTCGACGCTTAGCATGCCGTCTGCTACAGCCTGCGTACATCCTCAGTGGGTTCCGGACGTCACAATAGCATCTTTATACTACAATCATAGTAGCATTTATCGACAGGGCATGTCGTTAGGGAACCTCCAGTCTGACGTTTTAGGGTCGCTTCAAAAGTTGGGGAAAGCTTCTGTTAGGCAGGTCATGGAGGGGATTGGCGGGGAGCGGAGAATTGCGTATACGACCGTGAGCACGGTACTCGACCGACTGTACAGGAAAGGGTTGGTCAAGAGAACTAAGACGACCGGCCGCGGCGGAGTCAGGTACGTTTACTCTTATGCTGCGACTCCGGACGTGCGAACAAGTCTAGTTCGGAGATCGCTCAACCAGCTTGTGAGTGCCTTCGGACCTTCAATCGTACCCACAATTTACGAAAGCCTGGACCACATCTCAAAGGAAGAGACTGGAGAACTGAAAAGGAAAAACTAGTTGGGTACGAGAGTGAGAGTAGGTGGACGTAGGGACCTAGGTGAGTACTTTATCGACTCACGCGTAGCAATGTCTATCGTAGTTCTGATCGCCAGTATATTGTTGCTCTACTTGTTCTTTAGAAGGAACAGCGACCCACGGGCTCGCTCGTGGAGCCTAGAAAGCTAGCTATACGTATAACCCATAAGCATTCCAAGCGAAGCAACCAGTTGTCGAAATCGCACAACGTTTGTTAGTGGCATCGTGAAATCCTGCTAGTTGCGGCATGACGTGGATTTACTGACCTGCACCGAGGCCCCTCACGCCAGATGAGGAGATGCATCTCCGCTGACCGCAAGAAACCCTTAAAGTGGCAAGCAAAACTTCGCTACTGACGATGCTTATGTGTGATCCTCGCGAGTATGTTGCACCATCCTGGGACCAGATCTATGACATGCTACTAGATCTAGCGATCCGGATCAAGCGGTCAGGTTTCCTGCCGGATCTAATAGTAGGTGTCTCGAGGGGCGGCTGGGTTCCAGGACGGATTCTCTCAGACCTCTTGGGAAACGCGCATACAGCTAACGTGAAGATCGAGTTCTACGTTGGGATCGGCCAGACATCCCGGAAACCCATCGTGACACAACCAATAAGCGAGGAGATTTCGAGCAAGCGAGTACTTGTCGTCGACGACGTAGCCGACACTGGCGAGAGCCTAATTGTTGCATTGGAACATGTTCGGGAACGCAGTGCCGGCGAGACAAGAACAGTAACTATTTACCACAAACCCCACAGCAAATTCAAACCCGACTTCTTCGAAGAGACAACTAGCCACTGGATCATCTTTCCATGGGAGAGACTTGAGACAACACAACTTCTCATTCAAGAGACCAAATCGAGAGGGCAGGCCCACGATAGTGTTAGCGCCACTCTCAGCAAGTGTGGAATGGACGAGAAGACCGTCGCCGCACTGTTGAAGCTTGCTGATGGGGAGCCATAGTGATTTTCGAACTATCCGAAACCGGCATGCACGCTTGGATCTCGGCGTTCAACACTAGCCCTCCGAGCCTAGAAGAGCTATTCCGAAGCGCCGCGGAAAAATGTCCAGAAGTGAGCATTCAGTTGGTGGATTTGGATAGAGTACCGGGTCAACGGTACTTGAAACTGGCGACGGTCAACGCCACTAAATCATTTCATTCCAAACAACCAATAGCAAAAACCTTGGCTATGGAGTTACTCCTCTATATCTCTGCGGAAAAACAGATCGTCAAAGCGTTGAAGCGCGTCGGAATCACAGCTGAAACCCGGAGAACTGCGGCACTCGCCGTTGGAGAACATCGCGACCATGTTCTAGCGGCCGCGAACTTCCTAGCGGGAAGGTTGGGTCAAGATAGCGAAGATCGATTGCTGGACGACTGGCCTCGGCAAAGAATCATGAATGTCCGCTCAGGCTTTGATATTGGCGAGGAGGAATTGGGAGCAATCGTCCGAAAGGATGAGACTGAGCCGATGACGGTCGAACGTCTCGCGGTGGAACGATCGGCCATGCTCGCGGCCAGGAAGTAGGACCATCACCCTTTTCGTTTTTCACGCTCGACTGAAAGTATATCGTCCGGTCTAACCAACGCGATGCCGACCAAATCGCCGATCACGTCAATCATAATTATCCTGTCAGGATTCTCGAGTTTCACCTTTCTATCAACCTTCTTTGCTATAGTGTCGATTATCGTTTTGCTCGAGAGGCCGGTATGCCGCTTTTCAACAGTAACTCTGAACGTCTCCTTTTCGCTAATCTTCTGTGCCAAGGCGAGCGCGGAGGACTGTATGGTATCAAGTTTTGCTTCGGAAACAGATTGTATTGGGACAAGCTTCAGTGTGTACTTGAATTCCCACGGTCGTTCTTTAAGCAATTCCCTGAGGTCATGAACGGCTTTGGTTGACTCTAGTTTGGTTTTGGCGACAACTAAGCCTATTGCGGGTGTAGGTTCGACGGTTGACCCCCGGTCTCCAACTTCGCCGAGAAGATACCACATCTCGCTGCATACGTTTCTCTCGTTTCCTCTGCTGGTTGAGACAACGAGGTTGAAGTCCTTAAGCAAAGATGTGGCCCGGGTGTAGGGAAGACGCCTGACTAATAGCTATCTTGGCTTACGGCTTCGCAAAGCGTTGAGTATTTCTTCTCTGCCCAGCGGACCTTCCCGTAGAACGGTGAGCCGAGGTTTGGTTAGATCAATAACAGTGGACGCTACGCCGAGAGAAGCTCTGCCGCCGTCAAGTATTAGGTCGACATGATTTCCGAGTTGGTTCAAGGCTTCTTCCGCCGTCGTCGCGGGGGGCCTCCCACTTAGATTAGCGCTTGTGCCAACAAGTCCACCCGAGCACAGTTCCAATAGCTTCAAACAGATTTGATGTTTCGGCGAACGAATTCCCACCTTTGCTTCTGAAATTAGATTCGTAGGAAGAACCTCTCGAGCTTGAAGAACCATGGTCAGTGGCCCCGGCCAAAACGCTTGAGCCAGCCTCCTTGCTCTGTCGGGCAAGTAAGCGAATTTCTCAGCGGTAGCTAGGTCCTTCACGAGTATCGGCATCGGTTTACTCCGAGGTCCCTTTGCTTCCATCGTCCTCTTCACGGCTTGAGTGTTTAGTGGGTCACAGCCTAACCCGTACAAGGTATCTGTAGGGTAGCAGACAACGCCACCGTTCGCAACAGTCGCTGCTGCCTCTGCGAGCCCCTCTACGTCGGCTTTGAAAACCTTCACCAATGATACTATGACCCCAATTGCCGATTCTGCGGCAAACAGCTTAAACATTAATCCAGAAGTCACCGAAAAGGGTCCGGGCGAAACAACCTCGCACGGTCGATAGGTGAATGATTTGATGTTCAAGATCATCGTCCATGGAGGCGCGGGATTTTGGCGAAGCGATATCAGGCTTGCAAAGATTGGAGTTGAGAAGGCCACACGGCAAGGTTTCCAAGTATTGGTCAATGGCGGTTGCGCATTAGACGCGGTCGAGAGCGCTGTAAGGGTAATGGAGGACGAACCGATATTCAACGCAGGCAAGGGATCGGCGTTGACTTGCTTGGGCACTGTGGAGATGGATGCAGCCATCATGGACGGAAGAGAACTATCCGCCGGTGCGGTCGCCTTAGTCAGGCGGGTTAAGAATCCAATACAGCTCGCCAGGATAGTCATGGAGAACACAGACCATGTGCTCCTCGCGGGTTTGACCGCAGAGAAGCTGGCGAAAGCCTTTCGCCTCCCCTCAACCAACCCCGTCACGGCTAAGCGACGCCAAGCCTTGACTAGGGCGAGAAAGGCCGCCATTCGAGGAAGAGTCCCATGGCTGAGGAGAAACCGCGCCTTGCTGCAGAAGCATCCCGAAATCTTCGGCCATGATACTGTAGGGGCCGTCGCGGTTGATGCCGCCGGTAACTTCGCCGCCGCTTCATCAACCGGCGGTATGGCGATGAAGCTTCCCGGACGAATAGGCGATACACCCTTGATAGGATCCGGCCTTTACTCAGACAACAGGTCAGGCGCTGCGACCGTTACGGGATGGGGTGAGATCGCGGTAAAACTGGCGCTCTCTAGAACCGTGTGTTTGATGATGGAAAACGGCATGTCCGCGTCGAAGGCTGCTGAAAAATGCGTGCGAATGGCTTCTACTAGACTTCATGGGCATGCGGGTGTTATCGCGATTGATCGTAGCGGTGGAATAACGGCTGTTCACAACACAGCCTATATGCCATAGGCATTCGCATCCGCTTCGATGAAAAACCCAAGGGCGTATGAACGAGGGAAAACGGTCGCCCGGCTCGGCCATTGGGACCGAGATACCGACCGGAAGTAATCGGTCCGCCTGAAACGGCTAAAAGTTTTAAAGACACCCAAACGGGCCTTAGCGCCAAATCGCGTGAGAGGCCTTTCTCTTTGAGCGAAGACGACAATTGGGATGGCCAAGAAGACGATTGGACAGATGATGAGTGGGGAGACGAAGAAGGCTGGGGAGAAGAAGAGGACTGGTAAATCAAACCAGCCCGATTCCCTTCAATTGGAACCCCTAAGCTAGGTCGATCCCGAAACGAAAGGAGCCTGAGAAATGTCACGAGTCGCCACGCTAGACAAAGAACATTGCAAGCCAGACGACTGTGGGATACCATGCTACCGTTTCTGCCCCGAGGTATTGAACAGACGATACGCTATCAAGTTCATCGCGGGACAAGAGAAACCCATCATTGACGAAGACCTCTGCACCGGCTGCGGAATATGTATTAAAAAATGCCCATTCGATGCAATCAGCATAGTGAAACTCCCGCAAGAATTGGATGGGGAATGTATCCATAGCTACGGCGTAAATGAATTCAAACTGTTCAGGTTGCCCATACCACGCAACGGCACACTCATCGGCCTAGTTGGACGAAATGGAACAGGTAAGAGCACGGCGCTCCGAATCCTCAGCGGCGAAATTCAACCGAACTTCGGCCTACCTCAGGAAAAACCAGATTGGTCTACAGTCCTAGACAGGTACCGCGGCACACTACTCCACGAGTATTTCCGTGAGATTTCTGAACACAAATTGAAGATTGTTCACAAACCACAACACGTCGATAAACTTGGTTCGGTCATCAAAGGAGCGATCGGCCACGCCTTGAAGCAAATCGACGAACGAGGCAAACTCTCCGAACTAACCGCCGACCTGGAATTAGAGCACGTACTCCAACGGGACGCCACGGTTCTCAGCGGCGGCGAACTCCAGAGGGTGGCAATCGCTGCAGCGATATGTAGGCAGGCCGACGTGTACATGTTTGACGAACCATCAAGCTACTTGGATATCTACCAGAGAATCCGAGTTGCGAGAATAATACGCAAACTCCTACGCGACGGAAAATCCGTACTAGTGGCAGAGCACGACCTTGCGATGCTGGATTACCTCTCCGATGAAGTCTACCTACTCTACGGCCTACCCGGAACATATGGGGTAGTCTCGCATGTGCACCCTACACGAGGCGGAATCAACGATTACCTAACCGGGTTCCTCCCCGACGAAAACATGAGATTTAGAGATGAACCTATTCGATTCCACATTCGACCGCCGCGAGTCATTGATTTTGAATCCCAAGAGAGGCTTGACTGGCCTAAGATCGCCAAGAAGATTGGTGAGTTCCAGTTTGAAGTACAATCAGGATATGTTGCAGCCGGAGAGATTATCGGAATCCTAGGCCCTAACGGAATCGGAAAGACAACATTCGTAAAGGAACTCGTCGAGTACTATGGCAAGACTGGGCAGAACCAGCTGCAAGTAAGTTACAAACCCCAATACATCTCTTCCACCTACGACGGAACCGTCCAGGAACTCCTCACGAGCGTGGTTGATGATTACGCCTCGTCAATTTTCAAGGACGAAGTCATCAAACCTCTGTCGATCAACAGACTGCTCGAACGAAAGATAAAAGAACTCAGCGGCGGCGAACTGCAACGAGTAGCCATCACTGCCTGCCTAGGCAAGCCCGCGCAGGTCTACCTCCTGGACGAGCCAAGCGCTTTCTTGGACGTTGAGGAGAGGCTAAATGTAGCGAAGGCGATCAGGCATTTGGTAGACTCAAGGCAGGCCTACGCATTCGTGGTCGAACATGACATTGTCACGCAAGACTTTCTAGCAGACCGCATGATGATATTCAAAGGCACTCCGGGAGTAAAGGGAGTTGGCTACAATCCGACGCCTCTGCTCGAAGCAATGAACGAATTTCTCTCCGAGATGGATATCACTTTCAGACGCGACCCGGACACTAAACGCCCACGAATAAACAAGTTAGATAGCAAGTTGGATAAGGAACAGAAAAGCTCCGGAGAATTCTATTACGTAACCGCGTCGGAGTGACATGCCACAGGTTTAACTAGCGCGCCACGAATCTAGCCGACGGAGACCAAAGCCCAAGTGACAACAAACTATTGCTTAGAATGCGGAGGAATACTATCTTACGACAGCGCCCTCAAGCAGTACACGTGCAAGAGCTGCGGGTTAACCACCAGCGCTCAGCAGCTTATGGAAGGCAGAATAAAGCTGCGCGAACGCGAATCTCCAGAAGAACAACGTAGACGCAAACAGAACGATTACCTCAAATGGTGGCTCTCCAAGAAAGCTGAATAATCAATCCATGTCGGATAGCCCTTAATCTCAGCCTCCTTTTCCAACCATCTTGCATTAAGCGCGCTTTGGAAGGATTCGTGAGCCGGGAGCGGATTTGCACTCCGTTGTGGAGATACTCTCGGTTGGAAACGAACTGTTGCTTGGAAATACCATCAACACGAATGCCGCTTGGATAGCAACACAAGTCACCTCGGCGGGAGCCGAGGTAACCCGAATAACGACGATCGGTGACAACTTAAGCGATATATCGGGCGCACTGAACGAGAGCTTACGAAGACAACCTGACTTTCTAATCATAACCGGCGGCATTGGGCCGACTTTTGATGATATGACGCTAAGGGGCGTAGCCAAGGGGTTGGGACGCCGAATGAGGCAGGATCGAGATGCAGTCAGATTGATCCGCGGTCATTACGCACGAAGATTCAAGGGTAAAACGATGCCTTTGACCAAAACCCGCCTTAAAATGGCACAGATCCCACAGGGAAGCGTCCCTATACATAACCCACTTGGAACAGCGCCAGCCGTCCTGTTAACCGTGAACCGCACACAGATTTTCTGCTTACCCGGCGTTCCTTCAGAGGCAAAGGCGATATTCCTAGAATCGATCCTTGGAAAGATACGTACCAAGACTAGCGGAAGATTCTACCTTGAAAGCTGGCTCAAAATCAGTGGAATCATGGAGTCAGCTCTTGCACCAATTATCGACCGAGTGATGAGCCACACGCCCGGAGTCTACATCAAGTCGCATCCTCGCGGCATTGAGAACGACAGACCACAGATCGAACTGCATTTTTCCACGTTCGCAACCGCAAGGCCTGTAGGTATCCGAAGTATACGCAAAGCTGTGAACGAGATGAAGAGGGAATTGCGTACTCGAACAGTGAGAGTTAGGGTAAACACCAAACCGTCGTGGAGCACTGCCTAAAGCTCGACGTACCGTCCAACCTTCT
>Ga0187771_10002328_pt1 | contig 13047 bp, 12 predicted proteins | sample 0116_SJ02_MP15_1_FD_133139 | JGI IMG/M metagenome (GOLD analysis project Ga0187771, IMG submission 133139) | Tropical peat soil microbial communities from peatlands in Department of Meta, Colombia - 0116_SJ02_MP15_10_MG | ecosystem: Environmental > Terrestrial > Soil > Wetlands > Peat | place... | reverse complement strand
TTTAAGACTGCAAGGAGTTTGGGACGTCCGCTGAGAACTTCCTGGAGCCTTGCTATATCCAACTGTTTCTCTGATGATTCCTGCTGAATTTTGTCGGTTTCAAGTTTCGTTAATTGGTTTAGTTTCATTTCAAGAATGGCTGCTGCTTGTTCTTCGTCAAGGTTGAGTTCTTTCAAGTTAGCAGCTGCTTCGCTTGGATTGTCGGAGTTACGAAAGATGGAGATCAACTTGTCAATGTTCATGAGCGCTATGCCGTAACCTTTCAGTAGCTTGAGTCTAGTTTGCGCCTGCTGTAAGTCATGCGTGGAACAACGTTCGATTACTTTGATTCGGTGTTCTATGAAGCCTTGGAGTGTCTGTTTGAGGTCTAGAATTTGCGGTCTCCCGTCTACGAGGACGAGGTTGATGAAACTGAAGGTTGTGTGCAGTTCAGTTAGTCTGTAGAGTTGCCCTTTGACGGCTTCCGGTTGTGATCCTGATTTGAGATCAATTGTAACCCGGATACCTTCGCGATTTGACTCATCCTTTATGTTCGAGATTCCTTGAATTTCTCCTTCTTTGATTAGGTTAGCGATTTCCTCAACGATCTTGGACTTGTTGACCTGAAACGGAATCTCGGTGATTACAAGTCGTTTTCGGTCTCCTTTTGCAGCTTCTTCATCCATTCGGCCGAGTATTCTGATTGAGCCGCGGCCTTGCTTGTAGATTTGTAAGAGTGAGGTTGCCTCGTACACGATTCCCCCGGTGGGGAAATCGGGGCCTTTGATGAATTCTAGGAGGTTCTCAATCTTAGCGTTGGGATGGTCAATTAAGTACACGAGTGCGTCGACGACTTCTCTGAGGTTATGTGGTGGGATGCTGCAACTCATTCCTACCGCTATACCTGACGCGCCGTTAACTAGGAGATTAGGAAATCTTGCTGGGAGAACTACGGGTTCTTGCAATGAGTCGTCGAAGTTTGGCATCTTGTCAACCGGATCTTTGTCCAGGTCTCCAAGCATTTCTTCTGAAAGTTTCGTGAGCCTGGTCTCTGTGTAGCGAATGGCGGCGGGAGAGTCGCCGTCTACGCTTCCAAAGTTCCCTTGGCCGGCGATTAGGGGATACCGCATTGTGAAGTCTTGTGCCATTCTGACCAGTGCGTCGTAAACGGCACTCTCGCCGTGTGGGTGATACTTACCTAGTACTTCTCCAACGACTCTTGCGGACTTCTTGTGTTGACTTTTGGAGGATAAGCCGAGTCCTTGTAGTGCGAATAGTATGCGGCGTTGGACTGGTTTGAGGCCATCTCTAACGTCTGGAAGGGCGCGTCCGACGATGACACTCATGGCGTATTTGATGTATGACCTCCGCATCTCTGTCTCTATGGCGATTCGTTTGATGCGTTCGGGGTTGCTCAAGCTTCGGCCCTCAAATGTCTAACCAATCCACTTCGTCAGCATTCTCCTGGATGAATTGCCGTCTAGGCTCGACAATGTCACCCATCAATGTGGAGAATACTTTGTCGGCTTCAGCCGCGTCGTCGACTGTGACGTTTAGTAGGGATCGGGAGAGGGGATTCATGGTTGTCTCCCATAGTTCGTTGGGATTCATCTCGCCTAATCCTTTGAACCTTTGAACTAGGTCGGCTTTGCCTTTGAGTTCTTGTTCGATAATCTGCCTTCGCTCTTTCTCGTTCATAGCATTGAAGACTCTGTCGCCTTTACGTATGCGGTAGAGTGGGGGCTGGGCGATGTAGACTCTGCCGGCTTCGATGAGTTGTGGCATATGCCGATAGAGGAAGGTTAGGAGTAGTGTTCGGATATGAGCTCCATCTACGTCAGCATCAGTTAGGAGGATGATTTTGGAATATCGTAGGCCGTTCGCGTCGAAGGCTTCTCCGATGCCCGACCCGATTGCAGTCACAAGGGCGCGTATCTCGTTATTATCGAGAATCCGGCTAAATCCATGTTTCTCAACATTCAGTATCTTTCCGCGCAAAGGCAGTATTGCTTGCGTTCTTCTATCTCGAGCCTGTTTTGCGCTTCCGCCTGCGGAGTCTCCTTCTACTATGAAAAGCTCAGTTCTTTCCGGGTCATGCATTTGGCAGTCAGCTAATTTACCTGGAAGGGTCACAGCGTCCAGTGACGCTTTCTTGCGCACCAGTGCTTTGGCTTCTCTGGCCGCGACTCTTGCTCTTGCGGTCTCCGCCGTCCGTTGCACGATCGCTTTGGCGACGGTTGGTTGCTCCGAAAAGTAGGTTTTCAACCCATCATAAAGGATTGATTCAACGATTCCTCGAATTTCGCTGTTGCCGAGTCTGCCCTTCGTTTGTCCTTCAAATTGCGGGTTTGGGAGCCTAACGCTGAGGACGGCTGTCAGACCCTCACGTACGTCGTCACCTTGGATTTTCAATTTCGCTTCGTCGATAAGGTTGTGACCGGAGGCATAGTCGTTGATCGCTCGCGTCAAAGCGGCTTTCAGGCCGACCAGATGCGTTCCACCTTCGCGCGTGTTAATGTTGTTTGCGAACGTGTGTATACTCCAGGAAGTATCATCCGTATATTGAAATGCGCATTCGACTATGACATCTGTTCTATTTCCTGAGACTAGGACAATATCGGAGTGGAGTGTATTCTTCGACTCGTTAAGGTAGGCTATGAATTCTTTGATCCCGCCTTGGTACTTGAAGTTACGGGTCTTTGCGGGATTCACTCTCTCATCCAAGAAGGTGATAGCGAGTCCTTCCGTGAGGAAAGCAAGTTCTCTCAGTCGAGCGGCAATGATCTTACTGTCAAAATTCGTGTCTTCGAAGATTTGAGCATCCGGTTTGAAGCTTACTATTGTTCCGTGCTCCTTGCTAGTGCCTATTTCCTCTACGGGGGTAACTGGAACTCCCCGTTCATATCGCTGTCTGAATGAACGGCCCTTCAAGTGGACTTCGGCCACAAGCCATTCGCTAAGCGCGTTGACGGCGGATACTCCGATGCCATGGAGGCCTCCTGAAACCTGGTACGCCTTATGGTCGAACTTTCCTCCTGCATGCAGCATAGTCATGACAACCTCTAAGGCGGACCTGCCAGTTTGAAGATGTGTCTCTACAGGAATGCCTCGACCATCATCACAGACGGTTACTGATCCATCCCCGTGAAGCACTACTTTGACGTTCTTGCAGTACCCTACAAGAGCTTCGTCGATCGAGTTGTCGACGACTTCAAACACAAGATGATGGAGGCCGCGAAGGTCAGTGCTGCCAATGTACATGGCAGGCCTCTTCCGAACAGCCTCCAAATCATCCAATACTTGAATTTGATCAGCCGAATAGTGCTCGGACATCGCCAGTCTTTCCACAGTAGATTTATGAAAGATTCCGAGCGGGTGGCTATTTTAGAGATCAACACAAAAACGTTGACGATTCTGCCAAACGTAGATGGTAGTTGAACAGCAAATCGTTGTTTAATGTTAAGTTGGTTAATGTTAACGAATATGTTTCAGGTTTAATGTTAATCCCTATATGTAGGCCAGCCGAATATTTCAAACGATAAGCCAATGAATGGAAGAAATTGGAGAACTCGCGGCGTCGCAGTTTTGCTTGTTCTAGCGGCGGTGATGTTGATCGCGTCACAGTCAGTCTCAGCGTCTGCATTGACTAACTATGGTGATACTAACATTGAAGGGCGAACTAGTACGCTCATCGAACAGTACGTTGTCGCAATGACTATGATTACGGTGACTCATCCGACGGTCATGCAGTCAGTCTCGTTGTACTTGCAGTATCAAGGATCCGACGGAAGCCAGTGCTTGAAGTTCGGTATATACGCAGACGCGGGCAACGATAATGGTCCTCTTGGCGCAGGCCTCGTGGCCGCGACCCAGAACGGTTATTGTTTCCAGATTACAGCAAGTTTTGGTCCCGCTTGGGAAACATGGCAGCTGGCTCCATCTGACTATCTGACAATTAACACGCCGGGAGTCTACTGGCTGACGATACTGGCCAATCAGGCGTATGGAACGGTCTACCACTACACTTACACGGGTTCGTACGGTGGTGAATACCTTTACAATTACGCGTATTACAGCTACTCATTCCCAGCATCATACGTCCTTGGCTTTCCGCAAGTCAACTTTCCCGAAGGCAGCTACTCCCAGAATACCCCTATTCCTAGCGTTGCTGGTCCCCACTACCCTAACCCACTAAACTTCACCATCTCAGAGTACAATGCGCCGTTCAGCTTCTACATGACAGGCACGTAAACGACAAATATTTCTGACCCGATCCATCCCGGTATCGAGACCTGATCGGCAGATCTTCACTATATCGATGCCGTAACATTTCAAAACCCGTACGCAAGAGAGATATAGCGCTCTCAGTTGTGGCCAACATGGTGACCTGAATTCCAACTGCCACGCATCAGAATGCGTCTCGTGCTCCAAGTACTGCTGATGATCGTTATACTTGGCGCACTCGTCTGGTACGCTGGAGTTAACACTCTACTCCTAATCCTTAGCAGAACTAACCCGTTCTATCTAATATTCGCGTTCATCGCCTACTTCCTGATCAATGTTCTTTTCACGATAAGAATTATCAGAGTACTTGGACGTCAAGGAATCACAGCGACTTTCAAAAAGACAATTCTACCTCAGTACGCGGGAATGTTAAGCAGTGATGTTACACCTGGACGAGCAGGCTACATGCTCACACCAGTATATCTCATGAATCAGAACATTGACCCTTCTGCGAGTCTTTCATGCATTTTCGGTATACAATCAATCGAATTCCTCGTGAAAGTGATTGGTGGCGCAGGCGCGTTGATATTCCTCTTGTACCGAACGCATTTGACCCGTGAAATATTCGCCCTCGCTGCGATTGGCATAGGACTCATGCTGCTGGGTGGATTCGTGTTAGCTGCAATAATCTGGTCTCCGCGGGCAGCTGACCTGTTTAAGCGTATTGCTACCTCAAAGTTTCTCGTGAAGTTTACAGGTCGCATAGTAGGGAAATTGGACGAGTTCAGGACGAACGCGATGAAAACGCGCGGGGCAATACCAGAGATCTTCGTAATCACATTATTCTCATGGATACTGAAAGGGTTCGAATGGTTCTTCATCGGTTTGTCTCTCGGGATAACTAACATCGGATGGCTAGGATTCTTCCTTCTGCATCCATTGATCACTGCATTCGGCTTCGTCCCGCTCACACCGTCAGGCATTGGTTTCCAGGAAGGAGTTATTGTTGGAATTTTCGTTCTCCTCGGGGTTGACGTAAGACTTGCTTTAGCGTTCGCAATTCTATCACGAGTTCTACTAATATTCGAAGACTTGATCGGTGTTCCTCAAATCGCAAAATCTGCTCAGCGCGGGCTTTTAGCTACTACCCGATTGATAACAAAGACCTGAAGTCTACATGCGAAGTGAAATCGTGAACTAGAATCCATGCGAGCATTTGAGAAAATGAAACTCAACAAGATGAGGCTTTTCCTATTCGACATGGATGGAGTGCTTTCAATTGGTAAAGAGAAGCCTCGATACCTTGCAGGCAGGGACGTGATTGCACGCATAAAGTCATCAGGTAAGAAAGCATTCGTATTAACGAACGATTCTACCCACACTCGGGAGGAGATTCACAAGAACCTTGCGCAACTAGGGTTCGATTTTACTCGTGACGACATCTTAACTTCGAGTTATCTCACAGCCTTGCACTTAACTCAAAAGTATCGTCGGCCCGCTAAGTTCTTCCTCATCGGCGAAAGCGGTCTCATGCATGAGCTACTGACGGCGGGTCATGAATTTACCGAGTCAGACCCTGACGTCGTCGTTGTTGGTTTCGATAGGGGATTAAATTACAACAAGTTGAATCTTGCGCTTCGATTTCTTAGAAACAATTCGACGCTGATTGGGAGTTATGGTGGAGCGGTCTTCATGAGCGCTAATGGCCCTGCACTCTCCGCGGGTCCAATAATCAGAGCGCTAGAATACGGAGCAAATAAAAGAGCAGTAATGATCGGCAAACCATCAGCTCGCATGTTCAAATTCGCGCTGAAGTATGCTACTGAGAAGGCGCAAAATGCCGTTATGATCGGCGATCAGATCGAAACTGACCTGCTCGGCGCAAAGAAGGCTGGAATCCACACAATTCTAGTACTTAGCGGAGTTGAGAATGAAGCTTCAATCACTCGCTCGCAAATTAAACCTGAAATCATAATTGAAAATGTGGATCAACTAGCTCAATATCTCTAATTCTGTCGAACACAGCGGCATTGCTCGAGTGATACGTAACCTAATTCAACAAGACACCCCGCCTTATCATAAGCCTTAAGACTCCGCATCCTCGTTGTTCAATCACCGTTTGAAAAGAAGTAGACTTGAAAATGTCAGAGGAAGAAGGACAGCCTAGTGGTGCCCCGGCACCTATCGTCAAAGTCAGTGACCTACAGCCATTCTCGAAACAGGTGAATACGACTGTAAAAATCGTGCAGAAGGGTGAAGCTCGGGAGACAGTGTCTCGACAAGACGGAACAACCCACCGCGTGTTAGATGCCCTCGTCGGAGACGAAACAGGAGCCATTTACATGACCCTTTGGGATGAGAACATCGACAAGGTAAACGAAGGCGACAGTGTAATGGTCAAGAATGGTTACGTTCGACCATTCAAAGGATCTATGCGGCTAAACATTGGTCGCTACGGGAGCCTTGAACCGGCAGAAGCAGCTCTTGGTGACGTCAACACTCAGAACAATCTATCCGACAAAGTCGTCGAAGAAAGGCCTTACCGATCTTACGGAGGCGGTAGACGATTTGGAGGAGGCGGTTACGGTAGAGGCGGCGGAGGATATGGCGGTCGAGGTGGCGGAGGCTACGGAAGAGGCGGCGGAGGATATGGCGGTCGAGGTGGCGGAGGCTACGGAAGAGGCCGCGGAAGAGGATATGGCGGCGGTAGAGGCCGCGATCGCGACCAATACTAGACGTAAATAGCTATCTTCGGTTGCGAAGAAAACCCTAATTTTTTCTTGCTCTTTTCTGTTTTTCGCACTATGCGCAGTTACTCTTAATTAGAGGCTGAAAACTGTCGACTTGGCTTGGAAATATTGGAAGACGAAACTCGTCTTGCCGTCGAACAAGCACTCAAATCAGGCGCCGAGTACGTTGAAGCAAGAGCCCAACGAGATGTTGGGCACACGTTGACGTTGAATAATGGCGTTGCAGAGCCAGTTACAACAACAAGAAGACTTGGCGTCGGTATCCGAGTCATAGTAGACGGTTCAATGGGGTTCGCGTCCACAAACAACCTTGAATCATCACAGATTCGTACGTCAGCAGAGACTGCTGTGAGGATAGCTAAAGCAGCGGTAAGACTCATTTCTGCGCCCTCGAAACTTGCGCCTGAAAGAAGCTGGGAAGACAAGTGGGAGGCAAGGATGAAAATCGACATCCAACAAGTGTCAATCAAGGAAAAGTTCGACGAACTATTCTCAATTGAGAGAGCACTTAGTTTCGATCATGTGAAGGTTTCATTACCGTCGCGAATCCTAGTTCTTGACGATGAGCTGACTGAAAAATTCTACCGTAACAGCGAAGGATCGAAGCTTCAGGGTTTCGTTCCAAGAATCAGCCTGTTTTTCATCCTGACTGGGGAAGAGAAAGGCAAGGGAACAATTCAGCGGATGCGTCACGAAGCACAAACCCGCGGTTGGGAAGCAGTTAAGGAGTGGAACGCATCCGCGATTGCTACAGATGAAGCCATGATGCTTGGACGAATGCTCCGCGACGGAGTGCACCCGCCTAGGGATGAAATCGATCTAGTTCTAGGGTCAGAGGTAACTGGAATCATCTGCCACGAGTCCTGTGGGCACCCTCAGGAAGCGGACAGGATACTTGGACGAGAAGGAGCTCAAGCAGGCGAATCGTATGTTAAACGCGACATGCTTGGTAAGCGAATAGGTTCCGAGCATGTGACCATTATTGATGACCCGACCTTGCCGGACTCCTATGGCTTCTACCAGTATGATGATGAAGGAGTAAAGGCGAGGCCTAGAACGCTCATTAAAGATGGAGTAATCTCGGACCTCTTGCATAACCGAGAAACAGCGGCGGAATTCGGAGTCTCGAGTAATGCTGCTGCAAGATCGGTGGCTTACGATCGTGAGCCCCTAATTCGAATGGCAAATACGTACATGAAACCTGGTGAGTACACGCTTGACGAATTGGTTGAGGACGTCAAGAGCGGGGTTTACATGAAGAGTTTCATGGAATGGAACATTGACGATCGCCGCTACAATCAGCGATACGTAGGTCTTGAAGCATACGCTATTAGAAAGGGGGAAATTGGAGCACCCGTCCGAAATCCGATCCTTGAAGTCACAACTCCCGGCCTATATGGAAGAGTGGATGCAGTAGGTAAGCTAGTGGAGTATTCAGGAGCGACCTGCGGCAAGGGCGACCCGCAGCAAGGAGCAGCAGTCTGGACGGGTGGACCACCCATAAGGATTCGTAAGATTCACGTTGGAGGGTGATTGTTTGGACCCTTACGAGACGATGAACAGGATCCTGTCGGCATGCAAGAAGCTTGGTGTGAGGTCTGTTGCTGTCGCATTCACGCGATCTCGCGATCAGATGGTCAGATTCAGCAACAATTCCGTCACAGTTGTCAACAGTTGGCAGAACGAAGTGCCAACGGTTTACTTGGCCTCGAATGGGAAACGAGCTGCGTGCAGGATTGAGGAAGAGGAGGGCGTGGAATTCAAAAGTATTGCCAGCGAGTTAGTTGACTCGATGAATGTCATTCCACAGGGCGATGTGGATTTTGATCTTCCAAGAGGACCATTCAACTATGAGAAGATAGACGGGATTTATGACAGGAGATTAACGGAGATCGATACGGGGCTCGTTGACGCTGCGGAAGCTGCAATAAATTCCGCAAGGAAAGAGGGTGCGAACCGCGTCTCGGGTGTTGTAATCTCGGGCAGCTGGGAGCATTTCGTGCTCACTTCGGCAGGTGCTGAAGGTTCGAGTAAAGGGACCGAGATTGAGATTACCGTTCGTGCTTTCGCCGATGAGGATGCTACCGGCCAGGGGATTTCAATAGCTACTAACCTTGACAGATTTCACCCTGATGAGGCAGGAGTGACTGCTGGGAGCATTGCAAGGAAGGCGCGAGGAGCGCTCGCAGGCGTACCTGGAAAGTACAACGTAGTCTTCGGACCGGCAATATTCGCGGACTTAGTTGATAGAGTAGCCGACTCTGCCTCTGCTTATACAGTCGATCTAGGATTATCATTTTTCCAGGACCTGCTGGGTAAGCGAGTGTCATCTGAGAAGTTCTCACTATGTGATAATGGCAGACTACCCTTTGGCCCAGGATCAATATCGCTCGATGATGAAGGCTTTCCAACTGGAGAGACACATCTCATAACAAAAGGGACATTGGAAGGTTACCTTCAGACCTCGTACACTGCAGCCAAGCACAAAGCTCAGCTCACGGGGAGCGCCCAATTTGAGGGGGGACTGGCTGGAATGGTGCCCGCCCCAAGAAACCTAATCGTTGAGCCTGGGGAACGGGAATTCGATGATCTCCTCGATGGAGCCATGTCAGGCCTATACATTACGAACAACTGGTACACAAGGTTCCAGAACTATCAAACAGGCGACTTTTCAACAATCTGCCGCGACGGCGTCTTTGAGATCAAAGATGGGAAACTTGGGAAACCTGTGAAAGGATTGAGAGTGAGTGATAACATAATTAGAATTCTCCAATCCATCGACGCGCTCTCGAAGAAGAGACAATGGATTAGATGGTGGGAAGTACCTACTCCAACTCTCACCCCACACGTCCTTGTCCGAGACGTGGGAATAACAACAGCTAGCAGCTAGAACGCTACGTAAACGCAGTTGACTACGCTTGATGAGTGCCGCTAACTAACCTTGACCTTAATGGGATGAAACCTGTAGGAAACGACGATGAAGGGACAATTTTAGGATTTGACGTCTATGGAGAACGAACCCCGTCCACACACGAAATTGGGCGCTGACACTTCAAATCGACTTGTCGACGTCAACGTTCTACTGTTGATTCCAACTCTGAATGAGGAAGAGGCAATTCAGCAACTAGTCCAAGAGGCACGTGAAAGCGGTTTCGTTAACATCCTGATCGTGGACGGATTCAGCGAAGATAGGACAAGAGACGTGGCTCTTTCCATGGGCGTGCAGGTAGTCTTGCAGGAGTACGGGAAGGGAAAGGGTTGCGGTGTTAGAACTGGGATGAGACTCTTTCTTGAAGGTGAATCCGACTTCCTAGCCATAATTGATGGGGATGCTACGAACGTTCCCTCCGATCTGGTGAAGATGTTGTCCATTGCCAAGTCCGGGCGGGCAGACGTTGTCTTGGGTTCACGCATTCGAGGAAAGAGAGAGAAAGCTGCGATGCCCGCTTTGAGTGTTGCTTCAAATCTCATTGTATCCTTTCTGTTGGGCGCGAAGTTTCGTCGACTGTTCACGGACATCCAAACAGGATACTGGGTTTTTACTCGAGAAGCGGTGAGGCAAATTTATCCTGAGATCCAATCGACGGGTTTTGAGATTGAGCTGGAGATGTTCATGAGAATCATGAAGGAGAAGTTGCGTGTTCTGGAAGCTCCTGTGGGATTCAGGACTCGTAAGGGGAAAACAAAGTTCAGTTTTAAGCTTCGGATGAGAAGTCTCAATTACTCGTTCAAATACCTTTTTTCGTGAAACGTGAACCGGTTTAACCGTTCACTGATCCGTATGCGCGCTGGACGTATTTCTTGAGACATATTGGCTGGATTTGATGTAAAATCGCCATAATCGTTCAACGCCCAACGTTATGCCTATTCTGGGTGAACGTACGATAGTAAACTCTGGTCCTTCTGCCCCTTTGGATACGTATAATGGCCCTTGCTTTGTCAAATCGACTTCGTTGAGAGATTTATCAACTCCAAGTGCTTTGGTGAGTTTCCCCGGCCCATTCGTTAATTGTTGTTCTGGTACGTCTGGGCGGAGTCGCTTCATCATGTCCAGACCTTTCAATGGTTCTATTGCACGGATGAGGACGGCGCTTGCTATGCCATCTCTCGGCGTAGTCACGTTTAGGCAATAGTGGTTTCCGTACGTGAAGTAAATGTACGCGTGGCCGGGTTGACCGAACATAGGCATATTCCTCGGCGTCGGACCATGGTATGCATGACTTGCGGGATCATCCAGGCCGCCGTACGCTTCAACTTCCACAATCCTCCCGATTAGCACAGCGCGTCGAATTACCCTCACAAGGTTCTGGTTGAGAAGGGCTTTTGCAACGGTGACTGTTCTTCTAGTGTAAAATGAGCGGGGAAGCGGCTTGATTGATTTCACCATCATGGGCATGGCAGACTTCCCGGACCTTCCTTAGGGCAAGTGCTTATTGCTTTCGAATAGCCGCACATCTCTAGTTTACTAGGATTGTGCGAAGCATGGATAAGAATAGGATGCGTGCGCTGACGAAGGAGTTTCTGGAGGTAATTGGTGAGGATCCGAAACGTGAAGGGCTTATTGACACTCCAAGGCGTGTGGCTGACATGTATGAGGAGCTTACTGAAGGGTATGCAATGAACCCTAAGGAGATTCTGGCTAGGGAATGGAATGAGGTTACGGGGATGGTTATTGCTAAGGAAATAGACTTCTTCAGCCTCTGCGAGCATCATCTCCTGCCATTTTACGGTAAAGTGCATATTGGCTATATCCCGTCGAGGGCGGTTGTCGGCATTTCAAAGCTCGCGAGACTCGTGGACTGCTTCAGTCAAAGACTTCAACTCCAAGAGCGGATGACTAAACAGATTGCCGACGCGCTGAATGAGAATTTACATCCCTTAGGTGTCGCCGTCGTCATTCAGGCAAGACACCTGTGTATGCAGATGAGAGGCGTCAAGAGCGCTGCCGATATCGTAACGTCAGAGCTTCGGGGCCAGTTTGAAAAATCCGAGACGCGCAACGAATTCTTTGACATGCTACGGAAGCCGATGTAAAAATGACTGAACCCGACGTCGCCAGATTGTATAAACGTGAATTTGCAGCAGCGCATATTATTGCGGGCCACCCCAAATGCAGTAGGATGCATGGACACAACTATATGCTCCTAACGAAAGTTTACGGTAGTAGCAGTCAATGGCTTGACTTTGAGGAAATCAAGAAGACCGTGGATGGTCTTATCGACGAGAAGTATGACCACCGTGACATTGGAAATATGACTTGCGAACGTCTCGCAAGGCAAATACAAGAGCACCTCACTAATAGTTTCAAGTCTCGTGTTGAAGTTGAATTGTGGGAGACAGGAAAATTCGGAGTCCAAACCGTGTAGAACGCTGACTCGCCTCCCGCTCACGACTCTATCGCAACATCAACTCCCATGACACTATTCATGCACCGGTTCCACCGGAAAGACACCTACATGAACGCATCAGGAATCGTTACTCTGAAGGGTTGAAAATTGATTTGTCGTAGCCTGAAATGCCGAGCGTCTGAAAGGCTGAAAATCGGCTACGAACATTGCAATATCTGATAGCTCACCCTAGTACTTCTCGACTTCTCCGCGTACGTGCCCTGCCTTTAGAAGCGCAAAGTGGTGGACATCACTAGGTACCCGAAGCTTACCAGTATTGTTAATCCGCTCAATCTTCGAGAAAGCTTCACGATCAACATCCTTATCGAGTGTCAGGTCACCACTGTTCTCCAAATGAAAGTTCCCTAACTCCTGGTGAAGGCCTAAGATGTCCGATTTGGACAACAGCACTGAACCTGCGATCACCAGCTTCTTCGTGTCAAACACATCATGACTCTCTGATGGAGATGCACTCACATACTGTCGTAGCGCCTCGTTCACCAGCTCAGCCACGTTCTTGCCCTGCTGCTTGGCTCTTGAAATCACGGTGTTGTAGAGATCCCTATCCAACCCGCGAATCAAGACAGCGTTGTTAGTCATGATATTTCACACACAACATTACAGGGCTTAACTTGATATCAAGATTACATTGATTACATATGTTTCTTATAAACCTTGTTAATTCTTTTTACATTCCTTAACTTGTA
>Ga0187771_10002326_pt1 | contig 13049 bp, 16 predicted proteins | sample 0116_SJ02_MP15_1_FD_133139 | JGI IMG/M metagenome (GOLD analysis project Ga0187771, IMG submission 133139) | Tropical peat soil microbial communities from peatlands in Department of Meta, Colombia - 0116_SJ02_MP15_10_MG | ecosystem: Environmental > Terrestrial > Soil > Wetlands > Peat | place... | reverse complement strand
GACGGGCGGCTACGAGCTGGCGCGGAAGCCGACGCAGATTACGGCGCTCGAGGCCATCAGCGCGATTGACGGGCCGGTGGTCATCACTTCCTGCGAGACGAGCCACGGGACGTGCGACCATTCCGACCGCTGCACGGTTCGCGAACCGCTGCGGCGGGTGAACGACGGGATTTTGCAAGTGCTCGGCGCAGTCACGATTACCAACCTGGCCGAGGGGAAAGATTCGGGCCTGGTGGAACTGCGCAGTTAAAGGACTTCTTGGGGAAAAGGGGAGAGGCACATGGCGGTAAAACTTCCAATCTACATGGACAACCACGCGACGACGCCGGTGGACCCGCGCGTGGTCGAAACGATGCTGCCGTATTTTACGGAGGCGTTCGGCAACGCGGCCAGCCGCAACCACGAATTCGGGTGGAAGGCGGAAGAGGGCGTGGAGCACGCGCGCGAGCAGGTGGCCAAACTGGTGGGGGCCACGCCGAAGGAAATCATCTGGACCAGCGGGGCGACGGAATCGGACAACCTGGCCATCAAGGGCGTCGCGGAAATGTACCGCGAGAAGGGCAACCACATCATCACCGAGGTGACCGAGCACAAAGCGGTGCTGGATACCTGCAAGCGGCTGGAGAAGTACGGATTTGAAGTGACCTACCTGCCGGTGGAGAAGGACGGCCGGGTGAATCTGGACGAGCTACGGAAGGCCATCACCGCGAAGACCATCCTGATCACCATCATGTACGCGAACAACGAAATCGGGGTGGTGCAGCCGATCGCGGAAATCGGGGCCATCGCAAAGGAAAAGGGCGTGTTCTTCCACGTGGACGGGGTGCAGGCAGTGGGCAAAATCCCCGTGGACGTGAACAAGGACAATATCGACATCCTGTCGGTCTCCGCGCACAAACTCTACGGGCCGAAGGGCGTGGGCGCGCTGTACGTGCGGCGGCGGAATCCCCGGGTGCAGCTCGCGGCCATCATCGACGGCGGCGGGCACGAGCGCGGCATGCGCTCCGGGACGCTGAACGTGCCCGGGATTGTGGGATTCGGCAAGGCCTGCGAACTGTGCCAGCAGGAAATGCCGACCGAGTCGGTGCGGCTTCGCGGGCTGAGGGACCGGCTGAAGGATTCGATCTTCTCGCAGCTCGATGAGGTATTCGTGAACGGCTCGATGACCCACCGGCTGCCGAACAACCTGAACATCAGCTTCGCGTACGTGGAAGGCGAATCCATGCTGATGGGGATCAACGACGTGGCGGTGTCGAGCGGTTCGGCGTGCACCTCGGCGACGCTGGAACCGAGCTACGTGCTGAAGGCGCTGGGGGTGGGAGAGGATCTGGCGCACACCTCCATCCGCTTCGGGCTCGGCCGGTTCAATACGGAAGAGGAAGTGGATTACGTTTCGGCGCGCGTCGTGGAGACGGTGCGGCGGCTTCGCGAGCTTTCGCCGCTGTATGAAATGGCGAAAGAAGGCGTGGACATGAGCAAGATGCAGTGGAACGTGCACTGAGGACGAGGTAGAGGAAGCAGAGGATGTACAGGAAGTAGAGGAAACGAGGGAAAGAGGGAATCGGAGGCAACATGGCGTACTCAGATAAGGTCGTAGATCACTACAACCACCCGCGGAACGTCGGCTCGCTCGACAAGAACGATCCGTCGGTGGGGACAGGGCTGGTGGGGGCTCCGGAATGCGGCGACGTGATGAAGCTGCAGATGAAAATCAATCCGGAGACGCAGGTGATCGAAGAGGCGAAGTTCAAGACCTTCGGCTGCGGCTCGGCCATCGCCAGCTCTTCGCTCGCCACCGAGTGGGTGAAGGGCAAGACGGTGGAAGAAGCCCTGTCCATCAAGAACACGGACATCGTGCGGGAGCTGTCGCTGCCGCCGGTGAAGATTCACTGCTCCGTGCTCGCTGAGGACGCCATCAAGGCGGCCATCAGCGACTGGAAGCGGAAGAACGCCGATCCCGAAGCCTCGGGAGGGAAGCCGGCGGCGCAATCGGCGGCCGGCCAGTCCTGAGCGGGGCTGCGAACGAGGATCGGCGCACAGGCCCATCGCCACCCCACTCAGGGTGAACTAAAAGCCTGTGCCACAGACGGCCATGATTCACATCACAGAAAAAGCGGCTGAAAAGATCCGCGCGCTGCTGGTAAAGGAAGGCGTGCCGGAGGCCAGCGGAGGGCTGCGCCTGGGCGTGCAGGGCGGAGGCTGCTCCGGGCTGTCCTACGCGATGCGGCTGGAAACGCAGAAGCGCGACCGGGACCAGGTGATCGAAGAGCACGGCGCCCGCGTGTTTGTGGACCCGAAGAGCTTTCTCTTCCTGAACAACACGACGCTGGATTACCGCGAGACGCTGATGCACCAGGGGTTCGTGTTCGAGAACCCGCAGGCTGTGCGCGCGTGCGGCTGCGGCAGCTCGTTTACGGCGTAGGCAGAAAGGGAATCGACGGGCGCCCCGAATTCCCAGTGGAGCCGCGAGGGTGGTTGGCAGAAAGGGCGGCCAACCACTTTTTTTTTGCCCGAGCGAGGTGAGCGCGAATGGCCGACGTGCTCGAAATGCTGCTGGAACCGGTCTTTGACGCGCTGGTGGAGCTGGCGGCGGTGTGGGCGCTTCGCGGGATCAGGCGCATAGCGAGCGGGACATGAGCGCGACAGAGGCAGCGGTGACGACCACGTGCCGGAAGTGCGGTGCTGCGACGGATGGACAACATTTCTGTCCGAAGTGCGGGGTGATCCAGCCGGTCGAGCGCGGCAGCGACCATTTCCGTTTTCTGGGCCTGCCGCGGAAGCTGTGGATCCAGATGGACGATCTGGAAGCGCGGTTCCACCAGCTTTCCTGGAAACTGCATCCGGACAATTTCATGCGGGCGAGCGAGGAAGAGCGCGAAATGTCGCTGGAGCGCGGGTCGCAGTTGAACGACGCGTACCGCGCGCTGCGCGACCCAGTGGCGCGCGTGGAATACCTGCTGGCGCTGGAAGGGATGCGGAAAGAGGGCGCGACGAAGCAGCAGGCGCCCCCGGAATTGCTCGAGGAAGTGTTCGAGCTGAATGAATCGCTGGACGAGCTGCGGAGCGCGCGGGGAGCGCACCAGGACGGCACGGAGATGGAGGCGCTGCGGCGGCGGCTGGAAGAGGCTGCGCGCGGATTTGAAGCGCGGCTGAAGGATGTGGATGAGCAGTTGATGGCGGCAGCGAAGGATTGGGACGCCACGGTGGACTCGGGAAACGCGGCCGCGGGACGCGCGGCGCTGGCGCGCATGAACGAGATCTTGAACCGCCGGTCGTATATCCGCAACCTGGTGCGGGGAGTGACGCAGGAATTGGCAACAGAGTAAGGCGAGACTCGAAATTAGAAATTCGGCAGAGACGACATGGGACGGACGGTTGGAATCGATCTGGGGACGACGAACAGCCTGGTGGCCTGGTGGAACCCGGCCACGGGACGCCCGGAGTGCATCCCGGGACCTTATGGCTCGACGCTGTGTCCTTCGGTAGTCAGCCTGGACGCGGATGGGTCCATCATCGTAGGCGAGCCGGCGCGGCGGCGATTGCTGACGCAGCCGGAGCGCACGATCTATTCGGTGAAGCGGCTGATGGGCCGCGGCATCGAGGACGTGCAGGAAGAGCTGAAGCTTTTCCCGTTCCGGGTCGACCCGGACTCGAAGCAGGTGATCCGCGTGCGGCTGGGCGAGCGGGTGTTTACGCCGCCGGAAATTTCGTCGTTCATCCTGCGGGAGTTGAAAGGCTGGGCGGAGAATTTTTTCAGCGAGCCGGTGGACCGCGCGGTAATCACCGTGCCGGCGTATTTCAACGACGCGCAGCGGCAGGCCACGCGCGATGCGGGACGGCTTGCGGGGCTGGAAGTGCTGCGACTGGTGAACGAGCCGACGGCGGCGGCGCTGGCCTACGGCCTGCACCAAAGCCAGCGCGGGCTGGTGGCCGTGTACGACCTGGGCGGCGGGACGTTCGATATTTCCGTGTTGAAGCTGATTTCGACGGGCGAGGGCGACATCTATCAGGTGCTGTCCACCAACGGGGATACCCACCTGGGCGGCGACGATATTGACAATGCGATGCTGGCCGTGGCGCGCGCGGAAATCCCGGCGCGGGAGAAACTGAATCTGGAAGCGCAGCCCGAGACGATCCAGGTATTGCGCAAGGCGCTGCTGGCCGCCAAGCACGCGCTTTCGACAGAAGAGAAGGCAGTCGTGGCCCTCCCGCTGCCGGGAGGCGCGGCGTACGCGCGGGAATGGACGCGCGTGGAACTGGAGACGCTGCTCGCGCCCATCGTGGAGCGCACGATGGGGCCGGTCAAACAAGCGCTCGCCGACGCGCACCAGAAGCCGCAGGCGATGGAGGAAGTGGTGCTGGTGGGAGGGGCCACGCGCACGCCGCTGATTCGCCGCCGCGTCGAGGAATATTTTGGGCGCGTGCCGCATACGGAACTGAATCCGGACGAAGTGGTGGCGCTGGGAGCGGCGGTGCAGGCGGACATCCTGGAGAGCGGCGTGCGCACCATGCTGCTGCTGGATGTGACGCCGCTGTCGCTGGGCATCGAGACGATGGGCGGGGTGGTGGCGCAAATCATCCCGCGGAATTCCACGATTCCGGCGAGCGCGCAGGATACGTTTACCACCGGAGTGGACAACCAGACGGGAATCGATATTCACGTGGTGCAGGGCGAGCGCGAATTGGCGCGCGATTGCCGGTCGCTGGCGCGGTTTACGCTTCGCGTGCCGCCGATGCCGGCGGGCGCGGCGCGCATCGAAGTGAAATTCCTGATCGACGCGAGCGGCATCCTGCAAGTGCAGGCGCGCAACCTGCGGACCGGCGAGCTGCAGTCGGTCGAGGTGCAGCCCAGCTACGGGCTGAACGACGCGGAGATCGAACGCATGCTCGAGGAGTCCATCGAGTATGCGGAGCAGGATTTCGCCACGCGGCAGGCGATTGAAGCGCGCAACGAGGCGGAGAGCGTGCTGGCCGCGACGGAAAAGGGGCTGGCGGGGGAAGCGGGGCAATCCCTCGGCGCGGCGGAGCGCGCGGGAATCGCCGCGGCGGTGGCTTCCCTGCGCGAGGCCATGGGCAGCGAAGAGTACAAGCTGATTCGCGCGCGGATTGACGCGCTGAACCAGGCCACGGCGAATCTGGCCGAGGCGATGATGAACCAGGTTTTGCACGCGACGGTGGAAGGGAAAAAGCTGTCGGAGGTGTAACTTGGGGCGCCGCCGGGAACGGCTGTGCCACGAGAGCAGCAGGGAGAAACAATGGGCGGTAAGAATCCATACATCCAGGAAACGACGTACAAGCAGGCCACGAAGAAGTATAAGGTCACCTTCCAGTACGAAGGGCAGACGAAAGAAGTGGAGGTGGATCCGGCGCAGGTGCCTTTCGGCCACGACGGGCTGCCGGGCAGCATTCTGGACATTGCCATGGGCGCGGGGATCCCGCTGGACCACGCCTGCGGCGGTGTGTGCGCCTGCTCGACGTGCCACGTGATTGTGCATCAGGGCCTGGAGAGCTGCAACGAGGGCACTGACGATGAATTCGACGAACTGGACGAGGCTCCGGGCATCACGCCGAAGTCGCGGCTGGGCTGCCAATGCGTGCCGGACGGCAGCACGGACATCGTGGTCGAGATCCCGTCCTGGAACAAGAACTACGCCCGCGAGAGTCATTAGGAGGGTTGATGCCCGGCTCATTTGGTTGGGACGATGCGGAAGAGATCGGCTTTCAGCTCTGCGAGAAATTTCCGGGCCAGAACCCGCTCGAGGTGCGCTTTACCGATCTGCACAAGTGGGTGACGGAACTCCCGGGCTTTTCCGGCGACCCGAAGTCGTCGAACGAGGGGAAGCTCGAAGCCATCCAGATGGCCTGGCTCGACGAATACAACGACCGGCAGGGCGAGTGAGCGCACTTCCGAGAAAAATCCCACACCTGTAATAGCCCGCGTCGAGTAACTACCCCCTGTCGTTCATCCACGGACCCTGTGACCGAGACAGGCTCGCAGTGTGACTCTGGGCACCGCTTTCTTGAGCCAAGCCAGCGGAGAATATTTTTGCGAACTGTGGCCGGAGCCGTTCGTTCCAGGCGGGTCTCTCGAACGGGGCGCGACATTCAAACGTCTTCGTAGGCAGTGCAAGGTGGGCGGTCGTGGCGCCAAGTTGGATTGCGAGGCGATCCAATCGGGGGCCACGGGAGGAGGGATTCGCATGAAGCCCAAGCCAGTTTCCTCGTTCGTTGGCGCACTTTGCTTCCTAGTGCTGGCGTCGCCGTTAAGTCTGGATGCGCGTATATCGGCCGCGACAACGCCTCCCAATTCCGATTGCATCGTATCGGCCTCACTGAACCTGAGCGGAAATGACTCCGCGCAGGCACAAAACCCAGCGCCTGCGCCGCAGCCGGCACAGCAGCCCTCCGCTCAACCTCCCCAGAAGCCACCCGCGCAGCCCCCTTCGCAGCCGGGCAATCAACCTGTTGAGAAGCAGGCTCAGCCGCCTGTTCCCAAGCCTGAAGAACAACCTGCGGCACAACCCCCTGCCGCGCCGTCCGTGCCACCTATTCCGGAGCCGGGCGCGCAACCCGCAGTTGCGCCGCCTGCGCAACCTGTTCCTGAAGTGGGCGTGAAGCCCGCAGCGGCGCCGTCCCCGCAACCCGCCCCTGGGGTTGGCGCACAGCCGGCAGCTCAACCGCCGTCTGAACCCATTCCGGCTCCTGCCGCGCGTCCCGCAGCGACCTCAAGCGGGCCCGATCAGCCGGGCGTCCGTGAATTTGGCAGGCTGCGAATCTATCGCCAGCGCCGGTACGTTGGTTCCGGCCTGGCCCCCAGCATCTACGTGGATGGCCAGCAAATCGTCCGTGTAGGCAACGGAAGGCGTGTGACCATTCTGGTGGCGCCCGGATTGCACGAGATCCGTTCGGACGACAAATCCTCCGTCATTTCCCTGGAAATCAGCCCCGGCCAGGAATACTACGTCCGGGTTGACGAGGAGGCCGGCTTCTGGAAGGGCCACGGCAGGCTCACCTTGGTGCTCGCCGACCAGGGCAGGCCCGAATTCAAAATGCAAAAGCCGGTCGAAGAAGACCGCAAATTCCAGCGGAATATGATTGAGGAAGACACGGAGCCTGTGGTCGAGAAATCCACCAAACCAAACAAGAATGAGTGAGTGATTTGACTCTATAGCAGAATGCTGATTCGAGTATGACCCCAGCCTAATTCGTGTGTCCGCCCTCTGCTTGTCTATCGGCGCGAAGTCCTCTAATCTAACGAGAGCCACATCGTGCCCCTCACCGTGGCGCCATGGTGCAACGGCTAGCACATCACCCTTTCAAGGTGGAAATGCGGGTTCGATTCCCGCTGGCGCTACCAATCCCGGGGACGCAGATGAAAGAATTTACACGGCTGTAACATTTTCCCGGCGGTCCTGGAGTAAATTTTCCCGGCCATGGCAGAAGAACCCGTGCGTTTCGAGACGGTTGATGGGAGCCGTGAGGGCCATCGCATCCTGAAGTTGAGCGGGGCTCTGACGTTGCGCAGTTTATTTCCCTTTCAAGAAGCAGTGCGGGCCGATAAGGCTGCCACCCTCATCGTGGATCTTTCCGGCGTGACGTTTGTGGATTCGGTGGGAATCGGAGCGCTGGTGGGAGCGTACGTGTCGCGGCAGAGAGACGGGCGGAAACTGGCGCTCGTGGGGGTCGGCGAGCGGGTGGACGCTTCCCTTCGCGTCTCAGGCCTGAAGCAATTCTTCCCCACGTTCCCTACCGTGGATGCCGCGGAGAAGTCGCTTCCCTGACGATTACGGACCCTGCCTGGAACAACTCTCTAGGAAAGCTCCGCACGAGACTGCGGTCCGGTCGTGCCGTGAAGGTGCCCGGCTGGCTGCCGGCGTGGTTCGCACCGGTGTTTCCAGCGAAAGGATGAAGTAGAATCTAGCGAGGCATTCCCCCGGGAAACAAAGGAGTGAACGGAATGGCGACACTTTTCAAACCTTCCAATCCGGTGTTGCGCGATCGAACGTTTGACAACGTCCGGGGGCTGGGCCTCGAGCAGACGATGACGCTCAACGGCACGGTGAACAAGACGGGGTTTCTCCTGATCTGCGCGATCGCCACGGCGAGCTGGACCTGGCACCTGGCGCGCTCGGGCGAGCCGGGCGCGGTCGGTCTGCCGCTGATCGTGGGCCTGCTCGGCGGGCTCGTGGTGGCCATCGCCACGGCGTTCAAGCCGGCCTGGTCGCCTGTGACGGCGCCGCTCTATTCGCTGCTGGAAGGTCTGGTGCTGGGCGGAATCTCCGCGCTGTTTGAGGCCTCCTATCCGGGCATCGCGATCCAGGCCGTGATGCTGACGCTGGGGACTCTGGTGTGCATGCTGGTGCTCTATCGCGCCCGGGTGCTCCAGGCGACAGAGAAATTTAAGATCGGCGTGATCGCGGCGACGAGCGGGATTTGCCTCGTCTATCTGGTCTCCATCGTGCTGGGCTTCTTCGGGATTCAAATACCGAAGATTTACGATGCGGGACCGATTGGGATCGCCTTCAGCCTGATTGTGGTGGCCATCGCGGCGCTCAACCTGGTTCTGGACTTCGACCTGATCGAGCGGGGCGCGGCACAGGGCGCGCCGAAATACATGGAATGGTATGGCGGCTTCGCGGTGATGGTCACGCTTATCTGGCTGTACCTGGAGATCCTGCGATTGCTCGCCAAGCTGCGGAGCCGGCGCTAGCGGCGTAAATCGGGCGGCGGGTAAGGAAGTTGAGGGGTCGGGGTGTCTGCGGAAACTCCACGCACTTCACGGCTTTCCAAACGCTTCGACGACGCTTTTCTCTTCGCACACGAGGCGCACCGGGACCAGCGGCGCAAGAAAACGGACCGGCCGTATATCAGCCACCTGATGGGAGTCGCCTCGCTGGTCCTGCAGTACGGCGGGGACGAAGAGCAGGCCATTGCCGCCCTGCTGCACGACGTGGTGGAGGATTGCGGGGGAGCTCCGAGACTGAACGAAATCCGGGAGAAGTTCGGCGAGCGCGTGGCGCGCCTTGTGGACGGCTGCACGGACTCGGACCAGACCCCGAAACCACCCTGGCGGGAACGGAAAGAGCGCTACCTCGAACGGGTGCGCACGGAGCAGACGGATGTTCTCCTGGTGAGCGCTGCCGATAAGCTCTATAACATGCGCGAGATTCTGATGGACCTTCGCGAGCACGGCGCGGGCGTGTGGGAGCGGTTCAAGGGCGGTCACGACGGTTCGCTGTGGTACTACCACGCGTTCATCGAGGCCGTCCGGAAACGCGCCCCGCGGGCCCTGGTTGCTGAACTCGACCGCACCGTGAGGGAACTCGAACAGGCCAGTTAGCCCCAGGCGGTCGCCCTGAAGTGGATTTGCCGGGACTCCGCGCGGGGTCCACAATAGAGCAGGACACCATGAGCAAGAAGGCAGCGATGAGGACTCGGACAGGCGGAAACGATGCGCCGGCGCGCACGCGCACCCCGGTGGCAACGATCGAGACCGGCGGCCAGCCAGGCGATTCGATGGTGAGCATCGCGGGCTGGGGACATTGTGTGGGCGCGGAGCGGGTACCGGCGGCCGCGGTAGAGAAGGAGCACGGCCTCCCGACCGACACAATTCTTCGCCGCGCGGGGATCGAATCCGTGGCGCGCGCCGCGCACGGCGAGAACGAGTTGGACCTGGCCGCGCGCGCGGCGCAGGCCGCACTGGAGCGCGCCGGAGCCGATGCCGCACAGGTGGATTGTCTCGTCGTCACCACGGAGACGTTTCAGGGGCTTCCCTCGCTCGGGTACGCGCTCCATCGCCGGCTGCTGCTTCGGGAGGACTGCGGCATTCTCGACGTGGGCGGGGCGTGCGCGGGGCTGGTGAACGCGCTGTTCGTGGCCTGTTCGGTTTTGCGGTCGGCCGGCGCGGGCGCGGCGCTCGTGGTTACGGCGGACCTCCACGGACAGGCGCTGCGTCCCGGGCGCGTGGACGGACGATTTGCCGGGCTGTTCGGAGATGGCGCCAGCGCGTTTTTTCTGCGGCGGATGGCTCCGGGGAGCAACGGAATGCATTATTCTCCGGGAGAGTTCCTTTTGGGTTGCGCCGCGGCCTCCTCGCGGCTGATTTCCGTCGCCCCGGACGGACAAGGCGGGGTGCAGCTCGAATTTGACGGGGATGCGCTGGGCCGTGCGGCCGTGCGCCAGCTCGATACGCTCCTCCACCAGCTCGAGTCGCGCTCCGGTTGCCCGCTGGACAGCGCGAGCAGTTTTGCCACCCATCAACCGAACCCGCGCCTGCTTCAAATGCTCGCGCGTCAAAGCGGCATTCCCATGGAGAGATTTCCCGTGGTTTGCCGGAGCTACGGCAATCTAGGCTCTTCGACAGCCGGCGTGGCGTTGAGCCTGGCTCTCGAGCAGAACTCGCCGCGAGGAAAGCGACGGCCTGGGCCGATTTTCGTTGCCGCCCTGGGGCCCGGCCTGGTGTTGGGAGGATGCGTTCTCTGCTGCGGGGGCGGCGCAGAGCCGGCTGCGAAACACGAGGCCGAAGAACGCGCTCAATGAACTATGGCGACCGTGCACCCCGGCTCGGCCGGCGCCGGATGCCCTGCAACACGCCCGCCGAGCCTAATTCCTAGACCTTCCCCGGAGGGGAGACTGTACTCTTCGGAAGCGGGGGAGTTCCCGGCGAGCCCGAAGGCGGCATTTTCTGTTACATTTCTACCCACGTCGTTGGATCCAGGCCCAGCTACCGGGGCATCGCTGGGAGGCAAACGCTATCCTATCAGCAAGTTACAGGGCCAATCGCTGCGGCGGTTCAAATGCTGTTTCCCTGGCATGTACTGGAGAAGCCTCGGCGACCCGACCCGGACGAGGAGCGATTCCATGAATAGCACTGACAAACGGTTCGGAGGCGATGCCGTGAAGGGCTTCACGCTGCTCGAGATGATCACGGTGGTCGCGATCATCTTCACCATCGTGGCTTTTGCCATCATCAGCATCAACGGCGCGTTACCGGGCCAGCAGGCCAACGCAGGATTGAACGCCGCAGCTCAGGTTTTCCACCAGGGGCGCGACTCGGCGATTGCCGAGCGGCGCAGCTATCAGCTCCTGACCACCGCCCCCAATCAAGTTGGACTGGAGCGGCTCGAGATCGGCGGCGGCTATACGGTTCTTCCGGTGGTCACGTTGCCGGCTCCGGCTGTGTTCGGAATCGATCCGAGCCTCACCAGCCTGACTGCGCCCGACCCGAATTTTCCGACCTGCTCGAATGGACTGTGCTTCGGCGGAACGCTTACGCAGACGTGGCTGAGCGACGGAACGTTCGTGAACAGCGCGGGCCAGCCGTTGAACGCGGCGATCTATGTTTACGTACCCGGGGCTGATGGCACGCAGCGCGCCTTCACCGTGCTGGGAACCACGGGGCGCATCCGATCCTACAAATGGACCGGCGGCACAAATGGAAAGTGGGTTCTGCAGTAAAAGGGGATTGCATATGGAACCGAACAGGCCGAAAGGCAGCAAATCCCAAGCGGGCTTTACGCTGGTCGAAGCGGCGGTGGCCATCCTGGTTCTGACCATCGGGGTCACCGCGGTCGCCGCGGTGTTTGCGACCGGGCTGAAGTACATGGGCAGTTCGCAGGACTTGTTCATCGCGAGAACCAAGGCCCAAGAGGCCGTAGAAAGTGTGTTTGCCGGCCGCGACGACCAGACCCTCACTTGGAACAGCATCTGCAACCAGAGCGTCAGTTGCGGAGGCGCACCGGCCGGCACCGGCGTCTTCTTGGACGCGGCCCTGCCGATCAACGACCCCGGTCCCGATGGCCTGGTGAATACCGCCGATGATGGCGGTCCCGAATACATTGTCCTGCCGGGGCCCGACGGGGTTTACGGCACGGCGGACGACATCAAAGTCCCGCTCACGAAGTTCCTGCGCCAGATCACCATCCGCGACGTCCCAGGAGTTGCGAATCTGCGCAGTTTGACGGTCACCATCACGTACGCTTCCAGCGGCGCGGTGATCTACCAGATCCAGACGTATATTTCACCGTTCGCGTGAGGATGGAGCCGGGCGGACCAATGGAGAGGAACATGAGACGCGAACAGGGCTTTTCGCTGATCGAGCTCATGGTGGCCATGGCGGTGACCTTGATCATCGTGGCGGCCACGCTGGGCTTGTTTCAGACCGCGCTGCGCACCAATGAGAGCAGCACGGAGCTGTCCAATATGAACGGAAACCTGCGCAGCGCGATGAATCTGATCTCGCGCGACCTGCTTCAGGCCGGCCAGGGCATCCCCACCGGGGGGGTGGCGATTCCCGCCGGCGGCGGATGTACAACCGAGAACCGCCCGGTGCCTGTTGGCGCGGCGACGTTTCCTTACGGTTGTCTTGCCACCAGTCAAAACCTTCCCGCGCTCATCCCCGGGAACGCCCTGGGGCCGGCCGTGCCCAACCCCTCCACTCCTCCGGGGGGCAATCTGGGGAGCCCCAGCCTTTCCTGGCTAGTCTCGCCCGGGCCGGAAAGCGACATCATCACGATGCTGTATCAGGACAATACGCTGGTCACGAACCTGAACAACCCGCTCGCGCAGCTCACCAGCACGACTATGACATTTTCCGCGACCGTGCCGATTACGGGCTCGGGCGTGAGCAACCCTGCCAACGTGGGAGATCTTTGGCTAATCTCCGGGACGGGCGCAGGGGGAAGCCTGAACCGATACGTCGTAGCGACCGCCGTGGTTGGACAGAAGGTTACTTTCAATACCGGGGACGCCCTCAATCTTAACCAGCAGGCGACCTGCACTGGCGCCTGCAGCGGGACGATCAACGACATGAATACGGGCGGGACCGTCTTTCCGGCCAACTGCCCGGGGAACTGCACCTTCACGGCTCAGCGCGTCCTGATGATCAGTTATTGGCTCGATGTCACGAGCGTGGTCAACGGCCAGGTGGTTCCGCGGCTGATGCGCCAGATCAATATGACCACCACCCCGGCGGCCTGCAGTACTGCGGTTCCGCCCCCGGTCGGGTGTCCGGAGCCGGTGGCCGAGGTCATCGAGGGCTTTGAGCTTTC
>Ga0187771_10002325_pt1 | contig 13051 bp, 11 predicted proteins | sample 0116_SJ02_MP15_1_FD_133139 | JGI IMG/M metagenome (GOLD analysis project Ga0187771, IMG submission 133139) | Tropical peat soil microbial communities from peatlands in Department of Meta, Colombia - 0116_SJ02_MP15_10_MG | ecosystem: Environmental > Terrestrial > Soil > Wetlands > Peat | place... | reverse complement strand
ATCTTGGCCGGATTGTTGGTCATGATCTCGATCGAACGGACGTGCAGCGAGGCGAGCATGTGGGCGGCGATGCTGTACTCGCGCTCGTCGGCACGAAACCCGAGCGCCTCGTTCGCCTCGACCGTATCGTAGCCCTGGTCCTGCAACTGGTAGGCGCGGATCTTGTTGGCGAAGCCGATCCCGCGGCCTTCCTGGCGCATGTACAGGACGATTCCGGCGTCGCTCTGGGAGACCCGTTCGAGCGACGCGATGAGCTGGTCGCGACAGTCGCAGCGCAGGGATCCGATGGCGTCGCCGGTGAGACACTCCGAATGCAACCGGACGAGGACCCGCTCACGCTCGTAGACATCGCCGTGGACGAAGGCCGCGTGCTCCTTCCGCTCCTGGTTGTTCCAGAACGCTACGACCTGGAACTCCCCGAACCGGCTCGGAAGCTCGGCGATCGCGACCGTCTTGACGCAGGTCTCGGCGGAACCCGGGCACTGATGGGTCCGGCCCTCCTCGAGGAGGCGCGCGGCGATGGCAGGCGAGAATCCCATCGAAAGCAAGAGCCCACGGCTGGGATAAAGCGGGCGGTTACGCGAGCGCAACCACCCGATGCCGAGTCAGCCCCGCCGGGGAGCTCCCGACGCGCGCGACCACGCGCTTTGGAGCAACCGAACCACCGTGCGATCGTCGACGGGATCGAAGTTACGGTACCACTGGCCCACGGCCTCGAGGAAGCTGGGGACCAGCGCCACGACGACGTCCTCCGCAAGCTCGCCGAGCTGGGCGACCGCCTCCGGCGAGGCCACGCCCAGCGCGGCGACGATCAGGCGGGGACGACGAGGTCGGACCACGGAGATCGCCGTCGCCACGGTACCCCCGGTGGCGACGCCATCGTCCACCACGATGACGGTCCGGTCGGCGATCTCGGGTGGGGCACGGTCCCCTCGGTACCGTACCGCCCGGGACCTGACCTCCTCGAGCTCGCGACGGACGGTCGGCTCAAGGTCCGTTCGGGTAAACCCGGCCAGGCGGGTCCGGCGCTCGTCGACGACGACCACGCCTCCTTCGGCGACCGCCCCCAGCCCGTACTCGGGGTCGCCGGGAGCTCCCACCTTTCGCACGAGGAGCACATCCAGCTCGCAGTCGAGCCGCCGGGCGATCTCGTACGCGACGGGAACGCCACCCCGGGGGATCCCGAGCACGAGGGGTGAGGCAGGGCGGTAGCGCTCGAGCTGGGCCGCGAGCTTCCGCCCGGCGTCCTCGCGGTCCTGGAGCTGACGAACCTGAGGCGAAGGCTCGACCGACACCACGGGTACCACCGCCGCCACCTACCGGCAGGCGCTGGCCAACGCATGCCGCCGGCCCCCTAAACGCACCGGGTCCCCGGAGCTAACCCAGAGCGACCCTGGAGAGGTCGGACGCGCAGAACGGATCTGGGACGACCGACCCTCGGCCGCGGGCCTCAGGTTCCCGGATAGTAGAAATCGAACTTCCCGCAGGTCTGGCAGTAGTAGAGGGAGAACGGGAGCAACGTCTCGGTCCCTTCTGCCGGACCACTGGCCGGCGTGCTGCCGGAGGCTGCCCCGGTGGCCCGAAGGCTGAAGTGACCGATCCATCGCATCGGCGCCCGGCAGTTCGCGCAGGCGCGGCGCGCGAGCGCCCCGGTGTCCGCGGCCGACGGAGTGGCAGAGGCCGACGCCGTCGAAGGCGGAGGAGAGCCGGCAGGCGCCCCGGGCGCCCCCGCCGGGACCGGCGCGTTGCATCGAGGACAGGTCGCGGCATTGGTCGGAAGAAGCTGACCGCAGCGGCTACAGAAGCGCGAGACCATGCGAACCGCACTCGCCTCGAGCGATTGAATCTTCCGGTGGGGGCCCCCGGATGGTCTCCGGAGACCTGGGGAACCCGGACCGGGCCGGAGACCCACGGCCGGGGTCCGCCGGGGGGACGGGTTACGGCTTCCAGACCGGTCCGGAGTACCCGGGGGGGCTCTGGGGTGGAGGCACGCCTCCGCCGAACGGGTCGGGGCGGGCCGTGGCGGAGCGGCCCTCTTGAGCGGAAAGGTAGGCGTCGATCGCTCGCGCAGCCTTCGTCCCCGCGGCCATGGCGTGGACGACCGAGCGCCCCCCGGCCGCAAAGACCCCCTCCAGGTCGGTCGCGTAGCCGGGTCGGCTCCCCTCGGGCCAACCCTTGTTGCCGATCTTGAGCCCGAGCGCCAGATCGAACCCGGTCAGGTCGGCCTTCTCCCCGACCGCCATGATGACCGTGTCGGCCTCGAGCGTGACGAACGCCCCTTCGACCGGTTTCACCGCTCGGCGCCCCGAGGCATCGGGGGCCGCGAGCTCCATCCTCTGGAACACGATCCCCTCCACCCGGTCGGTCCCGAGGATGCGGACCGGGGAGAGGAGCCAGTGGAAATCGATCCCCTCGGGTTCGGTCTCGCGGATCTCCTCCTCCCCGGCGGGGGACTCGCCTCGCGTGCGTCGGTAGGCCATTGTCACGGTCGCTCCGGAGGATAGGCGCCGTGCCGTTCGGACCGAGTCCACGGCGACGTCCCCGCCTCCGACCACGACGATCCGCTGACCGAGCACGACCGGCCGGCCCTGATTGACGTCGTAGAGGAACTCGAGGGCTGGGACTACCCCGGGAAGATGCTCTCCGGGGATTCCCGGGTAGCCGGCCTTAGACGCCCCGATCGCGACGAAGACCGCTCGGTACCCATCGGCCAAGAGGCTCTGTGGGGTGAAGTCGACACCGGCGGTGCGGCCTAGGACGAACGTGAGGTCGAAGTTCCGGAACCGCTGCAGGTCGATCAACAGCTCGTGGTGAGGCATCCGATAGTGAGGGATCGCTCCGGCCTGTCCCCCGACCGCCGTCTGTCTTTCGAAGACGGTGACCGGATAGCCCAACAGGCATAGCTCCCAGGCGGCCATCAGGCCGGCGGGACCGGCCCCGATGACGGCTACCCGCTGCTGCCGCGGAGCGCTCGGCACGTACTCGAGGTCGGGGGTCCCGAACTCCAGCGCCGCGCGCTTGAGGTGCCGGATGGCGATCGGGACGCCGCGGCCCTTCATCACGCACGCGTCCTCGCAGTAGTGGTAGCAGACCTTGCACAACGTCGTCGCGAAGGGGTTCTCTCGGAGCGTGAGCCGGGCCGCCTCGTCGAACCGGCCTTCGGCGACGAGGCCGATGTAGCCTCGGCAGTCCTGGGTGATCGGACACGCCTCCACGCAGAACGGCAGGGCGCACTGGAGGCAACGCTGCGCCTCGAGCATCGCCTCCTCGCGGGTGTACGAGTGCAGGACCTCCCGGAAGTCGCCGACCCTTTGGGTGGGTTTCTCCTCGGGAACCTCGATCCTCAGGTACCTTGAGCCGGCCGTCGTCATGGTTCCTCCCGCCTGTCGCGGCTAGGCCCCCGGACGAGCCACCTCGCGGTTTAAGCGCTCGGGTCGAGCCATCGCGGTTTGCGCGTCGGTCCAGCAGGCCCCCTCGCCTGCGGCGGCCCGGGAGCTCCGGGAACCGGAGAGCGTGCCCCGGAGCGAGGCCAGCAGGCTCGCGGTGAGCCGACGTTGGGTCGGCGAGGGTGGCGTGGGGCAGCACCCTGGGGATCCCGTCAACCCGGTCCGGCTCGATTGCCGCCCGCTTCCGCCGCTGACGCACGCCGCTGGGTTCCCAACGCAGCCGCGACCGCCAGCAACGCGACCGCGCCCAGGTCGAGCCACCACCCAAGCCCCGCGCCCCAGATCTCCCCGTGGCTCGCGCCCCAGAACGAGCCGCACGGACCCGGAGGTACCGCCGAGGCGCACGTTCCGGAGGGATTGTCCAGGCGGTAAAGGGCAGGCTGGCCGACCGAGACGCCGATGGCCAGGGCCCCGCCCAGGAGGAGCGCCCCGAGGAGCGCCCCACGCGCGAGCCTCCGGCCGGAATCCCACTTCCCCCGAGACGCCCCCAACTGGTAACCGGCGACGACCCAGCTGGTGAGCACGACTACGATCGCTCCCCCGAGGACCAGCGTGTAGAGCGCTCCGACCCACGTCAACCCGTAGCCGAAGTAGGAGGAGGTTCCCCCGCCCCCTCCCCCCCCGGCGTAGAAGCTCGTCCCCGGGTAGAAATCGACGGTCGAGCCTGTACCGGTGGTGGTCGATGAGTACCACCACGGAGTGTACGCCGCACCTGTTCCCAAGAGACCGGCGGTGAGGCAGGCAGCGATCCGTAGCCTTCGCCGGGTCCTGGAGGGTGACGCCATCGAGAGCCCGCCGGGGGACCGCCTTGAGCTGTCGGTCGTGGGCCGGCTCACGTGAGGTCCCGACGACCACCCGTCCCCCGGGGCGTGGGGGGAACGGGAAGGACCGTCATGTCGTCGGCGGAGGCTACCCTTCCGGAGTGAGGTAGATCTCGTTCCCGTCGGGGTCGCGGACCGTCGCGCCCCAGCCCCACTCGTGCTTGGTGGGTGGACTAGAGAACTCGATCCCTCGGGCCTTCAGGGCGTCGCAGGACTTGACGAAGTCGCCGGGAAGGGTGAACGCGATGCCCGAGTTCCCGGGTTCGAGAGGGGCATTGGGGTCGAACTCCGAGACCTGACAGAGGTGCAGGACTCCGGAGCCGCCTTTCGCTCCCACGGTCTGCCAGTGGTCCTGGTCTGCGACCCGCTCGAGCCCGAACTTCTCGGTGTACCACTGCACCGCTTTCTTCCGGTCGGCTACGACAACGGCTACGCTCAGGAATCGGGGGGTTCCCGGGGCTGCTCTCGGTGACTTGGGCGCCATGGTTCCTCGACTCCCGATTCGGGTCGAGGGCTTAAGTCCCCGTCGGAGGGGCTGGAACGGGGGACGGGCCGGTAGCGGCCCCGGTGACCCACCCCCACCCGGTCCTCTCGTGTCGGATCCGCAGACTCGGCGGCCGGCGCCCACCTGAAGACCACCGGGTCCGCCGAACGCTTTCCGGCGACGAGGGCTTATCCGAATACCCTCCATGGGCCGTCGGTCACCTTCGGGGGCAGCGGGGGCCGTCGCACCGCGGTCCGGGAAGGTCGGTCCGCCTATGGAAGGTCGAAAGGGCCGCAAGGGGGTGTCCCGCATCCCGGCAGGTCCGCTCCCCGGAGATGCGAGCGATGCGCGGTCGATCGGCCATCCCCTCGGCCGGCTTTCCCTGGAATCGGTCGCTCCCACCATCGTAAGGAGCCTTCGGGTCGTTCCGATCTCGTTCGAGGGCGAAAGCGGGAGGGTGTGTGCGGTGACGGCTACCCGTCCGGCCACGGCGACCTAAGGTAGCCATGGCGTCCGAGGATGACCTGCTGATCAACACGATCCGGTTCTTGGCGGTCGACATGGTCGAGGAGGCGAAGTCCGGCCACCCCGGCCTTCCGCTCGGGGCCGCGCCGATGGCCTATGTCCTCTGGGACCGGTTCCTCAAGCACAACCCCGCCGACCCTCGCTGGCCGGATCGCGACCGGTTCGTCCTTTCCGCCGGTCACGGCTCGGCCCTGCTCTACGCGCTCCTCCATCTCACCGGCTACGACCTAACGCTGGAGGAACTGCGGCGGTTCCGCCAGATCGGCAGCCGAACGCCGGGTCACCCCGAGCACGGGCTCACGCCCGGCGTGGAGGCAACGACCGGGCCTCTCGGGCAGGGCCTGGCGGTCGCGGTCGGGATGGCGCTCGCCCAGCGGTACCTAGCGAGCCGCTACAACCGCCCCGGCTTCAAGATCGTCGACCATGCCACGTTCGCCCTCTGTTCCGACGGTGACCTCATGGAAGGGATCGCCTCCGAGGCCGCGTCGTTCGCGGGAACGCTGAAGGTCTCTCCGCTCGTCGTTCTGTACGACGACAACCGTATCTCGCTCGAGGGACCGACGAACCTCACCTTCGTCGAGGACGTCGACCGTCGGTTCACCTCGTACGGCTGGCAGGTCGCCGTCGTCGAGGACGGGAACTCGGTGGAGGCCCTCGACGCGACCATCCGTCGAGCGCTCGCCCACCCCGGCGCGCCGTGGCTGGTGCGGGTCCGGACCCACCTGGGCTTCGGCAGCCCGAAGCAGGACACGAAGGAGGCGCACGGCGAGCCGCTGGGTCCCGAGGCGACGCGGGCCACGAAGCACAAGCTGGGCTGGCCGGTCGAGCCTACGTTCATCGTTCCGGAGGAGGCGAAGACCCACTTCCGACGTGCGCTCGGACGCGGCCGGGCGCGAGAAGAGGAATGGCGGGCTCGGTTCGAGGAGTACCGAGGGGCCCATCCCGAGCTCGCTCGCGAGCTTGAGCGGCTTCTTCAGGGAGCCGTGCCAACGTCCTGGTCGCCGGAGCTGCCGGTGTTCCCGGCGGGGGGCTCGTTGGCGACCCGGGACGCGTCGTCGACGGTGCTCCAGACGATCGCTGCCCAATGGCCCGCTCTGCTCGGAGGCTCGGCCGACCTCGCGCCCTCCACGAAGACGATCGTTCCCGGTCTGGGGGACTTCTCGTTCGAGGGGGAGTGCGGACGCAACCTCCATTTCGGCGTCCGGGAGAACGCGATGGTCGGGATGCTCAACGGGCTGGCCCTGCACGGAGGGGTCCGTCCGTACGGCGCGACGTTCCTGATCTTCTCCGATTACGCGCGACCGGCGATACGTCTCTCCGCGCTGATGCAGCTCCGTACGATCCTATTGTTCACCCACGATTCGATCATGGTCGGCGAGGACGGGCCGACCCACCAGCCGGTCGAGCAGCTCGCGTCGCTCCGGGCGATCCCGGGCTTGACGACGCTTCGGCCCGCCGACGCGAACGAGACGACCGAGGCCTGGCGGACCGCCCTCGACCGACCGGGACCGGTCGCGATCGTGCTCACGCGCCAGAAGGTGCCGGTGCTCGACCCGGGGGCGTCCTCTCTCCGGAAGGGGGTTTCCCGCGGAGGGTACGTCCTGTCGGACGCCCCCGGCGCGGCCCCCGCGGTGGTCCTGGTCGCGACCGGCTCCGAGGTGCATCTCGCTCTCGAGGCGCAGCGACGCCTGGCCGAGCGGAAGGTCCCGTCGAGGGTCGTGTCCCTGCCCAGCTGGGAGCTGTTCGAGGAGCAGACGGACGACTACCGGGCTTCGGTCCTTCCGGCGGGGGTCCCGCGGCTCGTCGTGGAGGCGGCAAGTCCCCTCGGCTGGGAACGATATGCGGGTCCGGGGGGGACGGTGATCGGCCTGACACGGTTCGGCGCCTCGGCTCCCGGGACCGTCGTGTACGAGAGGCTTGGGTTCACGGTCGATCACGTGGTCCAGACGGCGCTCCGACTGGGAGGGACCCGACCGACCTCGGGGTAGCTGGTCATGCCCAGGGCCCCGCCACGCGACCCGACCAGTGCCGGCGCGGGCGGGCCGGGCCTCCCCTCGGGAACGAAGGATGGGCGATGGGACCTGGGACCTGCGCAAGCGGCCGCGGAGGCGTACCTGGACGAATGGTTTCGCACGGACGCCGTGGGCCGGATCTGGAGCAAGGACCCGACGTTCTGGCCCGGAACCCGCGCTCCGGCCGACGGGCTAGGTTGGCTCGAGGCGCCCGAGCGGAGCTCGGTCCTCCTGGCGGAGCTGCGCGAATTCGGCCGCGAGGTTGCCGAGGATGGCATAGAGCAAGTGGTGCTCCTCGGCATGGGAGGCTCGAGCCTCGCGCCCGAGGTGGTCGAGCGGATCTTCCCGCCCGCCCAGGGTCGGCCGGATCTCGCCATCCTCGATAGTACGCACCCGGCGGCGGTCCGGACCTACCTTGATAAGGCTCCGCTCGACCGAACGCTCTTCCTGGTCTCGAGCAAGTCCGGGACGACCCTCGAACCCTCGACCTTCCTTCGGTTCTTCTGGCCGAGGGTCTCGGGAACCTCGGCTTCGCCGGGCGGACATTTCGTAGCGATCACCGATCCCGGGACTCCTCTCGAGCGGATCGCCCGCGAGCGCCGCTTTCGACGCTGCTTCCTGGCGCCGGCCGACGTCGGCGGACGCTACAGCGCCCTCACGGTGTTCTGCCTAGTTCCTGCCGCCCTGTTGGGCGTCGACCTGGAAGGCCTGGTACGAACCGGTCGCGCCATGGCCGCGCGCTGCAAGGAGCCGGCCGACGGCCCGAGGAACCCGGGCCTGCGACTCGGGGCGGCGCTCGGCGCGCTCGCTCGTGCCGGACGGGACAAGGTCGTCTTCCTCCCCTCGAGGACCTTGGGACCATTTCCAGCGTGGATCGAGCAGCTCGTGGCCGAGAGCCTGGGCAAGGAAGGCCGGGGGATCGTCCCGGTCGCCACGACCCCCCCGGCGACCGAGCTACCGGGGGGGCGCGACGTCGCGTTCGTCGATCTCCGGATCGAAGGCGAGGGGGACCCGGTCCTCGACCGAGAGCTGGAGACCCGCAGAACGGGCGGCGCCCCGGTGCTCCGTTTCGAACTGCCGGCTCCCCTCGACCTCGGGGGCGAGTTCTTCCGGTGGGAGTTCGCCGTCGCGGCGTGCGCCCCCCTCCTCGGGGTCGATCCTTTCAACCAGCCGGACGTAGAGTCCTCGAAGGAGCTGGCCCGCCGGGCCGTCGACGCGGCAGCAAGCTCCGGGGCCCGGCCCCCAGCGTACGGAGCGCCGGTCGACCGGGGTCTGCGAGCCCTGCTCGAGGGATGGGTAGGTTCGGCCCGACCCGACGATTACGTCTCGGTGCAGGCGTTCCTGGCGCCGAACCGCCGGACCGACGCGGCCCTCGGGCGCCTCGCCTCGTCCCTACGCCAGCGGCTCGGCACGGTCGTGACCGTCGACTACGGACCGCGGTTCCTCCACTCCACCGGCCAGCTCCACAAGGGAGGGCCGGCCTCCGGCCTCTTTCTCCAGCTCGTGGACGAGCCGACCCGGGACCTCGAGGTCCCCGACCTCGGTGTCACGTTCGGCGCGATCCTCCGCGCCCAGGCGGAGGCGGACCGCCTATCGCTCGAGCGACGACATAGGCGGATCGTGGTGGTCAACGTCGGCCCCCGCCCCGTGGACGGGCTGCGTCGTATCGCGGAGTCCCTGGGATCACCCTCCCGGCGCGCCGCAGCGGGTTGACGCGCCCAGGACTCGAGCTGGAGGCCGCACGACCGGGATCCGGCTCGGTGCGGCCCCAGGAGGGGGGGCGACCGCTTCTTAACCCTAGAGCGGCGTCTCCCTGGCCTGGTCTTGAGCGAAACTCCGCGTCGGCAGGTCGCCGCCCCCTCACCCGGCTCGGAGAAGCCGGTCCGTTTCGAGGAGCTCCCACTCCACCCGAGCCTGCACGCGGGGGCCCGCGAGATGGGGTACGAATCGGCCACTCCCATCCAGAGCCGGGCAATCCCGGAAGCGGTCCAAGGACGCGACCTGGTCGCTACCGCCCAGACCGGCACCGGCAAGACCGCCGCCTTCCTCTTGCCGATCCTCGAGCGGACGCTCGACCTCCCTCCCGGGAGGATCTACGCCCTCGTGCTCACGCCGACCCGCGAGCTGGCCCTCCAGGCGGAGACGTTCCTTCGCAAGCTCGGGCGGTACACGCACCGACGCGGCACGGCCGTGTACGGGGGGGTGGGGCTCGAGCCTCAGATCGCGGCCGTTCGTGGCGGAGCGGAGATCGTCGTGGCGACGCCCGGACGGCTCCTCGACCTGATGGACCGGGGCCACCTCGACTGGAGCTCCCTCAAGATCCTGGTCCTGGACGAGGCGGACCGGATGCTGGACATGGGGTTCCTGCCGGACGTTCGCAGGATCCTTCGGGCGTTGCCGCGGGAGCGCCAGACGATGCTGTTCTCCGCCACGATGCCCCCCGAGGTCGTCGAGCTAGCCCGAGAGTTCCTCCGGGCCCCGAGGATGGTCCACGTCGACCCGACGACCGTCGCCGCGGTCGGCGTATCCCACCTGGCCCTGCCTGTCCCCACCCACCTGAAGGCCGAGCTCTTCCGGGAGCTCCTGCTGGACGAGACGATGACGAGCGTCCTGGTCTTCGCGCGGACCAAGCACCGGGCTAACCGTCTCGCCCAGCAGCTCACCCGCTGGTCGATCCCCGCAGGGGTGATCCACGGGAACCGCAGCCAGAGCCAACGACTCCGCGCCCTCGAGGGTTTCCGGGGGGGCGCGCATCGGGTGCTGGTCGCGACCGACATCGCGGCCCGGGGCCTGGACGTCGAGGGGGTCAGCCACGTCGTGAACTTCGACGTCCCCCACGAGCCCGAGGTCTATATCCATCGCGTCGGTCGCACCGCCCGGGCGCAGCGCCGCGGGGATGCATTCACCCTCCTGAGTCCGGACGAAGAGGACGACTTCGCCCGGATCGAGAAGCTGCTGGGCTTCGGCATCCCCCGGGCCCGCATCCCCGGCTTCGACTACCACGCCCCTCCTTCCCCGGGGGGTGGTCGGACCGAGGGGAGGCAGCCGTGGCCAGGACGCCATGCCGGGCGGCGGACCTCCAGGGGCCCGCTCCCTCGACGCGCTAGTCCGGGCCCGCCGACCAAACATCGGGGGGGCCCTCGACCGCCACCGGCCCGGGGGCATCGGTTCTAAGAAGGCCGCAACGATCCCTGAGGACGGGACGATGGCAGACCTCGCCGAGCACTTCCGGATCGAGCAGCTCGCCGATGGGGTCTATGCGGCGGTCGCCACGGCGCGCGGATTCGCTCTGTGCAACGCAGGGATCGTGGACCTCGGCGGCGCGTCGCTCGTCTTCGACGCGATGCTCACCCCCCAGGCCGGTGAGGCGCTGGGCCGGGCGGCGGAGCGGCTCACGGGCCGGCCGGTCGGCCTCCTCGTGAACAGCCACTATCATGGCGACCACATCCGAGGGAGCGCCGCGGTGGGTGCGGCGCATGTCGTCTCGACGCGTCGCGTCCGGGAGCTAGTGCTCGAGCGCGGGCCGACGCACCTAAGGGGCGACCTCGCAGAGGCGGGCGCGGAGCTCGCCAAGCTGCGCTCGGGAGAGACCCCGGCGAGCGAGGCGGAGAAGGCGGTGTACGAGGGCTGGTTCGAGGGGATCCTGGCGACGCCCCGGGACCTCGCGTTCCGTCCCCCCGACCTCACCTTCGAGGGGGAGATGACGGTCCACGGGACCCGCCGGAGCGCCCAGCTCCTGACGTTCGGCGGGGGCCACTCCCCGAGCGACGTGCTCGCCTACCTTCCGGATGAGCGGATCGTGTTCCTGGGTGACCTGCTGTCGGTCGGCTTCCACCCGTCGATGGCGGACGGAGAGCCGGAGGAGTTCGCGAGGATCCTTCGGCGCTCGGAGAGGCTCGGGATCGACCGCGCCGTCCCGGGCCACGGCCCTGTGGCGGGCGGAGGCGCGGTCCGCGACATGGAGCGATACGTCACGGGCATCCTGGACGCCGCTCGCCGGGCTCGCACCCACGGCGGGGGCTTGGACGAGCTGGTCCGGAGCCCTCCCGTTCCACCGTTCGAGGGGTGGAAGTTCTCTGCGTTCTACGGGGAGAACGTGCGTTTCGTCTGGGACTGGCTGGCACGCCACGAGCCTCCAGCGTGACCCTAGGCGAGGACCCCGAGGGTCGGGGCCAGGATTCCCGAGCGCCCCACGGAGGGGTCGTCCGATAGCCCCCCTTGGCACGCTCCTCGCGCCAGGGGCGGACCTAAGGGGGTGCTCGGGCCCGAGCCGAACTCCTTCGTCGTCCCGGGAGGGACCTCCCGGGACCGTCTCCTCGGGACGTTGCGGAGGCGTCTCCCGAGACCCGATCCCCGGCGGTCACGTTAGGGCCGGTCCGTAGGGGTACCACGCGGCGGGTTGCTTCGGTGTGCCCTCCCCGCCTCGCAGGAAGGGTCCCTTTCGCCGCGCCGCTCACGGGAGCGGACGGGCCGCAGCTCCTCCGCGCCGCGATCGACCGCGGGAGCTCGGGGGTTCAGCGACCGCGAGGCTCGCTCAGACGGAGACCGAGAAGACGTTCTCCGGGGACCAGGCGCATCCGGCTCCGGAGTCCCCAGGCCCCCAACCCACCCTCGCGCCAACCGAGCTCCTTCCGTTCGACGACCCGGAAACCCCGACGCTCTAGGAGACGGAACGACGCGAGGTTGTCCGACCGGACGGCCGCATAGCCCACCTCGGCACCTCGGTCCCGGAACAGCGTCAACGCGTCGTCGACCAAGAGTCCGCCGAGTCCCCGCCCGCGATGCGTGCTGAGCACGACCACGTAGTAGACGTATCCCACTTCAGGCTCGAGGAAGTCGAGCAGGGTTACCCCGACGAGCTCGCCGGCGATCTCCGCGCCCCGGACGGTCGGCACCTCGCGCAGCGTCCGTTTGGCATGCCAGCGATAGATGCCGACGAAACCGTCTCGGATCAGAGGCACCGCCCGCTCGCGGGAGGCGTCGGGGAGGTCGCCGATGGCGACTGTGGAAGGGTCGCACCTGTCGGGACGGGGGGTCACGGTACGGTCGAGGGCGCCGAGCCCGACGTCCCGCGGTCCGACTGCCGTGAGCGCCGTCCTAGGCGTTCGGGGGCGCTCCGCCGCCCGGGCTCGTCGGAGGCCCGCCGCCTTCGACCGCGATGGGAGGTGCCTGCGCCGAGGCGGCGACCGGCTCGACCTGGAGCGACCTGGGCTTGACCCGGACGGAGATCGTTTCGGACTTGGGGGTGACTAGGTTCCAGCCTGCTCGCAGGATCGACGCGCCAACCAGGTACTCGATACCCAGGAAGGTGAACGCCTCCACGAACCGGCCGTTGAAGGTGCCGTTGAACCCTCCGCCGCCGCCTCCGCCGTTCCCCCCGATCTGGAAGATGTTGTAGTTGCCCGAAGGCGGGCTGACGGTGTAGTCGTAGGCCTGTACGAAGGCATACAGCAGCAGGCCCAGTCCGATCGCCACAAGTGCAGTCCCGAGGGACTTCTCCCAGGCGCGATCCATGAGCGCGGTACCGGGGCTCCTTCCAAATATACCCCTCGGGGCGCCGGAAACCGCTTAGGTGCGCCGGGCCCCGCCGGCGCTCCGGGGCTCCACGGAACGAGCTAAAGAGGAGCGCCCAGCTCGAGAGCCCATGGCATCGTCGCCCGCCACCTGGCGGAAGCTCTCTCGGGCCGAAGAGGCGGTCATCGTCCACCGGGGCACCGAGCCTCCGTTCTCGGGGGAGTACGAACGACAGTCTGCGGTGGGAGT
>Ga0187771_10002324_pt1 | contig 13058 bp, 12 predicted proteins | sample 0116_SJ02_MP15_1_FD_133139 | JGI IMG/M metagenome (GOLD analysis project Ga0187771, IMG submission 133139) | Tropical peat soil microbial communities from peatlands in Department of Meta, Colombia - 0116_SJ02_MP15_10_MG | ecosystem: Environmental > Terrestrial > Soil > Wetlands > Peat | place... | reverse complement strand
TCCTTTAAAAATCTTATAGTTTTCAAAAATCGTATTGACAAAATACTACTGACTGAGGTACAGTTTTTCAATGAGGCGATTGGTCATCAAGGACAGTAAAACCATTCGCAGAAAGATTTACGACCACCTTCGGGAGCAACTTTTAAGCGGAGAGATACTGCCCCATCAACACTTGATAGAAACCAAGATTGCGCAGGACGTTGGAACATCAAGAACGCCGGTGAGGGAGGCCCTCCATAGCCTGGAATTGGAAGGTCTCATCGAGTCGATTCCAAGGGTGGGTTATGTGGTCAAGCCCATTAGCGAAACCGAAGTGGAGGAGATATGCGAGATCAGGGGAGCGATAGAGGGGGTGGCGGCCCACTGGGCAATGGAGAAGGCTCCTCAAAAACTGATCGAGAGATTGAAAAAAAACATTTCAGATTCAGAAGAAAAAGCCGTCCGGGGAGATCCAAGGACCTTTATCGATTTGGATGCGCAATTTCATGACATCATCGCAACACAGAGCGGAAGCAAGCGCCTCCAGGAATTGACGCAGACACTAAGACGACATATGTTGAGGTACAGAATTCAGAGCATTTATTCCTTGGACAACGTTTTAAGGGCGATCCAGGGCCACAAAGGTATACTCGAAGCGATTGAAAAGGGTGATTTGGAAGAGGTGAACAGGGCAATAAAGCGCCACCTTGAGCAATCAAAGAAGGATATATTGAGATACGCCTTTAAAGAGATAGGGGTCGAGGGGGCAAGGGATCGAGTGACAGCAGAATAAACACTTAAGCCCTCGAATCCTCCAACCCTTTAATCGTTGCTTGGGTTGATATGATCGAAATCAAATTTAAAGGTCGCGGAGGACAGGGAGCGGTCATAGCTTCGGAGATTTTGGGAAGAGCCTTTTTTCTCGAGGGAAAATACCCCCAATGCTTTTCACTCTTTGGGGGAGAACGCCGTGGCGCTCCTGTGGTCGGATTTTTGCGGGTCGACAATGATCCCATTCTTTTGAAATGTCAGATCAAGCACCCTGATCAGATGATTATTTTTGACCTGTCTTTGACAGATGAAAAAGAAATATTTCAGGAACTCAAACCAAATGGACTGATCCTGATCAACTCGAGTAAGGAAATCGATTTTTTTAAGAACTTGAGAAAATTTAAGATTGGTCTGATCGACGCAGGTTCCATTGCCAGAAATGTGGGTCTGGGAGGGACCTTTAATATGGCCATGTTAGGGGCCTATATACGTTTGACCCATCTGGTCAAGATGGAGACCCTAATCGAAGCGGTGAGGAGAATGGTGCCTGGAAAGGTAGAGCAAAATATTGAAGCTGCCAAAAAGGCTTACGAACAGGCAAAGGTGTTTGAGATCGAGGGATAAGTCGAGCATGGAAATTAAATATGATTCTTCACCTGAGTTTGTCATCCCTATTTCTTATGGGAGCTCCGAGGTCATTGAGACAGGAAAATGGGGTTTTCAAAAGCCTGAAGCGGCGTTCATGACAGCTCCCTGCCAGGAAGCCTGTCCTGCTGGAAACCCCATTCCGCAATTCCTTTATTTGGCAAGCGAAGGAGGATATGAAGAGGCCCTGGAGGCCATATTGAAAGAGAATCCTTTCCCCGGTGTGTGTGGAAGAGTCTGTTTTCACCCCTGTGAAAGTGATTGTCATCGAAGCCAGTACGATGAACCCGTGTCCATCCATGAACTGGAACGATATGTGTTTGATCAAACCTCGGACCATCCCCCCCATATTCAACACCTATCCCATCTCGATTCAAAACGGATCGCCGTCGTGGGATCAGGTCCCGCGGGGCTATCAGCGGCCTATTTTCTCAGGCTTCTGGGACACCGGGTGACCCTTTTTGAGGCAAGGAAGGAATTGGGCGGGGTCATGCGCTGGGGGATCCCTGAATATCGGCTTCCTAAATCCATTTTGAAAAAGGAGATCCAGAGGATACTTCAACTCTCCATTGACGTTAAGACAGGGGTGAGAGTGGGAAAGGAAATCTCTTTTAGGGAATTAGACCGGTTTGATGCCGCTTTTCTGTCTCCTGGGGCTGGGTTGAGTTTGTCCCTTGGTATCGAAGGGGAGGACCTGAAAAAGGTTTGGAGGGGAGGAGATTTTTTAGATCGAATGAGTTCTAAGGATAAGATAAGAATAGGAAAAGAGATCATTGTGGTCGGCGGGGGCAGTACGGCGATGGATGTTGCCCGCTCCGCATTGCGTCTCGGTTCCAATGTGATCGTTGCTTATCGCAGAAGCCGAGCAGAGATGCCCGCGATTCAGGATGAGATCCGTGAGGCAGAGGAAGAAGGCGTGCGATTTGAATTCCTGATCCTACCCGAAAAAATAAGCCTTCTTCAAAGCAAAAGGATCCGAGTAAAATTTCAACGGATGAGGTTAAGGGGACGGGACCAGAGCAATCGGCCCCAAGCCATCCCTATTAAAGGAGACTCCTTCACACTCGAAGCAGATGGACTCATCGAAGCTGTGGGTGAGGGTGTAGATCTTTCATGGATACCTGAGCCTCTGAGCAAAAATAGTCTGATCGACCGGAGTTCCTCCCTCGCCACCCCTTATCCTAAAATTTTTGCGGGTGGGGATGCCGTTGATCAGCCTCGAACCATTGTGACGGCCGTTGCCTCAGGGAAAAAGGCTGCCATCTCCATCGATCTTTATCTGAGGGGATGTTCTGGCGACGACGTTTTCTCTAAGATTCAAGTTGGGAACAAAAGTGCTCTCTCAATGGAAGCTTATGTTTCGAGCAGGAATGGGGGGAAGTGGCCGGAACCCAAAGAGGTGATTTCCTATCCACAGATCAACACCCTCTATTTTGAACACAGCAAAAGAACCGAAATGCGCAAACTGGATCGTCATAAGGCATTGAAGAGTTTCTCAGAGGTTAACCTCGGTTTGACTTCTGATGAAGCTAGAATTTCTTCGTTGAGGTGCTTTTCCTGTGGAACGTGCAATTATTGTTACAATTGTTATTTCTTTTGCCCTGAAGGAGCGATTTCACTTAATCCTCGACACCGGACGAAAGCCGTTGACCTCGATCACTGCAAAGGGTGCGGAACGTGCGCAAAGGTCTGTCCGAGAAGCGTCGTTGAGATGAGGGAATTGGGTCGGTAGGAGATCAATGCAAAATGTAAAGTTAGCAGTGCAAAGTTATCAATGGAAGAATGTTTCTTTCTTAATGTTAATTGCTAACTTTGCAATGTTAATTTTGCAATGAGCTTTTGAGAATGTTTTCATAGAGGTATTCCCATGAAAGAATTTATGACGGGGAATCACGCAGTCGCCCATGCCGTTAAAATCTGTCGGACCCCTTTCATTGCAGCCTATCCTATCACGCCGCAAACACCGATCTATGAAAAGCTCTCGGAATGGGAGGCATCGGGTGAGGTGAAGGGGATCATGATGCGGACAGAGTCCGAGCACTCGGCCATGGCGGCCTGCATTGCGGCCTCCTTAACGGGTGTCCGGACGTTTACCGCGACATCCTCCCAGGGCATTGCCCTCATGCATGAGATGCTCCATTTTGCCGCTGGATGTCGGGCCCCGGTCGTGATGGCCAATGTGAATCGATTATTAGCTGCCCCATGGGGATTCTGGGCTGACCAGTTGGATAGCCTTTCCCAGAGGGATACAGGGTGGATTCAATTTTATTGCGAAAACGGACAGGAAGCTCTCGATACGGTCATCCAGGCCTATAAAATAGCAGAACAGGTTTATCTTCCAACGATGCTCTCTCTGGAGGCTTTCTTCGTCTCTCACTTCATGGAGCCTGTGGATATTCCAAACCAGGAGCACGTGGATCGTTTCCTGCCCGCGATCAACATCCCTCACCGATTCGATATGGATAGACCTGGTTACCTGGTTCCCGTGGTTCCCCCTGAGTTATATCGAAAGTATAAGCATATGGCGCAGACTTCCATGAATTCAGTTAAAGAAATTGCTATCCGAGTCGATCATGAATTCAGAGAAGAGTTTGGCAGGGGATATGGGATTATTGATTCGGTTATGTTGGATGATGCTGAGATCGTGATCGTGACAGCTGGATCGATCACCAGCACGGTCAGGGCTGCGATGAAGACCCTCCACGAACAAGGCTACAGAGTCGGATTGCTTAAAATACGCCTCTTCAGGCCTTTCCCCGTGGAGGCCATTCAACAAGCACTTATGGGAAAGAAAAAAATTGCCGTCATCGACCGAAATATATCTCTTGGCGGCGGAGGGATATTTTGTCAGGAATTGAGGGCGGCCCTGCTCCATTCTCCGGATCATCCTCTTACCTTCAGCTACATTGCTGGGATCGGAGGGACGGATGTAGATCCTGAGGTGATTGAAAAAATTGCTTTGGATGTGATGAAACGAAGGGAACCCGTGGATACGCCGATCTGGATCATGGAGGAATAGTCCATCGAAGATTGCGGATTTCGGATTGCGGATTGAAAAAATCCGAAACCTAAATTCTGAAGTTTGAAATTTTCGATGGACTTGCAAAAGGTGGAGAAAATGCAAAAAGTCTTGCCAGTGGAGGAACCCAACTTACTTCGGCCCGGTCATGCGGCCTGTGCGGGCTGTGGCTTGGCCATCGCGATGAAATTGGTCCTGCAGGCGATGGGGCCTCGAACCATCGCCGTGATCGTTCCCTCCTGCGAAGGAGCGATTGGGGGGGTGTACCCGAACACGGCCTACGGCGTCCCGACCATTCATTCTGCTTTTGAGATCGCCGCGCCGACTGCAGCCGGCATTGCAAATGCCCTTAAGATTCAGGGAAAGCACGATGTTCAGGTGCTGGCCTTTGCAGGGGACGGTGGCACGTTCGACATCGGCCTGCAATCCCTTTCGGGAGCTGCAAAAAATAACGAGGATTTCATCTATGTCTGCCTCGATAACGAAGCCTACATGAACACCGGGATTCAGGTCAGTTCTGCAACTCCTTCGTACGCCTGGACCGGGACGACCCCTGAAGGGAACCCACGGCGAAAGAAGGACATCATGGAGATCATGGCCGCCCATTTCAATCCCTACTCCGCTACGGCCACCATCGGGTTCCCCCGTGACCTTCAACAGAAAATCGCCAAAGCGAAAAATATCCGGGGGACAAAATTCATTCATATGCTTGTGCCTTGCCCAACAGGGTGGAGGACACCGGCGGACATTTCCCCTGAACTGTCCATTCTCGCCGTAGAAACAAATGTTTTCCCCCTTTATGAAGTGGAGGACGGAAGGCGGTACATCATCAATCGCAAGCCACGCCGTCTCCCTGTTCAGGAGTATCTGATGAAACAAGGAAGATATCGGCACCTGAAGGAAAAACAGATCAGACAGATTCAAATGGATGTCGATGAGGAATGGGAGAGGTTAAAACAAAGAACAGGTGACTCACGTTTAAGGGGAGAGTAAGGCGAATAATAGGATCATCCCTTTCTCTTAAGAGGGTGGAGGGGATTTAGGGAGGGCATCAATGAAAGTTTCAGAGAGAGGATTCTGGAAATATTTTGATAAGCTTGCAGATGTCATGGCAGCTCTGGCCGGAGCCATGCTGATCTTTATAACGGCCGCTATGTGCTACACCATCGGCATGCGATTCTTGTTTAGAAAGACGGCGATATGGATCACACCGATAAGCGAGTATGCCCTTTTGTGGATCGTTTTCCTTGGAACCACCTGGCTTTTGAGAGAGGGAGGGCATATCACCACGGATGTCATATACGTCCATCTCAATGAGAAAACCAAGCACTATCTCGATTTGATCATGTCCGTCATCGGCGGACTTGCCTCTGCCATGTTGTTCTATTTCGGGGTTGTCCATCTGTACGACTGTGTCATACATGGGGTCACCGACGTTAGGGGAATTACTGTTCCGAAATCGGCTATTTTCATCATCATCCCTATAGGCAGCATCCTCCTTACCATCCAGTTCTTCAGGATGGCTTGGAGCAGACTCATCGATACGAAGGCAAGGAGGTAACCCATGGAATGGTGGCTGATTATTGTGTTGCTTTTTGGCGGGATGGTGTTTGTATTGCTCACCAACCTCCCAATTGCGTTTTCCTTTCTCGTTGTCAACATGATCGGGGCTTATATCTTTCTGGGGGGCGTACCAGGCCTTGTCGGGGTAGCAACCGGAGCCTTCACGTCCATCACGACCTTTACCCTGCTCCCCGTGCCCTTTTTCATCCTTATGGGAGAGTTGATATTCCATTCAGGCCTCGGGCTGAATGCCGTGAATGTGCTTGATAAATGGCTTGGGAACCTCAGGGGGAGGCTCTCTCTTCTGGCGATTATCATGGGTGTTATCATCGGCGCTTTGAGCGGCTCCACGATTGCGACATGCGCCCTCCTCGGCACCATCCTCCTTCCTCAAATGCTGGAAAAAGGCTACAGCAAAAGTATGAGTCTCGGTCCACTGATGGGGGTCGGTACGGTTGACGCGCTGATTCCTCCCAATGCACTGACCGTGGTACTTGCCAGCCTAGCAAATATCGATGTGGGACAGCTTCTCATGGCAGGCATACCGGCGGGTTTGATTATGTCTGCTCTCTACTTCGTCTACGTCGTCTTATGGCTGCGCATCAAACCTGAAGAAGCGCCGATGTATATTGCGCCCAAAGTTTCTTTGAAAGAGAAGATGCGAGTCACCGTAACGTACCTGTTACCCCTTGGCTTCATTATCTTCATGGTGTTAGGTCTCATATTCCTGGGCATCGCGACTCCTACGGAATCGGCTGCGGCAGGGACATTGGCGGCGTTTATCTTGGCCCTTCTTTACAAGCGTTTGAATTGGGAAATCATCAAGAAGTCGGTCATGAGCACTGTCAAAGTTACGGTGATGATATTCATGATTGTTATTGTCTCAACCACTTACGGTGAAATATTAGCCTTCACCGGTGCTGCTGCAGGCATGACAAATTTTATTATCAACCTCACGGTTCCGCCGATCGTGATACTCATCGGCATGCTGGTGGTCGTCCTGATTATGGGTTGTTTCATGGAAACCGTTGCGATTATGATGATCACCATACCGATCTACATGCCGGTCGTCAATGCCTTCGGGTTTGACAAAATCTGGTTCGGCGTGATGATGCTGATTGCCCTCGAGACAGGTTTGATCACCCCTCCCTTTGGCGTTACCCTCTTTGTGATGAAGGGTGTGGCCCCTCCTGAAGTGACGATGGGTGATATCTGGAGTGCAGTTACTCCCTATGTGATCGTAGACATCTTATGTATTGCCTTTGTGATGGTAATGCCAAGCATAGCAACTGTTGTACCGAATCTTATGGGAATGGCTAAGTAGAACCGAAGAGGGTGATGAGGCAGATGAATATGAAGTGCTGGGCATGAACAGCGCGGAGTGTATAGCATGAAGAGTAGAGACATTGCCGATTTAAGATCGTAGATCAAAAAGATGCCATGTGCTGAACGCTATGCACAATACGCTGAATGCTAAAAAATAAGAGAAGGAGGGTTTGAGATGATGAAAAGATTGCCGGTTCCACTTTTTGCAGTTCTATTTACATTGGCGGTATTGAGCATGGTGAGCGGGCCCGTTAGGGCGGAAACAATCACCCTGAAAGCTGTTGCCGGATGGCCAAAAACAGCCAGTGAGTACAAGGCGTTTGCAATCTTTACAGACCTGGTAGACCAGATGGTTGCGAAAAAATATCCCGGGGAACTGAAAATACAGTTCATTGGTGGACCGGAGGCGGTCAAGACACCGGATCAGGTTCAGGCCTGTCAGCGCGGAATGGTTGATATAGTTTTCACCACCAATGCCTACTACGTCTCGGTATTACCTGACGTGGATGCCCTCAAGCTGTCTGTCTTCACACCTGCTGAAGAGAGAGCGAAGGGTGCCTGGGCTTACGTCAATCAACTCCACGAAAGGATCGGGCTCTATTACCTGGCAAGGCTTGGGCTGGGCACACAGTTCCACCTCTACCTTGGAAGACCCATAAAGACTGCTGACCTCAAGGGGTTTAACATTCGTGTATCTCCTATGTACCTGCAAATGGTGAAAGGACTTGGCGGAAACCCCATTGTGATACCCCCCACGGAAGTATATTCCGCCCTGGAAAGAAATGTCGTCGACGGTTATTGCTGGCCATCGGTTGGAATTCGTGATTGGGGATGGGATAAGGCGACAAAATATATTGTAGACCCTGGTTTTTACCAAGTTCCGAACCCTCTTCTTATGAACCTTAACGCACGGAATAAGCTTCCCAAGAAGCTTCAGGATCTTTTGACGGAAGCAGCCGCAGAGGCCGAGAAAAAGGTCGTTGCTAATTTTGACGACCTTGCAAAACAGGAGCGGCCCATCCTCCTCAAGGAGGATCTCCAGGTGATTACTTTGCCTCCGGCCGAAAGCGAGAAGTACATCAAAGTGGCTTACGATGAAGGCTGGAAAGACGTGCTGGAAAAATGTCCTGCCACAGGACCTAAGTTGAAAGAGTTGCTTACTCAAAAAAAGTAATTGAGTCGAGCGAATCAGGGATGATTCTCATCCCTTGATTCGCCCAAGAACCTGACCCAGGAGAACAAAGTAAAGAAGCGAGACGTTCCCTCTCTTCCTCACATTTTCTTCTATCCTTAGGGCATTCCACTTCTAAAGTCTCTCATTTTCTGATATACTGATTGTAATTAGTTAAGAATTTCCCAGTGGTATGGATAAGGGAGGTTGAAATGGGTTCGAAACTCTTCATGAGAATAACCTCTTTATCCTTTTTCGTATTTACCCTCTTCATAGGATGTGCAGTCCCAGTCCGAGTGGCCGTTGAACCCCCTGGCAAAATGGAAGGATTCATGAGCGCAAGATGGGGTGCCTCTGTTGAAGAGTGCAAACAGGCCATTGAAATAGACGGAAATAAGTGGTATCAGGATCGTACGGAAGACTTCTCCCATGCCCTGTATGCCTTTGGGACCTACTGGGATCATCCCGCCATCTTCAGTTACTTCTTCACTCCAAAGTCAAAAAAACTTTATCGAGTCGATGTGACGTTTAGCAATCTCAAGGGTTATGAGGAGGTAAGGGGTTATTTGATTCAAACGTTCAAAAACCCCACTTTTTCTCAAAAGGATGTGGATCATTGGTCATGGGAGGATAAAAGCCTGATCATCCTCCAAGGAGACGCAATTAATGCCCAGATCAGTTTTTCTAATGGACCTTTATTGGAGCTGAATCAAAAAGAAGGGGACTGATGCAGCAATAAGGAGGACAAGGGAAGGGAGATAGGCAGATGGGGAGATGGGGAGACTGGGAGAAAAACTCTTTGAAGAAAGCTATTATTTCTTTGGTTCTTATTGTTGTATGGTTATGGACAATGGTCGCTTTTGCCTCCCAGGACTTGGAGATTCAGGGGAAGAAATTGATTTGCCAAGAACCGCCGTTCACGTTGATGTTGCCTTCGGAATTCCAATTGATCCATTCCTCTTCCCAAAAAAACCCGGCCGAGAGTTCCGCCACCCGGGTCTATTTTATTGTTAAAGAAAAGAATAAGCAGGTGGAGGAGATGTTCATCCTTCAGATCTCCGATAAAACCAATCCTCAAGCAGGGCCCATCGCCGTGCCATCCCTCAAGCCATATACAGAGAAAAGGATGTATCGGAAGGACAAAATAAGGAAGGGAGATTTGGTCATCGATTATCTGATTCAATTATTGGCGTGGAACCCGGATGCAACTTCCCTTCAACCCATCGTGAGAAAAGGGATCATCATCCCTTCCCTTTGGGCACTTCAGAGCCAATCCCTTTTTGTCTACCAGGGAGAACACGCTGTTCTTATCCGATATTCAAAAGCCGCACACGCTTTTGGCTTTAAAGTTTCTCAAGAAGGGAATAAATGGGACAAGGAGTCGATCTCAGGAAATGAAAAGAGGGCCTACGAGATCTTCCAAAAGACTTTCACTGAAATGATGAATTCCATCCAGATCAAAAGCCCTTGATAAGCCTGTCTCTGCCCAGTCCACTGTCCCTAACTCGTTCACATCTAAAGGGGGATGGGGACCTGAAGAGTTACGTTCTTACAAGATGAAGGAGGAAAATTGCTCCGGGAAGATCTTATCAACGAAAGAGCAGTCTCTCAGCGCATGGAAAAACCGAACCTCCTGCTCTCTCCGAGATTCGGATCATAAGAAAGCATGATCCGTCTGGTCTTTGGACGAGAAATGTTAATAGGGTGGGAGAAAATTATCCAGTTATTCTCCCTTTAAATCTCAAGAGATTTGCTGCAGCAATGCGATAAATTAGAAAGGCATTAATTTTCGAAGAGTTAGAATTAAGCCAATCGGATTCCATTCTGTGTCAAATTTTGGCATCCATTTTGCTAAGAGACACCTTATAACAAAAAGCTCTAAGGTATTATCATGCCTGAGATATTTCTGGGAGAACTTTCCGAGGTTAAATTCTTTGATCTTTTAAAGCCTCTATTGAGCGGGAAAAAGACCGGTGTATTAACGGTTAAAGGAAAGGAGGATGGAGAGATCTTCTTAGAAGCGGGAAATATTGTTCATGCCAAAACCGCCCATTCTTTTGGAGAAGAAGCCTTTTTAACCATTATGGGGTGGTCGGCGGGCAGAGCCACATTTGAGCCGGATATCCCTCCTCGAGAAAGGACCATTCCCATTGCTACTGAAAACTTGCTCCTCAACTGGTCCTACAGAAAACAGGAGTGGGAAAGGATCAGAAAAGTGGTTCACTCTCCCAACGACATCTTCCGCATCTCCCTCCAGAACGATGTGAAGGATAAGAACGTGAAGGGAGATCAATGGAATGTGTTAGCTCTGACCAACGGGAGCAGGACGATTTCAGAAATTGCCAGAGCACTCGGATGGGATGAATTTAAGACATCGAAGGCGACTTACCGATTGATCCAAGCAGGTCTGCTCGAGAGGGGAGAAGAAAAGAAGCTCCCGACCAAGAAGGCTATCGGGGAAAACTTTTTCCAATTGGTGGAGTATGAATTAAAGAGGGTGATGGGTCCGGTGGCCCCATTTGTGATTGAGGATACGCTGAGTGAGTTTGGAGAGACGAAGGATTCTCTTTCCCAGGATCAAGCCTTGTCATTTGTTGAAGCACTGGAGGAGGGGATCCCCAACGACCAGAAGAGGGAAGAGTTTAAGAAGGGGTTGATGGAATTCCTCTCCACCAGAAGTAAAGGGTGAAAATGGACCGGAAGGCATCGAGAGAAGTAGAAGGGGAGGAAAGGAAACGTTTGGTCTTCCTCTTGAAAAAACATCTTAAATTTGAGAAGGAGGGACGCCCATGGCAGAGAAAAAGAGTGTCGGCTTTGGTCTATTACCGAAATTATTATTAGGGATTTTTATTCCAATCCTTTTGGCCTTTTTGATCCTCTGGTCTTTGGTCTTCTTCACTTGGGATTTCAAGGGGACTCGATTTACAAGCATCAAAGACATCGGCGGAGACATCTTAAGAGAGTTAGGCCAGATGGCATTGAAAGAGTCAAAGTCTTCTTTGAACCGACTGGGCGAGAAGATGATCAAGGAGAAGGCGATCGATGTGGCGGCGCAGATAGAAGTTTTTATCAAATCGCATCCCAAAATGAAAAGAGAGGATATGTTCAAAGACCCGTGGCTCAAATCGATAGCTGTTCAAAAGGTTGGGGAGACGGGTTATACTGCTGTCCATGACAATCAAGGCATTAATCACTTTCATGTAAATCCGCAAATCGTGGGGACGGACTTACACGACCTCACGGCAAGGCTTCCTGCCTTTGGGAAGATCATGGAGGCCAGTTTAAAAGGCCCGGCCTACGGCTATTATGACTGGAAAGATGCCGATGGAAAGATCCGTCCTAAGTTTATGTATTTAACACCCGTTAAAGATACAGACCTCATCGTCGCCTCCACCACTTACATTGAAGAATTTTCGAAGCCTGCCAGAGCCTTTGAAGGGAGGATGAGGTGGGTCGAGGGAAGATACTTAGACGCTTATGATGTTCGGATTCGGATATTTTATCTCGTCGTTTTGGTCACCCTTGTGGTTCTGCTGATGGTGATCTACTTCTATTCCAGCTCGGTCGTTCGTCCGATCCGTCATCTCTCTCAAGTGGCTGACAAGATCAGCATGGGAGAACTCGATACTCCTGTCCAGGTCAAGGCGAAAGGGGAGGTGGGTGCTCTTGCCGAATCCATTGAGAGGATGCAGACGAGTGTAAAAGCCGCGATTGAACGACTGCAGAAAAGAAAAGAGCAAAAATAAAGGTTTTTGTTTTTTCCCAGACGGGAGGCAGAGCCTGAGTTTAACAATGAGGGGAAAAAAGGAAAACGATGATCATCCCAAGAGGAGAGGCAAGACATCAAAACTTGTTGACAACCTATACGGATTTCCCTGCCCTTTTGTCGACCTTGGAATTGGAGGGCTTTAGCGGGATCATCCAAATTGATTTCCCCGAGAGCAAAGGGCTCCTTTTCATCGACTCCGGGAGGGTCATCAATGGAGAGGCACAGACGGGAGATCGCTCAAAAAGGACGATCGGTCCGGAGGCCATTCAACATCTTCTGTCCCTCTCGAAACACAAGGAGGGAGTGCTGAATATCTATCGCTTGCTACCAGAACAAGTCGCCATTGTTGCGAACAGTCTCGAATATGAAATCCTCTTTAGAGATCTCTCTACCGATTTCACTCGGTTGGACCGACTCCTTTTAAAACTGAAAGAAGAAAAACACAATGGCTTCATAGAGATCTTCACGAAAGAAAATCAACCCGTTGGTGTCCTCTTCCTGCAGGATGGAGAACCGGCAGAGATGTTCATCACCCCGGCATCCGGCCCCTCGGTCTTTGGCCGAAAATCAATTTCAACATTTGTAGAGAATGCGATTAAGGAAGGGGCGATTTTTAATGTCTACAAGAGCCAGGGTAAAAAAGTTCAGGGAGAGAAGTCCGCAGCCGAAGGAGGGGGAGACGAAAGAGAACTCATCCTTCTTCTTCAAGAAACCCTCTCTAAAACGGAGCAGCTGGTAGATGGAGTTTCTGGGAAAGGGAAATTTCTGAGTGCCTTCAAAAGGTCCCTCCTCGAAAAGGCAGATCTCTATCCTTT
>Ga0187771_10002323_pt1 | contig 13059 bp, 14 predicted proteins | sample 0116_SJ02_MP15_1_FD_133139 | JGI IMG/M metagenome (GOLD analysis project Ga0187771, IMG submission 133139) | Tropical peat soil microbial communities from peatlands in Department of Meta, Colombia - 0116_SJ02_MP15_10_MG | ecosystem: Environmental > Terrestrial > Soil > Wetlands > Peat | place... | reverse complement strand
GAATTACGCGGCCGGTTGACGTATTCTTAAACATGATGTTTTTTCATACGCGGCGGAACACCTTGGAAACAGCCTTCCCTATGCCGGAAGGCTGTTTTTGCATGATGACCGTCCGTCGCCGCCACAAGCGCGTCCATAACCGGATACTAACCAAGGTTGTTCAAAAATAGTCAGATCGTCGCACCCGCAGCCAGTCCCGAGGAGGCGTAGCAGCGCTACGCCGCACGAAGGGGCTTGCGAGGACGGCGGTGAGATGGCTGTTTTTCAACAACCTCCTTACGTCAGAAAGGGTACATCAATGAAAACGATCTCAACCGCCATAGCCGCTGCTCTCGTCTTTTCGGCCGCCGCAACCACGGTATGGGCTGCCAACCCCGCGCCCGCCGCGGTTCCCGGCGTCGCAACGGCAAACGTTCCCCCTGCAAATCAAGCCGTTGCGAAAAAGCCGGTCAAGCCGGCAAAGAGGGTGGTTATAAAGACAAACAACGCCAAACCCATGAGCAGGATTCAGATCAGGCATCCTTCGACCCCGTACAACCCGTAAGGGCGATTCGAATCCCGCTTCCCGCTCCAAAGAAATCAATGGGTTGGCTATAAAGCCAGCCCTTTTACTTTTGTATTAAGCGCAGATTAAGCACATTTGTAAGGTTTTAATAGCCCACCATGAGCTGATCGAAAAAACTCAAAATACACTTATCCATCTTTTATTGCATTTAGCTAAAAATAATCGTATGAATATGCAAAAAAAATCATCACCTACTAATATACGAGATATGGCTCTCAAATGCTTATATCTAAATCGCACCTCATTTTCAGGAGTGCTTCACCCGAGTGCAGGCCCAATAGGTGGGCAAGCACAGGCAAAATGGACAATCGGCTGTCGTTTTAACAGAGAAAAATTATCTAGGCGAATATTAGAACTATCCAAATTATCAAATCGAGTAAAAGCAATTACATGTCAGCCCTGGCTTCGGGTTTGTCAAAAATGGCAACGAACAAGCAACACTCTCTTGTATCTTGACCCTCCATTTGTCGAGGTTTTGCATCTTTTCAGCGATTTAGACTACAAGCAAGAATTTAATAAACTTGTTCGAGATAAGATACCATCAAACATTGAGCGTGGGGGTGAGGTAGTAAGTAAAGCACGCCTCGTTGGAGAACCTTTTTTAAGAGCATTGCGTGAGAAACTAGCTGAAGAAGCTTTCGAAGTTTTAGATGCTTCTGATCAAGATTCAATAGTAGCCGAGCTAGCTGACGTCACTGAAGTAATAGATGCAATTCTTGCATTGTTGAAGGTCAGCCGTGATGAGCTAATCCATAGACAAAAGGAAAAAAGACAAAAAGCAGGAGGTTTTGAAGATGGAATTGTTCTTTTAAAAACATCAAACCCACTGCCAACAAACAAAAATGAAGACGCTGAACAGTCTTTACTTGAGACAGAATCTCAGATCGATAAGATATCACATAAGGTAGAAAAATGGAGCGATAGAAGAGAACACCCTGCTGTTTCAGAAACAAAAATAAAACTTGAAGTCCCTATCGTTATGGATAATTGGTCTTCTGGTACATCAGAGGCCACTATTGATAAAGAAACTGGTATTGCTATAACAGCTAAATTAACAGGGAAAAGGGTGAAGTCAACCTCAATCATTGAAATATCTATTTTCCAGAACAAACAACTGAACTTGTTTAAATAACTGCTTGATGTGAGCCTCGTTAAATGTTTTTGTTTTTTGTTTGGTGCCAGGCCTCGTTACGGTTTGCCGAAAATATTGGTGATGTTCTGACCGATATAAAGTAACTGAAAACCTCATCCTTACATTCAAGTATTATATTTGATGATTAAAGTGTAATTATCAACCGCAAGAAAATTCTCAATGTTCCGGTCAAAGGATACCATATGGTTAAGGATATTCGTTGGAAACAACGCTTTGACAATTACCTCCGGGCCTTCGAAACACTTCGGCGTGCCGTCAATCTGGCTCAACAACGCGATTTGTCCGAATTGGAGCAGCAAGGGCTGATTCAAGGTTTCGAGTTCACCCATGAGTTGGCCTGGAATGTGTTGAAAGATTACCTTGAAGAAAGCGGCGTCTCGGGAGTTATCGGTTCCAAAGGGGCAACACGGGAGGCATTTAAAAACGGTTTGATAATTGATGGCGAATCGTGGATGGAGATGATCAATTCACGCAACCTCAGTTCACATACCTACAACCAGGATACTGCCAAAGAAATGGCCAAGAATATTCTGGAGCGCTTTTATCCTGCCTTCGAACAATTCACAACCACATTCAGCGCGTTGGCTGAACGTTCACAGGATGAATAATGCCTTACGGTCTCAGTGATACGACAATCGAAAAAATACGTGGCGTATTATCTCACCACCCATCGGTTGAAAAAGCCGTATTGTATGGATCGCGGGCAAAAGGGAACTATAAACCAGGCTCCGACATTGATTTGAGCCTGATTGGCGCAACACTCACCCTGTCGGAACTTGGGAATATCAACTCCGAGTTGGATGATCTGCTGCTTCCGTACACAATTGACCTGCTTATATTCGACACTCTCGATCACGTCAATCTGCGAGAGCATATAGAGCGGGTCGGCACAACCTTCTATGAACGGGAGGATGGGGCCACCATCACAGAAGCCGGAACCTGAGATCAACTACGGAGCTGTTCAGATGAGATACCCGCGTCTCAACGTTCAATATAAGGGGCTATGAGATCATCAAATTCATCGGCTGATTTGCACTTACTCTTCCCGACCCAGCATTCGGAACTCCGGGAACCGGTAAAGCTGAGAAAACCGATGATCTTGCCGTCGGAGACCTGGTAGAGATATGTCGTACCCTGCACCGCCCCGTCTTTGCCGTGCTCGTAAAAGGCGGCGCGGGCAAAACAGCCGTCCAGCTTCCTGCTGTAATGGACGTTGAACGTGAAAGGATTGCCTATCCGGTCCATGAGATCGCCGGCATCTTTGGCGCACTTCTGCTCAAGCTCCGGGTAATTCCGGTCGGCTGCCGAGGCGGTCGCCGCCAGGAGGAGCAGGAAACAGGCCATGACCATCGCTGACTTTAACATGCTTTTGTCCTCACGTTGACGCTTCATCCTACTGACGGCAGTTATTCACCAAGAGCACAAAGGATTCACGGAGTCGGCAGCGAAAAGGTGAGTCCGGCCAATTGTGAACTTGTAATTCAACCAAAATCATCTTTTGCGAAACTTTGTGTCCTTTGTGTCTTTGTGGTGAACTGCTTTTTCCAAAATCAATCGAGCCGGACGCGCCCGCCATTGACGGCATCCGCTCCGCCCTTCGACCCCTCCGCCATGCCGACCGCCATCCTGACGGCCGCCAGGAGGCTCTTTTCCGAGGCCCGCCCCGTCCCTGCCAGGTCATAGGCCGTGCCGTGGTCCACCGATGTGCGGATGATCGGCAAGCCGAGCGTGACGTTGACCCCGTCGTCGAAATGGAGCATCTTGAGCGGGATCAATCCCTGGTCGTGGTACATGGCCACCACCCCGTCGTACTCCCCCTTTTGGGCGAAATAAAAGAGCGTGTCCGCCGAGAGCGGCCCTGCGGCGTCTATCCCTTCGCCCTGCGCCGCTTCGATGGCCGGCGTGATGGACTCCTGTTCCTCGTTGCCGAACATCCCCCCTTCGCCGCAATGGGGGTTGAGGGCCAGCACCGCCAGACGGGGACGGTCCTTGCCGGTGAGAAGCCGCACCCCGGCCGCCGTAATGCGGATCGTGTTCAGCACCCGCTCCCGGCTGATCAGGCCGGGCACATCCCGCAGGGCCTCGTGGATCGTCACCAGGCTGACCCGGAGCAGATCGCCCGCCAGCATCATCACGTAATCGCCGACCCCGCACAACTCGGCCAACAGCTCGGTATGCCCGTGAAAATCATGGCCGGCCCGGTTCATGGCCTCTTTATTGATGGGCGCCGTGGCCATGGCCGCCACCCGGCCCGCCAGGCACAGGCGGGCAGCCGTGCAGATATACCGATACACGGCTTCCCCGGTCGCCAGGGTCGGCCTGCCGTAGCGCAGGTCTTCCTCCGTCAGGCGGGAAAGGGGCAAGAGCGCCATGGCGTTGGCCGGGACCCTGCACGCATCCTCGGGCTCGGCGACCTCGGCTATCCCCATCCGCGATCCGCAGACCCGGAGCGCCCGCTCCAGCGCCCCCCTGTCGCCCACAACGAGCGGGAAGCAGCGCGCCCCGACCTCGGGATGGCTCCACGCCTTGACGATGATCTCCGGCCCCACGCCGCAGGGGTCTCCCATGGTAATGGCTATCAGGGGCTTGTCAGACACAGGGTCCCTCTTCTTTCATCTCCGCAATCGCCAGGGTGACGTTCTCCGATTTGACCTTTTTCAGCAGCAGCCGGCCGCCGCCCGCCCCCAGTATGGCCGACGGCTCCGCCACGCCCGAGGCGCCCACAGCCGCCAGGGCATGGGGCGACGGCGGCGACGGGACCGCAACGGCATTCAGTTCGTCCGCCGCGAAGCAGGTCAGCGGCACGCCAAGGCGTTCGGCAAAGGCGTTCAGCCCCGCTTCGTCGCTCTTGACCGTTACCGTGGCGATCAGCCGCACGCTCTTGCGGGACAGGAATATGCGCTTGAGCTGTGCCGAGACGAATTCATCGATTTCATCCACCGGCGTGCCGCGGTTGCACCCAATGCCCAGCACCAGGTTGCGGGGACGCAGGATCAACAGATTGTCGGGCTGGGTCTGGGGCGGCAGATGGCGGTTGGTGACGAACAGGAAGCCGCGGGCCTGGCTGTCCATAGCCTCGGCAAAGGTATCATGGAACGAGATTCTGCCCCGCCCCCGCAACCAGAAACGCGCCTTCCCCGTGGGATCGACAACGGCTATCCGGTTATCGTCCAGGAGCAGGCTGTTGAGCACCTTGATCCCGCCTATGTCGTCGATCACCCACCCCTGTTCCTTGGCCAGGAGGTCGAACGACGGGAGCCCATTGGCATCCGTGGCGGTCGTAATGACTGGCCGGGCCCCGCAGATGAAGGCGCACTGCTCGGCCAGTTCGTTGGCGCCGCCCAGGTGGCCGGCAATAAGCGAGATGGCGAATTTGCCCGTATCATCCATCACCACCACTGCCGGGTCCGTTTCCTTGGACACGAGCAGCGGCGCGATCATGCGCACCACGATGCCGGCGGCCATAATGAAGACGAAACCGTCGTATTCCCGCCAGAGCGACGCAGTCAGCTCCTTCAGACCGGCGGGATCGAACAGGCGCCTGACCGTGCCGGCTTGTCCGGCATACCGCTGGGAGACATACAGTTCCGCCTCGGCCAATCCGCACCGTAATTTTTGCCCCAACAGGGCCCCGTTGCGGGTTATGGCGATTACGGCGACACGCATGTCAGGCAACGGAGCTGCCGCGAAAACCGTGGGAGAAGCCGTCGTCGTACAGCAACGACCGCGCCTTGAGCCCTTCCCGCCGGGCCGCCAGCACATCCCCGACCATGATCAGGGCCTGGCGCTCGATGCCGGCCTCGCCTACCTTGGCGGCGATATCGGCCAGGGTGCCCTCTATGATCAGTTCGTCCTCCCAGGAGGCCCGGCAGACCACGGCGGCGGCGGTTTCCGGGGTGTAGGCGCCGGTCAGGAGTTCCGCCACCACCCGCTCTATCATGCCCACCGAGAGGTAGATCACCAGGGTGGCGCCGATGGAGGCGATGCGGCCGAGGCTTTCCCGCTCCGGCACCGGCGTGCGCCCTTCCATGCGGGTGAAGATAACCGTCTGGGAAACCTCCGGCAGGGTCAGTTCCTGCTTGAGGGCGGCAGCGGCGGCAAAGGCGCTGGTCACGCCGGGCACCACCCCATAGGACACGCCCAGGCGGTCAAGGGCCTCCATCTGTTCCTGGATGGCGCCATAGATCGAAGGGTCCCCGGTGTGGAGGCGCACAACGTTCCTGCCGGCCGGGACCGCATCCATGATGACCTTCAGGACCTCGTCAAGGGTCATGCCGGCCGAATCGTACACCGTGGCATTGGCGGCGTAACGGCGGACAAGCTCCCGGTCCACCAGGCTGCCGGCATAGATGACCACATCGGCATGGCGCAACAACCGCGCGCCGCGGATGGTGATGAGGTCGGCCGCCCCCGGTCCGGCGCCGACGAATGAAACCTGCTCCGCCATGATCTCCCTGCTCCCTGTTAAATAGTTTCTCATCCGGAGTTTCCGGATGGAAACTGATTTAGGTACAACACCGTGATGGCCTGCCCTGGTGAATATGTAGTCCGAAACCCGCCCCATGTCAAGTTGGAGGGCCCGGCCCCGGTTTTTTTCATTTGACAATTTGCCTGAATGTATTAGGATAGAATTTATCTTGTTACAGATATCTTCAGAACATCATGAAAGGAGAACCCGACTATGTGGACTGAAAGATTCAGGATTCGTCCGGTATCCCACTGCAAAGAGGGTTGCCCTAGCCGGCCCGCCCCATGACCTGTGGCGGGCGTTCCGATAAAAGCCCCCTGCCCCATGGACAGGGGGCTTTTTTTTGGGAGATAATCTGTTATGATGCCGCTTCGACGCGGCATGCCACCTGATGGGTGAACCGTGATGACGCCTTACGGCCATTCACGTTGGACGAATATGGAACAAAACATCTTTACGAAGGATTTCCCGGTTCGCTACCACGAACTGGACCATTGCGGCAAGCTGCGGGTGGCAACCCTGCTCAATTACCTGCAGGACACCGCGGGGATGCACGCGACGCTTTTGGGCGTGTCCATGGCCGACCTGCGAAAGCTGGGGATGACATGGGTGCTGTCGCGCATCCACCTGATGGTGGACCGCTATCCCCGCGCCGGGGAGACCGTAACGATCCGCACCTGGCCGGCAATCCGCCAGGAAGTTTTTACCTGCCGCGAATTCGAACTGTTCGACCATCATGGGGGCCGGGTTGCGCGGGCCACCACCTCGTGGGCGGTGTTGAACACCGGGACCCGCCGGCCGGTCAGGCTGGAAGGCACTCTGCCCGTTTTTCCCCTGACGCCGCAACGGGCGGTGGACGACGACTTCGCCTCCCTGCCGGCCTTCCCCGGGACCGCCACGGCCGAGATGAACTTCCCGGTCCTGCGAAACGACATGGACCTCAACAATCACGTCAACAACACCGTCTATGCGGGGTGGGCGCTGGAAACGGTCCCGGATTCCGTGGCAGCGGGCAGCCTGGTGGAATTGGAGATCGTCTTCCGGGCAGAGGTCCGTCGCGGAGACAACATTATCTCCCGTTGCGCCGTCGAGGACTCCGGACCGGCAACCTGCTGCCTGCACCAGATTGTGAACCAGCGGGACGGCAGGGAACTGGCGCGCCTGAGAACCTATTGGAAAAAATAAGAGAGCACCGGAGCCGATCATGACACTGCCGCCTTGCCCCATGTGCCACCGATGGGAGAGCGATGCCGAACTGCGCATCGCCGAGTTCGACCACTCCTACGTCATCCTCAACCGCGATCAGTTCTTCCCCGGCTATACGCTGCTGTTCAGCAAATCCCATGTGACCGAGCTGTTCCACCTGGACCCGCAGGTGCGGGGCGAACTGGTGGAAGAGGTCAGCCGGACGGCCAAGGCCCTGTTCACCGTCTTCCGGCCCGACAAAATAAACTACGAACTCCTGGGCAACATGGTCCCCCACATGCACTGGCACCTTGTGCCCCGTTTCGCCACGGAAAAGGCCTGGCCGCGCCCGATCTGGGCCGAGCCCCATGACGAGTTGTTCCTGGCGCCGGGCGACTACCATCGCCGCATCGCCCAGATACGGGAGGCGCTCGTATGATCAGGCCGTTTCTCCACACCCTGCCCAACGGCTTGCGCGTCGTCTGTGTCGAGATGCCCCATCTGCATTCGGCCGAACTGGCGATCTATGTCAAGGTCGGAGGTCGCAACGACCCGCCCGGCAGGGAGGGGCTCTCCCACTTTCTCGAACACATCCTCTTTCGCGGCACAACCGAGTACGCCTCGTCCCTTGAGATCGAAGCCGCCTTCGAGGCCATCGGCGGCAACCCCAATGCCGCCACCGACGCCGAATCGACCTGTTACTACTCGCGCGTCCACCCCGCCCACGTTCGGCGGGGCATGGATATCTTCGCCTCCATGCTGCTTCGGCCGCTCCTGGAGGGGATCGGGATCGAGCAGCGCATCATCTCGGAAGAGGCGCGTGAAGACCTGAACGAAGCGGGCGACGAGATCAACCCCGACACCATTGCCAGCCGCCTGCTCTGGCCGCGGCACCCCCTGGGCATGCCCACCATCGGCACCCTGGAGAGTATCGCCGCCATCGGCCGGACAGACCTTGAGTCGCACCTGAAGCGGTACTATGTCCCGAGCGCAACGGTAATCGTGGTTGCCGGACCGGTGCGCGGCGCCGACATTTTTGCCGCGGCAGGCGAGGTATTCGGCAATTGGCGGGGCGGTGCACCACCCGCGGTCCGCACGGTCACGAAGCGCCAGAGTTCCCCGCAGATCCGGTTCCTGCACGACTCGGACAGCCAGATGAACCTGCAACTGGCCTTCCTGGGGTTTCCCCGCAGGGACCGGCGGTTCATGGCCGTTCGTCTTTTGCGCCGGATGCTGGCGGGTGGCGGCAGTTCCCGTCTGCACCTGCGCCTGCGGGAAGAGTTGGGCATCGTCTATTCCGTCGAGGGGGCCATCGGCGCCTATGACGAGACCGGCTGCCTGACCTTCGATCTCTCCACCGCCCCGGCCAACCTGCTTCAAGCGGTCGAAACAACCCTTGAAGAGATCCGGCGCGTTGCCGCCGAACCGATCACAACGGCGGAACTGGAACGGGTCCGGCAGTCCTATATTTTTGACCTGGAATACAGCCGCGACTCGGCATATGAGATGGGGGTGCGATACGGCTGGGGTGAATTGGTCGGGGTCCGGCGCAGCATCGAGGAGGACCAGGAAGAGGCGCGGAGTGCCACGCCGGATGTGGTTCAGGAGGCGGCCCGGAGCCTTTTTGCGCCCCATAACCTGAACCTGGTGGCTGTCGGGCCGTACCAAAGGGGGATGCAAAAGAAAACGCGGGAACTGGTCGGGCACTATGCAAGCCGGTATTAGACCGTAACGGCTCGCGCTCCTTCGTGCCATGGGACATTCATTCTGCGACAGTGAAACATGGCAACCCGTAATTTGCAGGGGCACTGCCTGCTGCGACCTTGCACGATTATCTCCACCACCCCCTGGCCCCCTCCTAAACTAAGCGCTCTCCTCCTGATTCAGGCTTGCGCGCCAAAGGGCGCTTTAGCCCGCAGGCAGGAGGGGCCGGGGGTGGTCGCCTTTTCCCTCATCCCTCAACCTTCAACTCTCAACAGTTTATTTACGCTCCAGTTTGATGATCTGCTCGCACGGCGACAGGTAGCCGGCGCGGATGCCGCCCCAATGCCTGCCATTGATCACGAGCGGCCACGACAAGTCGTTGAGGATCTCACCGGTGTCGCGGCGGTAGGTCTGAAGCAGGTACCCGTCGGTGTTGCGGGCGCAGCGGATGCCGGTGCGGTCGTTGAAAATCCGCTTGGTGCGGTTATTGTTCTTGTCCACCTCCGGATTTCCGGTCAGCGGCTTTGTGTAGCGCAGGTTGTGGCACGGGGCATAGCCGTTGTTGTCCACGCAGATGGCGTACAAAAGCTTGCTGTCCTTGCCAACGATCTTCTCCTGAAAGGGCGATATCACGCGGTCGAAGAAGGCGTCGAATTTGGTCGTAAATTTTTGGGGGTTGGTATTGGGCACAGGGACGTAGTTCCTGTCGAACAGGGCCTCCAGGGTAATCGTCCGGTCGCGCAGCGCCGAGTCGACGGCAGCCAGAATCTGTTCCTCCATCTCGCGAAGATGCCCCTTGACGGTATCGTGGTAATTGCCTACCGAGAACTTGCCCACCGTGCCGTAAATCTGCTCGACCAAATCCGAAAATTTTACAAAGGCCTCATTGGTCGTCTCCGTCATTTCAAACGTTTCGTTCGCTATTTCGGAAACCCTCCGGATCTTGTCGGATATCTCGTGGGTGGTGGCGCTCTGCTGTTCCGAGGCTGTCGCGATCTGCTCGATCATGGTGCGCGATTCAGTTGCATGGTTCTTGATGTTCTCAAGGCGCTGGCGAGCGTCCTCTGCCTTGGCCAGACCGGTCCGCACCAGTCCCGTTTCAGTCTCGATCATGGCAGCCGCCTTGCGGCTGGCCTTTTGAATACCGGCAACTACCCGCTCGATCTCCCTGGTGGACTTGGTTGTCTTCTCGGCCAACCCTTTGACCTCGCTTGCCACCACGGCAAAACCCTTTCCGGCGTCACCGGCCCTGGCCGCCTCAATGGAAGCGTTCAACGCCAGCAGATTGGTCTGGTCGGCGATATCCTCGATCAGCACCACCATCTCGCCGATACTCGTGGACGAAGCCTCCAACTGACGGATCGTTTCCAGCGTGCTGTCCACGCTCTCGCTGATCTGCCGCATGCAGTTCCAGGTCTCTTCCACCACCGTCAGACCATTGCAGGCGGCGACGTCCACATCGGACGAAAGCACCGCCGCGCGGTGCGTATTGCCGGCCACACTGTTGATGGTCATGGACATCTCTTCCGATGCCACGGCAACCGCCGAGGCCTGTTCCTTCTGGTCCTGGCTGATTTTCATGGCACGGTCGGTGCCGAATGAAAGCTCGCAGACACCGCTGCCGATCATGCAGGCCTGCTGGTACAACAGCAGGATGGTTTCCCGGATCTTTGTCGTCAGCCGGTTAACCTCCGTGCCGACACTGCCCAGTTCATCGTCGGAGCGGACATGCAGGACCTTGGTCAGGTCCCCCTCGCCGCTGGCCATTTCGGCCACCTGTTCGTACAGCTCCCTGACCGGCTGCACCAGGGTCCGGTTGAAAAACAGGTACAACGATCCCAGGATCGCCAGGAAGAAGCAGACCCCTACCCCCGACAGCACCAGGGTCAGCTTGTATGCGCTCGCAAAGCCCTCTTCCAGGGAGGTTGTCACGATCATGCCCCCCCGGTAACGGGCGGACGCATCATGGCAACCGCGGCATCGCTGTTCGTTCTCCAGCGGCAGCACCAGGCTGAGAATATGTTTGCCATCCTTCTTGTCGAACACCACTTTGCTGCTGCCCGACGTCAGGGCATTGCGCACCTCGTCGCTCGTCGCGCCGCTTCCGCCCCACTCCCGGCCCTCGGCGCTGAAAATCCTGATATCCAGGATGCCCCCCTTGGCCTCGATCTCCTTGACATTGGCGCCGAAGTTCTTCATGTCGCCGTTGGCCATCATATTGAGGATATCGTGGCTCACGGTTGCCGCAAGCTGGGCGGCATTACGCTTTTCCAGATCCATAGTGGCGCTCCACTCCAGATAGATGGAGAGGACACCTAATCCGGCAAACCCGATACAGAGAATGCCGCCGATAATGGTTAGAATCTTGCGGGTCATTTTTGATTTGAACATGAAGAGCCTCTGGAGGCTGGCAGGTGTTCGTATTCACCATATCAGCACAAAAATTTAGCATGTAATTTCAGAGCAATATACCCTAAACGGGGGACGATATCAAACAAAGATTAAACGCTGTTCTAAAAATTAATGGTAGTTAAAAAAAGGCCCGGCAGATAGCTCTACCGGGCCGCGGGAACCGTTTAACAAACTGCCTAGTTGGGATATACGGAAACCTTTTTCCGATCCTTGCCCATGCGTTCAAAGGTTACAATCCCGTCAATCAGGGCAAACAGGGTATAATCCTTGCCGCAGCCCACGTTGTTACCGGGATGAATCTGAGTGCCGTGCTGGCGGTAGATTATATTGCCGGCCCTGACCGCCTCGCCGCCGAATTTCTTGCAGCCAAGCCTTTGGCCGTCCGAATCCCTGCCGTTCCGTGAACTGCCTACGCCTTTCTTATGTGCCATTTCCGTTTCTCCTGGGAAAATATCGTAAAGTTTATGCGCTGATCTTCTCTATCTTGAGCACCGTCCGCTCCTGGCGATGGCCGCGCAGCTTGCGGGAGTCCTTCCGGCGCTTGGACTTGAATACGAGCACCTTCTTGTCCTTGCCCTGAGCCGCAATCCGGGCCGTCACCGTAGCGCCGCTGACAAGCGGGGCGCCAATGGCCACTTTTTCACCGCCAACCATGAGGACCTCGGCAAACTCGATGCTATCGCCGATATTTCCTTCAAGCTTTTCGACCTTGAGGAATTCACCCTCGCTTACCTTGTACTGCTTGCCGCCTGTCTTGATAACTGCATACATAAGACGTCTCCATCCAATTCATTTTTGAAGAGTTTTGGATCATAGCCAAGCAGGCGCCATAAGTCAAGAAAAAATTTATTTGCCGGAATCGGGACAACAAACCACCATACGGGGCATCGGAAACTTACGACTTCCAAAACTGCTCGCATTAGTGTACAAAAGAGATAGAACTTCGTAGGCAGTAAGGGCCGGTTTTTCCATTACGGCCCGGACAAATATCCCATGTGTCAGGAGCAAGAAAATGAAAGCATGCAACAAAACAATCGCCGCAGGATGCTTACTCATTCTCGCGGCCGCTCTCCAGACCGGCTGTGCTACCACACCAAAAACGGAGGCCCCGTCGCCGAAGGCAACCGCTCCGATTAACCTGGCGCCGCAGCAGTCGGACAACCAGGTGATTACCGGCAAGATCGCGGAAACCATGGACAGCGGCGGCTACACCTACGTCAACCTGGAAAAGGACGGAAAACGCCAGTGGGTGGCAATACCCGCGACCAAGGTCGAGGTCGGACAGGAGCTCAAACTGCTGCCCGGCATGCAAATGGGTGAATTCACCAGCAGCACCCTGAAACGCACGTTCGACAATATCATCTTCTCTGCCGGAGTGGCAGCGGACGCCGCCCCGGCGCCCGCCGGCGCCGCCGGCACGCAGCCGCCGATGCCCTCCGGGCACCCTGCAATAAACCAGATGGCGCAACTTCCGCAAGGGCATCCTTCCATGGAGCACCAGGCCGCGTCGAAAGGCTCCACGCTCTCCGGCAAAGTTGTGGAGACCATGAACAGCGGCGGTTACACCTACAT
>Ga0187771_10002320_pt1 | contig 13071 bp, 11 predicted proteins | sample 0116_SJ02_MP15_1_FD_133139 | JGI IMG/M metagenome (GOLD analysis project Ga0187771, IMG submission 133139) | Tropical peat soil microbial communities from peatlands in Department of Meta, Colombia - 0116_SJ02_MP15_10_MG | ecosystem: Environmental > Terrestrial > Soil > Wetlands > Peat | place... | reverse complement strand
TGGGGTGGTCCAGCCGTTGCCTATCTCAATGACACAAACTTTCCGGAAATCATTGTGGGTCGAACTGTTTTACACAACAATGGCGCTCTTGATTGGAAAGGGTATTATGGCATGGGTTTTGAGCATTATAACGACAGGTCGTGGCTTCATGGTGGTGTTGGACCCTTTTCGGCTGTAGCAAACTTAAATGGAAGCGGGCCTGACGTCGTGGCTGGAAACACCACCTATGATGCCAAAGGAAACGTCCTGTGGAGGGCCAATATTACAGACGGCTTCCCCGGAGTAGCAGACTTCAACAAGGACGGTAAACCAGAAGTTGTGGTCGTAGTATCTGGAACTAATAACACCAACCCCTGCAAGGTGTACCTCTTAAACGGACAAACTGGGAAATTGAGCACTCTGTGGAACCATAATCCAGTGATTTTGAATGACACTGGTGGAGGGGCGCCTACAATTGCGGATTTCACAGGTTCTGGTTATCCAGAAGTCGGCGTCGCGACAAGTCACAATTACACGATGATTAACAATAATGGGACAATTCGTTGGAGAGACACGATAAATGATAGTAGTTCAGGCGTGACTTGCGCCTCTGCCTTCGATTTCACGCCGCATGCTTTACCTGCCACCCAGCCGCCCGAGGAATATGTGCAACGCGCGGATGTAGTGTATGCAGACCAAACTAACTTGTGGGTCTTCGACGGAGATACGGGAGCTGTGGTTTGGTCGACAAATCGCCCTTCGGGCACGACTTGCGAAATGCCAGCGATCGCCGACATTGATAATGACGGTCATGCAGAGATCGTGGTGTGCGCTAATGACTACTATACTAAGACACCACCTTACGCCGGCATTCTTGCTTATGGAGATAAAGCGTGGCAAGGTTGCAGGTCCATCTGGAACCAATATACGTATCATATCACCAACATAGGCGACGATGCTAAAGTTCCAACCGTAGAGTTCGATAACTGGCTTATCCCCGCTTGGACCACACACTACAACAATTACAGATGTCAAGAGCTAGTTGTGCACAGTTCCCCTGTAGCAAACTTCAGCAATATCGGGCTTCCTGCGGGTCCAGTGCGCTTTGACGCTTCAACATCTCAGCCTGGATGGAACGACACTGAGATATTGCCCATAACCGAATATATTTGGAACTTCGGTGACGGCAACATAACAACCATAACCACACCAGTCGTATACCACACATACACGCAAAGCGGCAAATACAGCGTGACCCTGACTGTCGATGCACCCGGAGCGACACCGGAAACAAATTCTACAACTCGAATGATAACTATAGTTTCCAAATCTGTTGGCGGCATATCTGTTCCCAGTGAAAACCTGGGGTTAACAACACCGTACGTTGGCCTAGTCTCAACACTCGCAGTCGCAGCAGTTGCAACAGCAGTCTGTGTCAAGCGTGTTAAGCGTGGAAAGGAGAAGCAGTAAACACCATTCAATCCTCCCTCTTTTTCTATCCTAGGATTTTGCATTAGCTTAATTCATGGTCAAGAAAGAAGCCGTTGAATACTTTCTCCATTAGACTTCAAAGAGAAAAGGAAAATTGTTTAGGTCTTCAGATAGGCCTCAAGGATTTCTCTTGGAGTCAACTTAGGCATTTCGATAAGACCCATTCCGACTCTTGGAGTCATTGCTATCTGTCTCTGAATCTCTGGGAGAAGTAACTTGGCCAAGGATTTCATAACAAGGTCTAGGGTCTCTTCAATATTCGTGACTCTTCCATTACCATTAGTCTTCTCTAGGGGAATCTCATGTATTATCTTCTGCCACGATTCTCTAAGTTCTGTTCTGTTGAGGAAGTATGTCAGCATGTCCTTAGAAACACTCTTGAATGTAAGAACCTTGATTATGGTCTCGTTGATGTTCAGGTTGATACCCATTGTGATGAACCTTTTCCTGAAATAGTGACGGTTCAGCTTTGGAATTCCTGCTATCTCACAAGCCTTGGAGAGTAACTCGAGAACCCCTGATTCTGTAGTTGGCTATGAAAGGCCTGATTTTTGCATATGTCCGAAAAGTTCTACTGTCTTCTCTGAGATGTACACCTTCCCTACTACCGATTCCTTCTCAGACTCTATAATGAACTCTTCTCGGGGTAACTGTGGAATGACCTTCTCCAAGAGGTCTCCTATCCTTGCAGGGCAATCTCTGAAGAGACTTGGCAATGTCTTGGTTGTCTTAGCACGCGCTATAAGCAAGAGCTTGCCGTTTCAGGGTCGTGGAGCGTCGTTTAGGCTTTTCAGGAATCCAAATCTATTTTGCTGTAGATCCAGAATGATCGTGTATTCGTTATAAAATGGTTCATTTCCCATTAATCCATTTACTCTGAATATTGATATTATCGTGCGAATCAGGAGCCGTCTTATACCTTTCACATTTGGAATGCGAGGGGTGAAGCAAATCATAGGGTTTTCTATTTGCAAACTTCGGAGTCTCAAAACTCCTTTGGTCTTGGCCCCTACGAGCGAAACACTCTCGCCATATGCACCAGGGACTTCCAAGCAACAATTACCTTGCTGCGTGCCTTTTTTGCCAGCATATTTCTCCCAACGACCTTTAAGCGCAAAGACTAGTGTGAATTTGCTAGCGCCCGTGTCAAAAATAATCCCCCTCAACGGCTTATCGTTGAACTCTAATTCTTCAAGAAAAAGTGCTCCAAACCTAATTCTCACTTTCGTGAATTCGGCTTTTTTCAACAATTCTTCAGGCAACTCGGTCAGAGAATCGCAGACGCAGAATCTTTCATTAGGATAATCTATAGCCAAGATCCTTCGTCCGAGGAAATTGAATCCCAACACGCCGATTTCTTCAGGCTTTTCAGAAGCCGACGTTATTTTGCCATAATTCCTTTTTATCCGAAATCTTTCGTTTCTGAATTCATAATTACCTATCTTACCGTTCAAAACGAAGTATTTGTCTTTGAATTCGCTTCGCCCGGTCAATTGCCTGAGGGGAACATCATAAATAATGGATCTGTTCCAACCCGTATCCAGTTGCAACCAGTGTGTGGACGCGTCAAACTCAAATTTCACAGGAACCCACAATTCTTCTTTCTCGCCCACCCAGGCGAAATTTGACCATTCCATCTCTATCGCTTCTGCCAGCGCACTAGTGCTTTTCATTGCATCTATTCGTACCAGTCTATTTAAAGGATAAAGTATGCACCGCGATGCACCGCGCCCTGCACGCGAACCTATTCAGAAACGGCAGTCGATAGGATTAGCGGTAAAAGTGTATGGGGATAGAACTTACCCCTCCACACAAAATACTGAGCGCTTCCTATGTGGTCTGAGAAAAACGTAACAATTGTCAAAGCACCTTGATGATCATAGCGACGTCCAGTAGATACGCATGTATTAGGTTAATAGGTTAAGCACACTATTCTTTGGTTTGCGGAAAAATACAGGATAATCAGTTCACTATACTATACATTATGAAGATCTGAATTTCGTTTGTTGTCGTCTCCAGAACAAGCAACCCTCCCCTTTTTCCCGGTTTCTTTGTCTTTCAGGGCCAAATCAATCCTAAGATACTCTGAAAACCGACCGATAAATCAGAGCTCATTGAATCACAACCCATAGATATATGAATCGGTCGATTTTCAAATATCTGCACCCCGAAACCTTTAATTTCTGTGCACGTGATTTATAGGAAGCGCGGTTGGAAAACAATATTTAAGGCCAAATATTGCAGACTGACCGGTCGCAGCGGGGTGGGGTAGCCAGGTTTAACCCGCTGGGCTCATAACCCAGAGATCGGTTGTTCAAATCGACCCCCCGCTACATTTACTAATTCTTAAATCAGCCGTATTCTGAGACTATTTTCGAATTCCAATAGCAAATCCATGAGTTTGTGCTTTCTGCTAGTTTTAATTTCGCATCGCCGTCTACAGATTTCCGCAGACATATGCGCGGCTAATGTTTAGATTATCAAACAGCGCGCGCTTTGTTTATTTGTTTTCTGCTTTTTGATTCCCACGGTAGCTTCCATTGTAACTTCACTTGAGGAAGAATTTAAATGCTAATTGCCTCTAACTGAGGCTAAAAGGTGAGTCGATTTGATGAGAAGGCGTAGCAGAACAAATGTAGCCCTAATTTTGTCATTGATCGCAGGGGTTCTTATACTGATAGGTGGCCTTGTAAGGTTTATCGATGCGAGCTTTTTCAGCGAACACCCATCATTAGGCGGATTCAACCCTAACATTGCTAATTATATTCTAGGTGGCATCACAATATTGTTTGCGATCTTGGTTTTTATCGGTGCGTACTATGTTTATTTGTCTGGTGGTTACGGAATGATCGGCGGAATTATAGTCGCCGTTTTCTCGGTTGTGAGCATAGCAACTGGTGGCGGCTTTATCGTTGGAACCATACTTGGGCTAATAGGTGGCGTGCTGAGTATCTTCAGCACGCGAGAACCGACCGAAGAAGCCTTAATCAAACCGAAAGACCAGGAAGAGCACGAAAAGTTCTAGATGCTAATATGATGCAGGGTTAGTTTTTCCAACTCTGGAACCCGCAAGCGGCGGTTAAAGCGGAATGTTAGCATGTTTTTTTGGTGGTCGTGCTTCTCGTTTTGTCGCCAGCATTTCCAAGGCACTTATCAGTTTTGGCCTTGTTTCCGCTGGCTCAATGACATCGTCAATGTATCCCTTCTGGGCCGCAATGTAGGGACTAGCAAACTTCTCACGATACTCCTTGATCAAGTCTTGCAGCTTCTTCTCAGGATCCTTAGCCTCGGCGATCTCTTTTCTGAAAATAATATTTATTGCCCCTTTTGGTCCCATTACAGCGGTTTCTGCTGTCGGCCATGCATAATTTATGTCTGCCCTAGAATGTTTGCTGCCCATGACATCGTACGCGCCACCGTAGGCTTTTCTCAGTATGACAGTAATTTTGGGCACTGTGGCTTCGCAGTAGGCGTACAGTAGCTTCGAGCCATGACGAATTATGCCCCCGTGCTCCTGCTCAATTCCCGGAAGAAAACCAGGCACATCTTCGAACGTGATTATTGGGATGTTAAACGCGTCGCAGAACCGAACAAAGCGGCCGCCCTTCGTTGAAGAATTGATGTCCAAAGCGCCAGCATATGATTTCGGCTGGTTCGCAACTATGCCTACGGAACGTCCGTTTAATCGTGCGAAGCCGACAACTATGTTTGGCGCCCACAGAGCCTGAACTTCAAGGAACTCTCCATTATCCACTATGCTCGTTATGACTTCTTTGACGTCGTATGGCTTATCCGGGTCGTCTGGAATTATCTCTGCTAAATGCCCATCAACCCGGTTTGGGTCATCCCTATTCTCCGATATAGGGGGATCTTCCATGTTGTTTGACGGCAAGTAGCCAAGCAGTTTTCGGATGGTCTGTATGCATTCTTCTTCGTTGCTCGCGATGAAGTGAGCAACACCGCTGGTTGTGTTGTGCACCTCTGCGCCGCCGAGTTCTTCGAACGTCGCTTCTTGTCCGAGGACTGTTTTTATGACTTCTGGTCCCGTGATAAACATGTGGCTCGTGCGTTTCACCATCACGATAAAGTCCGTGAGCGCTGGACTGTAAACTGCTCCTCCTGCGCATGGTCCCATAATGGCCGAGATCTGCGGAACGACTCCAGAAGCGATAACATTCTTGAAGAAAATGTCACCGTAGCCCGCCAGACTAGCCACCCCCTCTTGAATCCGTGCCCCGCCAGAATCGTTCAAGCCAATCACAGGTGCACCTACTTTCATGGCCAAGTCCATGATCTTGCACACTTTTTTAGCGAACATTTCGCCTAAAGAGCCGCCGAAAACTGTGAAATCCTGCGAGAAGACATACACTAGTCTGCCATCGACCGTGCCGTAACCAGTGACTACGCCATCGCCTAGAACTTTCTGTTTCTCTATCCCAAAGTCATGGCACTGATGAACAATAAACGGGTCTAACTCGACAAAACTGCCAGCATCCAAGAGCAGGTCTATCCGTTCTCTAGCCGTCAGCTTGCCTCTTTCATGCTGCTTTTCAATGCGGTCCTTCCCACCGCCTTGTTTGGCTTTTTCCCTCAGTTTGCGAGATCTTTCTATTTTCTCTCTGACAGTCGGTTCTCCCGAACTCAACGCAGCTTCCCTCTGTTTTGAAAGAATATTCTGCACTCCGATATTTTAGTTTAACATAATCTTTCATGACAATATTTGGGCTCGTAGCTGAAAACGTAAATGCGACCTTTAGTAAAACAATCAGTGTGAGTGAAAGATGATCAAAATAAAGAGAACCTACGACCCACCATCGAAGGAAGATGGCTACAGATTACTCGTAGACAGGTTATGGCCAAGAGGACTAACCAAGGAAAAGGCAAGGATTGACCTTTGGCTGAAAGAAATCGCGCCCAGTAATGAATTAAGAAAATGGTTTTCCCACGACCCTGAAAAGTGGGACGAATTCAAGAATAGATACGAAAAGGAATTGGCCAACAAGCAAGAGCTACTCGGCAAGATTGTGCAACTAGAGAAAGAGAAACGCGTTGTCACGCTGCTTTACTCGACGAAAGAAACAGAACGCAACAACGCCGTGGCCTTGCAAGGTTTTCTCAAGAAAGCATAGGCACATCTGCCCCCGGCTCGTTCAGCGCCACTAATTGGCGTGGAAAAATATAATTCAGCGTTATGCCATGTTGTAAACGTCAAAACAGGTTTGGTGATGAAAATGCTTCGCTTCTTCAACACCCTGACGCGTAATTTGGAAGAGTTCGTGCCGCAAGAGAAGGGTACGGTGAAAATGTACGCCTGCGGACCTACTGTTTATTTTTACGCGCACATCGGAAATTTTAGGACATACATTTTCGAGGACTGGCTTAGAAGAATGCTGGAGTTTAACGGTTTCAAAGTAGAGCATGTAATGAACATCACGGATGTCGGGCATCTTACGTCAGATGCTGATACTGGCGAAGATAAAGTTGAAGTCGGCGCAAAAAGGGAGAGGAAAACTGCATGGGAAATTGTTGAGTTCTATACAAAAGCCTTCTTTGAAGATGCGGAGGAGCTTAACATTCTTAGACCAACAGTTGTCTGCAAGGCGACAGACCACATTCCTGATATGTTAGAATTAATCAAAACGCTTGAAAAGAAGGGTTATACTTACATTATTGACTCAGGGGTTTACTTTGATACTTCAAAACTGAAGGATTATGGAATATTAACTGGAATGGATTTCGAAAGGTTAAGCGAATCTCTGAAGGCTGGAGCGCGAGTTGAATTTAACCCGCACAAGAGAAACATTACAGATTTTGGTCTTTGGCTTTTCTCACCGAAAGGCAGGAAAAGGCAGATGGAATGGGACTCGCCCTGGAGTGCTGGCTTTCCAGGGTGGCACATAGAATGCAGCGCTATGAGCATGAAGTACCTTGGAGAAACCTTCGATATACACTGTGGTGGAATTGATCACATACCAATTCATCACACGAATGAGATTGCGCAGTCTGAAGCAGCAACAGGAAAAATGCTGGCTAACTATTGGCTGCACGACGCATTTCTTGTCTTCGGCAAATCTGTGCGAATGGCAAAGTCGGCTGGAGAGATAATCACCGTCAAGAACCTCGTCAAAGAGGGGTTTGACCCGCTTGCTTTCAGGTACTTATGCCTAACTGCACACTATCGGTCCGAACTAGTCTTCACGTGGGAAAGCCTGCAAGCGTCTCAGAAAGCTCTATTCACATTAAGAGAACACGTGAGAAGGTTCAAAGAGAACTTGAAGGACGAAGTGAAAGAAACTTCGAGAGCTAAAGAATATAGAAGCGCTTTTTTGGAAGCAGTAAACGACGATTTAAACATGCCAAAAGCCTTAACAATAGTTTGGAAACTAGTGAGAGAAGAGAAAGACATAAGCGAAGACGAAAAACACAAATTGTTACTTGAATTTGACAAAATCTTCGCACTAGACTTGGATAGGAAAGTAGTTACGGAAAAACTGCCTGAAGAAGCTGAACTTCTCATTCGAAGAAGGGAAGAAGCAAGAAAAGCCAAGGACTGGGAAACGGCTGACAAATTAAGGGAACAGCTGAACGCAATGGGCATAATCTTGGAAGACACGGCCTCAGGTGTCAAATGGCGACGAAAAAGCTAAATCGCTCGAACAGTCACATCGCCAGACAAGACTCTTCTCCTCTCATTATTCTCGAGTTCAACGATTAACGCACCACTTTCATCAATGTCAATCGCTCTGCCTAGCCAGTTTTCTTCAAAACTCGTAACCTCAATTTTCTTGCCGAGAAAATCCGCCATTTCACGCCATTCTTCCAATGATCTTTTAGATTTTTTTTCCTTGAACAATTTGCAGCATCCTTCAAACTCCTTAAGCAAGGCGCAGATGAGTTTCTCCCTGTCCACGTGTTTCCCTAGGACTTCCTTAAGCGTAGTCGCTGTAACCCTTAGGTTATCGGGCAGGGCCTTCAAATTGAAGTTGGCGTTTATTCCAATTCCAACAACGATGACGTTCACGTTTTTCCCGCTAGTCGATGCCTCGGTGAGTATGCCGCAGACTTTCTTGCCATCAATCAAAACGTCGTTTGGCCATTTTATTCTGGTCTTCAGACCGTAGAGGCGATGAAGCGTATTGGCAACTGCGACAGACGTTATCAGTGTTATTTTTGGGGCTTCTTCTGAGGCAATTCTGGTTCTTAGAATAATGGACAGCCATACTCCGCCCTTGGGCGAAATCCATGGTCTATTCAGCCGTCCGCGTCCTTGCGTCTGGATCTCGGCGACTATGACTGTGCCTTCTTTGGCACCTTTTTCTGCATATTTTTTTGCAACCGTGTTTGTTGAAGAAAGCTTCTGAAAGTAACGGATTTCTCTTCCTAAGTATTTGGTTTCAAGCGTGCTCGTTATTTTCTCTACTTTAATCATTATCCTTGCCTGGAGGCGCGTTATCTTTCGCAGAGTTCCAGCAGTACGCCTTTGACACTTTTCGGGTGGATAAAGGCTATTCTTCCGCCTTCTGCCCCTGCTCTAGGTGTTTCGTCTATCAGAGTGACACCTTGGTTTTTGAGTTTTTTGAGCATGTCATCTATCCTTACAACCTCTAAAGCTATGTGATGGATTCCTTCGCCTCTTTTCTCAAGAAATGCTTTTAGCGTGCTGTCCTTGCTTATGGGTTCCAGTAGTTCAATTCGACTATCACCTACTTGTAGGAACGCTACTTTGACTTTCTGGCTATCCACAACTGTTACTTTCTCAGGCTTCAATCCTAGCGCCTTTTCGTACACGGCAAGCGCTTCGTTCAAGTTGTTAACTGCGACTCCTATGTGGTCTATTCCTTTAATCATATGGCTTTCGCTATCAAGTCTAAAAGCTAATTCTTCTTATAAATTAAGTTGCAGAAAGTGAAGACTGGACCAGCATTAGCGAAAGAGTGAGCGTGAGAAAGACGCTATCTTCGGCCTTTTTTACCCGTGAACCCATAATTTATCTGCTGAGATTGTTTGTCGAACGCTTAACGAGTACATGCTTAATATCGATTTGCATCTTTTTACGACGTTGATCTCTAGGAAAAAAAAAGCTCTACTTTGGCAAGAGCTTGATAGTAGTTGTATCTAGCAAATCTTAAGTGCTATCCGCGACTTATGTGCCACTCTAAAGGCGAAAATGAATGGCAAAGGCGTTTCCATGGTGGAATGAAAAGCATCAGAAGCTTGCAGAGGAGGCTAAAGAATTCAGCGACCAAAACTTGGGTCACGGGGAAGAAATAGCGTGGACCAAGGACTTTCCTCAAGATATTCTTAGGCAGGTCGGCGACAAGGGATGGTTTGGCGTGCTCATTCCGGAGGTTTATGGTGGCCTGGGTCTCGGCGTTATTGGGAATTGCATAGTTACAGAAGAGCTCAGCCGCGTCGCCTCTGCGGTTGCCGGCGCCTACTGCGTAACCATGTTTGGAGGTGTTGAGCAACTATTATTATACGGAAGCGAAGCGCAGAAGCAGAAATGGTTGCCGCCCGTCACTAAGGGCAAAGTGATAGCCGCGATCGGCATAACAGAACCCGCAATAGGCTCGGACGCGTCGGGTATAGAAACGACGGCTAGGCGTGAAGGCGATGACTACGTCATAAACGGCAAAAAGCGATTCATAACCAATGCCGGCGTGGCCAACATGCACCTCATATACGCAAAGACAAGCGAAAAACCAGAAGACAAAGCGAAATACACTCATCTCAGCGCCTTTCTAATCGAAAAAGGCACTCCTGGTTTCTCGATAGAGCGAATAAACGAGCTGCAGGGCTGGCCTGGTCTGCCAAACGGCTTCCTGAATTTTGACGAGGCTCGAGTTCCTTCAGAAAACATCATCGCAGGCGAAGGAATGGGCTGGAAGATTCTTGTTGACGGATTAAATTTTGAACGCGTCCTTTTTACGGCTGGAATGCTTGGACCAATGCGAGAAGCAATACGCTATGCGGTAGCTTATTCGCAGAGGCGTGTTCAGTTCGGGCAGCCGACTGCGGACTTTCAGATCAACCAATTTCGCATTGCAGATATGTTTGCTGGGCTCAAAACAGCTCGCCTTCTCGTGTATTATGGAGCTAATCTGCTTGACATGAAAGCTGAAGCCATGACTGAAGCCGCAACTGCAAAACTGTATACATCAGAGATGTACGGGCAGATCATGAATGACGCAATACAAGTGATGGGAGGCGACGGTTGGACACAATTCTACCCAGTTGAGAGCTTTATGCGCGACACCAAGGTCAATCAGATAGGCGCGGGAACAAGCGAAGTTATGCGCATGATAATATACAGAGGCGAACTGCGTTCAATGGCTGACGAGTTAAAGATGCCTCGAAGAACGATTCACGAGAAACTTGGCATTCCAATATCCACCACTAAACCAGTGCCTAAGCTGAGGGCAAACGAGAGAGCACTGCTAGAAGCGTTGGCCGAAAACTACCGTGTAAACCCCGGCTTGTACATGACCCGAGAAGATGTAAAAGAGCGACTCGCAGCTATTCCTGATTCAGAACTGGACAAACTCTTTGCGACTTTGGAGACAAAGGACCTAGTTAAGCTTCATAAAGACAGACGAGGCGCAGTACTAATGATCAGGGCCACCCATAAGGGATTGAAAGAAGCAAGACCGTTAGACTATTACAAATGGTTCCCAAAATGGCTCGATAAGGATTACATCTTCTAATCCCTCTTATTCCTCGAAATTTATTAATGACTAGACATTAGAGTAGATGCGACGGAGAAAGAAGACTATGGTTGAGGCTGAAGTAGAAGACAAGAGAATAACGCTAAAAGAAGCGGTCAAACTCGTTCCCGACGGTGCTCACCTATTCTGGGGTGGTTTCGGGTTCCAGCGTCCGCCAATGGCTTTTGCACACGAGTTGGTTCGTCAGAAGAAGCGCGACCTAACGATTTACACTTGTGGTTCTGAATTAGACCTTGATATCTTGTCTGGAGCGCGTGTAGTTTCGCGTTGCGAGATGGCTTTCTACGCCATAGAAGGAATAGGACTCGCGCCAAACATTCAGCGAAGAGTCCGTGAGGGAAGCATAGAAATCGAGGACTATTCAAACCTCGCCATGGCTTTGCGTTTCTTCGGCGGTGCTTTAGGTGTGCCGTTCATGCCCTTGAAGAGCATGCTGGGCACCGATATGCTGGCCAGAACTCGTTTTAGGAAAGACAAAGCGAAAGTTATTGATTGCCCATTTACTGGTGAAAAGGTTGTACTCGTCCCTTCTGTGAACCCAGACTTCAGCATAGTCCATGCTTGCCGTGTCGATAAGGAAGGCAATGCACAAATCGATGGAACACGCGGTGAAGACATAGAAGGCGCACGGGCCGGGAAGAAAGTGATTATTCTCGCCGAGGAGATAGTAGATTCTTCCGTCATCCGTTTGCAGCCCGACCAGACGGTGATTCCCAACATCTACGTATCGCACGTCGTTGAATGCCCGTGGGGTTCCTACCCGATGATGGTTTACAATTATTACGATTATGACATGGAACATGTGCGTATGTACTATGAGCAGTGTCAGACTGAGGAGGGCTGGGAAAAATACTGCCGAGAATACGTAACAGGAGTAGACAGTCACATGGAATTTTTACATAAGATAGGCATAGAACGACTGTTGAAGTTGAGGGCAAAGAAACCGTACGGATACTAAGGGATGATGGCACGTATGGTGGAAGATAAGAAGCACGCGAAGATTGGCGAGTATTCGACGCTTGAGTTGATGGCTGCATGCGGCTCGCGAGCGATTAATGATCATGAAGTTGTGTTCGTGGGTACGGGGTTGCCGATGGTGGCTTCGTTGCTTGCCAAGCGGATGCACGCTAAGAATGCAAAAATTGTTTTTGAAGCGGGTTTCATCGATTCTAACGCCGTTGATATTGCCTGTTCGATTGCGGACAGTCGTTTGGCGTACAGGGCTTCTGCTGCTGTGGGATTAATCGAGACTCTAGGCTTATTATTGCAGGGTGGGCATTGCAATGTCGGGTTTGTTGGTGCGGCGCAGATTGACGAGTATGGCAATTTGAACACCACATACATCGGGGATTTTGAGCATCCAAAGGTAAGACTTCCCGGCAGCGGTGGGGGGAATGACATAGTGTCTTCTGCCAAGCGCATCGTAGTGATTATGAAGCATGAGAAACGCAAGTTCACCAAGAAGCTTGATTACTTGACCAGCCCTGGCTATTTGGACGGTCCAGGTGCAAGAGAGCGTGCAGGTTTGAAGGGTGGTGGTCCTGTGCTCATAGTGACCGATTTTTGTCAGCTGGGTTTTGACGAGAATACAAAGAGGCTTAAGCTGTTGACAGTGCATCCAGGCATGACGGTGCAGCAGGTGGTAGAGAATACCGGATGTGACATAATCGTCAAAGAACCAGTGCCAGAAACCCAACCGCCAACTCACGAAGAACTGAGGCTATTAAGAGTCATAGACCCCCAGGGCATATACATACCTAAACCAGACAAGAAATAGAAGCGCATGTCAATGGCGTTTAATTCCTACGAAGATGCCAAACGTGCAGAAGCCTACGCTAAACTGGACTTCCCTGGCACGTACTATTTGGCGTACCGT
>Ga0187771_10002319_pt1 | contig 13071 bp, 12 predicted proteins | sample 0116_SJ02_MP15_1_FD_133139 | JGI IMG/M metagenome (GOLD analysis project Ga0187771, IMG submission 133139) | Tropical peat soil microbial communities from peatlands in Department of Meta, Colombia - 0116_SJ02_MP15_10_MG | ecosystem: Environmental > Terrestrial > Soil > Wetlands > Peat | place... | reverse complement strand
GGCCGGATACTTCCGCGCCACGGCCTCGTACATTGCGTACGCCACGTTGCGGTACGAAGGATGTCCAGCCGGCGTGGTGCGCAGTTCGGCGATATAGACCGCCTCGGCAAAATCCATCTTGAACAGCGCCCGCTTTTTGAACGCCAGCGGAATCGCGTATTGCGAATTTTCTTCGGCCTCCGGCGTTGGGCGTCCGACCAGATTCTCAATCGCCGTTTGCGCGCGGCGCATGGCCGCGTCGAAGCGACTGCGAACGCCGGCGTCTTCGAGGTCCATCAGCATTTCGTAGCCGTGCTGCGTGGTGAACGGCTGCATGACCTGAATGCAGCGGCGATGGCGGTGCATGTCGCGGAAAGCGCCGGTATCCATGAGGATGTCGAAGCGGAACTGCTGCCCGGCGCGGAACGGGCGCAGCATCTCGTCGTGCTTGCCGCGATGCCGCAGGCCGAGGTCGATAATCTCGCGCCGGTGCCGCTCGCCCGCGACCTGCACCGCCTGCCGAATCTGCCGGTAGGAGTGATGGCAATGTCCGTAGAGCAGAGTCGTCGCGATCTCGACTTCGAGCGGCTCGTCGTCGAGCAAGTCCACAATTGCTTTTGAGGGCGCGACTGGCTCGGACGCCATCAACTCCTGCGCCGCTTGCCGCAGCTCCCGCCGAGTTTCGATTTCGTAAGGATTGGGATCGGCGTACTTCACCAGCGTCGGCGCGACCCGCACCTCGCGCAGCAACTCAGCCTCAGCCCGCGCGCCTAACTCTGGACTCACCGCCCGAATCTTCTCGACCAAATCACGCAAAGAATCGGCACTGACGTTGTAAGCCGCTCCGGTTGCGGCCTTTTTGAGCGATTCGCCGAGTTGCCGCACTTCCTTGTGCGTGTGCGAGAGCAGATGCGCCACCTGCCTCTCCAGCGTGCGCGCATTGACAATCTCGCCCAGCGAAGTGTTCGTAGCGAGCGGCAGCAGGTAGCGCGTGATGTCGAACGCCCGCGCCTTGAGCGTGCGCTCGTAGGTTTCCTGCTTCATGTCGGCGGGCTTGGGCGTGATCGAGATCAGATACTGCGCCATGTGCGCCGAAAGCTCTTCGTATTCGGCGAACAGAAAGTCCAGAGTTTCGCGATAAAGCTCCCGCGCTGCGTCATCGGCGCCGAAGTCGGGCGTGTAGTAGCCGCTTTTCTTAAAATCCTGATAGCGGGTGGAGCGCTCCTGGCCGTCCCAGCGCTGCTCGTCGACGAGTTCGATGGCAGCCAGAATTGAAAGCCGTTCGACGGCCAGAGCAATGTGCGCCAGGTCAGCGATCGAGCGATGGCCATACTGAAAATAGAACGTGTTGAGAAATTTTTCCGCCTTCTGCGAACTGATTTCTCTCAGCGCTTCTTTCATCGAGAGCGCCGAGCGCGAATACTTAGCCATGGCGTAGGCCTGAATCTCCGGCTCAACACCGAATATGGCGAAGACCTCGGTGGCAGGCTCGGTGGATTGCGCCGTTGGAGCGCTCGACGACGGCTTCTCGATCGAGGCAGGAGGTTCGGACGCCGGAGCCCGCTGGGTCGAGCGATGGGCCGGACCATTTGAAGCCGCGTCCGCCGGGCGGGAATTTTTGTCAGAAGGCTCAGGCATCAGGACAACATTATCAGCCGCAATCCGTGGCATGGGAGTGTGGGAATGGTAACTGGCGGGCTTGTGGAATAGCAATAAGGAAGCGAGCCATACGCGCGATTGTTGTGTCGCAAAGAACGCGACGGATCGCGCGGCTCGCCCAGGTCCCTCGCTGCGCAACAAACGCTTGCTCGGGATGACAACCAATCCCATTCCTTCCCGCGTATAATTCAGCGTTCCACCGCATTCATTCAGCAACCTAATCTGGAGAACTGTCATGTCTCTTTCAGGACGCGTGGCGTTCATCACCGGCGCCTCGCAAGGTATCGGACGCGCGTGCGCCGTCAGATTAGCTAAAGAAGGCGCGACAGTGGCCGTCGCCGCGCGCAATCAGGATAAGCTGAACGAACTGGTCAGCGAGATCACGGCTGCAGGCGGGAAGGCGGCCGCATTTCCCCTTGATGTCAGCGACGAAGAACAGATCAAGTCCGGTGTTAAGGCCGCGATCGCACAGTTCGGCAAGATCGATATCCTGGTCAACAACGCGGGCATCACCCGGGATCAACTGGTCATGCGCATGAAACGCGCCGACTGGGACGCCGTGCTGCAAACCAACCTGACGTCCGCGTATCTCTGCATTCAGCAGGTCATCGGCTCCATGCTCAAGCAACGCTGGGGGCGGATTATCAACATAACGAGCGTATTTGGACAGATGGGGCAGGCTGGGCAGGCAAACTATGCCGCCTCGAAGGCGGGCTTGATCGGACTCACCATGGCGATCGCCCGCGAGGTCGGCTCGCGCAACATTACCTGCAACGCCGTCGCTCCGGGATTCATCGAAACCGCCATGACGGCGCCGCTGGGCGATGAATTCAAGCAAAACGCGATCAAACAGATTCCGCTGGGGCGCGTAGGATCGCCGGAAGATATTGCGGCTGCCGTCGCGTTTCTCGCGTCGGATGAGGCGTCGTACATCACCGGCCACGTGCTGAACGTGAACGGCGGAATGTTGATGGGGTAGACCCTTTACCACCGAGGGCACAGAGAACACAGAGGAGTCATGAGTACTGAGCCGCGAGCTTCCCAACCTTCCTCGGTGCCCTCCGTGGTAAGGGATCTTTCTGTAGTCCAAGCCACATCCTCTGCCCAGATCGCCCAAGCCCGCGAGCTCTTCCTCGAATACGCAAAGTCCCTCGGCTTCAGTCTGTGTTTTCAGAACTTCGACAAGGAACTCGCTGGCCTTCCCGGCGACTACGCTCCGCCCGAAGGCCGCCTGCTGCTGGCAGAGCATGAAGGCCAAATGGCAGGTTGCGTCGCGCTACATAAGCTCCACTCCGGCATCTGCGAAATGAAGCGCCTGTACTTGCGTCCGCAATTCCGCGGCAAAGGACTGGGTCGCGCTCTGGCAGAGTGCATCATCGCCGAGGCGCGCCAGATTGGCTATCAGCGCATGCGCCTCGATACGGTCGAACCGATGATGAGAGACGCGGTCGCGATGTACCGGAAGCTCGGCTTCAAGGAAATCGCTCCGTATCGCCCGAATCCGATTGCGGGCGCGCTGTACATGGAACTGGAGTTGTAATTTCACTCTCACTTCGGCAACAATGTCCCCCAGCAAATTCCTCCTTCCGATGAACCGACTCGCATGGATCCTGATCTGTCTTGCACTGGCGTTTCCAGCGAGTGCGCAAAAGGAGTTTTTTGCGAAGGACCTGGAGGGGCCGTCGCTGGCAGACGGCTATGGGCTGTTGTTCGATCTGGGGCCGACGGGACTGCGCGTCTATGAGCTTACCTCGGTCAGCTGTATCTATTCACAAACCCGGCCGTCACTCCCGGCCCGCTCGTCAGACTCGGCTCTGGCATTTTCCTGGGGCAATTCGATCACGACTCTGAGCCGTACCGACGATCCAAACGTCGTGCGGCTGCACATGGACTGGGCAGCGTCAGACATCATTCTGCATCGCATTGATAAGCCACCCGAGACGTGTGCGCAGAAGCCCGCCAACTCGCCGCGAGAGAATTACTCCATTTTCTGGCAGACGTTTGCCGAGCAATATGCCTTCTTGCCCTTCACAAGGTGGACTGGAACGATGTGGATCGGCAGTTCCGTCCGCGAGTTACGAGCACGACGACCCCGGCAGAGCTATTCCAAATCTTCCGGCAGATGATCGAACCCCTCGAGGACGTACATACGAGCATCGAGGCAAAAGACATCAGGCAGGAGTTCGAAGGTTGGCGGCAAGACCCCGGCCATCTCTCCGACGCGGACTGGACGAAGGCGGAATCCATCATCGAAGCGAAATACGTGCAGGGAACGTTGCAGCCCTACTGCAAGGGTCGTCTTCAGTTCGGAATGCTGAGGAACTCAATCGGCTATTTGCGAGTGACCACCTTCTATGACTATGCCGACGGCAGCTATGCTGACGAACTGCGCTGCCTGCAAAGCGGCTTGACGTCGATGTTCGAAAGCGCGGGTAAATGGAACGGACTGGTAATTGACGTCCGCCTGAACCACGGCGGCGATGATCCTCTTGGAGTGGAAATCGCCTCGCGTTTGACGAGCAGAAAATATCTCGCCTACACGAAGGCTGCCCGCAACAGCATCAGCCTGGACGCGCCGCTCCGATTCACCGACAGGCAGCCGGTTTGGGTGACGCCAGCAGCTCAACCGGGCTTTAAGGGTAAGGTCGCCCTGCTAACTGGTCCAGACACGGTCAGCGCGGGCGAGACGTTCACCATGGCGCTCATGGGACGGGAGCCGCACGTCGAGCGTATTGGTCTTAACACGCAAGGGGTCTTCTCCGACGTACTTCACCGCTCTCTTCCGAATGGCTGGTATTTTGGGTTGCCCAATGAAGTCTATTACACCGCGGACGGCGCCGCTTTTGATGCGGTTGGTGTTCCTCCCGACATTCGTGTATCGTTTTTCACTCCGGAGGACTTGAAAGCGTCGCGCGACGCGGCGCTGGAAGAAGCCATTCGCCGGCTGGGAAATTAGGGGTTCGGTACGCGGACCGCGTGGAGCCGGATGCACGACTTGAGAGCCGGTCCGGTACGGGGAAAGGATGCAAATCATGTCCAAGATTTTCGCTCTGCTATCCGTGTCAGTTCTGCTGGCTTGTTCCGCCTTCGCCGCCGACGGCAAAACCGTCTCCTACAAATCCGGCGACGAAACCGTGCAAGGCGTTCTCTACACGCCTGCCGGTAGCGGGCCGTTCCCGGCGCTGATAGTCATTCATGAATGGTGGGGATTGAACGATTGGGTGAAGGAGCAAGCGGCGAAACTGGCTGACGAAGGCTACGTCGCTTTGGCCGTTGACCTGTATCGCGGGAAGGTCGCCACCACCCCTGACGAAGCGCATGAAATCATGCGCGGCGTTCCTCACGACCGCGCCCTGCGCGACCTTCACGCGGCAGTCGAGTTCCTCGAGGCGCTGCCTAACGTGAAGAAAGATCGCATCGGCGCGATCGGATGGTGCATGGGCGGAGGCTATGCGCTCGACGTCGCGCTGCAGGAGCCGACGCTCGCTGCTGATGTCATCAACTACGGACACCTCGCCACCGACACCGACGCTCTCAAGAAAATCAATGCTCCGATTCTCGGTTTGTTCGGCGCGCAGGACCGCGGCATCACACCCGATGACGTTCATAAGTTCGAGCAGACGATGAAGCAACTCGGCAAGAAAATTGAGATCAAGATTTACGAAGATGCCGGCCACGCCTTCGAAAACCGTAACAATAAAGATGGTTATCGCGCGGAGGATGCGGCCGACGCGTGGAAGCGCACGGTTGATTTCCTGGCCGCCACGCTGAAGAAATAGCCGCCCGAATTCTGCCGCGTGGAATGGGCCGTCGGAGGCGGGTTTCGGCCGGTTCATAGCTATGCGCCGGGCAAAGCTCGCGGCTGCCCAATCTCGCCTCTTCTGGCCACACGCAAGTTTGTCTGCCTAGCACAAATGTTCCGGGCATGGTACGAAATTCCCCTTGCCAGAAGTTGCCAATCTGGTTACCATTGCCCATCCTCGAATGCTTCCTGCCATGAACATCGGTGAGACCATCCGCAATTACCGGCTGCAAAAAGGAATGTCCCAGGGCGACATCGAAAAACGAACCGGCCTGCTGCGCTGCTACCTGTCGCGGGTCGAAAATGGCCACACCATCCCATCGCTCGACACGCTCTCGAAGATCGCTGGGGCCATGGAGCTACCCCTGTCGCAATTCTTCGCTGAGTCCGGCCATAGCAACGGCTCCAAGGGACTGCCCCAGCTCTCCGATGATGAGGTCCGCTTTCTCAGCCAGATTCGCCGCTACGCCGTCAATCTGAACGACAGTGACCGTAAGCTGGTGCTGGCCATGGTCAAGAAGATGGCGTCGAACACGAAATAGCTTTTCCATCTGTAAGCCCGAGCCGATACCATCTGGAGTTTTTTTTACGCCGCTCCGGGGCTTGCTCAACTTCAACCTGCTACCCACGGTTTACATCCTGGGCTGAATGCTGTCGCCGCTGCGCGGCTAAGAAAGTCCAGCCTGCTCGCAAAGAGGCGGCCCACTCATTCGCATACGGAAATGAGTGAGCCGTCTGACAGGTCGATCGCCGTATCTATTTGATTAGGGCGTGCCGGTGTTGATCTGCTGATAACTGGCGCAGACAATCCCTTTGGTGGAGTTGGTGAGAGTGGAAAGTACGCCCACCATGCCCTCCTTCGCCAAACTTGTGGTTTTGGGGACGACGACTGGAGGATTCGTGACCGGCTGCGCTGAGGAGAACAGCAGCTTCATGGTGGTTTCATAAGTCAGCCAGGCATTCCATGTGTCGGCTGCTGTGTTGCCAACCGTGAACTGCATCGTCAGGGTGCTGGTGGTCGCGTTGTAGCTGAGTGCATCTTTCAGAGTACAAGGTGGCGGCAGGGGCTGCTCGCATGTTGTGCCGGGCACGCAGGAGACCTCCAGAGTGTAACTGACACTGCCATAATTCCCCTGGCCGTTGACGAGGAGCATGTAGTAGCCGCTCGCGGACGGAGCGTACTGGAACTGATAGGTCTCATATTGACCGTTGAGGGTGCATCCCTGGTCAGGAGACTTGGCTGGGGTGGCGCTGCCCGGAACGTACAAATAAACGCACACGTTCGTTGATCCTCCCAGGAAGGTGAGGGACACCTGGTACTCTCCGGTCGTGGTCGCATAGAAAGTATAGGCATTTTGATCTGTCGAGGGCGTGATGTCGCCGGTCACCGCACTTGCCAGCGCGATGGGTTTAGCCTCGGGAGGGAACGGGTTGATCCGCTCGAGCGACAAAGCGTAGGGCGAGACGGCCTGTCCCCCGCCTGGAGGCTCGGTTATTGCGATGATGTATTGGCCGGTCAGCGTCAGCGTCTGCTCGTCCACCACAACCTCCCTATAAAAGCTACCGTTAAGGGTGCAGTAGGTGGAGTTGGTTGAGTTAGGGAAGATGATCTTCCCATTCGGGTCGTAAAGCGTCATGCAGATGTTCGACTGGCCACCCTGATAGGCGGCGGCGAGCTGCCACGTGTCCCCGCTCTTGCCATTGAACACAAACGTATCCACGTCTCCCGGAGTATGTAATACGCAGTTGGTGCCAGCGTATACCTCGCCGGAGACGATGGGTACGTTCGTCTTAGGTTCTACGGGACAGTTCACAGCTTGAGCCTGCGCGGCGCGGGGTGCGAGCAAAAGCCCGAAAATCACTGCTGCCAGGGGCAGCACGAAACGGGTCAGTACGTTCATGAGTTTCTCCTTGACTGTGATGCGTATTCCGGATGGTGCACCAGCGGGGCCTGGGAACAGATCAGCAAGACAAACAATTAACTGCCCCTTCTGCGAGGGGCTTGGATTGTGAAGTCTCCCCCCACTGACCTAAGAGCTCAGTGACCATAGTCACGGCCCCTAGTGATATGGCTCACGTCAGGGTCGCCCCCTGTCCCACGATCTTACTTTCGTGCCATGACCTTGGTGACCAACGGGAACCTCGCCGCGCACCTTCGAGCCCACTACACTGGGCACGGAGACTCCTGTGACCGTTGACGAGGAACTTGGCGTTCTCGATACCCAACTGCGCCGTCTGAAAATCGAGTACGAAATCTACTTCAGCAATCCGACCAAGAAGCCGCCTACGGACATCGAGTGGAAGGTACTGGCGCTGCTGCGCAAGTTTTCCGATGGCGGCCGTATGAACTTCTCCCAGCGCTATCGTTACAACGAAATGGCGCAGCGCTATGCCATCTACGCCGACCTGTGGCGCAAGAAATCGCGCATCCGCGAAGAAGGCTACCGCCGCCCGCAAGACGCCTTGCTTTCAGTTCAGGGCGTGCGGGTCACAGAAGAAGAACTCAAGCCGCACCACCACCCAGTGTACGGAGTCTCTCAGGCAGCAGCGGCAGTCGCTGCCACGGCGCACGGTGGAGCAGTCTCCGCGCCGCACTTCACATTGCACAATGTTGACCAGGCGGAGCAAGAACAGGTGGAACGGCTCTACAACACGCTGGTTGCGGCCAAGAAGAAAGCCGGGGAGCCAGTCACTGGCAGCATCGATTCCTTTCTTCACTTCGTGCAGAAAAAGACCGAGCAGATTCGCAAACAGTATCACTGCGAAAACGTCGAATACACGGTCGAGATCGACGAAGGCCACGTCAAGCTGAAAGCGAAGGCGAAGACGTAAGGGCGCTCCTAGAAGTTACTTCGCGCGCCTGATCACTCCGTCTGTTTCGATTTCGTAGAGGTGCGTCGGGCGTACCCACACATTCTGGAATTAAGGGCCTTCTTGTCAAGACGTGAAAAACGGCCTGCTGATAGAATTTCCCGTCACCGAATCGGCATTCATCTACGAAACCAGAGGTAGACCATGTCTCATTCTTCCCGCATCCAGCGTGCCATCCTCAGCGTCACCGACAAAACCTGCCTGGTGGATTTCGCTCGCACGCTCTCCGCCCTCGGAATTGAGCTCATCTCCACCGGCGGCACGGCCAAGCTCCTGCGCGATTCCGGCATTGCCGTCAAAGACATCTCGGAACTTACCGGCTTCCCGGAAATGCTCGACGGTCGGGTCAAGACGCTGCATCCCAAGGTGCACGGGGGAATCCTGCATCGCCGCGATGATCCAAAACATGTTGCCGCTGTGGCCGAGCACGGCATCTCGCCGATTGACATGGTAGTGGTGAATCTTTATGCGTTCGAGAAAACGGCGGCCAAGCCCGGAGTTGCGTTCGAGGAACTGATCGAGAACATTGATATCGGCGGGCCTTCGATGATTCGATCCGCCGCCAAGAATTTTCGCGATGTCGCCATCGTGACGTCCCCTGCCGACTACGGCCCCATTGCTGCTGAACTGGAGCGCAACGGCGGCAGCCTCTCGCTGGCTACGAAGTGGCGCCTCGCGCAGAAGGCCTTCGCTACCACGGCGGCATACGATTCTGCGATCGCTTCCACGCTCGAGCGCGTGAGCGACGAGACATTCCAGTTGCAGCCGGAAGGCGCTGCCTTTCCCCAAGTCCTGCGGGTTTCGTTTCAGAAGAAGCTGGACCTGCGCTACGGCGAGAACCCTCATCAGAAAGCTGCGATGTACTCTGACGGGTCGGGCGTGGGCGTTGCTAACGCCCGCCAGTTGCAGGGCAAGGAACTTTCCTACAACAACATCGTTGATCTGCAGGCCGCCTGGGACCTTGCCCAGGAATTCGACGACCCTGTGTGCGCCATCATCAAACACACTAATCCCTGCGGAACGGCCACCGGCAAGACTCTGGCGGAAGCTTACAGGCGGGCCCTTGAATGCGATCCGGTCTCGGCGTTCGGCGGCGTGATCGGCGTCAACCGCCCGGTCGATGGCGAGGCGGCCGAAGAGATGCACAAGCTGTTTCTGGAGGTGATTGCCGCGCCTGCGTTTGACGAAGCCGCCAAGGCCAAGTTCGCTTCCAAGAAAAATCTGCGGCTCGTGGAAGTGGTTCCCGCCAGCCAGAAGTGGGTTCTGAAGAAGGTTTCTGGCGGAATGTTGGTGCAGGACGCCGACGCTCGTCCCTTGCAGGATGCCGATCTCAAGGTCGTTACCAAGCGCGCTCCAACAGCGGAAGAGACGCGCGCGTTGTTGTTTGCCTGGAAGGTGTGCAAACACGTTAAGTCGAATGCCATCGTTTATGCGCGTGATGGCCAGACGGTCGGAGTGGGAGCGGGTCAGATGAGCCGCGTGGACTCGGCCAAGATCGGCGCCATGAAAGCGCAACTACCGCTGAAGGGCACGGTTGCCGCCTCAGACGCGTTTTTTCCCTTCCCCGACGGCGTGGAAGAAATTGCTAAAGCCGGCGCCACCGCGATCATTCAACCCGGCGGCTCGCAGCGCGACGCGGAAGTGATTGAAGCCGCTGATCGTCTGGGACTGGCCATGCTGTTTACGGGAGTGCGGCACTTCCGCCACTAAACAGTATCTAGCTTGGCGAAATCGGGTTGCCCTCGAAACTCTCGGTAGAGTGTCGGTCCAAAAGGGTAATGCAGAGACCTGTCCCCTGGCATGGCGTCGTGCCAGAACCGACCCTATCCGGGACTCTCCGCTCTCCGGCTTCCCACAGCCCGTCCACAGGAATCTCGACTTTGCCACAGCCTCGCGGATGACGTGGGCGAGACGCAAGTTGACTCACTCGATGGGGGGTTTTGCGTGTTACCTTTAGGTTGATTTGTGCAAGCGCAAGGCAAGCGGTAGATTTCCATTCCACTGCTGCCGTACCATTTCCTTGTCATGAGACAGCTATGCACCTTGTTTGTGATGGCAGCGGTGCTGCCGCTTTACGGACAGAGCTTGATAGTCCTGCATCGGGATGAGGAAGCGCATTGGGCGAAAAAAACGGGCCTCTCTGCGCTCGTTGTCCATCGCCTGTGGCGATCGACCTCCCATTTCGCCGATGAGCAAGATGACGATTCGCGCATCGAGTTGCTGGATACGAAGGCTCTCGCTCATAGGAATCAAATCTTGTTGGTCACATCCGCTGGCATACCTCGGTGTCTGACTTTAACCGTGTTTTCTAACGCTGCTGGGTTTTCGAAGGTCTGGAGCGCCGATTCTACTCCTGAGGACAGGGGGTTTTGCGACAAACTAGGCATAGCCGCTCGCTTCACAGTAGATAAGCGAGGTCTTGAGGTAATTGTCCCGGTCGATCGCCACAGTCCCGGCGCCTCACAAGCCGATGTGGAGCACTGGCCCTATCGTTGGAGTGGAGAGACGTACTTGGCTGGCGAGAAGTCAATCGAACTGGAATACATTCGCGAATAAACCGATATTATTCCGACAGCCGGGCGACGCAGGGTCCGTCTTGGCCTTTACGCATTCTCTCGAAGGCTAAACCGATGTTCAGCATCCGCTTCGCACAGCCCGTCCACAGGAATCTCGACTTTGCCACAGCCGATCAACAACTTGAGAGCGGTTTTCGGTTGCCCTCGCCCGCGGGTTCCGGCAGACTCCGATTGAAGGGGCGAAGCTGAATCTGGCAGTTCTGCGTCCTCCTTTCCAGTTCCCGTGTGGAAATCTGGGTGCCTGCCCCGCATCTAGCCCGTCATTGCTGGCGATACAACATATGGTGTTTCCCACTTGACAGGTACAACCTGCGGGAGTAACTTTGCAATCCCATGGCAGAAAATCCCGCCTCACGGGAATGGGGCGGGATTAGCAAGCAGCGGAGCGAATAGAGTGTGCGAACCGCCAGAGGATCGGGCTCCAGGCGAGGTGACCTGGTGCTGCCTTCCAGGCAAGGAACGGGCGCCTGGGCCTGGGGATCCGTGAGCCCGGCGCCCAACAGCCTTCCGGTTTTCCGGAAGCTCGACGTCGGCGCGTTGCTACGCGCAACACGATGACGTCCTTGTACGACTGAAATTCGTGCGGTGACCGTTCCCCGAGCCTCCCCCCGGGGTTTGACGACTGAGTTTCAAGAGTAAGTTCCGACGATCAGCAAGAATGCCGGACTATTAACCGAAGACCTGCCCGCCAGGTGAGGAGGGAACTTCCTTTTCCCAGGCGGGAATCGAGAGCTAGGAGCCCGCGATGGAAGGCATAGGCCGTATCGTTTATGAGTCATTGGCGCGGCATGGCTTTGATCGTCCTCTGGATTACCGCCGCCTGCACTGGTCGCGCTGGTTCCGGTGTGAGTCGCATCACAGCCTTTTGGTCGTGCCCAGCAAACCCGGAGTGTTTGCCCTAGCCGAAGAGATCGTGGATTTGGTGGGAGAGCACGCCGCGTGTAGCCCCCCCCAAATGGCGGCGGCTTCAGCCGCTGACGGGAACTCGCGCCACAAACGAATGCTGGCAGTGATGCAGTTCTCGGCCTCCGACGACATGGCCTATGTTCTCGATCGCATGCTGTCGAGCCAGAACCCGATGCGTGCCCGCCTGTTGTCGGGCCGCTACTTCGTTCGTTTCGTCATCATCGAGGACGAAGCGCAGCGCAACTCCATCTGTAATGCTTTGAACCAGTGGATCGCGGGCGAAAAGGCCTCAGGCATTGGGGCGCACTTCGCCACGTCGCTGGAACTTACTGAAACCAATATGGTTGTCGGAGAACCTTCCGCTTCGTTCAGAGCTTTTCCCGAACCCGTCGGAGTGGCCAGTCCGCCCGCGAAGGAACGACCCGCAACGGCTCCGCAGCTCAATTCCGGAGCCGCCGGTGTGCAGTGCCCCGCCCCTTTTCCCTCTGGCTTCTGATCGGAGAGGATTTTGGGTAGCGCAGCGCTTCAGCGCTGCGATCAAGAGGCTGAAGATTGAACCGCGGCTTTAGCCGCTGTGGTTTCGATATGAGAGAAATATCTCCTTCCGAGAACATGACCGCTAATGATTTCCTCCGGCTCGCACCTACAGATGCACAGGTGATTGCACGCGAGATCCGAAGACAGAAAGAGGCGCGCTCTCGCCCACTCCCGGGGGCCAAGCTCATCGACCGCTCGTCCCTGCTCTTGAAGCCACAACGAGAGAAGTTGCTAAACATCATCGCTGGTCTCGTGGACGAGAATCTGTTTGGCCGTTCCGAGATGTGCATACAGTTCGCGGATCTCCTTCAAAGGGCGCTCTCGCACATCGGTTTGCCTGCGCGCTTCGTCAGGGGGACAGCCATCTATTACCGCGACAACCAAGAGGTTTTTCGGTGGGACCATTCCTGGGTGCGGGTAGGTGTCGAAGTGATTGACGGGAACACGGATTCCCTAGCTGAGAATCCGCTGGTCCCACCCACGGTGAGTGCCCCTCCATACTGGGGGCCGGTAACCGAGGTTCCGCCTGAGAGGAGACTCCGCGAGGGTCCGGGAGGAACGGCTCCCCCAGACCGCGACGTGGCCGAGCTTTGGTGGCCAGACCTTCTGGCCTGGCTTCGCGGTGAATTTGGAGAAGGGGTCGCATGAGCTAAAACCTCGAGACCACTGCCCGCTTCACCCGATTCCCCGCGTCCGCTGCCCAGACGCCGGAATCATCACAAGACGCATAGAATCTAATAT
>Ga0187771_10002318_pt1 | contig 13073 bp, 11 predicted proteins | sample 0116_SJ02_MP15_1_FD_133139 | JGI IMG/M metagenome (GOLD analysis project Ga0187771, IMG submission 133139) | Tropical peat soil microbial communities from peatlands in Department of Meta, Colombia - 0116_SJ02_MP15_10_MG | ecosystem: Environmental > Terrestrial > Soil > Wetlands > Peat | place... | reverse complement strand
ATCGGCGACGTCATTTCGCGCTATAAGCGGATGCGTGGATTCAACGTGCTCCATCCCATGGGGTGGGACTCCTTTGGCCTCCCTGCCGAAAACGCAGCCATCAAACACGGCATCCCTCCTGCCCAGTGGACCTTTGAAAACATTGCTTACATGAGGGACAAGCAGCTGAAGCGTCTTGGACTTTCCTACGACTGGGATAGAGAAGTTACCACGTGTCTTGAAGAGTATTACCGCTGGAACCAGTGGTTCTTCATCAGGATGTACGAGCGCGGACTGGCGTATAAGAAGCTGTCCTACGTGAATTGGTGCCCGTCGTGCAATACCGTTCTGGCGAATGAACAGGTAGAACAGGGCCTCTGCTGGCGCTGCAGCTCCGTGGTAACGCACAAAGAGCTCGAACAGTGGTTTTTTAAAATCACCGCCTATGCCGAGGAACTGCTTTCCTACTGTGAGAAACTCACGGGCTGGCCCGAGCGCGTGCTTACCATGCAGAGGAATTGGATCGGGAAGTCCATCGGCGTTGAAGCGGACTTTACGGTCCAAGGCTCTGCTGAAAAGCTCACCATCTTTACTACACGGCCGGACACGCTCTATGGCGTAACCTTTATGAGCATTGCGCCTGAGCATCCCATGGTCGAGTCACTCATCAACGGGACACCCGACGCCGATCAGGTACGGGCATTTTGCCAGCGTGTCATGCGCGAGGATAGGGCCGAACGCACCGACGAGAAACGGAAAAAAGAAGGCATGTTCACCGGGGCCTATGCCATCAATCCTCTGAACAACGAACGGGTCCCGATCTGGGTGGGCAACTTCGTTCTCATGGAGTACGGCACCGGGGCGATTATGTCCGTTCCTGCCCATGACCAGCGCGATTTCGAGTTTGCCAGAAATTATGGGCTTCCGATCCGCGTGGTGATCCAGAACGCAGAAAAGAACCTTGATCCTTCCACGATGAAGGAAGCATACGTAGAGGAGGGGACCATGGTGAATTCCGGCCCCTTCGACGGAACCCCGAACGGGGCGGGGAAGGAGAAGGTCGCCGATTACGTGGAGCAGCGGAACATCGGCAGACGCACCGTGAACTGGCGGCTCCGCGACTGGGGCATTTCGCGTCAACGATACTGGGGAACGCCAATCCCGATCATCTACTGCGAGGCATGCGGGGCCGTTCCGGTTCCGGAGAAAGACCTTCCTGTGCGGCTGCCGAAAGACGTCGCATTGACCGGGAAGGGGCGGTCTCCTCTTAGCGAGTCCCAATCGTTCCGGGATACGACCTGCCCGACGTGCGGCGGCAGGGCTCATCGAGAGACGGACACTATGGATACGTTCGTGGATTCCTCCTGGTATTTTCTGCGCTATTGCTCTCCCGGGGAAAGCGTGGCACCCTTTGACAAAAAGGCCGCGGGGTACTGGATGAACATTGACCAGTACATCGGTGGCATCGAGCATGCCGTGCTGCACCTTCTCTATGCACGGTTCTTCACGAAGGTTATCCGCGATCTCGGACTCTATGACGGCGACGAGCCGTTCCTGAACCTGCTCACGCAGGGCATGGTGATCAAGGATGGCGCCAAAATGAGCAAGTCCAAGGGCAATGTCGTGGACCCCGACTTTATTCTCACGAAGTACGGTGCGGACACGGCCCGGCTTTTCTCGCTTTTTGCAGCCCCGCCGGAGCGGGACCTCGAGTGGAGCGATCAGGGCGTGGATGGCGCTTACCGTTTTCTCCACCGGGTCTGGGCGGTGGTTTATAAAAACATCGAGAGGGTTAAGGATGTTAAGCCTGCCGGATCAGAGGCCAGAGGTGACACACTGTACCGGAAAACGCACCTCACGATCAAAAAGGTAACCGAGGACATCGAGCGAGAATTTCACTTCAATACGGCTATTTCGGCGCTCATGGAAATGGTGAATGCATTATATGATTACACCTCGGACGGCGTGGAGGAGCAGCAACTGCCTGTGCTGCGTTCGGCCATTGATATGCTGACGCTGCTTATCGCGCCATTTGCGCCGCATTTGGCTGAAGAACTCAATGCATCGCTCGGGAACAAGGCCAGCATCGCACATTCTTCATGGCCGACGTACGACCCCGAGGCGATCGTTGCAGCCGAGGTAACGATCGTGGTCCAGGTCAACGGCAAGGTCAGGAGCAGGCTGACGATGCCTGTTGGCGCACCGGACAGGGAAGCCGAAGCCGCGGCGCTGGCCGATCCCAAGGTCAAAGAGTATACACTCGGCAAGCTACCAAAGAAGGTCATTGTTGTACCAGGCAAACTCGTGAATATTGTCGTATAGATCGGGTCTCAAGGCAAACCCTATGAATGCCGTAAAACTATTGCTTAAAAATGGTGTCGTGCTCAGGCAACGGCTGCCGGTGCCGTTTGTCGTGCTTCTCGTGATCAGCCTGTCAGTACCGCTGGCCTCCTGCGGATACCATTTTTCCTCTATCGGGGGGGTTGTCCCTCAGGGTGCGAAGACCATCGCAATCAACGTGTTTGTCAATGACACCGTTGAGCCCTATGTCGATGTTGAGATTACGAAAGCTGTCGCGGACGAGTTCCTGAAAGATGGAAGGCTTAAAGTGGTGAGCATGGATGACGCAGACGTCGTTTTACGGGGGCATGTGACCAAGTACGGTGTAACGGCGCAGGCATATACGGCAGACTCCCATGTGCAAGCGTTCAATGTCATCATCACTGTCAGCATAAGCGTTGAGGATGCAAAAACGAAGAACGTGATTTTGAAGGATGTACCCTTCACGGATTACTTCACCTCCACGTATACCGTGACTTTAGGCGATATTTCGCAGACCAAGATCGCGAAAGACGCGGCAATGCAAAGCGCCTGTCAGGATATTGCCTCTACGGTGAGAAGCAGAGTGCTCGATGGATTTTAACACATTCCCAAAGGTTCGATTGCAGCCGGCTTCGGGGTATTGAATCGTGAAGTACCAGGACTTTTTATCCGGCCTCAAACAGCATAAGATCCCTCCCCTCTATCTGTTCTACGGCGAAGAGGAGTTTCTGATCCAGGAGGCACTCGATCTCCTTATCGACGCGGTGGTAGAACCGGGTGCACGGGAATTCAATTTTAATGTGCTCTACTGCCGTGACACAGCCGCCTCTGATATCGTGAGCATTGCCCAGACGCTCCCGTTCATGTCTGAGAAGCGTCTGGTGATCGCTAAAGAGGTTGATGCCCTCAAGGCCGCCGACCTGGAAGAACTCGTACCTTATCTGAACGACCCATCTCCGAGCACCTGCCTCGTTCTCGTATCGAACCTGGGACGGTATGAAAAAAAATCTGTCACCGCTGCTGTCGAGTCCCATGGAGGGACCATCCGATTTTATCCGCTGCTCGACCGCGAGATCGCGGGCTGGATAGAGTCGCGCGCCAAGTCGCTCGGCGTTACAATCCAGCAGGATGCATCCCAATACCTCTGGCAAACGATCGGAAATGATCTCCAAAAGATCAAGAACGAGCTCGAAAAGGTCATAATTCATCTGCAGGACAGGAAGACCATCACTTTTGATGACGTGAAGACTGTCGTTGGCGATTTCCGGGAATACAGCTCCTTTGACCTTGCGGCTGCTTTAGGCCAGAAGAACACGGAAAAGGCCCTCTTGATACTGTCACGGCTGCTCCAGGAAGGAGAAGCGCCGGTGGGCCTGCTCGGATCCGTCGCCTGGAACTTTCGGCGTCTTCTCCAGGCAAAATCCATGGAGGCCGCCGGCATCAGTTCTGATGAGATAATGAAGAAGCAAAGGGTGATATTTCACCAGGCCAGATTGTTCAAGGAGCAGATGAGGCGCTATACGATGGATGAATTGAGGGAGACATTTTCCGTGCTGCTTGCTGCGGACCGCGCGCTGAAATCGAGCGGACTGAATGGAAGGCTTGTGCTGGAGAGGATGATCCTGAAGCTCTGCGGGACATAGGAAGTGCGTTATCGGGTCACGCTGCAGGGCTGGCTGTTCAAATGCGGATTGTCAAAATAATAAAGCGCCTTCGTCTCGCGAAGGCGCTTTGTCGTTTACGATACCTGTATGAAAGAGCTACGCAGTGGTGATCTTGCTGACTGTCACCGAGAGGCGAGAAATCTTCCGCGAAGCAGTGCTCTTGCGCAGGATACCCTGAGACGCCGCCTTGTCATAGGCCTTCATGGCTTTAACCAGCGCTTCCTTTGCCGCGTCAGCTTTTTTCTCTGCAGCAGCCTGCTCGACTTTTTTCGAGATGGTCTTGAGCGAGGATCTTACTGATTTATTAAGGACATGCTTCTTGTTGGCCTGCTTCTGCCTTTTGATCACTGACTTGTGAATTGCCACCTCTTGCCTCCTTGGGGGTTAAAAAATAGCTTACTTTTTTAACACAAAGGACCCCTAAGTGTCAAGAAAAAAAACCTTTTCCTGGAGGCCGTTTTCTGATAAAGTTACGCCTTGTTCTGCAAAAGGCGTAACGCGGGAAGGTACTGTCGGGGTCTTAGCCCCTGTATGATCACCGCAACGAATAATTTTAGTTCCGGCAGCTTCTGGCAAGTAGCCGCATGGTGCCCCGGGTTTCTGTCGGAAGCGAAAAAAAACCCTTTTCTTTCGAGGTTAAAACCTTTTTTCACGTAGAGCTTCGTGTTTTGCGAGGTGTTTTGCATGTCAGAGCAAATGAGGGTCGCAAAAGCGGCAGGTGTCGTCGGCCTTGCCACACTTGTCAGCCGGGTCATGGGATATATCCGCGACATGGTCATGTCCTGGGCCTTCGGCACCGGCTTGGCCGCTGACGCGTTTTACGTCGCTTACCGCATCCCCAATCTCCTGCGCGAACTTCTCGCCGAAGGATCGATGTCCGCGGCATTCATTCCCGTATTCACCGAGACGCTTACGAAAGAGTCTAAAGAAAGCGCCCTCCATCTTGCCAATGCCGTCTTTGCCCGGCTGCTCGTCATCCTCCTCGTTCTGACCGTATTGGGCGTGCTCTTCGCCCCCGTGGTGGTCAAGATGATAGCCTGGGGCTGGATTCACAAGGCCGGGAACGAGGACAAGTTCCTCCTCGGCGTATCCCTCACACGGATTATGTTCCCCTACCTTCTGTTCATCGGCCTCGCGGCGCTCGCCATGGGCATGCTCAATTCACTTCGCTACTTCCTCACTCCCGCACTCTCGCCGGTAATGCTGAACGTCATGACGATCAGTGCGGTCGTGCTGAGCATGCAGTACCTGTCTCAGCCTATTATCGGTGTTGCCTTCGGCGTGGTGGTGGGCGGGATGTGCCAGTTCCTGATCCAGGTACCCGGTCTCCAGAAGCAGGGGATGAGGATGCGACCTGAGTTCAAACCAACTCACCCGGGCGTTAAACGAATCGGTCTGTTGGTACTGCCGGTGTTTCTCAGTTCCTCGGTGAACCAGCTGAATATTTTCATCACAACCATCTTTGCGTCGTTCCTCGCGACCGGCAGCATTACGTACCTGTACTATGGCATGCGGTTCATCCATTTTCCGCTTGGCATCTTCGGCGTCGCCATTGCGACGGCGGTGCTTCCGACCATGTCGGCCCAGGCAGCGCGGAGGGAGATGAATGAGTTTCGGGAAACATTTTCTTTCGGGGTGCGTCTCGTGTTCTTTATCATGTTTCCGGCCATGGCAGCCCTTATCATGCTTCGGATCCCTATCGTGAACCTTTTGCTTCAACACGGCCAGTTTGACCGCACCTCGACGCAGGGCGTCGCATTGGCACTCGCGTGCTATGCAGTGGGGCTTTGGGCCTTTGCCGGGGTCCGGATCGTGGTCCAGGCTTTCTATGCGCTCCAGGACACGCGCACGCCGGTCTTCGTCGCGCTCCTCGCATTTAGTTCAAACATCCTGCTGAGCGCCTTTTTCGTCTTCAAAACGCCGCTTGCCCACGGCGGCCTCGCACTCGCAACATCGATTGCGGCGACGCTGAACATCAGCCTGCTCACCATCCAGCTCAGGAAAAAGATCGGCAGGATCGATGCCAGACGCATCGTGCGGTCCATGGTTAAAATTATTCCGGCATCCTTGGCCATTGGCGTGATCGGCTGGTGGATCAGCAGTAACCCGGTCTGGGATCACGGAGGAAATACGCGGTATAAGCTGGAATTGCTCGGCGGAAGCGTGATCGCGAGCATCTGCTTCTATATCATTGCTATGTGGATCATGAAGAGCGAGGAGCTGGAATTTATCATGGGGGTGGTGAAACGGAAAAGGCAGGCATGAAGGCATATTGCGATATGAGGAGCGTGGTCATCCGTTGCGGCTTCGGCTGGGTCGGCGTCGCTGCAACAGCGGAAGGAGTGCGTCGGATCATACTGCCCGGGAAATCAAAAAAGGCCGTCGCGGGTGAACTGTCAGAAACGATGTATCCCGTGCAGCGTGCGAAAAAACCTCGGTACGATCCCGGGAAAATCCTTTACACAGCAGAGAAATTACTCACGGCGTACTTCTCGGGAGCGCTCGTTTCGTTTGACGTCCCTCTTGATCTGCGTTATCATACGCCATTCCGGCAGGCGGTCTGGCGGGCAGCCGCTGAAATCCCGTACGGGCAGACGAGGTCCTACGCCTGGATCGCCAGGAGAATAAAGAATCCCGGGGCAGTCCGAGCCGTGGGCCAGGCATTGGGCGCGAATCCTCTTCCCCTCATCATACCCTGACACCGTGTCATCAGCTCAGCGGGTTCGCTGGGAGGGTTCTCGGCAGGGCAGAGGTTGAAGAAGAAGCTACTGGAACTGGAGTTTCATGCCGGCGTCAGCCGCTGAGGCACGCCGTGCAAAAAGCCGATAGCGTTTTCCGTGATCTCTGTGGCGTTGCCTCTCTTTTTTTGTCATTCATGATCAAGGAGGAGTAAAAACGATGCTGCTGATGAGGCTTGTTGTAGGCCCCCTTCAGGTGAATTGCTTCATTCTTGCGGATGAAAAGACGCTCGACGCGGTGGTTATTGATCCGGGCGATGATGCAGAGGACATTCTTAAAATCATCAGGGACAAGAGGCTGAAGGTCAGGTACGTCGTTGATACGCATGCCCACTTCGATCATGTGGGCGCGAACAAGGCGATAAAAGACGCTACGGGCGCGTTGTTGCTGCTCCATGAAGCTGATGCAGCCGCGCTCGCTTCGGTTTCGAAGCAATCCAGCGCATTTGGCATGGTGACGGTTTCATCGCCGCCCGCGGACAAGTATGTCAAGCATGGCGACGTCATCACCGCGGGGGAGGTGGCGCTCAAGGTCCTGCACACGCCGGGCCATACACCCGGAGGCATAAGCCTGCTCGAACAAGGCATGGTATTTACCGGCGACGCGCTCTTTGCTGGTTCCATCGGCAGAACGGACTTCCCGGGCGGCGACCTCACGACACTTCTCCGCTCCATCAAAACAAACCTGATGACACTTCCGGACGATACCAAGGTCTTCTCTGGCCACGGTCCCGCTTCCACGATCGGTGACGAGCGTCGCGACAACCCCTTTCTCAATGAACAATCCGGGTTTGAATAGCTGGTTTTTCTTGAGGTTTTATGACTAGTGTGGTAAAATAGGCAACTTACGCTATGAACCACGGATCAATGCGCATCGTAGCCGTATGAATCGGCGGAATCGTACGTCTTTTTTAGCTCCGCGACAGATTTCATTTCACCGCCTTCATCTGTGGTTATAATAAGAGTCTTAAAGGAGAAACACATGGTTGTCGGCCCTATTCGTGAAGGTCTCACTTTTGATGACGTGCTGCTCCTGCCCTCAAAATCGGATATCCTTCCCCGGGATGTGGATGTCCGTACGCAGCTTACCAAGCGGATCTTGCTCAACATTCCTCTTGTCAGCGCGGCCATGGACACGGTGACCGAGGCAAAGCTTGCAATTGCCCTGGCCCAGGAGGGGGGCCTCGGCTTCATCCACAAGGCCCTCGCCGTTGACCTGCAGGCCGAGGAAGTGGACAAGGTCAAAAAGTCGGAAAGCGGCATGATCATCGATCCCATCACCATTTCACCGGACGCCAAAATATCCGATGCCTTGGAGGTCATGAAAAAATACCGCATCTCCGGCGTCCCGGTCACCAAGGGACATAAGCTCGTCGGAATCCTTACCAACCGCGATCTCCGGTTTGAGACGCGGTACAATCTCAAGGTCTCGGACGTCATGACCAAAGACCCGCTGATTACCGCCCCGCTCGGAACCACGCTCGAAAAGGCAATGAAGATCCTCCAGAAGTACAAGATCGAGAAGCTCTTGATCGTGGAAAAGGATAACAGGCTGCGCGGTCTTATTACGATCAAGGACATTGAGAAGAAGATCAAATATCCGAACGCCTGCAAGGACAAGCTGGGGCGTTTACGCGTTGGTGCAGCGGTTGGTGTCGGTGATTATACGGAGCGCGTACCTGAGCTCCTGAAGGCCGGCGTGGATGTGGTTGTGGTGGATACCGCGCACGGCCATTCTCAGGGCGTGCTCGACGCGGTGAAAGGCATTAAGAGGAAATTTCCTGAACTCGATGTGGTGGCCGGGAATATCGCGACCTCGGAGGCGGCGAAGGACCTTATTAAGGCGGGCGCCGATTGCGTCAAGGTTGGAATCGGGCCTGGATCGATCTGCACTACCCGTGTCGTGTCCGGTGCAGGCGTGCCGCAGATCACGGCGGTCATGGACTGCTGCAAGGAGGCTGACAAAGTCGGCATCCCGGTCATCGCGGACGGAGGGATCAAGTTCTCTGGGGACATAACAAAGGCCTTGGCTGCCGGTGCATCCTGTGTCATGATCGGCGGTCTTTTCGCAGGCACGGAAGAGAGCCCGGGCGAATCGATTCTGTACCAGGGCCGTTCCTATAAAGTCTATCGCGGCATGGGGTCCATAAGCGCCATGGAACGAGGCAGCAAAGACCGCTACTTCCAGACGCATGAGGAGGAACGGTCAAAACTCGTTCCCGAGGGCATCGAGGGCCGCGTCCCCTACAAGGGGACGCTTTCAGCGAGCGTGGTTCAGCTCGTTGGCGGTGTGCGTTCCGGCATGGGGTACTGCGGATGCGAGTCGCTGAAAGCCCTGAAGGAGCGGGCGCAGTTTATCAAGATCACGAGCGCAGGTCTCCGCGAATCTCATGTGCATGACGTGGTGATTACCAAGGAAGCACCGAACTACCGCTTGGATTAACAATTACTGAATGCAAATTTCGAATGAACAAAGAAAAATGACCATGATTGCAAAAGGCAGGCACCGGGGGAGCACGAAAAGCGGAAAAACCGGAAAAGACGTCAATGCTCAGAGCTCAGACGGTTTTACGCCCTGCAGCCAAGACATGACCATCTGCGGCGACTGTGAAGGCAACAGAGCAAAGACGCAGTGCCCCCGGCTCAAGGAGTGGCTGTCGAAGAGGGATGGATAATTGCTGCACATTGCCAGTCGGGATTCCGCATAAAAGAACGCCCTGAGATGCGATGCTCAGGGCGTTCTTGTTTGAATCGGCAAGGGAAATAATAAGAGCCGGCATGAGTTCCCGTCTGCTCGGCAATAACGTTCGCTGAGACGGGGGGGACAGTGCCGGTTTTTTTTACGCCATGTGCTGGAAGGGTCTTTGCATATCAGCGGCATTGAATTGCTTTTCCGCGCGGTTGACGGTATAATTATTTTTGACAGAAAAAAGCGCAGATTGAGAGGAATTCATGCTAGAACGCATTCAGAAAATCATTTCCGCTGCAGGCATCACATCCCGCCGTGCGGCGGAACAGCTCATCCTCGATGGCAGGGTGCGTGTGAACGGCCAGGTGGTGACCGAGCTGGGTACCAAGGCGGACGCTTTAAAAGACCACATCAAAGTCGATGGCAAGCTCATCAATCCCCGGCAGCCGTTGGTCTATGTTATGCTCAACAAGCCAGCGGGCTATGTCACGACCATGGCCGACCCCGAGGGAAGGCCGACGGTGCTCAGTTTACTCAAGGGCCTAAAGACCCGCGTCTATCCGGTGGGGCGGCTGGATTACAACACCGAAGGCCTGCTGCTTTTGACCAATGACGGGGATTTCGCGCACCTTATCACTCATCCCAAACATGAATTCCCCAAAACCTACCGCGCAAAGGTCAAGGGCGTTCTCGAAGATCATCAGATCGAGCAGCTCGAGAGCGGCATCTACCTGGATGATGGAAAGACCGCACCGGCTAAGCTCAGGAAGGTAAGCAAGGAAGAAGCGAACTCCTGGCTGGAGATCACGATCCACGAGGGAAGAAAACGCCAGGTCCGGCGCATGTTCGATCGGGTAGGCCATTCCGTGATCAAGCTCAAGCGTATCAAAACGGGAAACCTGGTACTTGGTGATCTGCCCGACGGCGCTTTCCGCTATCTTACGCCGGGGGAGGTCGAGTCGTTAAAGGAACTTGCAGTGAAAGACGTGAAAATGGGGACGGGAAGCCCGAGGCCTGCGATAAAACACGAGATAGCGGAAGAGAGGGTGCAGCGAACGCACAACAGACCGGCTGCAAGCTTCGATATGCGGGCAAGGGGAAGCCGAACACGGCCGGATGAGAGGCGGTCCGCGTCCTACAATCGAGGCCCCGGCAACGAAAGCAAATGGAAGGGGCAGGGGCCGCGGGTCCCTGGACAGGGCGCGAGCGGCAGAGGTCCAAGGCGTCCGCCAAGGGACCGTGGTAGCATGCAAAGTCATGCAACCTCGTTCATGAGAACCGGCCAGAAAAGCATGGGAACTGTCCGCCCCGGGCAAGAATCAGGGAACCAGGGAGCGCCAAAGAGTGTTGCCGGCAAAGCAAGAGGCACGAAATCCATCGCCGCCAGGATCCGTGGGAAAGTATTTGGTGAAGGCGCGGACAGGAAGCCGGGAACGGAACGGACAACAGGCTCAAACGGCAAGGACCGTAAACCCCGGCGTTCGTACGTTCAACACGTAAGAGGATCATCAACAGTTCAGGGCGCCGGCCGTAAGCCGTTTCGTACGAGACGCTAAATGCCCGGCCAGAGCAAGGGAAAACAAACCAGGAAGAGACCGCCGGCCAAGAGCACTTTGACCGCACGGTCGGGTAAACAACTTATGGACCGTCTGCGTGCACAGGTAATCATCCATGGAGTAGTCCAGGGAGTTTTTTTCCGGGCTGCAACGCGCGATGAGGCAAGCCGGATCGGCGTCGGCGGCTGGGTCAGGAACTTGCCGGACGGTACCGTTCAGGCGCTCTTCGAGGGAGAAGCAAAGAAAGTCGAAGAAATCATCGGCTGGTGCCACAAAGGCCCGCCGGGAGCACGGGTGCACAAGGTGGACATCGTCTGGGAGTCTTACAAGGGAGAGTTCACGCTGTTCGAAGTCCGGTATGGCCATACCTACTAGATATCTATTACCGGGATTGGCTATCCTCGTCTTTTTCAGCGGCTGCAAGGCTGAAAAACCGGTAGAGCAGAAAAAGCCCGCTCCGGCCGTGGTCGTCAGGCCGAAACGTGTACTGCTGAGCACGGAGCAGCGCAAAGAGCTGAGGTTCCCGGCCGGTCTGATCGCAAAGGTCGAGCTTGCGGCCGGCGCAGACGCAGAACCTTTTTTCATGACCGTCCTCATGCATTCGGAGAACCTCAAAGGAGATAAGGGGTTTGAGAGCAAGAAGCTTGCCGGCTTCAGCGTTCACGCGAACCGCTCTGATGATGTCATCGATACGCTCCGCGCATCTCTGCGGGCACAAGGCTACTTGATTTTCAAAACCCACAAGGGCTACGGGCAGTTGCCCGATGTTCTCACGGTCATCAAAGGCAATAACTCCTACGATCTTCTCAAAGTACAGTCAACGGAAGGGCTCAACTACCATCTCAATACCAAAATGATCATCGCCTGGCTCAAGGAGCAGCAGCATTTGGGGACGTTCGTGGTTATTGGCGCAGGTCCTGACTGGCTTGAGGCGAGGTTTGTCAAACCCCCGCAGGACATGCTTTCGTTTGCAAAAAAAGTTACTGATTTTGCCCCCGATGTGCTGGTGAACGGCCCTAATACGGTGGACAAGCTCGCCGAGCGGATGAAAAAGATGAATGGATTTTCTCTCATGTGGTACTGAAAAAGGCAGGTCCCAGGGGTCATAGCACATACTCGGCATCCATGAAAACCGTCATGAACGTTCTCATCGGCATCGTCCTTGTCATCGCCGCGTTCTCATTCGCCCTCGTCTATATCAATACCCATCCTCCTCGGTATCCGCTCCACGTGCCGCCATCGGTTTATAAGGCCGAGTACGAGGAGGTGACCTTCCGGGCTGCGGATGGCGTCGCGCTGAAAGGGTGGCTTGTAAAACCAGTGCACCTGCGGCCGCGAGCACCGGCGATCATTCTCTGCCATGGCTTGGGCGCAAACAAGTCCGATTTTACCGAGCTTGCCGCTTTACTTGCACGGCGTGGATATTTCGTTCTCCTCTTCGATTTTCGAGCACACGGCGAAAGTGGAGGGAGATGGTCCTCCCTGGGGTATCATGAGCAAAAGGATGTTGCCGCAGCACGCGATTTTCTCATGAGCAGGCAGGAGATCGATGGCAAACGAATTGGCATATATGGATTCTCCCTGGGCGGTGCAACCGCTGTCCTTGTCGCGGCGAATACCAATACCTTTGCTGCCGTTGTGGCGGACAGTGCCTTCACGAGCCTGCGCGATCAGGCCCGGGATGCGATCACGGGATTTTATCATTTGCCCGCATTCCCATTCCTTCCCCTCGCCCTGCTTGGATATTCTCTCTACTTCCAGATTTCGGTTGATGTTGTTTCACCGGTGGCCGTAATCGCCAAGATTTCACCAGTTCCGGTGCTGATAATCGCAGGAGAAGGAGACAGGCTCATTCCCGCGGCGAATGGCCGCAAGCTCTATGCGGCTGCCCGGGATCCGAAGGAGCTCTGGATCATAAGCGGCGCGGACCATGGCGGCACGCTCGCGGCCGCAGGGAGCGCGTACGAGAAGAGGGTGGGAGAATTTTTTGATAAGAATCTGAAATAATCCTTGCCACAGAGCACAGAGGATGCGCAGCAAGATGGAAACACAGCGGTCATTCCGGCACGCCTCGAGACTTTGCGGCCAGCTGAATTTTTATGTGGTCCCTGCGTTCGTGTCCTTT
>Ga0187771_10002317_pt1 | contig 13075 bp, 12 predicted proteins | sample 0116_SJ02_MP15_1_FD_133139 | JGI IMG/M metagenome (GOLD analysis project Ga0187771, IMG submission 133139) | Tropical peat soil microbial communities from peatlands in Department of Meta, Colombia - 0116_SJ02_MP15_10_MG | ecosystem: Environmental > Terrestrial > Soil > Wetlands > Peat | place... | reverse complement strand
GTCGGCGAAGCCGGTCCAGCCGATCTGGTGCCCCGGATGCGGGGACTTCGGGGTGCTGGCCGCGGTGAAGCGGGCCGCGGCGAACCTGAAGATCCCGATGCACGAGCTGGTCCTCGTCGGGGGGATCGGCTGCTCGGGGTCGATCCACAACTTCCTCGAGATCAACGGAGTCCACTCGCTCCACGGCCGGCTGCTGGCCCAAGCGGTCGGGGTCAAGCTTGCGAACCCCCAGCTCACCGTCGTCGCCGCCGGGGGCGACGGTGACGGCTACGCGATCGGGATGGGCCACTTCCTTCACGCGTTCAAGAAGAACGTCTCGATCCTCTACCTGGTGATGAACAACGAGACGTACGGCCTCACCAAGGGCCAGCCGTCCCCGACGAGCCAGATGGGGTTCGAAGGGAACGTCGAGCCTCCGTTCCACGCGATCCTGACGGCGCTTTCGGTCCCCGCGCCGAACTTCATCGCCCGGACGTTCTCGGGCGACCCCAAGGGAATGACCGCCATCCTGGAGGAGGCGCTCCGGTTCAACCGTGAGGGACGGGGGTACGCGTTCGTCGAGGACCTCTCGCCCTGCGTGACCTACAACGACACCTACAAGCTCTGGAGGGAGAAGGTCGTCGAGGTCCAGACCCTCCCCGGCTACGACCCGACGGACCGGCGCAAGATGTTCTCGCTCTGCTTGGACCAGATCGACCAGGGGCGGATCCCCATCGGCGTCCTCCATCGGCCGGCCGCGGTCGAGCGGGAGGGGCTCGAGGCGAAGCTGCTCGGCGACCGGCCCGGTCCCGGGCGGGCCGCGATCGATCTCGCGTCGAACCGGCCGCAGTACGAAAAGCTCCTCTCGGGGCTCGCGTAGGCGGGTGCTGGCGGCCTCGGGCCGCGGGTAGGCGGGCTGCGGTGCGCGTGGGCATCGACGACACCGATAGCCCGAGGGGAGGCTGCACGACCTGGGTCCTGACCGAGCTCGCCCGGGTAGCTCGCGACCACCACCTCGACCTGATCGGGGAGCCTCGTCTCGTTCGCCTGAATCCTAACATTCCCTGGAAGACCCGCGGGAACGCCGCCCTATCGTTGCGGGTCGGGCGCGGCGCGGGACGGCCAGCGGTCGTCGGGGAGATCGACGGCCGCCCGGTCCTCGCCTATCCCCACGGGAGGGAGGCCGGTCAGGCCCGGACCGAGGCGTTCCTCCAGGATGCGTGGCGGGCGGTGCTCGCGACCGCGCGGCACGAGCGCGGGACCGACCCGGCCTTCGTGGCGATCCCCGGCCGTCTGCCGGCGTCGCTCTACTGGGGCGCGGTGCGGGAGGTCGTCTCGGTTCGCGACACCGAGCGGGTTCTGCGGCAGTTCGGGGCGACCGTGAAGGTCCGGTCGGGCCATCGCGGGCTGGTCGGCGCCGCTGCCTCGATCGCCTGGCCGGCCCGCCGTGGGACCTGGGAGCTGATCGCGTACCGCCGCCCCGACCGCATCGGAACGGCCCGGGAGGTCGACCGGGAGAGCGTCCTCGCGGCCCAGCGGTCGCATCCCGACCTGTTCCTCTGCCACGACCCGACGACCCGTCGTCTCCTCGTCGCCCCGCACACCGACTGCCCGATCCTGTTCGGGCTCCGGGGGACAACGCGCTCGGCGCCCCTCTCCGCGCGTCGGAGCGTGCGATCCGAGCCGGTCGATCGCTGGATGCTCTTCCGAACGAACCAGGCGACCGGCGACCATCTCGTGCCGAGAGCGGCAGCCGAGCTCGGAGCGTACCGGGCCGCGATCGTCTCCGGGAGGGTCGACGGCCCGGTCCAGGTCCTTCCCGGTGGGCACGTTCGGTTCGACCTGCGCGACCGCGCGGGGGACCGGCTGACCTGCATCGCCTTCGAGCCGACCAAGACCCTGCCCGACGTCGCGCGGGCGCTCGCCCCCGGCGACCGCCTCAGGGTCTGGGGAAGTCGGGGGCCCTCCGGGGCCGTGCAGCTCGAGGGGATGGAGGTCCTCGGGCTCGCCGGTCTTGGCCGGTGGAAAGCACCGGCATGCCCAAGATGCCGACGTAGGACGCGTTCCCTGGGGACGGCGCGCGGCTGGAGGTGCGATCGTTGTCGTCTCCGGTTCCCCCCGGAGACGGCGGGGTGGCGGGAGGAGCGGCGCCCTCTCGCCCTAGCGGTCTATCATCCTACGCCGTCGGCCCGCCGGCACCTGGCTCCGCTCTCTTCCGGCGTTAGGCGTCTGAAGGAGAGCTTTTAGGCGGTTTGCCGGTAACTTTCCCGGAGGATAGGATGGCCGGCTCGGCGGCGAGGACGGCGGCGCTCTTCGCCGTGGTTCTCGCGGTGTTCGTCGTCGTCGGGGGGCTGGTCGGAGAGTACGTCTTCGGCTCCTGGATCGCCGGGCTGGTGGTCGCCCTGGCCCTCTCGCTCGTGATGAACCTGGTCGCCTACTTCGCGAGCGATCGCATCGTCCTGTGGTCGACGCATGCCAAGATCGTCTCCCCCGCGGAGGCGCCCCGGCTGGCACGGGCGGTCGACGAGCTGGCCCCGAGGTTCGGTCTGGTCGCGCCCCGGATCGCGATCGTCCCCACCCAGACCCCGAACGCGTTCGCGACCGGGAGGGACGAGCGCCATGCGGTCGTTGCGGCGACCGAGGGGATCCTGCATCTCCTGGACGACCGGGAGCTCCGCGGGGTCCTCGCCCACGAGCTCGCCCACGTCCGGGACCGCGACGTCCTGGTCATGACGTTCGCCGCCACCCTCGCGGGGGCGATCTCGTTCGCCGCGCAGACGCTCATCTTCGGCTCGATGTTCGGAGGCGGTCGCGGGCGGGGGGTCAACCCGCTCGTCCTCCTCGTCGCGGCGGTCACCGCCCCGATCGCCGCGATGCTCCTGAGGCTCGCGATCTCCCGCACACGGGAGTACCGCGCGGACGAGGTCGGTGCGAGGACGATCGGGGACCCCGGAGCTCTCGCTTCCGCCCTCGGCAAGCTCGAGTCGGGCAACACGCGACAGCCTCTCTCCGTGGGCTCTCCCGCGCAGGCGAGCCTCTACATCGTCAACCCCTTGCGGGGCCGGGGGCTCGCGGGCCTCTTCTCGACCCATCCGCCGATCGAAGAGAGGATCCGGAGGCTCCGGGCGATGCGGCCGGATCTGACGTACCGTCCGGCCGTGCGGGCCGCTACGGTCGGCCCGTCGCGACCCAGCCGGGGCTGAGCTGCTCATGGCGGTCTGCCCCGCGTGCGGAACCGAAGTCCCCGCGGGCCGGACCGACTGTCCCTCCTGCCACCTCGCGACCAGCCTGTTCAACGCCGTCCTCGAGGCAGCCGGGACCAGCAGCGGCGACCCCGCCTACCTTCGCACCATAGCGGACCTTCTCCGCTCGGTGGACCTGGAGACGCCGGCGGAGCCGACGACGCCGCCCCCCCTCCGTCCCTCGGCCGGCGCTCCCAGCCTCGGGACGCTCGAGCTGCCGAAGAGCGAGCCGGCGCTCCGGCCCGAGCCCCTGGCCGTCCTCGGGGGCCTGCCCCCGCTCCCGCCGGTCCTCCGCGGCGAGCCTCTCCACCGCCGGGCCACCGATTACCTGCGGCTCGGGCGGCGGCTGGGCCTCGACCTCACCAGCCTCTCGGCCCGGGTCGGCTCGGCGGAGCTGACGGGGGACGAGCGGGAGCTCGACGCCGCCGTGCGGGAGATCTTCGTCCACATCGCGGGGACGCTCGCCGTCGAGTTCGAGGGGGAGCTCGCTCGCCGCAACGAGATCGCGCAGCTCGTTCCTACCCCCAGCGCCGACGTCGAGCTCAACGCCCTTCGGGTCTCCCTCGCCGCGGGGGACCTGGTCGGGGCCGACCGTCGTCTCGGCCACGTTCGGGACGAGCTCGGCCGGCTCGAGGACATCTGGGCGACGGGCCGCATCCTGATCGCGAGCTGCGACCTCCTGGGGGAGACGATCACCGAGCTGGGGGGCGATCCGGCCCCGGCGCTGGGACCGACGGTCGAGGGCCGGCGCCTCCTGGCCGAGGGCCGCCGCGACGTCGCCGAGAGGCTGCTGGCCCGGGGGACGCTGGCCCTCTGGGCCGTGCTCGAGCCGCGCTTCTTCGACGAGCTGAAGAGATTGAGGGACCGACTTCTCGAGCTGCGGAGCTCGGGGGTCGAGCTGGGGTCGGCCCTGGGCAACCTTCGGGCCGTCTCGGTCGAGCTCCGTCGGCGGAACTTCGTCGGGACGATCGTCGCCTACCGGGAGCTCCGGGCGTTCGTCGGGCCGGCCGAGGCGGCCGAAACGGTCGCCCCAGGGACGCCTGAGGCGGGTCCCGAGCGCTCGTCCCCGCCCACGTAGCCGACCTAATGAGCTACGGGCCGGTGTCCGGGTCGTGAGCCCGGGACCGCTGAGGGGGTTCCGTGACTACCCGCCCCCCGAGGCGGGGGCGCGGTCGGAGCTGCGTCGCCGGATGCGCGCCGCCGCCCGCCGCGCGGGCTTCGCCGAGCTCGAGCTCCCGTGCGTGGAAAGCTTCGAGCTCTACCAACGGAAGAGCGGGGAAGGGATCGCGGGCGAGACCTGGCACTTCCTCGACAAGGGCGACCGGCCGGTGGCCCTCGTCCCGGAGCAAACGCCGTCGTTGGCACGGTTCTTCGTGGAACGAGGGAAGTCCGAGCCGCTCCCCGTGAAGTGGTTCACCGTCTCGAAGAGCTGGCGGTACGAGGAGCCGCAGGCCGGGCGGACGCGGGAGTTCGTGCAGTTCAACCTGGACATCCTCGGGGTCCCCGGCCTCGAGGCCGAGGTCGACTTGCTCACGACCGCGTCGCTCCTCCTGGACGAGGTCGGAGCGAGCGGGCTCTACGCGTTCCGGCTCAACGACCGAGCCATCGCGGAGGGGTTAGGCCGGCTCTACGGCGCTGCGGAACCGGCCCGGTTCTTCCGGGCGGTCGACCGGTTCCGGAAATCCCAGCCGGCGGAGTTCGCGGGGGAGCTCGGGGCCGCCGGCGTCCCGGCGTCGCGGACCGCGGAGGTCGCGGAGATCCTCCGGAGCGCGGGAGCCGGGATCGCCCCGGACCGGGCCGGGGCGTTCCTCGCTGAGCTCGCCTCGCGGGGGTTCGACGCCTCCGCGCGGGAGGGGGTGGCCCGTGTCGAGCGGCTCCTCGGCCTGCTCGCCCAGGTCGGTCTCGCGGACCGGTTCGTCTACGACCCGACGGTCGTCCGCGGCCTCGCCTACTACACGTCGACCGTCTTCGAGGCGTTCGCGCGGAACGGCGACGGACGCTCGATCTTCGGCGGCGGGCGGTACGACCGGCTGATCGAGCTGTTCGGGGGCAGCCCCCTGCCGGCGGCCGGCCTCGCCATCGGTGACCAGACCCTGGAGGTCCTGCTCCGGGACGCGGACCGATGGCCGGACGGCGAGCCGCCGCTCGACACCTACGTAGCGGTCGCGAGGCCAGAGCTGGTGGCGGAGGGGCTCGCGCTCGTCGAGCGGCTCCGGCGAAAGGGGGTCTCGGCGGACGGCGACCTACTGGGTCGGTCCCTGTCGCGCCAGCTCAGGGAAGCGGCTCGCCGTAGGAGCCGGAGGGCCCTGATCGTGGGGCTTCGTGAGGCGGCGCCGGGTGCGGTGGTCGAGCGTGATCTCGCGACGGGTGCCCAGCGTGAGCTCGCACCGGGCTCTCTTTGACGACGGGCGTGATCCCCTCGAACGTCTCGCCGTCCCAGAGGAGGACCCCGGGCGGGCTCTCGGCCCCGTCGACGTAGCCGTACCAGTAGACGACCGCCCCCTCGCCGAAGATCTGCGTGTACGGGGCGAGCTGGCGTCTCAGGTTCTTGCGGAGCTCGACGTCATCGCCGAAGTTCGCCTTCGACTCGATCCAGGTGAGCTTCTGGCCGAAGAAGACGATCGGCTCGTCCAGGAGCGCGTCCGGGGTCTTCTGGTACTTCCCCCGCAGGTCCTTCTCGGTGCGGAAGCCGATCCCGTGCTTGTTGAGCCACCGGTGCATCCGCTCCTCTCCCTGGCGCCCGCGCTCCCGCTGGAGCTCGAGCCCCCGCGGCGAGTAGATCATGTCGTGCGCCACCAGCGCCTCGACCTCGCGCCGGAGGCGGGCGTCCGGGGCCGTCTCGGGTCGTAGGAACGCCTGCCAGACCTTCTTGCGCGGGACCCCGAGCTCCCCGAGCATCTGCTGGCCCATGAGCACGGGGGGGAACTTCCACTCCCGCGCGATCTCGAGCATCGTCCGCCCCCGTTTCCACTGGCCGACCAGCCGGGGCACCTGGCGCTTGACCACGTAGAACCGGCGGGTCGCGTCGCGCGTCACCCGGTGGGTGTGGATGACGAACAGGAGCTCCTCGTCCCGGCCCTCGTCGTGGGCGATGCGGTGGACGTCCTCGTACGAGGCGAGCGCTTCGTACAGCCTAGCATAGGTCGCGCGGTCCATGACGGGGCCCTGGGCTCGGTGGGAGGCGCGAGTCCCGGACGGGGATAACTCCTCGCCGGCCCCGCCCGCTATTCCCTCCAGTCGAGGCCGATCGTGCGGAGACCGAGCTTCGCGATGGGGGGCAGCCGCCGCTTGTGCCGGTGCCGCTCGACCCGCTCGGCGATCGCGCGCACGGCCGTCGGGTCGAGACCGGTCTCCCGGGCGATCTCCTCCTCTCGCTCCAGGAGCTCGATCCGCCGGAGGACGCGGTCGACGTCGTGGTAGGACGATCCCAGCTCCGCCTCGTCGGTCTGACCCGGCCAGAGCCCGGCGCTCGGCGGCCGCTCCCGGATCTCCCGGGGGAGCCCCAGCTCCTCGGCGAGAGCCCAGATATCGGTCTTGTACAGGTCGCCGATAGGGAGGAGGTCGGTCCCTCCGTCGCCGTACTTCGTGAAGTAGCCGAGGAGGAGCTCGGACTTGTTCCCGGTGCCGACGACCAGGCGGTGCGTCTCCCGCGCCAGGGTGTAGAGGATCGTCATGCGGATGCGCGCGGTCGTGTTCCCGAGGGTCACGCGGTCGTCGACCTCGGGAAGCGCGACACGGAACGCCGCTTCGAGGGTGTCGATCGGGATCCTCCGGTGGGCGATCCCGAGGCCGTCCGCGTACCGCTCGGTCTCGGCGACCAGCTCGGCAGGGACGTTCGCGTCCGGCAGGAGGACGCCGAGGACATGCTCCGGGCCGAGGGCATCGCGCCCGAGACGGGCGACCAGGGCGCTGTCGACCCCCCCCGAGAGCCCGACGACGATCCCGTCCAGCCCGCCTCCCAGCGCATGGGCCCGCAGGAACGAGCCTATCGTCTCGGCCGCGCGCGGCGGGACACGTGCGCGCGTCGGAGCGGTCAAGCTTCCACCCCGAGCGGCTCCAGGCGGCAAGCCGCCTCCCACGCCCCTCGGCAGGAGCAGTCGAGCTGGTCCAAGCGGTCGAACTGCTGATCGAGGGACGCCTGCTCGATCGCCGAGAGGACCGCTCGGTCGCACGAGCCGCAGTTGTGCGGCCCGCGGGCCAGTCCGCCGGCGGTGGGGAAGGAGACCAGTCGGGTCGGGCCGCGGCGGGCCGCGCCGAGGCGCAGGCCCTCGACCACCGACCAGAGCCAGGGGGGCCGGTACCGGCCCCTCCGGAACAGCCACTCCACGACGGTACCCCCCTGGATATGGACCGGGTTCACCGAGAGCGTGTCGAACGTTGCCGCCGCCTCCCCGACCGAGCGGACGACGTCCTCGATCGCCTCCGACTCCGTGAGGTAGGGGGGCTTGAGGAGGAGGTACGCCTTCGTCCGCACGCCGAGCTGCCGGAGCCGCCCGGCGGCGTCGAGATAGGCGGACGGCGGAGCGTTCTTGTGGACGTACCTCGACAGGACGACCGGGTCGGTGGATTCGAGCCCCAGGGCGACCTCGAGCTCTCCGGAGAAGGCGTCCCGGAGGGGAGCGACCGTGCCCCCGGAGGCGAACTCGGGGAGCGTCTCGAAGAGGAGCCGGCGCGCGCGGCCCGAGAAGGCGCGGACCACGGCCTCGCGACTGGCCGGGTCGACCTCGCGGTCGTCCAGGAAGCTGCCGGACGTGTAGACCTTGACGTACGGTTCGTCGCGGTAGCGCTCGAGGGCGCGACGGAGCTGCTCGGCGAGCTCCGCCGCCGTGGCGGAGCGCCCGAGCGTATCCCGAGCGTAGCCGCACATCGTGCATCCCTTGAGGTCCGCCCAGTAGCAGCCGCGGGTCCTGAGGATCAGGACGAACGCCCGCACCCGGTCCCCGTCGAGCGCCTCGGGTTCGACCCACGCGTTCACGAAGCGGGAAGCGTCCGGGCCGCTCGCCGGCGTCGGGCGCCGGTCCCGGGCCACGGCGCGCGCGAGCGACTCGGGGTTCATCGCTCCTCGAGATGGACCTTGACGGCCGCACCGTCCTTGAGGCCGAGCCGCGTCCGGAGCCGCTCGGGGGCGACGAACTCGATCACGTCCTGGTAGTGGGAGCGGTCCGGCCGGATCAGGTGGCTCCTGCGTCCGTTGAGCAGGGCGAGATAGCACGTCGCGCCGCCGAACGTACGTCCGCCCGCCTCGAACCCGTCGATCCGGACCCCGTTCCAGTCCCGGACCACGGCGAGCCGGCGGGCCTCGCTGGGACGGAGGCGGACGTTGAGCGTACCGGGGAACGGCGTGTAGCCGAGGCGCTCCGTGAATTGTACGACGTAGCCGGGCTGGCTCAGGTAGTAGCGCCCCTCCCCCAGGCCCGAAACGACCTCTCCCGAGATCGTCGTACGCCCGGGCCCCTCGAAGATCCGTCGATAGTCCCGGTACTCGGCGCGGAGGAGCTCCATCGCCCGGGGGGTCAGGTGGAGCCTCTGCCGGCGGCTCGCGAGCGCGCGCACCACGAGCTCGCGGTGCTCGAGGTCGACCAGGTAGCGCGCGGCGGCCTGCTGGCTCACGCCCAGCCTCTCCCCGAGCTCGCGGGAGGTGATGACGACCGGCGTGTGGTCGGCCCCGGCGTGGGCCAGTAGCCGAAGCACGGCGAGGACCTCCCCTCGGACCCGGGGCCGGTCGGGGCCGCTCGCCCGCGGGCGCCCGGTGGCGGTCAATGGGCCCGGGGCCGCACGCCGTCGGAGGCGAAGAGGGCCACTACGTTGGAGCCGCGGACGACGACCCGGCCGAGGTGGCGGCTCACCTCGTCGGTCGTCTCGGTGGCATCGTCGAGCACGACGTTCAGGTGGTCGTCGAGGCCCAGCAGCTTCCCCTTGATCTCGTGCCCGTCCTTCAGCCGGAGGGCGACAGGCTGGTCGACCAGCTTGGAGACGACCGCGAGGGGACCGTCGGGCATCAAACGTACGACCGGTCCTCGGCCTTTAGGGTTTCCCGGGCGCCGCTCGGCCCAGGAACGGGCGACGCGCGCCCCCGGAGGGCCCCGCGGGTCGGCCCCGGAGGGCATGCGGAGGCCGCGGGGTTAGGCTCATCCCGCGCCCGCCCGTGGCGTGTTCGGGATGGGCGAGACCCCGGCGGAGGCCGCGCGGGAGCTCCGGGAAGAGATGCTGGAGGTCCTCAAGCAACTGAACCGGGACGAGATGGAGGACGAGGAGTCCCCCGGCCTCGAGCGGTCCGAGCTGCGCCACCTCCTGGCGCGAGGACCGCTCCCACAGATCACGGACGACCGGCTGGATCGAGCGCTCTCGATCCTGATCGGGAACGGGTACGTCCGCGAGCTGAGCGACCCCCGCTGGGCTTGGTCCCGGGGGCGCACGGTAGTGGACCGGTACGGGATCACTACGAACGGGAAGGCGTTCCTCGCTCGAGCTCTCGAGAAGGTCGGCCGGATCTGACCGGGAACGGGGAGCTGCCGGGAACCGGCACCGGGTTCGGGGCGGCCGGAGGAGGTCCCTCGGCGGCGATCCTCCGAGGTCTGCCTCGTCGGCCACCCCGCCCCCCAGGGGGAGCGGGACCTCGGCGCGACCTGCCCCGGACCCACGGCCTAAAGGTTCGGGATGCCCCGGAGCGAGTTGACGCAGCGTCCGGCATGGTAGCGGACGGCTCCCCGCAGCCCGTTCCATGTGGGGGAGGGGGGATGCTCGCGACGGTCGGTGCAGACCAGGTGGTACCTCCCCGGGAGCTCGAGTCCCCCCCGGACGAACTGGCCCGCAAAGTAGAGCAGGTAGTCCCGTCGGTAGGCCAGGCCCGCCGCGCGGAGCGTCCGGATCCACCAGGCCTTCCGACGCCGGGTCACGTGCAGGTCGTGGCCGTCGTGGACGGACGGGTAGAAGGTCGTGCTCGCGATGAAGATCCCCTCGGGCGCCAGGTGGTGGACCACGTTCTCGAAGAGCCGAGGAAGCTTCTCCTCGGGGATGTGCTCCACGAGCTCCCAGGCCGTGACGGCGTCGAAGAGCAACGGTTCCGAGGTCGTCTCGTCGCGCAGGACGAACGGCTCCGTGACGTCGCACGTGAACAGGTTCTGCGGGATGCGGCCCCACGCGTCGCGCTTGGCCTTCAGGGAGACGTCGCTCCCCTCTAGGCCGACCGCCAAGTGGCCATCGCGGACGCACTCCTCGACGAAGCCGCCCCCGGCGCAACCGAGGTCGAGGACCCGGATCCGTCGTCCGGGGAACAGGGCGTACAGCAAGGCGTTGAAGCGGGCGTTCGTGGAGTTGTTCAGAACGGCACCGAACGGGTGCAGGTGGTCGAGGGAGTCGTAGGCCACCGGCCGGGCGCACTCCAGGCGGACTCCCATAGGCCCGGGCGGTCAAGTGAGGTCGTCCATTAACCCTGCGGAGGTTCACGGACGATCCGTCCGTCGCCTGGCGAGGGTTCCCGGGACCCGCGCGCCCCGGTCGTTGGTCCGGACCGTGCGGGAGACCCGGGCCCGGGATGGGAGGCGACGGACCGACGGCGAGACGGCCGGCAGGGCGGTGGGAGCGCACAAGCTATGTGGGACCGTCGGGCGGTCCTGACGATGGGGACGACCCAACGCCGTTCCGAGGGGCTCGAAGGGGTCGTCGCGGGCCGCACCTCGATCAGCTGGGTCGGGGGAGAGAGCAGCGACCTCGTCTACCGGGGGTACGACGTCCGGGACCTCGTCCCCGGCCTCCCGTACGAGTCGGTCGCCCACCTCCTGCTTTTCGGGGAACCCCCGGCCGTCGACCCTTCTCCGGTGGTCTCGGGGGCGTTGACGGGGGCCCGCACGGTCCCTGCAACGCTCCTGGCCGAAGGGGACGCCCTGTCGACCGGGCTTCCGCCCCTCGAAGCGCTCCGGACGATCCTTTCGCTGTTGGGCGACGGTTCCTGGGGGTATCCTCCCCGCCTCGAGGACGGGTACCGCCTGATCGCCCAGAGCCCGGTCCTCTTCGCCCGCCATGTGCGGCGCTCCCTGGGCCGGCCCCCGGTCCTCCCGCGGCCCGAGCTGGGCCACGTCGCGAACTACCTGTGGATGCTGGAGGGCCACGAGCCCGATCCCGGGAAGGTCGGAGCCCTGGAGGCGTACTTCGACCTGCTGGCGGACCACGGGATGAACCCCTCGACGTTCGTGCTGCGCATCGCCATCTCGACCCATTCCGACCTGGCCAGCGCTGCGACCGCCGCGCTCGCGACCCTCAAGGGCGAGCTCCACGGCGGCGCGCCCGGCCGGGTCGTCGAGATGCTGGACGCCGTCGGGGAACCGGGGAACGCCGAGCGATGGGTCCGCGAGCGGCTGGCGCGCGGCGAACTCCTGTACGGCTTCGGGCACAGGGCCTACAAGACCGACGACCCTCGGGGTCTCCTCCTCCACGAGATCGCCCGCCGTGTAGCGGACCCCGCGCGCCTCCGTCTCGCCGAGGCGGTCGAGCGCGTGGGGCTCGAGGCCTTGCGGGAGCGCCATCCCCAGGCGAGGATCTTCGCGAACGTCGAGTTCTACACCGCGGTCGTCCTGGAGGCGATCGGCCTCCCTCCGGGACTGTTCACGCCGACGTTCGCGCTGGCGAGGACCGCCGGATGGACGGCGCACGCGATCGAGCAGGCGAGCGACAACCGCCTGATGCGGCCGGAGATCGAGTACGTCGGGGCCCCGAAGGGCCGACGGTGGCCTCGACCGATCGCTCCGAACTGAGACGGGCGCCGGGCGGGTCCAGGCCTACGACGACCCTTTGTCGCCGTCGTCGTGCACGACCTTGAAGTCGGCGTCGACCGGACCCGGCCCGGGGCCGCCGCCCGGGGGCGGAGGGGAGCCCGGCTCCGAGGCGGAGGAACCCTCCCCCTCGCCGGACGAGGACGGCCGGTAGAGCTTCTGGGCGACCGCGTGAAGGGCTCGGGTCAACGTCTCGGTCTTCTCCTTGATCCGCGACACCGTCACCTCCTTCTCCTGGACGGCGGCCCTCAGCTCCTTCGCCGCCTCGCGGACCTGCTCGGCGTCGGCCGTCTCGATCTTGTCCTTGGAGTCGGCGAGCACGCGGTCGGCCTCGTAAGCGAGCGACTCGGCGTGGTTCTTCGCCTCGATGAGCTCGGCGCGCTCGCGGTCCTTCGAAGCGAACTCCTCGGCCTGCCGTACCATCCGCTGGACCTCGTCCTTCGAGAGCTTGTTGGACGCGGTGATCGTGATCCCCTGCTTGCGGCCGGTCGCGAGGTCCTTCGCCGAGACGTTCAGGATCCCGTTCGCGTCGATGTCGAAGCCGACCTCGATCTGGGGCACCCCCCGGGGGGCGGGCGGGATGCCGGTGAGGAGGAAGCTGCCGAGGGCGACATTGTCGGAGGCGATCGGCCGCTCCCCCTGGAAGACCTTGATCTCGACGGTCGACTGGCTGTCGGAAGCGGTCGTGAACGTCTGGCTCTTCCGCGTCGGGATCGTCGTGTTGCGCTCGATCAGGTGCGTGAAGACGCCCCCGAGCGTCTCCAGCCCGAGCGAGAGGGGCGTCACGTCCAGGAGGAGGACGTCCTTGACCTCGCCCGCGAGGACGCCGCCCTGGATCGCCGCCCCGAGGGCGACGCACTCCATCGGATCGACGCCGCGCTCGATGGGGCGTCCGACGGCCTGCTCGAGGAACTTCTGGACGATCGGCATCCGGGTCGGGCCCCCGACCAGAACGACGCGCGCGATGTCCTCTCGCTTGATCTTCGCGTCTCGGATCGCCTGATCGACCGGTCCCCGGCACCGGTCGACGATCGGGCGGACGAGCTCCTCGAGCTTGGCCCGGGTCACCTGGAGGGCGAGGTGCTT
>Ga0187771_10002316_pt1 | contig 13076 bp, 10 predicted proteins | sample 0116_SJ02_MP15_1_FD_133139 | JGI IMG/M metagenome (GOLD analysis project Ga0187771, IMG submission 133139) | Tropical peat soil microbial communities from peatlands in Department of Meta, Colombia - 0116_SJ02_MP15_10_MG | ecosystem: Environmental > Terrestrial > Soil > Wetlands > Peat | place... | reverse complement strand
TCTTGATCCCGGCTCAAATGCACTGCCGGGTCTGCCGGGGTGACGAACACGAATGATTGTTACACGCACTTTTGCAAGCAAGTCGTAGGACATAATGCGCCGGAATCATTGTAACAGGCTTGCAGTCGAGTGGTCAAAATTGTAAACGGGCATGATCGCCCCGGGAGCCGGCGGCCTGTAGCCCAAAGAACTATGAGGCCGAACACTATTGTATTCGTTGCGCCAGTTTCTATAAGCGCCTTTGCCTCAAACAGTGTCGTGAAGATCTCAGCGTTAAGAAGTTCATCTCTCAGTTTGCTGTTAAACGACTCGATGCAGCCGTTCTCCCAGGGGCTTCCCGGCACGATATAAAGACTTCTCACCCCGAGGTTTCGGAGCCATTTGCGAACAGGCGCGGCCGTGAATTCCGGCCTGTTATCCGAGCGGATATGCTCGGGAATGCCCCTCGCGATAAAAAGATCCGCCAGCTTATGTATCACAGCCCGGGCCGTTATGCTTCTATCAACTGTGATATCCTGGCCCCGAGCGCCAGGGAGCGGGAGGAAAACCTGTTGGTTCACGGCTTCAGCGTGCTTACCTGCTGGTTACCTTTGCTTACCGCTGCTTACATCTGCTTACTCCGCTTACCCCGCTTAGTTTTGCTTACCTGGATTGCTCTGTGATTGGCGTCTTCTTTGAAACAAATTTGTTGGCAACAGATTTGTTGGCAGTTGTGGGGCCGGCTTTGTGGGTGGCGGGAGATGTTTTCTGGGGACCAATGGGACCTATAGGACACGTCGGACATATAGAGTCCCGGATAAGGGGCAGATGCCATAAGCGCTTAAATAAGGGGAAACGACCACCCTTGACAAGCCAGGCTGCCGCCGAGAACGGGAGCAAATCCCCTTTTCTAAAGGGGGATTTAGGGGATTTTTTAAAGTATCTAATGGCTTAGCGATTCAAAATCCCCCCTGCCCCTATTTTGGCCGAAAGCCAAAATAGAGCAGGTGAAATTAGAACAGGTGCACAGGAGATCGGGTCCACCTGCGGTCTACTGCTCGCCTATTCTCCTGTCACAAAGGGGGGTGAAGTAGTCTCTCTCTTGCCTTTTGGCAGCTTATTTAAGCGCTTATGGGGTTTACCCCCGCCCAGTCTTGAACGCAACTCCGTATAAGGCCTCACGGCAAAATGCGGCCTCCTGGCCATTGGCCGTGATCCGAGATCCGTGATGCGCAATCCGGAAAATCCTCTCCGGCACTCAGGGCAGTGGTCAAATGCCACTCACCGTGGCCCCCAGGGGCCGGCCTGACTGCCGGATCACGGTTCACGGATCACGGTTCGCTGTTCATAGTTCACTCCATGATTGCGCCCCATCGCGGGCAAACCCATCGCTGGCGCCCATCGCGGGCAAACACTGGACAAGGGGGGCTTAGGCGGGTATCATGACGGGTGTCGGGTGGCGGGGAACGGGTGGCAGGTGTCGGGTAACGGATTTCCGACCTCTGATAACGGGTGGCAGGTATCGGGTGTGGGATTTCCGACCTCCGATATCTGATATCCGATATCCGTCAGCGGGTGTCGGGGAACGGGTGGCAGGTGTCGGGTATCGGATTTCCGACCTCCGATATCTGATATCCGATATCCGTCAGCGGGTGTCGGGTGTGGGGTTTCCGACCTCTGATATCCGATATCCGACCTCTGATAACGGGTGTCGGGTGTCGGGTATCGGATGGCGGAGAACGGGTGTGGGATTTCCGACCTCTGATATCCGATATCAGATATCCGTTACCGGGTGCTGGACTTCCGACCTCTGATATCCGATATCCGATACCCGTTAGCGGAGGGCTGTTCAGTGTGAATTTATCCCGATAAAATGATGCGCTGTGAATTCATCCGGATAAAATGCAGGACTAATCACCGTTCACTGTTCACGCACTTTGAGGAGAGATGATGATAATCGGTCTTGACGTGGGAGGGACCCACACGGACGCGGTGCTGATCGGAGAAGGGCGCATTTTGCGCCAGGCTAAAGTCCCAACCGACCATTCGAACCTGTTTGAATCGGTGTTGAGCGGGCTGGAAAAAGTGACCGCAGGGGTGGCGCCGGGGGCGATCCGCCGCGCAGTGCTCAGCACGACTCTCACCACCAATGCAATTGCGGAAGGAAAACTCCCTGCGACCGGCGTGATCGTTTCGGCAGGGCCGGGCATAGACCCTGAGAATTTCCGAATCGGCAGCCATTATCACTGCGTATCCGGATCGATAGACCATCGCGGACGCGAGGTGGCGCCTTTGAAAAAAGGGCAAATCGAACAGATTGCCGAGGGCTTTGCCGCCCAGGGCGTCCGCCACGCTGCCGTCGTATCGAAGTTTTCGGTGCGAAATCCGAAGCACGAACTGGAAATGGCGCAGATTCTGTGCGACCGATGCGAGCATGTGGTTATGGGGCATTCTTTGTCGGCGAACCTCAATTTTCCGCGCCGAATCGCCACCGCATGGCTAAACGCAGCCATCCACCTCGTTCACGGGCGCTTTTTCGATGCGGTCCGGGATTCGCTCATAGCCAGGGGGTTTGAGGCCCCCATCTTCGTACTCAAGGCGGACGGGGGAACGATGAGCTTTGAGGCTTCCCTGGATGCGCCGGAGCAGACGATACTTTCGGGGCCTGCGGCAAGCGTAATGGGCGCATTGCCCTTTGCCGGCGACGGGGACACGCTCGTCTTCGATATCGGGGGCACGACGACCGACATGGCCGTACTGATCGGCAGGACGCCGCTGCTTGACCCGTTGGGGGGCGAGATCGGAGGTCACGGGACGCTCATACGCTCGTTAAAGACCAGATCCATCGGCCTGGGGGGCGACAGCGCCGTAAAAGTTGCAGACGGCGGGCTTTCGGTCGGCCCTGAGCGCAACGGTTGGGCAATGGCCTACGGAGGTCCTACGCCGACGCCGACCGATGCTCTTTTTGTCCTTGGAAGAGCGCTAAACGGAGACGCCGACGCATCCCGGCGAGGCTTTTCACTTCTTGGGCGCGAGCTAGGCGTCACAGTCGAGCAGGCCGCCCGCCGGGTGCTGGGTTTAGCGAGCGAAAAGATAGTTTCGGCCGCCCGCGACATGATCGCACAGATAAACGGCAAGCCTGTCTATACCGTAAAGGAGGTCTTGTCCGGCTACAGGGTCAAGCCCGTGGAAATCCTGGTGCTGGGAGGACCGGCCCCTTTTTTTGTTTCATACATTGAAAAGCTTACCGGGATTTCCACTGTGGCAGTGCCGCCGTGGCATGTGGCCAACGCCCTGGGAGCGGCCCTGGCGAAGAATACAAGCGAAGTTACCCTTTTCGCCGACACCGAAAGGGGAGTTGTGCTGGCCCCGGAAGAAGAATTCAGCCGCAAGGCGGGCAAGGACTTCGACCAAAAAGCCGCAGTCCTGCTTGCTTTTGAACTACTGCGGCAAAAGTGTGCAAAAGCTGGCGCGCCTGAAGCCGAAATCGACCCGGAGGTAATCGAGCAGATTCAGTTCAATATGATCAGGGGCTTTTATAGCTCGGGGCGAAACATCCGGGTGAAGGTCCGGACCAGGCCGGGGCTGATCCCGCAGCATGAGGAACTAATAGCGTCGATAAGCAACCATTGTCCACTGCCGGAGTGATGCATGTATTCATCTAAGAATCGAACGGGTCTTGTATTTTTTCCCGCTTTTGACTGGGCGATCAGCCCCACGCACCCCGAACGCGAGGAACGGCTTCTCTACACGCAGGACCAGGTATTGGAAGAAGGAGTTCTGGACATCGAGGGGATTGTGGAATTCAAGCCGGACATCGCCACGGTGGAAGACATTCAGCGCGTTCACTTCTGCTGTCCGGACGAGTTGAGCGTAATCACCGAATCACACCTGATAAGCGCCGGGGGCGCAAAGAAGATCGGCACCGAGGTGCTCGAAAAAAACATTGCCCGGGGTTTTGCGCTGGTTCGTCCGCCCGGCCATCATTCGATGAGGGTGGTGCACGGGGCTCGAGGGTTTTGCAACATCAACATCGAGGCCATCATGATCGAATACCTGCGCCAGACCTACGGGGTGGACCGGGTGGCCATAGTGGACACCGACTGCCACCATGGCGACGGCACTCAGGACATTTACTGGCATGACCCCGACACCCTTTTCATATCCGTGCATCAGGACGGTCGCACCCTGTATCCGGGGTCCGGGTTTCTGCCTGAGTTCGGCGGCCCTACCGCCGCCGGCACGACGATCAATTTGCCGCTTCCGCCTCTTAGTTCCGAGGAAGGGTTTCTCTACGTGCTCGAAAACGCTATCCTGCCGATTCTCGAAAAGTTCAAGCCCGACCTGGTCGTAAATTCCGCAGGCCAGGACAACCACTATTCCGATCCGATCACCAACATGTGTTTTTCGGCGCAGGGCTACGCGGCGCTTACCAGCCGCCTCAAGCCCGACATAGCCGTGCTCGAAGGCGGCTATTCCATAGAGAGCGCCCTGCCATACGTCAACGTGGGGATCATCCTGGCGCTGGCCGGACTCGATTACAGCGGCATTCGCGAGCCTGATTACGACCCGGACAGACTGCGGCAGTCGCCTGAAATCACGCGGCACATCCAGATCGTGGCCCAAAGAGCGCTCGAAATTTTTGATCAGGGCTCCAAGATCAGGGAAGACAACCGCAAAAAGGGCGGCCTTGCGCATCGCGACCGCCGGATTTTCTACGATACCGACATGATAATGGAAACCCAGGAGGAAACGATCCGGGTCTGCCCGGACTGTAGCGGTCTTCTCACCATAGACTCGCAAAGCGACGGCGGGAGAAGGATTTTTGCCGTTCACATCCCGCGCAAGGCCTGCAATGAATGCAGGGAAGCCGGCTACAAAATATATGACTCCACCCCGCCCAAGGGATACAATAGAATATTTCTCCAGGATCGGACGTGCGATCGATACCTCAGGGAAAAGCGAATGTAGAATGTAGAATGTAGAATGTAGAATGTAGAAGGATAAAAAAAGCGAATGTAGAATGTAGAATGTTGGAAAAAAGCCAATGTGGAATCTTGAAGAAGGAAGGGTGAATGCCGAAGGAAGTCAGGACTTATGACCTGGAGGATAGACTGATAGAGTTCGGCGTTCAGATAATCCGTCTGGCGGAGAGCCTGCCAAAAACGATAGCCGGAAACCACATTAGCTGCCAAATTGTTCGCAGTGGAACGTCCCCGGCGCCTAACTACGGCGAGGCGCAAGGCGCGGAATCCCGTTCGGACTTTATTCACAAGATGAGAATATGCCTCAAGGAACTCCGTGAAACCAGGGTATGGTTGTTGATGACGGCAAAGGCCAACCTTGTGGAATCCGCTCGTGAACTTGACCCCCTGATTGGTCAATGCAACGAGTTGATATCGATCTTTGCGACCAGCATCAAAACTGCAGGGCAAAAGATCGGGGGGAAGGAACGGTAGAATGTAGAATGTAGAATGTAGAATGTAGAATGTAGAATGTAGAGGGGTGGGGAAAACTGCAAATAACGAACTCAAAGGCAAAAACCAATTTAAAGAATTTCACCCTGGACGAGCTCGAGGAATGGGTGGCCGCTTTGGGGGAGAAACCTTTTCGCGCCCGGCAGATATTCAACCATCTTTACGCGCGAAACGTCACATCCTGGGATGAATGCACGGACCTTAGCCGGTCGTTTCGCGCCCGGATGGAAGCCGGTTCGACCATCGAGGCCCTTTCGCCGTTACGGGTAGACGAAGCCCCTGACGGGACGCGCAAATACCTCTTTGGCCTCCGCGACGGCAATTTTGTCGAGTCGGTGCTCGTGGCGGACCCGTCCAGGTGCACGCTGTGCGTGTCGAGCCAGGCAGGGTGCGCGCTGGGGTGCAAGTTCTGCCTGACCGGAAGTTCGGGTTTCAAACGAAACCTGGAAACTGCCGAGATTGTCGACCAGGTATGCCACGGGCTTCGGGACCCAAAGCTGGGGCGGCGACTGAGCAGCGTGGTATTCATGGGAATGGGGGAGCCGCTTGCCAACTACGAGCAGGTGGCGCGGGCCATCCGCATCATAACGGACCCCAACGGACTGATGTTCTCGCATCGGCGGGTGACTCTTTCAACGGTAGGGCTTATCCCCGAACTGCGGCGCCTGGGGATGGAAACGCAGGTAAATCTTGCGGTAAGCCTTAACGCCCCCGATGATAAGCTGCGCGACGAACTCATGCCGATAAACAGGAAATATCCGCTCGGCGCCCTGATGAAGGCCCTGCGCGAGTATCCGCTTGCGCCCAGAAAGCGGATAACCTTCGAATACGTTCTGCTCGACGGGGTAAACGACAGCCCCAGGCAGGCAAAGGACCTTGTCAGGCTACTGGATGGGGCGCCTTCGAAGGTAAACCTTATCGCTTTTAACCCGCATCCGGGGACCGTCTATCGAAGGCCGCCCCCGGAGAGGATCATGCAGTTTCAGGACGTCTTGCGAAAAGCAAACCTGACTGCGATAATCCGCAAGAGCCGCGGAAGTGAAATAAGCGCAGCCTGCGGACAATTAGCGGCCGTGGATCGTGACGCCTCGATCCTGCGCGGCGCGCCAGGGGGGTGAACGCCCATAAGCGCTCAAATAAGCGTAGATATACGGCGGTCCCGGGGTGAGGGAGGTCTTGAGTCCCCCTTTTTAAAGGGGGATTTAGGAGGATTTTCGATACCATACACGGAACTCACTAATTATAATCCCCCCTGCCCCCCTTTAGAAAAGGGGGGATAAAACGCCCCCTTTAGAAAAGGGGGGGATGAGGCGCCCCTCTTTAGAAAAGGGGGGATGAGACGCCCCCCTTTAGAAAAGGGGGGATGAGACGCCCCCGTTTAGAAAAGGTGGTAAAACCTGCCACCGCATGTGGATTTAGCCACGTTATTTGAGAGCTTATGGGGTGAACCCGGATGCGCAAAGCACAACCCCGAACGGAGTGGGGCATGGGACCTGATTTTTCCAGGCAAAACGGTTTGATCCCGGTAATCGTGCAGAGCTTTACGACCGGAAAGGTGCTCATGCTGGCGTATATGAACGAGGCTGCCTGGGACAGGACGCTCGAAACCGGCAAAGCGCACTATTGGAGCCGGTCGAGAGGAAAACTCTGGATGAAAGGCGAGCAATCGGGTAACGTTCAGCTGGTGCGGGAAATTTCGATCGACTGCGACTCGGACGCCATTTTGCTCAAGGTGGACCAGCTAGGCGGGGCGGCTTGTCATACAGGCTTTGAGAGTTGTTTTCACCGCTGGTTTAAGGAGGGCCGCTTCGAGGTGCGGGGAGTCCCCGTTTTCGATCCCCTGGAGGTTTATAAAAAGTGAAACAGCTCATACTCGGCATTCCGAAGGGAAGTTTACAGGAGCCCACCCTGAGGCTCTTTAGGCAATCGGGCTGGAACATAACGCTTTCCGACAGAAACTATTTTCCCGATATCGATGATCCGTGCATAAGCTGCTCGATCTGCCGCGCCCAGGAAATGTCGCGCTACGTCGAAAGGGGCACTTTCGACGCAGGACTTACCGGGCGCGACTGGATCGAAGAAAATGAGTCGAAGGTCCATGTGGTGGCCGACCTGGTCTACTCGAAGGTGAGTCAGCGCTACGCCAGGTGGGTGCTGGCCGTGCCCGCGGATTCCCCCATTCAGTGCGACAGGGACCTGGAAGGCAAGAAAGTCGCCACTGAACTGGTGAACTTCACCCGGCGGCACTTCGAGACGAAGGGCATCAGCGTGGAGGTGGAGTTTTCGTGGGGCGCAACGGAGGCCAAAGTCATTTCCGGTCTTTGCGACGCTATCGTAGAGGTTACCGAAACCGGTTCGACGATGCGCGCAAACGGCCTGAGGATCGTTGAGGAATTGATGCAGTCCAACACGCAGCTGATCGCCAACCTGGAGGCATGGCGGGACCCCTGGAAACGCGACAAGATAGAGCACATCGCGCTGCTGGTCAGGGGGGCGCTGCGGGCCGAGGGACTGGTGGGGCTGAAGATGAACGTGCCGAAGGCAAGGATCGAGGGCGTCGTCGAGATCCTTCCAAGCCTCAATGCCCCGACAATCGCCAACCTCTACCAATCGGAGTGGCTTTCGGTCGAGACCGTGGTATCCAAGGGCCAGGTGCGCGAACTTATACCCAACCTGATCAAAAGAGGCGCCGAAGGAATCATCGAGTATACGCTCAACAAGGTGATCTAAGTCGTGATCCGTGAAGCGTGAGCCGTGAACCGTGAAGCGTGAGCCCTGAATTGTGAACCGTGATCCGTGGACCCCGGCAGGCGCGGGGTCGCGGCAGAGGGTGCGGGGATGATCCCGCGATGGCGCGCGGCGGGGGATTGCGGGGCTTGCGGTTGACGGATCGAAGAGGTCTGTGAAGATGAGACGAGTGGCGATTTTCCATATTGTTGTCCTTGTGCTTGCCTGCGGCTGTTCCACTACGCAGCAGCAGCCCATGCGTTCGGTCAGCCAGCTTCGAGACCTGGGCGAGAAATGCCTGGCTGCGGGGGAGACGGCCGACGCGCTTAAATACCTCACTGAGGCGTCGGAGACAAAGCCCGGAGACCCCGTGCTGGAGTACGACCTGGCCCTTGCATACGATCAGCGCGGGTTGCAGGACAAGGCGTTTTCACATCTGCAAGCCGCTTTGAAAATCAAGCCCGACTATTCCGAGGCCCTCAACACACTGGGCAAGATGTACGCGGAACGCGGTCAGTTCGAAGCTGCGCGGGCCGCGTTTCAGAAGGCCCTCGACGATGCTTTCTACAAGACCCCCCAGATTGCCGCCTTTAACCTTGGGATGCTTTACGAAAAAAAAGGCGATATCGAGAGAGCGCTGACCTACTACCAACAGGCTGTGAAGATGGACCAAAACTACGCGACGGCTTGGCTTCGAATGGGTGAGGTCTGTGAACAGCTGCGCAGAAACGATGAGGCCCGGCATGCATATGGAAACGCAGTGCGCCTGGCGCCCGGCCTGGCCGAAGCCCAGTTGCGCTTCGGCATTATGAGCTATAAGGCGGGAGATATGGAAGCTGCGGTTCATTCGTTGAGCCGGGTGGGTGAAATTGCCCCGAATACCGATATGGCCGATGAAGCCAGAAAGTGGCTTGAAAAGCTCGACGGCAGCGCGATCACCAGGGACCTGCACACCCAGCCCCGTTCTCCGGCACTCTCCTGGCCTGCCGAGGAGGGAGGACGGAGGGGAACGGCTCTCACCCCCGGCCCGCCCGCAGGCGAAGGGTTTACCCCCTCCGCTACGCACGGCGGCATGGGGATGCGGGGGCAGGGAAGCGCAGAATCGCAATCCTGGCTGTACGCAATCCAGGTCGGTTCATTTGTGGATAGGGAAAAAGCCGAGGAGTTAAAATCCCGCCTTCTGGACAAAGGCTATAAGGCGACGGTCAAAACTTTGAAAGACCCCACGCAAGGACGTATTTTCGTCATTCGGATCGAGCCGGTCGAAAGCCTTTCAAGCGCCACCACTTTGATCACCCAGCTCGGTGGAGAAGTCGAGGGCACCCCGTTGATAATCAAGGTGCCCAAAAAGCCGTGATCCGCTGCCGCGCGATGGGGCGCGGCGCGGGGGGGTGCGCGGCGTGAACGGCGGCAGGACCCAGCGGACCGGAGGCTGCCCGGGAAGTCTTTAATCGGGGGTTCGGAGCCTGCCGAACAGGGCCTATAGGATGTGTGGGACTTATAGGACCTAAAATGCTCGACAATCGGTTTTGACGGGGTGAGACGCACTTCAATATAGCCGTGAAATGCCGCGCGCTGGCGAAAATGCACAGGCAGCAGAAAGAAAAGTTGACGAAGGGTGGGCGGAGGCCGGAAAATGAAGCTCTAAGCCGAGGAAACGCGTGGATTGTTGAGTCCCATTTGGGATGGTTGTGCTCAGCACATTCAGGGTCGAGCTAGCATGGATTACGACGATTATTATCCGGACGACCTTGGAGGGGAGGAATATCAAATTGATCCTGTTGAAGAGGAGGCTGTTGACCAGCTGGGTGGTTTCTTCAAGCAAAATAAGGATGACGTTTTTTTCTCGAAGCAACTGGAAGTTCAGAATGAGAAGGGATACTTCCACTGGGTGACGAATAGGGCTATTAAGCGGTTGATTAATGACGGATTGTTATCCTCTCAGCCGTTACAACTCTCATTGCAATTAAAGCTTGGAGCTATCGAGGGTGGAAAAATAATATTCCTATGGCATAGGAGCAATAGGTATTATAAAAGGCAATTAGATAAAGTATATAAGTTAGTTTCTGAATATTCCAGCCCGGATGTGGGCAAATCTTTGGGGCAACAAGGAGAGAAATTAGTATTGGAGGCTTTTGCAAAAAATCAATTCATATTGCAGGGTGTGCACACACGTGAGTTCAAGGGGAAGGAGTGGAGGGGATCGGGATACAATCTGGATTTTATCTTTGAAAGGGACAGAATCGCATATGGGATCGAGGTAAAAAATACCCTGAGCTATATGGATTACAAGGAATTTAAGGAGAAAATTCGGATATGTGAATTTTTGGGGATCAAACCCATTTTTGCTGTGAGGATGCTTCCAAAGACCTGGATAGATTACGTTATCAAGTTGGGCGGATACGCATTGATATTGAAATTTCAATTTTATCCGTGGGCATTGAGGCCTCTTGCAAGGAGAATCGCCGTAGAGTTGAAATTGCCGGTGGACACTCCTGACACACTGGCCGATACAACGATGGCAAGGGTTATGAAATGGCATGAGAAAAAGTTGTGAATTATCGGTGGGATTCACAAGAATGGGTCTGAGAATCGTTACCTGGTCTCGTTTTAGTCGCGCCCCTATGAATACGTTGTTGCTGGTTGGAGTGGGTTTGGTGCATTTGATCGTATATAGAGCTGAGCTTGGTTGTTTGCGCCCAGCGCAGCCGGAGATCGCGGGGGGGCGGGGGAGCGGGGTTTAGGGTTTTCGCCGCGCTTTGCGGGGTTTAGGATTCACGGTGCTTGGCATGGTGTGCAGAAGACTCGAACAATTGACTTCCTTTATGGTCATGGACGTTTTGGAACGCGCCCAGGAAATGGAGCGGGCCGGAGAGTCCGTGATTCACCTCGAGGTAGGCGAGCCTGATTTCAAAACGCCCGAGGCCATAAAGAATTCCGCCATAGAAGCGCTGTTTCGCGGTGAGACCCGCTACACGCACAGCCTGGGAACCCTTGAGCTGCGCGAGGCCGTGTGCTCCTGGTACGAACGCGCCTACGGGGTTCGCGGCATCGACCCCGATCGGGTGATTATCACCTCCGGAACCTCCCCTGCATTCCTGGTGGCGATGGGCGCCATCGTGGAGCGGGGCGACGAAGTGATTTTGTCCAATCCTCACTATGCCTGCCATCCGAATTTCGTGCGTTTTCTCGAAGCTGTCCCCAGAATGGTCCCGGTCAACGAGGAAGACGGTTTTCAGTACAGGCCTCAGTCCATAAAGGCCGCGCTAAATTCGCGAACCAGGGCGATACTTATCAATTCTCCGGCAAACCCGACCGGAAATCTTCTGGCCGAAGAGCGGATGGCTGAAATCGCCGATATGGGCCGGCTGATACTTAGCGATGAAATTTATCACGGCCTTGTATATGAGGGCCGCGCGCGCTCCGCGCTGGAATTTACCCAAAACTGCATCGTCTTCAACGGTTTTTCCAAGCTTTTCGCCATGACCGGATGGCGGCTCGGATACATGATAGCGCCCGCCCACATGGTGCGCCAGATACAGAAAATGGCGCAGAATTTCTTTATCTGCCCGAACTCGATCGCCCAGGCCGCAGGCTGCACGGCGCTCACGGACCCCGGCGTGGCTGAAGAAGTTTCCAGGATGCGCCTGACCTACAACGAGCGCAGGCAATACATGATTGCCCGGCTGCGGGAGATGGGATTCGGGATAGCGGTCGAACCGACTGGGGCTTTTTACGTCTTTGCCAACGCGCGCCGCTTTACCGGGGATTCCTATTCCTTTGCCTTCGAGATACTGGAAAACGCTAAGGTCGGCATAACGCCGGGGGTGGATTTCGGGTCGAACGGAGAAGGCTACGTGCGCTTCAGCTACGCCAATTCGCTGGACAACATCAGGGAAGGGCTCGACAGGATTGAACAATACCTGCGCTAGCGCATCGCTTAGCGCTGGCGCTTCGCGCAAAGTAAAAAGTAAAGAGTAAAAAGGCAAAAATGAAAGAAGAAATACAATTTGCACACTTTTGCCTTTTGCCTTTTTACTTTTTACTTTCCCGGAGGTGCGTGTTTTGCTCATAGTTTCGGCTGAATTCATCACGTCCGCTCTGCGTCCCGAGCAGTATCCGCGGGACGGGCTGCCCGAGGTGGCGTTCGCGGGGCGGTCAAACGTGGGCAAATCGGCGCTCATCAACTGCCTGGTCCAGCGCAGGAAACTGGTCAAAACGAGCCGCACTCCGGGCCGCACTCAACTCATTAACTTCTTTAAAATAAATGATTCTTTCCTGTTCGTAGACCTGCCGGGATATGGATACGCGAAGGCGCCAAAGGACCTGCGGGCAACATGGGGGCCGATGGTGGAGACTTATCTGGATTGTCGCAAAGACCTCCGGGGCATTGTCCAAATAATGGATTTGCGCCATCCGCCCACCCCGGACGATATGGGCCTGTGGGAGTGGTTTAAGGAGAAAAAAATGCCGGCGATCCCGGTCCTTACCAAGGCCGACAAAATGTCGCGGGCAAAATGGGGGCCGCTGGTTCAGAGCGCCGGGCGGATTCTGGGGATATCGGCCGCCGACTTTGTCGTTTTTTCCGCACAGACCCGGCACGGCAGGGACGAATTGCTCGCAAGAATCAGGGGGCTCGTCACCCTAAGCGCTTAGATAAAGAAGCCATAACCGGCGGCTTTGCGCCCAGTACTTGCCTGCATAAATTAGCGCAACGTCTCAGAGGTACTCGAAACTCGTCATTCCGGCACGCTTTAAGCCGGAATCCATCTCTGATCTCACCTCAGGAACCCCCTGGACCCCGGCTCTTGATCCCGGCTCAAATGCACTGCCGGGACTGCCGGGGTGACGAACACGAATGCTTGTTACGCACACTTTTGCAAGCAAGTACTA